>Ga0315905_10000010_pt1 | contig 186250 bp, 179 predicted proteins | sample LakEriMetagenome_5_FD_203522 | JGI IMG/M metagenome (GOLD analysis project Ga0315905, IMG submission 203522) | Freshwater fungal communities from buoy surface, Lake Erie, Ohio, United States - Buoy 4 MA121 | ecosystem: Environmental > Aquatic > Freshwater > Lake | place: USA: Lake Erie, Ohio...
ACTTAATGCGGCTTCAACTACCTGCTCGGTTTCCGGACGCGGAATGAGCACACGCTGGTCGATGAGTAAATCGATATGACGAAACGGCCAATGACCAAGCACATATTGCACTGGCTCGCCAGCCAACCTGCGCCCCACCATTGCCTGTAAAGACACACCCATTCGCATTGTTGCTGGTTCGTTGAGCGACTCAAGAAATTCATTGCCGTCGAGTCCACTTGCTTCTTCACACAGCCAACGTGCTTCTTTTTCGTCGCCCAGCAGCGCAGTGGTTTCGCTCCACAACTCACGCCATGTACTTGCCTGATCGTTACTCATTGGGCACACCCCAGTATGGGTTTATTTTTCTCCGGCCAACTGCCGTGAGCGTTCGTCGCTAATGAGAGCCTGAGATACCTCGAGCAAGTTGCCACTCAAAATATCTTGCAACTTGTACAAAGTGAGCCCAATGCGGTGGTCGGTCAGACGATTGTCTTTGTAGTTATACGTGCGAATTTTTTCGCTACGCCCGCCGCCACCGGTTTGCGCTTTGCGTTGTGCAGAGGCTTCGGCATCGTGTTCTTCTTGGCGCAGTTTCATAATGCGCGTGCGTAACACCTGCATTGCCCGTGCTTTGTTTTGCAACTGGCTGCGTTCGTCTTGCATCGCTACCACCACACCAGTTGGCCTGTGGGTAATACGAACTGCAGAGTCGGTGGTGTTGACGTGCTGACCACCTGCACCCGATGAACGATAAATATCGATATCGAGATCTTTTTCGTCGATGAACACATCGACTTCTTCTGCTTCTGGCATCACCGTGACCGTTGCCGACGAAGTGTGCACACGGCCTTGGCTTTCGGTAACGGGCACACGCTGTACGCGGTGTGGGCCACCTTCAAATTTCATATAGGTCCAGGTGAGATCGCCACTCATGAGAATAACTACCTGGTTGATGCCACCCAGTGGGGAAAAATCGAGAGAAAGCGTTTCGCACTTCCACCCCTGGTTCGATGCGTAGGCGCGGTACATCTCGAGTAGGTCTGCAGCAAAGAGGTTTGCCTCTTCGCCACCCTCGGCTCCACGAATTTCTACAATGACATTTTTTCCGTCGTTTGCATCGCGCGGCAACAAGAGCAATTTGAGTTCGGCTTCAAGCGACAGAAGTTCTGCTTCTGCACTGTCAAGTTCTTCACGAAAAAGGTCGCGCTCTTCGCCCACGGTTTGCTCCATGAGCTCACGGGCGGCTTCTGCATTGCCACGTGTTTCACGCATTGTGCGAATGCACTGAACAATGGGCGTCATTTGCTTGTACAGGCGCGAGGCATCGCGAAGTTTGTTTTGGTCACCAACAATGTCGGGGTCGCCAAGGCTTGCTTCAAGCTCTGCATAGTCGCGCTCTATGCCATCTAGGCGATCCATCATGATGGAGAGGCTAACTGTGAGTTCTTGGTTGCAGCGGGAATGCCTAAGAACCGCGCAGGCTTTGTAGCTTTTTCCAATGCCAAACGGTTAGTACGTGTGATGTGCGTATCGGGCATTGCAATTACGAGTTCTGCATTGGGGTCAACGTAACTGCGCGCATCGAGTGCGAAAGGAACAATGTCCGGGTCTGCCCCAGTAGTAAACACAACTATGAATTGTTTGCCATCGGCACCCTGTGCTTTGCCAACACAGGGCACCACATCGAGCACATTGCTACGTGCAAACGGTGGGTCACATGGTTCAAGCGACACTGCACCAACAAGCTCTGGCTCGTTCATTACGCGCGCGCGCAACATACGCTCTGGCGCAAGGCGATTAAACGGATGCGGTTCTGCATCGTGACGACGTTGTTTTGCAACAGAAGCAACAACACCAGACAGCGCTTCTTGTTGTGGTTTATTTCCATGCAACAACACGAACGCTTCCCTGTCGTGTGCACCCATTCCGACCTCTAAGCGCACTTCGCCCGTGTATGCATCGGTCACTGCGCGACACACTTCCAAACCAAGCACTTCACCAGTGACAATGCCATGTTCAACACGCGGAACTGCGCCACCCGATGCAATGAGGTCAATAAATTCCAAATGTTCTGGTAGCGCTTGTGCTGCTTCAACGTGAGGTAAGGCAATTGCAGGTATCAACACGCGGTCGTTGACCTGCCACACGGTGATGGGAAAAGAAAAGTGTTCTGCTTGACGCGCAAGCACTCCTGTATTTTCTTCAGCAAGCACGTTTAAAGCAGTTGCGCCTTCTTTCAGAGTCCACAAGAGTGCAGGACCTAAACCACGCTGTGGGTTGTCGCTGACCAGCACCCATACAACGGTTCCGTGTTTTACTGCAGCGCCTCGCGAGAAGCTGAGTGGCTCGAGATCAGATTCAGGAACGGCGTCACCAAGGTGTTCGCGAACGAGCACGCGCAACTTCAGAGAAAGGAGTTGGCCTTTTCGAGAGTCGTCAAGCGACACGGGCGTAACCGAAGAACGTCGAATTAGGAGGTCTTGGACTTGCGCTCGCCGTAGCGCTTGTTGAAGCGCTCCACGCGACCACCAGTGTCGACCAGTTTTTGCTTGCCAGTGAAGTACGGGTGGCACTCATTGCACAATTCAACGCGGAAGTCGCCAGCCTTGGTGCTACGTGTGGTGAATGTATTGCCACACGAGCAAATGACGTTGGTGTCTACGTATTGGGGATGAATGTCGGTCTTCATGGCTCTCCGGAGTTCTTAGCAGTGGGTTGAGTGTATCGGGCGAAAAGCGCCCTACATCGAGGGTTGTTTGGCGATTTCTGCCAAGAATTCATCGTTATTACGGAATGATTTGAGGCGGTCAGTGAGAAGTTCGAGCCCTGGGGCCCCATTTCCATCGGCAGCAAGGCCCGACAGCACCCGACGTAGTTTCCAGACCAACTGCAATTGCTTGGGCGGGAACAAGAGCTCTTCGTGGCGCGTACTTGATGCATCGACGTCGATTGCTGGGTACACACGACGCTCGGCAAGACGGCGATCGAGGCGCAATTCCATGTTGCCCGTTCCTTTGAATTCTTCAAAGATGGCATCGTCCATGCGGCTGTTGGTCTCAACAAGACACGTAGCAAGAATGGTGAGACTTCCACCCTCTTCTACGTTGCGCGCTGCACCAAAGAATTTCTTCGGCGGATACAAAGCACCCGCATCGATACCACCCGACATCACACGACCTGTTGCCGGAGCAGCAAGGTTGTATGCACGCGAGAGACGCGTAATACCGTCGAGAACAACTACTACGTCTTTGCCAGCTTCCACCATGCGCTTGGCTTTTTCAATTGCCATTTCCGCAACGATGGTGTGCTCTTCTGAAGGACGGTCGAAAGTAGACGAAATCACTTCACCACGAACGGTGCGCTTCATGTCGGTTACTTCTTCTGGCCGCTCGTCAATGAGCAGAACAATGAGGCTGACCTCGGGGTTGTTCTTTTCAATTGAACTCACGATGGTCTTCATGATGGTGGTCTTACCCGCTTTTGGCGGAGACACAATGAGACCACGCTGACCTTTGCCAATAGGCGCAATGAGGTCGATAATGCGAGCAGTCATGTTGCCCGGATCGTTGTCGTCTTCAAGACGCAATTTTGAATCGGGGAACAATGGCGTGAGATCTTCGAAACGAGGACGCTTCTTTGCATCGTCTGGTGACTTGCCATTCAACGTAGCGATGTCGAGCATTGCAGGGTTCTTCTCACCACGCGCAGCGGGTCGTGCCATACCAGTGACATGGTCGCCTTTACGCAAACCATACTGACGTGTTTGCTTCACCGAAATATACGCATCGCCGCTTGAAGGCAAGTAGCCGTTCACTCGCAAATAGCCGTATCCCTCGTCGCGCAAGTCGAGGTGACCCGACACTGCAACTGGCTCTTGGCTTATTGGATCTTCTGAAACTTCAGCATCAATTTCGTAGCGGTCGGTGCCCTGTGGACCCTCATCGTCACGACGTCCTTTACGACGACGACGGTTGCGATTGCGATTGCGATTTGCTGGGTCGTTGTCGAAACGTGAACCCGGAGCGGAACCTTGTTGCGCACCTGGTTGTCCACCTTGTGGACGCGGGCCGCGATCGTTTTGCTGACGTGGGCCGCGGTCGTTTTGCTGACGATCGTTTTGCGGGCGTGGGCCACGGTCGTTTTGTTGACGGTCGTTTTGCGGGCGATTCGGACGATGCCCTTCAGAGGCAGTCTTTTCAAGGGTTCCTTCGTGCTCAGCGAGCTCGAGTTCCCACTCTGACAATGGTTCGCCATCGAGGCCAATGACCACACGTGACCCGCCTGTGGCCGATGGAGTTTCCTTCGGTGCAGCTGCTTCTTTTGGCACTTGCTTCTCGGCACGCGCAGGCCTTGCTGTTTCTACAGGCGGAGCAGTTTGCTCCAAGATTTTGTCGATGAGCTCAGCCTTTTTGGCACGTGAAACTGACTTCACGCCCAAAGCTTGGGCGATTGCCATGAGTTGCTCACGGTCCTTTGATTCAAGTACTGATTGCTCTAGTGCTTCTGCAGCCATTGCTGCCACCTTTCATATGCCAACTCATGTGCGTTCAGGTCATCACGGCGAAATAAGTGAAAGTTCACGAGATTTCGCGCCGATACACCGCAAAAGCAGTAATGAGCGGGAGCGGGACGCCGCTTCGGAAATCAATCTCGGCTACCCGAGATGTGACCACCATAGCCACCTTGGGTACATGTTGCAACGCTCAGCGAGAATTAGGCACCGGCAGTGAACCGAGCAACGGCATTTTGCACCGCTTCTAGGTCATTTTCTACCGCAGTTACATATTCCTCGTGGTCAAAAAGGTCGGCGAGATGTGCGGGCAACGATGGCCGGCTTCCTGTTGCTTTTTCAACTGCATCGGGGAACTTCGCAGCATGCGCAGTTGCCAACGTCACCATTGGAATATCTGCTGATTGATGCTCACGCGCTCCAAACACGCCTACTGCCGTGTGTGGGTCAATGAGTTGTCCAGTTTTTTCAAACACATCGCGAATGACTTCAAGTGTTGTTGCGTCGTCGCAACGCGCAGCACGAAACACTGGTGCCAGCCAGGTGTTGTATTGCTCGGGGCTCACTGCAAAGCCGCCTTCAGAACGAAAGCGTCCGAGTTGGTCGGCAGTGCGAGCACCGTCGCGATTGTTCATTTCAAAAAGCAACCGCTCAAAGTTTGACGACACCTGAATGTCCATGCTGGGGCTCAACGTTGGCAGCACGCTTTGCGCACGCATCTCTTGTGTTTCAAAAAAGCGAGTCAAAATATCGTTGGAATTCGAGCCAACAATAAGCTGATGAATCGGTGCACCCATTTGTCGCGCTATCCAACCCGACAAGACATTGCCAAAGTTGCCCGTAGGAACGCTGAAGGAAACACCGTTGCTAATGGAGACACCGCTGGATGCCAGTTGCTGTGCCGCTGAAAAGTAATACACCACTTGGGCCATAATGCGTGCCCAGTTGATGGAGTTCACAGCCGACAAACGTTGCTGTTCACGGAACTTCTGGTTATTGAACATTGCCTTGACCAGGTCTTGGCAATCGTCAAAGGTTCCGTTGACCGCAAGCGTTTTCACATTCGGTGAATTCACAGTGGTCATTTGGCGTCGTTGCACTTCGCTCACGCGACCTTCTGGATACAGAATGACAATTTTTACTCGCGAACAGTTTTTTACTCCGTCAATGGCTGCACTACCTGTATCGCCACTTGTTGCACCAACAATGGTGATGTGTTCGTCGCGTTCTTCAAGAAGCAGGTCGAACAATTGCCCCAAGAACTGCAATGCAACGTCTTTGAAAGCCAAGGTAGGACCATGGAAAAGTTCAAGCATCCAATGATTGGCTTCTAACGGAACAAGAGGCGTTACACGTGGGTCACGAAAAGTTGAATATGCAGTGCTGCAGAGTTTCTGCAATGTGTTTGCATCAATTTCATCGCCAATAAATGGCGACATCACGGAAGCCGCAAGCGATGCATAGTCGGTGGTCAATGTTTCTGGTGCTGAGGGCCACTGCTGTGGCACATACAAACCACCATCGGTAGCTAAGCCAGCGAGTACCGCATCGGCAAAAGATAGTACGGGAGCAGCACCACGCGTTGATACGTACTGCATGAGTTACTGCCCTACAACTCGAATGAAGTCGCCCGACCGTTTCACAACTGAAAGACCTGCGAAGTCGCGCAAACACTTTTGCACCGACGCTTCTTGTGCAAGGTGCGTAATGAAAACAAGGCGAGCGTTTTCACCAATGCCTTCTTGTTCAGCCGTACGAATGCTGACGCCATTTTGGGCGAACACACCAGTAATGCTGTGCAGAACTCCAGGTTGGTCGAGCACTTCAAGTGCCAACATATATTCGCTGTGGGTTTTGTCAATTGCAGTGAACCGTGGCTTGGAGAATGACCCCAGCATCGCGTGCGTGCCCTTTTTCAAGTTCACAGCAGCATCGATGGTGTCGCCCAATACCGCACTTGCTGTTGGGCTGCCACCGGCTCCGCGGCCGTAGAACATTAATGACCCCACTGCATCGCCCTCAACAAACACGGCGTTATACGCCTCGCGCACGCTGGCCAGTGGATGGTTGAGCGGCACCATTGCTGGGTGAACACGTACTGCAAGTTCCTGTGAATCTGCGTCAATTTCTGCAATTGCCAACAGCTTCACTACATACCCAAGACGTTTTGCAACAGCAATATCGGCAGCTGTCACTGTTGTAATTCCTTCGCGGTGCACATCGCTTGAAGTGACGTTGGCACCAAAGGCGATGCTGGCAATGATTGCGCACTTTGCTGCAGCATCGAATGCTTCAACATCGGCAGTGGGGTCGGCTTCTGCGTAACCCAATGCTTGAGCTTCAGCAAGAACTACTGCGTAGTCGGCGCCCTCTTCTGTCATTTTCGTGAGAATGAAGTTTGTAGTGCCATTCACAATGCCCATGACCCGGCGAATGGGTTCGCCACGCAAGCTCTCGCGTAATGGACGAATAAATGGAATGCCGCCAGCAACAGCCGCTTCAAAGAGAAGGTCAATGCCAGCTGCATCGGCTGCAGCGTAAAGTTCGGCACCGTGCTCGGCGAGAAGTGCTTTGTTGGCAGTAACGACCGGCTTGCCTTTGCCGAGTGCTTGCGCAATGAGGTCACGTGCAGGCTCAATTCCGCCCATCAGTTCCACCACAACATCGACATTGGGGTCATTCACCACATCAAACGGGTCGGTGGTAAATGCTTTTGCATCGAGAGCAACACCACGCGCACGCGAAAGATCGCGAACTGAGGCCCGCGTCACGACTAAAGAAATGCCTGTGCGCTGGGTAATTGTTTCGGCACGCTCATTGACAAGGTTGATAAATGCCGCTCCGACATTTCCTACACCAATAACGCCTAAACGCACCTCTTGCTTCATCCCTTCAGGCTATAACCCACTTTTAGTGTTCTCGGCGCCGTATGTCCCGCTTTTCGTGACGAAACGCACTCCGTAACACTCAAGGTGGAGGGGGTACCTGCCGATAATCATCATGTCGGCACAACTACCCTTTGGAGGAACATGATCCACGCGTCCTCAACTCAACTTCGTCGCATCATTGTTGCGGCAATGACGTTGAGCACCGTTGTGCTCGTAGCAGCAACAGGCCCAAGCAAGGCAGAAGATATGGCTGGCCAACCGCCTGCATCAATTTTGGTGAACGGCAAAGGAAACGGCCACGGACGCGGCATGAGCCAGTACGGCGCACTTGGCTGGGCCACTACCTACAACAAAACCTGGCAAGAAATTCTCGACTTCTATTACGGCGGCACCACGCTCTCGGCGCTCACCGATGCAGATGCAGGTCTCAACCCCAATGGCGTCATGAGCGTGCGACTCACCACCCTCGACAACAAGCAAACCGCAATGGTGTCAGAGAACGCTTCCCTGCTGCTTGAGAACGACCCAGTGCCGGGTCGCAAATGGGCAGCGCTTGTGGTGCGCGAAATTGCCGGCACCGTTGGCACCTACCGTGTGTGGGGAAGCACTACCCCAACGTGTGTTGCTGAGCAGTCTGACCCTGTTGCAAATAAGTTTGTGCTTGTTACCGACATTGCTGGCCCAACAAATGTTTCAACAACCCTGAGCAACGATGCGTCTGCGGCGGTCATGCCAAACGATGCAATTGGCGTATGTGAACCAGCAGGAGCCACTCGTTACTACCGCGGAACTATTCGTGCTGTGAACGGCACCGACAAAGAAAATCGCACAGTCAACCTCGTGAAACTTGATGACTATTTACGTGGTGTAGTACCTCGTGAATCTCCAGCATCATGGGCAGACCTCGCTGGCGGAGCAGGAATGAACGCACTACGTGCGCAGGCCGTTGCTGCACGTTCATATTCCCTTGGCCAAAAGCGCTATAGCTATGCCAAAACGTGCGACACGCAGTCGTGCCAGGTTTACGGCGGTGCAGCATTACGTGAGAAAATAGGCAGACCGATTTTGGTGCTGGAAGACATTCGCACGAATACCGCCATTAGCGACACCAGTGGATTCATTATGCGCACCGCAAAAGGAGGCGTAGTCAGCACCGAGTTCACTTCGTCGAATGGTGGCCGTACTGCCGGAAGCACCTTCCCCATGCGCGTCGATGAAGGCGACATAGCGGCAGACTCGTCGGATCTCAATTGGAGTGCGGTGATTGCCGCACAGAGCATTCAAAAGAAATACCCCACCATTGGAGTATTGCTATCTGTAGTAACAACACACGACGGGCTTGGAAGCGATTGGAACGGCTACGCAACCAAGGTGACAATTTCTGGTACAGCCGGTGTAGTGAGTGTGAGCGGATGGGATTTCAAGTCGGCATTTAGCCTGCGCTCACCCTGGTACGAAACCACACCTGTTTATGGCTCATCAGCAACATCAACCGTGGTGGGACCCATGTTGTTTATTGGTGACTCTGTTGGCGAAAGCATTACTGCTGAATTCAACAGCATCGTTCGCCCTGCCTACCCCAATGTCGATTACCAAGCGTTGAGTTCACGGTGCCTCATTGGCGCTTCATGCACAGGAACACCCGACGGAATCACCATCATCAACTCGTTGCCCGCAGACAAAACACCTGCAATTGCTGTTATTGAATTGGGTTACAACGATGCGCCCAGCACCTTTGGCACAGAAGCTGACCAAGTGGTTGCTGCCCTTACTGCCAAAGGTGTGCAAAGAATAATTTTCATCAATATGTCTACGCGCCGCACCACTGCAGGTTTTGAAGTTTCAAATGCTGCATTAGCCAACATTGCTGCAACACATTCAAATGTCACCTTGCTCGATTGGAATACCTACACCTCTGACACACCAAAGTGGCGCTGGTTTGTAAAAAATGACAACGTGCATCTGACCGCAACTGGCAAAACAGAATTCGCTTTGTACATTCGCGCTCAGCTTGATGCATTGCGCACTCAGGGTCTGCTGCCTCAAACGCCGGGCGCTCCCGATGTGGCCATTGGGTTACCACTGCGCACCAACCAAAAAGGCAACATGGTGAAATTGGTGCAGCAATCGCTCAACACCGCTTTCAAACTAAAGAAAAAAGCTATTCCTACCGATGGTGTTTTCGGCAAGAGCACGAAGTCACTCGTCATGAGATACGAAACCGCAATGGCTCTTCCCGTCGATGGCATTGTTGACATTGATGTGTGGAAGAGCCTCGGCCTCGACAAAAAGCCGCGCTCATCTGTGTTGCGCCTCGGCACTCAGCATCCGTCGGTGAAAGTTCTGCAGGCAACGCTCAACCGTGTGTTGAAAATTACTCTGAAAACTTCAGGCTTCTATGACGGCCCCACTGTTTACTACGTGAAGCAATTCCAACAACGCGCAAAGTTGCCCGCCACCGGAAACGTGAATAGAGCTACTTGGATGGCGCTGATGACGACCGCAGATCGTCTATAGAAACACCAAAACGTTTCGCCCATGCTTCATCGCTGACCATTTCGGGGTAATACGCACGGTATTCACGCTTCAAGCGCGGGTATTCGCGACGTAAACGCATGAGCGACACACGCAAGGCTTTCATGTCGCGCCAGAAACGTGGCGTGTCGCGCACCAACACATAACCCTCATCGAGGCGTGGGTGGCGATGCAAAACGCTGTTGCGTCGAGTTGCTAAGCCAACTGCACGCGAGTTGATAGGGGCAACACCCATCTTTTTCGAACGCATCCACTGCGGCAATATGTATCCACCGACAAGTGGCACAGCAGCAATGAAACCAATGAGGCGAATGGGTTTTGGAATGCCAGCAGGAATTTGAATTGCACCAAGTTCTGCACTCAATGGCCCGGCTTTTTCTTCGGGGCATACACGCACTTCATCGTGCATTGCAGCGTGGTCAACATTGCGCCAGAAGTCGGGGCCTTCCAAATAATGGTCGAGGCCTTTCAGCATGTATTCCAAGCTGGCGTAGCGAAGTGAGAAAATATTGCGGAAGCCAAACGACAACGTGCGATATGCGGTGTGGTACCACTTGTGCTGGTCGTAGACCAAGGTTTCCACCAACAACATGTTGCGGGTTTCGTAATACAAAGTCATCGGGCCATTCTTCAAAGCGAAGTCGGCGTGCCAAACAGCAACGCCTTTCATGGTGATGCTGTGTTCACCTGTGTGCATGAGCCCAAAGGCAACGTCGTCGCCACGAACAAACACGGGTACAGGGTTTTCTTTTCCTACGGCAATAGGGAAAGCGGTGTACCACCATGCTGTGTATTCAAACTTTGGCTCGAGCTCGTCGGCTAATACCGTAATGCGATCACGCAGGTCGTCTTCACGGCCAATTGCACGTAGTGGATACGTATACCGCCATGCGTAGTGCGCACCAGCTTCGAATTGCATCCAAGGAATTTCTTCCGAGATCATGGCGCCATGAATGCACAACTTATCGTCGGTGGCATAGCGAAACATTGCAATGGTGCGTACCAAAGATTCCACTTCAAGTGAAATGTCGTCGTCCATAAACAACACGTGGGTGGTCCAGCCATCGTTACGCGCATGAATGAGACCGCGAGCAAAACCACCTGCACCACCCAAGTTGGGGTTAGGAATAAGTGTTGGGCTCATGCCTGTACTTGCAGGCACTTCTAAGTTGCGCCCGTTGTCGATGATGGTGGCGCGGAACGATTGTTCAATGCTTGGCACTTCGGTAATGAGTTGTCGCATGCGCTCAATGTTGGCAAGCACATAAGGCTGACGGTTGAAGGTTGTGATGACCGCGTTCATGCGCACTTCGCGCAGTGGGGCAACGCCTGAATACCATCCGCCGCTGAGCAAACGACCACCGTTTTCATTGCTGCGACGCACGCTGACGTAGTACGAATCGACCGCTGTGTCTTGCAAATCACATACGCGCAGGTTGACGACACCGGCACGTTGCGCAACATGCGTAAGAACAATGCTCTCTTTGAGGCGCTTCACAGCAATTACTTCAATTTCGCATGGCCCCGATACTTCAAGAACTGCATGCAACGCATTAACAGCCGATTTGCGCCGCCAGCGTGCTGCAGGAAACACCCCAAAGTAGGTATCAAAACTTTGCACGTTGCCCGCAATGCGCTCATACAGCGGTGGCTCAAGCGTGTCGGCCCGCGCCGGCATAATGCGTTGCAACAAATTGACGTCGGGGAATTCGGCACTAGACATCAGAGTGGATCCACCGAGAAGGGCGATGCTGCAGTGTCATTTTCCCATGCAGTAAGCAAGGCTCGCACTGCGCCAAGTGCTTCGTGAATTGTGACGTCCATATCGAGATAACGATATGTTCCCAAACGACCCGCAAAGGTGATGTTGCTCAACTTCCCCACTTCGTGCACATATTGCTGCAGTTGACCCTTTTCTTTCACCAAACGAATGGGGTAATACGGCACATCGTTGGGGTCGGCGAGTCGGCTGTATTCGTGATACGTCACCGATTTTTGATGTGATTCCCATGGTGCAAAATGCTTGTGCTCGGTGATACGGGTGTACGGCACATCGGGGTCGCCATAATTCATAACAGCGCACCCTTGGAAGTCTCCGTCGTGCACTTGGCGTTCAAAATCGAGCGTGCGATACCCCAAACGGCCATGTTCGAAACCGAAATATGCATCGATGGGGCCGCTCCACACCACGTGGTCGGCAGCTTCAAGATCGGCGCGCGACTTCACCACACCAAGGGTGACCGTAATTCCAGGGTGGTCGAGAATATTGGCCACAATGGGCGTGTATCCGTCGCGCGGAATGGCTTGATACGGATGGTTGAAATATGAATCGTCGTAGTTAAAACGCACAGGCAACCGCGCCAAAATACTTGCTGGCAATTCCACAGGGTCTACACCCCACTGCTTACGGGTGTAACCATCAAAAAATGCTGCATACAACTCTGGGCCAACAAACCGAAGGCCTTGGTCACGGAATGATTGAGGGTCGGTAATGCTCTGGTCGCCGATTGAAGTAATAAATGCTTCAGCCTCTGCTGGCGTAAACGTTTTTCCAAAAAATTGGTTGATGGTAAGCAAGTTGACCGGCAAAGAAAACACTTTTCCTTGCGTGGTGGCTTTCACCTTGTGGTTGTAGGGCATCATGGTGCCGAAACGATTCATGTATTGCCATACGTGTTCGTGCGCAGTGTGAAAAATATGTGGCCCGTAAACATGAACCATCACGTCGTCGTCTTGGCGTTCGGTATGGCAGTTGCCAGCAACATGTGAACGCGAGTCGAACACGTCGACACGATGACCAGCTTCTGCTAGTTCACGGGCGATGACCGCACCTGAGAATCCGGCACCAACAATGGCTATATGACGAGGGCGTACGGGCACCCTGCCAGCCTAGTGAGCCATCTGTGGCCCGCAGAGTCCTTCAAGGTCTCGTACCTGAATGAGGTCACGGTTGGCATAGGTCACAGGGTTCGATGGATCGGCACGCAATTTGAATGTGCGGAAAATCATCTCGGTGGTATCGACCGCAAGAATGCGACCAATGAGTGGTTCACCCAGATTCAAAATGACCTTGATGGTTTCAAGCGCCTGGATAGAACCGATGATGCCTGGCAACACGCCAAGAACACCAGCTTCTGCGCAACTTGGTGCAAGTTCTGCTGGAGGTGGCTCGGGAACCATGTCGCGGTAGGTCGGGCCTTGAAGAGGGTGGAAAACACTGACCATTCCTTCAAAGCGGAAGATGGAACCGTGCACCACGGGGATGCCCAACTTCACACTTGCATCGTTCAACAAGTAGCGGCTGGGGAAGTTGTCGGCGCCGTCAACAATGACGTCGTAGCCCGCAATGATTTCCATGATGTTGCTTGCCTCGAGGCGCGTGTCGTAAGTAACCACGTTGACATCGGGGTTCATCAGCGTGAGTGTCTTTTTTGCACTATCTACTTTGCGATCGCCAATGCGGTCGAGGTTGTGCAAAATTTGGCGCTGCAAGTTTGATGCGTCGACCACGTCCATGTCGATAATGCCAATGGTTCCTACACCTGCGGCTGCAAGATACAAAGCAGCTGGTGAACCAAGGCCGCCGGCACCAAGCATGAGCACTTTTGCACCCAGCAACTTTGCTTGGCCTTCTACGCCAACTTCTGGCAACAACAAATGGCGCTGGTAGCGATTGCGCTGTTCAGGCGTCAGCGTGACGGGAAGCTTCCAAGTGCGGCCTTCGTCTTTCCATTTGCCAAACCCGCCGTCCATGGAAACAACATTGGTGTATCCCATTTCAAGAAGAGTTTGTGCGGCAAATGCACTACGTATTCCACCGGCGCAATACACCACAACAGGTGCGGCCTTGTCGATAATTTTGCCTTCAATTTGTGCCTCTAAGTGCCCACGTGGAATGTGCAACACATCGGGCAGTGCACCTTGGTCGAACTCGTCTGGCTCACGAACATCGAGCACAATGACTCCACCAGCTTCAATGCGCTTTTGCGCTTCAGCCGTGTCGACCTCGGTAATTTGCGCTTTTGCCTTCGACAGAAGTTCACGAAATGTAGCCATAGCTAAATGCTACCTGATAGGTCGGGTTTCGGCTCGGGGCAACTTCAGCCTGGCAATGCCACCAATTGGGGCAAGAGAACGCTGATATCGCCCAACAAGACCGCATCGGCGTAGCGATCCATCTCGGTGGGTACGCCGTTCACAATGATGATTTTTGCCCCCGCTGCTTTTGCACGTGGCACAGCATTGGCCGCCGGAAATACCGACAACGTGGAGCCGACAGCAATAAACACATCGCACTCTTCACTCACTTGCATAGCGCGTGCGATGACCTCGGGAACAAGTGCTTGCCCAAAACTAATGGTGTCGCTTTTCAGAATTCCACCACACGACAAACACTGTGGGTCTTCCTCGCCGTTACGAACACGTTCAATGGCATGCTCCATGGGAAGTCGTTCTTGACAACTCCAACACGCGGTACGAAACATTGTGCCGTGCACTTCAATAACTAGGTCGGGCGAGTTTCCTGCGCGCTGATGAAGTTCATCGATGTTTTGCGTAATGAGGCCGTGCATTTTTCCTCGCAGCTCAAGTTGCACAAGTGCACGGTGACCAGGGTTTGGCTGCGCGTTCCACGCCGGCGAAACAAGCCGATTCTGCCAGGCAATTTTACGAATCTCTTCGTCTTCTAAGTAGTGCTTCAGAGTTGCCACTTTTTCTGCAGCAGGGTTGCGTGTCCACACACCGTTTGGCCCACGAAAATCGGGAATACCTGAGTCGGTGGAAATGCCCGCGCCCGTGAGCACAGTGACACGCTGCGCGCCCGCCAACATCTCTTGGGCGAGCGTGAGCAGGTCTTGCGTCATGGCACCATTCTGACGCTCTTCACCCCAGCAGACAATTTCTGTCACCAACTGCTGCCTAATGCACACACGTAGGCATGAACTCAACTGCAACTGTTACTCACGATTCCGAAACACTGGTGGTGTACCCATGGCTAGACCCCGTCGTCGATGCCACTGGCTTCGAGGTACGCAGTGACTATGTAGAGCACTATTGGCTCGGCATACTTGGCCCCACTTCCACATGGCTCTTGCGACGTTTAGCGAGCGGGTTCGACCACTACCCCGAGGGCTACGAACTCAATTTGCCAGAAACCGCAGCTGCTCTTGGGCTGAACTACCGCACCGACAAAGAGTGCCCCTTTACGCGTGGCATCGACCGACTCGTCATGTTTGGTGTTGCACAGAAATATTCTTATGGGTTAGCAGTACGCACACGTATACCTGCGCTATCGGCACGTCACGTTCAACGACTGCCACAACACTTACGTGAAACCCACGCATTGTGGCTTACTAGCGCGACGAGTTAGACAGCTTTAAAACTGGTGACAGTGTCAATAAGTAGACGCGTACCAAAAGCTGTTGCGCCTCTTTGCATCCAACCATCGTCGCCGTCAACTTTCATTGGGCCAGCAATATCGAGATGCGCCCATGGCGTATTGCCCACAAACTCACTTAAGAACAAACCTGCGGTAATGGTTCCACCTGCAGGCCCACCAATATTGCGCATATCGGCAACTGTGGAGTCGAGCAAGCGTCGGTACTCTTTCACTAGCGGAAGTTGCCAAATGGGTTCGTCTACTCGAGCCGCTGCATCTTCTAATTGTGAAATGAGTTTGTCATTGGTGCCTAAAACCCCGGCAACTTTTTCTCCGAGTGCAACCAAGCAGGCTCCGGTCAGCGTTGCAATGTTGATGATGGCTGACGGCTTGAGTTCAGCTGCAAGAGAGAGCCCGTCGGCCAAAATGAGACGACCCTCGGCATCGGTGTTGTGAATTTCTACAGTTTTGCCATTGCGCATGGTGAGGACGTCGCCAAGTTTGAGCGCACTACCCGACGGCATGTTGTCGGTGCACATGAGAAATGCGGTCACGCGAGTTGCACACTTCAATGCACCAAGCGTGCTCATGGTGGCGAGCACTGCTGCTGCTCCACTCATGTCCATTTTCATGACCGCATGTGATGGGTCTGATGGCTTCAAACTGATTCCACCCGAGTCGTACATTACGCCTTTGCCAACAAGTACAACATGTTGCTTTTTGCCAGCGCCTTTGGGGTTGTATGACAGTTTCACCATACGTGGGGGTTCAACACTTCCTTGGTTCACACCAATCATGCCGCCACAACCCATTTGAATAAGTTCTTCTTTGTTGTAGACCGTTACTTCAAGGCCAGTTTGTGTCGCAATTTCCACTGCCTTATCGGCGAAGTGGCGAGCGGTGAGATATGCAGGCGGAGTATTTGCTAAGTCGCGCGCCATGCACACTGCATTGGCGACAACCACACCATTTTTCACACCACGTGAAATTGCTGCTGCATTTTCGGCAGTTGCCACAAGCACCACTTCACGTAGACGTGATGCAAAGTTCTTATCGCTCTTCAACTCGCTGTAGCGATGAGTTGCTAGTTGAATTCCTTCAACAACGGCTTGCGCTATATTTGCTTTGTTGCCACGGCCAACACCAGCAAGGGTTGTTGCCAAGCTCTCAACTTTTCCAGCGGCACGTGCAAAAGCGGCTGCAGCTTTACGAGCATCGTTTGGGGTGAAAGAATTTCCAGCGCCAACACCAATGGCCACCACAACAGAAGCACCACCCAAACCGTGCAACACCAAAGTTTGGCCAACCCGGCCTTCGAAGCCTCGCTCACTGAGTTGTTTGCGATTCAAACCAATTTTTGACGATACGGGCCCATCGGAGCCAACTGGCACGCCGATGGCATTGGCTTGAACACGAGATGATGTGGAAACGCTGAATTGAATTGTCACATACTCAGTCTAAACGCTGCGTACAGGGCGGCTTGTACCCTCTTGCCAACGTGCCATGGTCCACAGCAGGTCAGACATGCGGTTTAGGTATGGCACCACATGCGAAGGTGCTGGAGCAGCAGCAAGCGAATGACGTTCTGCACGTCGCACAACGGTGCGTGCAAGATCGAGCCACGCCGACACAGGATGTTCGCCAGGAACAACGAACTCTGTGGGGTGCTCAAATTGTGTGTCGAGCTTGTCGATGAGTTGTTCCATGTTGGTCACCATCTCTGCTGACACGCACGACTTTTCCGGTACCAACTTGTGGCGATTCTCGGGCAACGTGGCTAGTTCAGCCATAAGTACCCATAAGTCGCGCATGAACGGCTCGAGCATGACCACTACTTCTTGAGAACGAGCATCGCCACTGTTGCTGACCGCAGCACTACGAGCAAGCCCCAACACAGCTTGCGCCTCGTCGACGGTGCCATAGGCACGCGGCAATGCTGAGTCTTTAGGCACTCTGCCTCCGTAAAAGAGGCCTGTAGTGCCATCGTCGCCATCACGTGTGTAGATCGGTTCGCGTGCCATTAATAACAACGTTAGTGCGGGAGAGTTACTAGCACCTGATCCTGTGCCGATAACTTGTAAGGAACATGAAAAGACAGACTTACCTTCAAGCCGTGAACGACCGCGTCATTGTGTTTGACGGTGCCTTTGGCACCTTTGTCCAAGATCTTGATCTTGGTCCTGACGATTTTGGTGGTGCCGCTCTTGAAGGTTGCAACGAGATGCTGTGCCTCACTCGCCCCGACGTCATTCGTTCTATGCACGACGCCTTTCTTCAGGTCGGCGTTGACGCAATTGAAACGGCAAGCTTCGGATCTTTCTCTACCGTTCTCACCGAATACGAAATTCCAGAAAAGTCTTACGAGCTCAACGTTGCAGCCGCTTCACTCGCGCGCGAGATGGCAAGCAGCTACGAAGCCGACGGACGCACCCGATTTGTTGCAGGGTCAATGGGCCCCGGAACCAAACTGCCGAGCCTCGGGCATATTGGCTTTGCTGAATTGCGCGAATCGTACGTAGAACAAGCGCGCGGACTTCTCGATGGAGGCTCAGACCTTTTTCTTATTGAAACATGCATGGACCTGTTGCAAATTAAAGCTGCAATGCAAGCATGTCGCCAAGCAATGAAAATTGTGGGTCGTGAAATTCCTATACAGGTGCAGGTCACCATGGAAACAACCGGACGCATGTTGGTGGGCACTGAAATTGGAGCAGCGCTTGTTGCACTAGAAGCAATGCGCCCCGACGTCATTGGCATCAACTGCGCAACTGGCCCCGCTGAAATGCAAGAGCATCTGCGTCACCTCTCGCAGCACTCACCTATTCCTATTTCTGTTCTGCCGAACGCTGGCTTGCCAAGTGTCTTAAACGGTCGCACGCATTACGACCTCACACCACCCGAGCTCGCTTCGTATCACAAGCACCACGTAGAAGATTTGGGCATTGGCATTGTGGGCGGTTGCTGTGGCACCACCCCAGAGCATTTGCGCCAGGTTGTAGAGGCAGTGCGTAACCTCACACCTGCACCACGCAATTACAACTTTGAACCCGCACTCACTTCTTTGTATTCATCGGTGCCCATTGTTCAAGACAATTCATTTCTCATTATTGGAGAACGCACCAACACCAACGGCTCACGAGCATTTCGCGATCTCATGCTTGAGAGCGACTGGGACGGCTGCACCAAAATGGGCGCCGAGCAAATACGTGAAGGTGCACACGTTATTGACGTCTGTGTTGACTATGTAGGCCGCGATGGCACCGTCGACATGGATTCCATTGCCAGCAGGTTTGGTTCACAAGTAAGTGTTCCGCTGGTATTCGACAGCACAGAACCACAGGTAATGGAAGCGGGCCTCGTGCACAACGGCGGCCGTGGTGTTTTGAACTCTGCCAACCTGGAAGATGGCGAAGAGCCTGGCAGCCGCCTCGACCGCGTCTTTACCCTTGCGCGCGACTACGGGTGCGCAGTGATTTGTTTGCTCATTGACGAACGAGGGCAGGCACGCGACGTTGAATGGAAAATGGAAGTAGCGCATCGCCTGAACAAAATTGCAACCGAACGCTATGGCCTTCGTTCATCCGATCTCATCTTCGATGCACTTACCTTCCCAATTGGCACCGGCGATAAAGACCTGCGTCGTGACGGCTTGGCAACAATGGAAGCCATTCGCCGTATTAAAGAAGAAATTCCTGGCGCTTTCACCACACTTGGTTTGTCGAACGTCAGCTTTGGTTTGAAACCAGCGCTGCGCCAAGTGCTGAACAGCGTCTTTCTTGCCGAATGCACGGCTATCGGCCTCGACTCGGCAATTGTTCACGCCAGCAAAATTTTGCCGCTCTCGCGTATTCCAGAAGAGCAAAAAGAAGTGTGTCGCGCTCTCATTTACGACGAAGAAATTGACGGCGAAAATGCGCTAAATGTTCTGTTGCGCCTTTTTGAAGATGTGAAGTCGGTTGATGCAGTGAAAGAAGACCGCAGCGACTGGACACTTGAGCGCATTTTGAAGCAACGCATTATTGATGCTGAACGCGACGGCCTCACTGACGACCTCAACACCGCCATGACGCAAGGCATTCCACCGCTCGACATTATTAACAACATCCTTCTTGAAGGCATGAAAGTTGTTGGTGAGCTTTTTGGTTCTGGCCAAATGCAATTGCCATTTGTTTTGCAAAGCGCAGAAACAATGAAAACTGCTGTTGCTCACCTTGAACCATTTATGGAAAAAATAGATGGTCAAACCTCAAAGGGTCGCCTTGTTCTGGCCACTGTAAAAGGTGACGTGCACGACATTGGCAAGAACTTGGTCGACATCATTTGCACCAACAACGGCTATGAAGTGGTGAATATGGGCATCAAGGTGTCTATTGCCGACATGATTGCCAAAGTTCAAGAAGTAAATGCCGACGCCCTCGGCATGAGTGGTCTTTTAGTAAAGAGCACACTCATCATGCGCGAAAACTTGCAAGAGTTGAACGCTGTTGGGCTTTCAGAAATTCCTGTCATTTTGGGTGGTGCCGCACTCACGCGTACGTATGTAGAAAAAGATCTTCGCGAGATTTACGACGGGCGCGTGTTCTACGGCCGCGATGCCTTTGAAGGTCTCTACACACTCGACAAAATTATGTCGATTAAACGTGATGGTGTCGTTGACCCCGATTTCGGACGCATTCCTAGTGGTCGCGTGCTTCCCGATCGCAATAAAGCAGAACGCGTAGAGGTTGAGCTACCGCATCGCTCGCCAGATGTTGCTACCGACAACCACGTGTTCGCCCCGCCATTCCTTGGTTCCAAAGTGGTGAAAGGTTTAGCAATTGACGACATTGCTGCCTACATCAACGAAACGGCAATCTTCCGTAACCAGTGGCAGTTCCGCCCTGAAAACGGCGAGACCGATGAGCAATTCAAAGATCGCTTGCGCCCACTTCTGCGCGAACAGTTGAGTAACGCCAAAACCAGTGGCGTGTTGTTGCCTCAAGTGGTGTACGGATACTTCCCTGTGAATGCGGACGGCACCGACCTTGTGGTGTACACCGACGACACTCGCACCACCGAACAGTGCCGCTTCCACTACCCACGCCAACGCGAAGAACCCTTCCTCTGCATCGCCGACTTCTTCCGCAGTGTTGAGTCGGGCGAAAAGGACTACGCAGCGTTCCACATTGTGACCATGGGAAATGCAGTCAGTGAAATGGCTGCCGAACTCTTTGAACAAAACAAGTATCAGGACTATCTCATCTTGCACGGCCTTGGCGTTGAAATGGCTGAAGCGCTTGCTGAATACTGGCACCATCGCATTCGTACCGAATGGGGTTTTGTCGATGAAGATGGCCCGTCGCTGCACGGCCTCTTTCGCCAGCAGTACCGCAGTGGACGTTATTCATGGGGCTACCCCGCTTGTCCAGATCTTGAAGATAACGCAACTGTGGCCGCGTTACTTGAAGCAGGCCGTCTTGGTATTGAAGTGAGCGAAGAAACTGGCTGGCAGTATCAGCCAGAGCAAACAACTTCCGCCATCATTTGCCATCATCCACGCGCAAAGTACTTCGTCGCACGCTAACTTTGGCATATGCCTATTGTTACTGCTGTCAAACTTGGTTTTTTCAACTATGTCAATTACAAAGGTCGTGCTCGACGTGGTGACTTCTGGTGGTGGATCCTTTTCACCATTGTTGCGCAGTACCTCGTATCACTCGCTAGTGCAAGCGCGGGGAACATCGTCTCTACCGCCCTTGTGCTTCCTCAAATAATGTTTGGCATTCGTCGTATGCACGATGTAAACAAAAGTGGTTGGTGGATTCTTCTCCCTATTGGAAACATTATTTTCTGGGCGCAGCCTGGCGATGCTTCCAGCAACCGCTTTGGGCCACCAGCCCCACCTACCAACTTCTAACGCGTGGGCTGACTCGCATTCCAGGCATTCACTAGCGCGGCGTATTTGCCGTTCTTTTGCACCAGTTCGCTGTGCGTTCCCCATTCCACAAGCTCAGCATGGTCAACAACGCCGATAGCATCGGCTCGCTGCACCGTGGTGAGGCGGTGCGCAACAACCACAACACTTCTCCCCTGCATTAAGGCTTCTAATGCAGCCTCAACCTCTTTTTCTGTGCCGGGGTCGAGGTTCGATGTTGCTTCGTCGAGCACAAGCACCGCCGGGTCTACAAGTGCTGCGCGCGCAAGAGACACCAGTTGTCGTTCACCAGCAGACAAACGAGACCCACGCTCGTGCACCTCGGTTTCGAGGCCTTGTGGGAATGCCATGAACCGCTCGAACACACCTAGCGCATGCAGTGCATTGTCAATTTCCACATCGGTGGCATCGCTTTTCGCAATACGTAAATTTTCGCGAATGGTTCCATTGAAAAGGAAACCCTCTTGTGGCACCACCACAATGCGTTCGCGCAGTGACTGCATTGTTGCGTCGCGCAAGTTCACTCCGCCATAAGAAATAGAACCTTCGTTGGGGTCGTACAACCGTGCCATCAACTTTGCCAAAGTTGACTTACCAGCACCTGTTGGCCCAACTAATGCAAGTCGCTTGCCATTGGGTACCGAAATAGAAACATTGCGCAACGCGGGTTGAGCACCTGCTGCATAAGTAAACGTTGCGCCACTCACCACTAAGTCGCCGTGTTCTGGCAGGTCGACTGCGCTTATAGATTCATCAACCTCAGGCACCGCATCCATAATGCCGTAGAGCTTTTTTAGCGCTGCGCCAGCAGATTGCATGGTGTTATACAACTGCGACAACTGTTGTACAGGATCGAAAAGGTTGGCGAGAAGCAACACGAATGCGACCACTGTTCCGACGGACACACTTCCCCGATGCACTAGCCAACCGCCCATGCCCACAATGAGCGCCGAGGCAAAAATACCTGCGAACTCCACAAGACCGAAATACCACATGCTCACCTTCACGCTGTGCATATGGCTTTTATATAGAGCATCGTTCGACGCACGGAAGCGGCGCACTTGTTCTTCTTCGCGAGCGTAAGCCTGAATGACTCTCACTCCGGCAATGCCTTCTTGCAAAGCAGAGAGGTTTGCACCAACTCGTTCTCGCACATCAAGATACGCCTTATTGGAATCACGCTGAAATTTAATGGAAGCAACAAAAATGATTGGCATCACCAGTAAAGCCACAATGGTGAGTTGCCACGACAACGTGAAGAGCAAAATGACTGCAAGAACGAGTAGGAAACCTGCCGAAATGAATTGAAGCAGACCCCACTGCACTAATTCACTCATACTTTCAATGTCGGCGGTCATGCGTGCAACAAGAACACCAGCTTTCTCTCTGTCGTAGAACGCCATTGACTGTTTTTGCATTTGCGAGAACACGCGTAATCGCAAGATGCGCAAAAGGTTCTCGCCGGCACGGTTAATGAAAATGTATTGAGCACGACCAAAGCAATACGCAATGCAGGTAACCGCAATGTATGCAACAACGGAGAAATTGAGCGAGCGAGTATTTTTCGCCCGAATGCCTGCATCAATGCCATGACGTACCAATACGGGACCAGCCAAAGTGCACAAGGTAACTGCAATAACGCACGCGAGCGCCGCCAGCATTGTTTTGCGAAAAGGTGCTGCCATTGCAAGCGTTCGACGCATGAGGGTGCGCGCTTCGTCGCGCGACACACGATCTTCTGCCGATACTGCCCCACCGCCCCACATTTTTAGTCACCTGCCGTTTTGCTTGTGAGTGAGGCAATATTTTTCTCCTGCGCAGCAAGAACTTCGCCATACTTTGCATTGGTGGCAAGTAAGTGCGAGTGCTCACCAAAGGCAACAATGCGACCTTCGTCGAGCAATGCAACTTTGCTAGCAAGTGCAATAGTTGCTGGCCGATGTGCAATGACCAAAGTGGTACGACCACGCATGACCGTGGTCATGGCCTCACGAATTTCATTTTCCTTGGCAGGGTCTACTGCCGATGTTGCGTCGTCGAGCACTAATACGCGAGGGTCGGCCACAATGGCACGCGCAATGGCAATACGTTGGCGTTGTCCACCCGACAACGAGTATCCGCGCTCACCCAGAACGGTGTTGTAACCATCGGGAAGTTCCAAGATGAAATCGTGTGCACCTGCAAGACGAGCTGCGGCCTCAATGCGATCTTGATGGGCATTGGGTTCTGCAAATGCAATATTGGCAGCAACAGTGTCGTGGAACAGCAAAGTATCTTCGAAGACCACTGCAACAGCACGACGCAACTCAGACAAACGCAGCTGGCGAATATCGATGCCATCGAGTGTGATGCCGCCAGACGAGGTGTCGTAAAAACGCAGCAATAACCGCGCCAAAGTACTCTTTCCACTGCCTGTTGCACCAACAATGGCCACCGACTCACCTGGCTGGATGACAAGATCTAAATGGTTGAGTACTTCGTGCTCGCCGGAATAACCAAACGACACGTCAGAGAACGTCACCGCACCAGTAAACGCCGAGCTTGTTCTACTGGGAAGTGCTTGTGGTTTTGGTGGGTCGGCAACAGCGGGTTCTGTAGAGAGCACTTCATTCACGCGTATGAGTGCAGCAGCTGCGCGTTGACCAAAAGCCACCGTCATACCAATATTGCGCAATGGCCAAATGAGCATGGTGAGATACGTATTGAATGCAACAAGATCGCCCACGCTCATTTGACCGTTAATGACACGGTGTCCACCAATACCGAGAACGGCAATGAGGCCGATGGAGGGCAAGAGATCGATGCCCGGCAAAAACTTGCTGCGAATTTTTGCTGCCCCCAGCGACACGCCACGAATATCGTTCGCTTCTTTCTCCAACTTCCGCATTTGTGTTGCTTCAGCACCAAAGCCCTTGACAACACGAACACCCGACACACTTTCTTCAACAACGTTGGCAAGTTCTGCCTGCTCTGCCTGCACAGCAAGAATTGCTGGGTGAATGCTGTTCGAAAAACGCCGAGCGGCCAGGTTGACGAAAGGCAAAGGTGCGAGCGCAATGATCGCAAGCATCGGCTGGCTCGAGAGAAGAATGAGCATCACAGCTACCACCATGGCGACATTGGAAATGGTGAGCGGGATCATCACCACAAAGCCCTGAATTTGTCCAAGGTCACTTGAAGCTCTGCTCATGAGCTGCCCCGTTTGGGCTAAGTCGTGATACCCAATATGCAGACCCTGAAGATGCGTAAAGAGACGCTCGCGCAACGAACTCTCTGTCCATCTACTTTCGCGAAAGCCAATCCACCTGCGCCACGCAGAAAAAACACCTGCGACGATGCCCACACAGGTAATTGCCCCCGCCCAGAACAGAAGTGAACCATCTTGTTCAATGCCCCTGTCTACGCCCAGTTTGAAAAGTTGCGGAATTGCAACCTTTCCCGCGCTCCAAATGAGCCCAATGACCACACCCTGCATCAACCCTCTGCGTTGTTCGCGCAGCACACTACGTAAGAGTTTCCAACCCTCTGCGGTTGCGGGCCCGTCTTGTTTGTGGCTCTCCGCTTGCGACATCGCTTCCACCGTACCGTTTCGGCTCTACCCACTGGTAGCCCACCTCATCATTTCCGTCTAATATCACTTCATGACCGCACTTGAATCACAACCCTTTGCCGACTACAGCCCTTTTCTTCGCGGAGCGTACGGACCCGTTTTCGACGAGATGAACGAAGCCAACTTACGTGTCACAGGTGAAATTCCTGCTGCACTCACTGGCGTGTACATGCGTAATGGCGCGAACCCGCAGTTCGCCCCAATGGGTCGTTACCACTGGTTCGATGGTGACGGAATGATTCATGCTGTGTACTTAGAAAACGGCAAAGCTCGCTACAAAAACAAGTGGATTGAAACTCCTGGTTTGCGCCACGAACGCGAACAAGAAAAAGCACTCTTCGGCGGCATTCTCAATTTCCAATTTCCACCTGAAGACATCATGGCCGAATGTGGCATTTTCAAAAATGCCGCCAACACCAACATCATTCGCCACGCCAACAAGATTCTTGGTCTGTGGGAAGGTGGCCCACCATCGGAAATCACCCGCGAACTCGACACCGTTGGCATCATGGACTACGCAGGGAAACTTGAAGGCTCTATGACCGCACACCCGAAATGGTGCCCCGAAACTGGTGAGCTCATCATCATTGGTTACGACCCCATTGGCGGACAACCTTTCTTGCGCTACCACGTTGCCGACAAGCACGGCAACCTTGTGCACAGCACCCCCATCACCATTCCTGAAGGCGTCATGATGCACGACTTCCTCACCACACGTAACTATTCAATTATTTTCGATTTGCCCGCGGTGATTGCAGCAGCAATGGAAGGCAAGTCAATGTGGCAGCCAGACCTTGGTGCACGCATTGGCGTCATGCCTCGCCACGGAAATGATGCTGACGTGCGTTGGTTTGATATTGACCCGTGCTATGTCTTTCACTTCTTGAATGCATGGGAAGAAGTAGGCAGCGACGGACACGAGTGCATTGTGGCTTACGGATGTCGAATGCCAAACGTTGACCTCGACTTTGAAGCAACTGGCGATGCACCAAGTGGCATTGCTGCGGTCGATGGAGTGGGCATGACCAAATGGACCATTGACCTCACCACCGGCACCGTGAAAGAAGAAATGATTCACGATCTGCGCAGCGACTTCCCGCGCTTGCACGACGACCTCTTGGGTTTGAAGCACCGCTACGGCTTTGCCTCTGCAACCCTCGACGGCCCAATGGGCCTTGGCTTCAACGGCATCATTCGTTACGACCTCGAAGGTGGCAGCGACCAAACCTTCGCCTTCGGACCCGGCACCACCATTGGTGAAGCCGTTGTTGCTGACGACCCCACACGCCCGGGCGAACTTGGTGCATACGTCATGGTCTACGCCACCGACCTTGCCGCAATGACCACCGACTTTTGCATTTTCAACGCTGAAGACATTGCTGCTGGCCCCGTGGCTCGCGTGCATCTTCCACAGCGTGTTCCTGCAGGGTTTCACGGAAACTGGATGCCCGGAGCCAAATAGCATGTGACACCTCGTTGGCATGATTTTTTCATGACAACGAATACCACTCTCCCCGGTTTCTCCTCACGCCAAACACGGTTGTCTCGTCACACGCGTCAACTTGGGCTCAAACACATTGCGCTCATTAAGGCACAGCTTGCCGAGCAGGCACTTCGTGAAGAACTTCAACGCAACGAAAAGGCGTCCCAACGCACCAACGCGGCATAGTTTTCGTTAACGTTTCTTTCTCTACAAGAAGCGAGCGAACATCATGACAACACCAACACTTCATCTCGGGTCCATAGGCATATTTACCGGGGCATTTGAAACACAGCGTTCCCCCATTGTTCGAGAAGGAATTGCTGAACTCGACGAACGCGGTTGGCCAACATTATGGATAGGTGAATCGGTGAATCGCGAAGTGTTCGCCAACGCCATGTTGTTGTTGAATGCCAGCAAAAATATTCGCATCGCGTCGGGCATCGCCAACGCTCAAGTACGAACTGCTCTTTCCATGCACAGCGGATGGATGGCGGTTTCCGAAGCACATGAAGGTCGTTTTGTACTCGGCATTGGCGTCAGTCACTCTGCCTTCGTGAATCGTGTTTTAGATTCCGCATACAACACACCATTAACTCTCATGAAGAACTATCTCGACAACATTGACAACGCCACGTACATGGGCCCAACACCGAGCACTACCCCACACCGCATGCTCGGAGCGCTTGGCCCGCGCATGGTGAGCCTTGCTGGCGAACGTACGTCGGGAGCCCTCACCTATTTCATGCCGCCTGAGCACACAGCACTCGCTCGTAACGACATCAACAGCACAAACCCTGCAGCAAACCTTGCCGTAGAGCAAATGGTTGTGCTGGAAACCGACACAGCAAAAGCTCGTGCCATTGCCATTGCCGGAATGACGCGTTACTTACGCCTTGCGAACTACACCAACAGCTTGAAGCGCGTTGGTTTTACCGATGCCGATATTGACTCTGGAAATGGCGAACCCTCTTCGCGTCTCATCAATGCAGTTGTGGTGTGCGGCGACGAAGCCACTATTCAAAAGCGCGTTGCCGAACATCATGCTGCTGGTGCCAACCATGTATGCATACAGGTTCTCACCGATACACCACAGGTAGTGCCAATGGTGCAGTGGAATCGTCTTGCCGACGCCTTGTTATAAATTTACGACGCGCTAGGGCTCAGTGCCTTCACTGCATCCCAGTGGCTCAGTTCTGGGTCAAAGGCCATAATGGCAATTGAGCTTGTGGTGACTCCGTTAGCAAAGTACTGATCAATTTGCGCACGACACTTTTCAGGAGAGCCATGAACAATGAGCTGGTCGACTACTTCATCGGGAATTGCGGCAAGTGCAGCTTTTCTGTCGCCGGCTTTCCATGCGTCCCACATACCTTGGAATGCAGGGCCACGGCCTAACCACTCGTGGAACTGTGCATACACCGGAACGTTCATGTAAGCCGTAATGGCAAACCGTGCAGCCTTGCGCACTACTTCAGCATTTTCACTTGGGCATACAAAAATACGACACACAATTTCCTTGGGTACACCATTTGCTGCGCCGTTCACCACAGCAGCAACTTTTTTCACGTCTTCAGCCGAGAGCCAGTTGATGATGGTGCCATCGGCTTCGCGAGCAGCCAAGCGCAACATTCCTTCGCGCAAAGCAGCAACAAGAATCTTTGGCTTCACTTCCGGCTTTACACCTAAACGGAAACCATTAATTTCAAAGGTGTCGTACTTCTTGACAATTTTCTCACCCTCAAAAGAGTCGTGCAAAAAACGCACGATGTCGCGCACTTTTTTGTATGGCTCTACGAAAGGTACGCCATTCCATTTTTCAACAATGACGTTGCTCGATGAACCAATGCCAATGGCAAAGCGGCCCGGAGCAGCGTCGGCGAGCGATGCAACACACTGCGCAAATGCGGCCGGCGAACGTGTGAATGCCGGAACAATTGCGGTTCCTAAACGCAAACGTGGTTCCCACGCAGCAGCCATGGCAAGCGGCGTAAACGCATCGGCGCCGTCTGACTCTGCAGACCAAATATCGCTGTAGCCGAGGTCGGCTAGTTCACTAAGTTTTTCACGATGCGAATGAAGATGACCGGGCAGTGGAACAGTCATTCCGTTACGACGAGGTATGGCTTGGCTCATGAGACTTCCTTATCTTTAGGCACTTCATCTTTCCAGAAACGCACGATGCAACTTTGACTGGCGGTTGCCATGAGGGTTCCGTCTTCGGCATACATATGTACAAGACCATGGGCAAAACCACGATCAATGGCATGAATGCGAATATCGAGCAATACCCATTCGGTAGGCACAAGGCGCACCACGCGCAGGGTGTTGTCGAGGCTGTTGCCACCACCACGAATTCCTAGGGCTTGGCTGACGCCAAGTGGGATGTAGTCGCCCAACACCGCAAGCGCACTGGCGTCGACGCCTTGAATAACTCCGGGGATGCGTGCCCACATGAGCGTTTGGCCGTCACCCACCGTTTTATCGAGCGTGGCAATTTGGCGACCCTTCACGAGTTTCTTTTCAATACGTTCGTTAATGGATCCTTCTTGGAGACCCCGATGAATAAACAATGGGCACTCGTCGGGAGGCGGAACTTCGGGCATTGTCTCGAACTGTCCGTGCAGGTCGAGCGGGCGATCGCCAAGAGCGGCATTGACCGTGAGAATTTCTCTTTCGCCCACATGGCACACAGCACGCGCTTGGGTCATTTGATGACCCGACACCGACACGGTGACATCAATATCCATCACTTCGCCTGGCCGTGCGTACGAAAGATACTGAGCAGTGGCCCAAATGAGATTGCGCCCCGTGGTGGCCTCCATTGCCGATATTGCCGCCGCAAGCCCACAACCACCAAAGAGAAAATTGACAGAGGTAGAGATATGGGGAACGACCTCTAGGTGCCAGCGGAAGGGATTATGGCTACTTTTCAGCCCAAGAAATTCAACAGTGTCCATGCCCCGACGACGTTAATGCGCGCAGGGTCAAAGAGTTGTAGTTTTCACTGATATGTCAGACACATCTCCAAACAATGCTCGCGAATCTTGGCAGGGCGACGCATGTTCCCTCGTTGAAGAATTTCGTGCCAAACGACGTAGCCCTGCTGAAGAACTCGCTGCCACTCTGCGCGATATCAATAAGAGCGACCTCAATGCATTTAGTTTTATTGACGCAAATAACGCACTCGCCGCTGCGCAAAGCGCCGACACTTCACTTCCCTTTGGCGGTGTGCCACTTGCAGTGAAAGAGTTAGATGCGGTCAAGGGTTGGCCCGATACTTCTGCTTGTGCGGTTTTTGCCGACCGCATTGCCGAGCACACCTCCATCATGGTGCAGCGGTTACAACACGAAGGTGGCATGGTTCCCTTTGGGCTCACCACGGCAAGTGAATTTGGTGGCGTCAACGTAACGCGTACCGTTTTGAATGGCGCCACGCACAACCCGTGGCGCGCAGGTCTCACACCTGGTGGCTCATCGGGTGGTGCTGCTGCTGCCGTTGCTGGTGGTCTCTGTACAAGCGCAAGCGCAGGCGATGGTGGCGGTTCAATACGCATACCTGCAGGCTTCACAGGGCTCGTTGGGTTAAAAGCAACGTATGGTCGCATTCCACGTGCGCCGCAGCACTACATGGGCAACCTCACCACAACAACAGGGTGTGTTTCACGCAGTATTCGCGACACCGCTCGGTGGTTCGACATTGCCAATGGCCACGACGCACGTGACCCTTTCAGCCTGCCCCGCGATGCAGGTTGGGAAGATGCGCTTGGCACACTTTCACTACGCGGGCTGCGCGTTGCAGTGGTTCCCAATTGGGGTGGCGCAGTTGTCTCTTCGCAAATGTGGACCGTATTGAATGAGGCCGCCGAGTGGCTCATTAGTTCGCAGGGTTTACAACGCATTGACACCGTTAATACCGATCTGCCCAGCATGGGTGCCGCGTGGTCAATTTCAGGAATGATCTCCATTGCTGCTGAGCTTGCCGAATTTTGGCCCGAGTGTGCAGAAGTACTGACACCCGAAATTCGTATGGGCTTAGAGTTCACGAGCGGGCTCTACAGTTCCGCTGCACGCGACAAAATTGAGCAACGTCGAATGAAGTTAAATGAGCGTATGGCTGCCATCTTCTCTGAAGTCGACATTGTGCTTGCTGCCAGCAACCCCGATATTGCTTTCGCTGCAGAAGGCCCACTCCCCGACACTTTCGGTGGAGAAAAAGGCGGTGCGGCCAACAATGGCAAGCTCACTTTCCCCGCAAACCTGCACGGCAACCCTGCGTTGTCAGTTCCCGCCGGGCAGGTAGACGGTCTACCCGTTGGCCTTCAAATTGTGGGTAAACATTTTCAAGAACAGATTCTTTTGGAGCTTGGTTTAGCCATGGAGCGTTCTCGACCATGGCCACTAGTGGCTCCATCTGCAACGATATAAATAGCTTTACTTTTGGGGGAAAGAAATGACTACTAATACTGGCCCACTTGCGGGAATCAAAGTTGTCGACATGTCGGTAATGATTTCCGGACCACTCACCGCAATGATGCTCGCCGACTACGGCGCCGACGTTATAAAAGTCGAGTCGCCAGGTCTCGGTGACCTCATGCGATTTCTCGGCACCAGCAAAGGTGGAATGACAGGTTTGTTCTCACTCAACAACCGTGGCAAGCGCGCCATTACGTTGAACGTGAAACAGGCTGAAGGTCTTGATGTTCTCAAAAAACTCATTGCAGATGCCGACGTATTCATTCAGAACTTCCGCCCCGGCGCAATGGACCGATTAGGTCTTGGCTACGACGACGTGAAGAAGTTCAACCCCAATCTCATCTACGTTTCCGTAAGCGGATACGGCCCAACCGGCCCGAATAGCCATCGCCGCGTCTACGACAACGTTATTCAGGCAGCAAGCGGCATGGCGGCAGTTCAAACAGACCCTGCTACAGGCGCTCCAGGCATGTTGCGCAACTTGGTGTGTGACAAAGTCACTTCCTACACCGCGATGCAAAGCATCACCTCTGCACTATTTGCACGTGAGCGCGGAATTGCCAAAGGTCAACACCTCACTGTTGCCATGCTCGACTCGGCTGTTGCATTCCTCTGGCCAGATGGCGGCATGGATGCAGCACTGCTCGACGATGACGCCACCCGTATGCCCACACTCGGCGCAAATTATTCGGTCACTAAATTGTCTGACGGATATTGCGCAGGATCTGCAGTGAGCGACGCCGAATTCCGCGGCTGGTGTGCAGCGCTTGGCCATGCGGCAATTGCCGACGACCCACGCTTCACCTCAGCAAAAAATCGTGGCCAAAATATGGAAGCACTCGTATCAACAATGACGAAATATGCACTCGAGGCAAACCTCGACGATTTCTTACGCCTCGCCGAAGAGAACGATGTTCCTGCATCGCGTGTGAACACCATTGCCGACCTGCCATCTGACCCACAAATTCTTCACAACGAAGTGTTTGTAGAGCGCGTGCATCACACTGCAGGAAATATGCGTGAAGTGCGCCCCGCAGTTATTTTTTCCGACACCAAATTACGCGTAAGCCGCCCTGCTCCAATGGTGGGCGAACACAGCGATGAAATTGTGAGCGAACTTGGTTTCGATGCAGCGCACTTGCGCTCCATTGGCGCTATTTTGTAATTGACCGACCAACAATTTCTTTCATAATTTCGGTGGTTCCACCGTAAATGGTTTGAATGCGGCTGTCGGCCCATGCGCGTGCAATGGGGTATTCCATCATGTAGCCGTAACCGCCATGCAACTGCAGGCAACGGTCAACCACTTTGTTTTGTAGTTCAGTGGTCCAGAACTTCGCGGCTGCAGCTTGTTCTGCAGACAATTCACCAGCACAGTGAAGCTCAACGCAACGGTCAACATATACCTGAGCAATTTGCACTTCTGTTGCAAGTTCTGCAAGTAGGAACTTGCTGTTTTGGAACTGTGAAATAGATTGCCCAAAGGCTTTGCGTTCTTTTGTGTAGTCGAGCGTCCAATGCAATGCCGCATCGGCAACCGCAACCGCACCCACAGCAATACCAAGTCGCTCTTGGGCAAGGTTGGTCATGAGATACACAAACCCATTGCCCTCTTCGCCTAATACGTTTTCGGCCGGAACTTCAACATCGGAGAAGAAAAGCTCTGCAGTGTCTTGGGCATGCATTCCTAACTTGTTGAGGTTGCGGCCACGTTCAAAGCCCTTCATTCCACGTTCAACAAGCAACAATGAAATGCCGCGGTGCCCTTTTTCTGGGTCAGTACGACATACAACAATGACCACATCGCTGTTAATGCCATTTGAAATAAAAGTTTTGGCGCCATTGACAATGAACGCACCACCTTTTTTCAATCCGGTTGTACGTATACCTGCAACGTCACTTCCCGTGTTGGGTTCAGTGATTCCTAGTGCACCAATGACTTCACCAGTGACCATGCCCGGCAAAAAGCGTGAACGCTGTTCGTCATTGGCGAGACCAAGAAAGTATGGAAGCACGATGTCGTTGTGAAGGGTGATTCCGTTGGCACTGCCAATGACTCCGGTTGTACCAATTTCTTCAGCCATGATTGCCGCAAAGTGATAGTCGTCGGTGTCGCCGCCGCCGTATGCAGCAGGAACATTGAGACCAAGAAAACCTTGCTTACCCGCATTGAGCCATAGCTCGCGAGGTGTAATGCCCGCAGCTTCCCACTCTTCGTGATGTGGTACTACTTCTTTATCGAGCCACGAACGAAAGGTGGAACGAAATTGCTGGTGGACATCATCAAAAATTGTGCGTGGGAATGCTTCCATTCGCATAACGCTAGATGCTGGTGATGCCAGAAGAAAAACTGTAAGCGAAGTTACTAGCCAGCAAGTACAGCGCGCGCAACAAGATCGACACCAAAAGCAGTGAGAATAGCCAGGTATAAGAGCCCTGTTGCTGCCATTACTGCTGAATAACTACGTTCTTTCAATGCAGCTTTTGTGACCACCACAAGCACTGCTGTAGTCACCACACAGGCAATCCAGAACCAACCAAGGGTGCCGTTCCAACCATCGTCAATTGAGCCGTTAATAACGCTCACCATTCCGGTTGGCAAAAGCATTGCCAGTACTTCAAGCGGCAAAGCCCAATACATGACGTCAACTAGGTCGTTGAGTAATTTGCGCGGCATTCCTGGCTGCACCAAGTACCAGTGGCCCAAGAGCATGGCATCGGTAATGGCACCCAAGAACATTGCTCCAATAACAACGCGAAATGTTGCCAACAAAGAATCACCAAGGCCACCAGATACATCGAGCGCGCCAGCGATGACCCCGATGCCTCCAATAAGTGGCGCAATGAGCAGGCGATGCGGCGGAGTCTTTCTTAATGTGAGCAATGCAAGCGCTGCAACAATGAGCGATGCGCCTTCGCGCACGGGTACGACTCCTAAGACGAGCCCACAGGCAAATGCACCCATTGCGAGTGCTGCATACACGCCATGTAAGAGCCACGTGTAGCCACGGCCAATTTCACTGTTGCGGGTAGTGAGCCAACAAAAAAGCAGACCTCCACTTGCCCATTGCAGAAGTACTGTGGCCGCATCGAGTCGCATCACGTCATGCAACCTAGGCGACGCAGCCCCATGAACAGTGAATTTGTGACCAAAAACTTCTAGCGCGCGGTCACCGTGTCGGTATCGCGACCCGAGCGCAACAAGGTTCCGGGCCGTGCTGTGAGAATTTCTCCGTTACGTACCGTTTCAACACCATTGATGAGAACGTGGTTGATTCCTTCAGCTTCCCCATATACGCGTCCGGCGCCAGCAGGCATATCGAACTTTGTGTACACCGGACCAGGGCCAACGGTGAGCGGGTCGAGCACCACAACGTCGGCACAGTAACCCACTTCAATACGACCACGGTTACGCAAGCCGTACAAACGAGCTGGCTGTTCGGTGAGGTGGTACACCGCTTCTTCGAGGTCCATGAGCTTTTCATCACGTACAGCGCGAGCAATGAGTGTTGTTGAGAAAGCAAAGCTGTCAATCATGTCGAGGTGAGCACCTGCATCGCTTGCACCAACGATGGCACGCTCGTCGCGCCACACTTCAACACGGCGCTTCCATGTTGCCGTATCTTGACCTTTGTCTTGGTTGGCAATAACCGTACGCAAATTGTCGTCTATGACGATGTCGACCAAGAGATCCCATGGCTCTACTTTGAGTTCTTTTGCAATGTCACCAATGAGGCGACCCGCATATTTCTGCCACTTGTCGGTGAATGTTTCGAGCAAAATATATGCGCCCCAGTTACCAATGGAGCGGGTTGGGCCTTGCGTGCTCTGCGCCAAACGATTCATTTCTTCACGACCCTTAGGGTCACGCATCATGGTGAGTTTGACATCGTCGGGAAGAGCCATCAGCTCGTCCCAACCATTCAAGATGTCCAAAATGAATCCGCTCTTGAAGTTCAAACGAATGCGGAAGGTGTCGGGCAACGTGAGTGCAATGACTTTGCCACCACGTTCTGCGGCGATGTCGAAACCTTTCAACTGATGTTGAACAAGTTCCCAGTTCTGGGCGTACACCTGCAACAAGTTCCAGTTCAACGGCCTGTTGGCGGCTGCACTCATATCGCCCATGAGCTCGAAGGTCTCTTGTCCAAATTCGCCTACTGCAGGAATGAATTCAAGTGTGGTTCCGGGGAACTCTTCAACTACTGCACACAATGCAATGAGTTCTTTTCGTGAACCATGACGTGACGGAACAGGAACACCGGTGTGGTCGTTATGACTTGATGACCATGTGGAAGAGAATCCCATGCCACCTGCACGCAAGCCATCGCGCAACAAGTTGCACATTTCTTCAATTTCATCATCGGTCGCTTCTCGTTGGGTAGCGGCATCATGCATTACTACGCGGCGCAATGCGCTATGGCCAACAAGGAAACCAGCATTCGGCATCAGGGTGCCATCGAGTGCGTCGAGATATTCAGCGGTGGTGGTCCAGTTCCATGGCAGACCTTGCTGCAATGACTCCAACGGCATACCTTCAACACGAGCCAACATGCGCATGAGGTAATCGCCATCTTGTGGAGTGAGCGGCGCAATAGTGAAACCACAGTTACCACCAATGACAGTGGTGACTCCGTGCAATGGCGAAGGGCTCAGTGAGGTGTCCCAAAAAGCTTGAGCGTCGTAGTGCGTGTGGAGGTCGATGAAACCAGGTGTAACTACTTTGCCAGTGGCATCGATGGTCTGATGCGCGGCTTCGGTAATGGAACCGATCTGGGTAATGCACCCATCAACAATTCCCACGTCGGCACGTCGGCGCACTGCACCTGTTCCGTCAATAACATCGCCACCGGTAATTAGAACGTCGAGCATGATTCCCCCATCTCTCAGGTTCTTAATCTATGCGAGAACTACCAAATCATGCGAGACGTGGTTCATGGCCAGCGGTCCTTGGTCGGTCGCCACCACAATGTCTTCCAAACGCATGCCGAATCGACCTGGAATATAGATGCCAGGCTCAATGCTAAATGCATGCCCAGCAAGCAAAGCTTCGGTGTTTCCCGCCACGATGTACGGGTCTTCATGGGCTTCCATGCCAATGCCATGGCCAGTGCGATGCACGAAATACTCACCAAAACCAGCCTCGGTAATGACCCGACGGGCAGCTTCATCGACCGATTCGCATGTTGCACCCACTTGAGCCGAAGCGACAGACGCCGCTTGCGCTTCTTGCAACACTGCATACGCCTCAACAATTTCTTGTGACGGTGTACCTAAATGCACACAGCGCGTAATGTCGCTGCAGTAGTCGGCCATTGTTCCACCGAAATCGCACAACACAATTTCACCGTGGCGAATAATGCGTGCACCTGGGTGATGATGTGGGCTCGCAGCATTCTCGCCAGCAGCAACAATGGCGAAGTTCACCACATCGTGACCCTCTTCTAAAAGTCGCGCCGAAATATCGGCCGATACTTGAGCCTCGGTGCGCCCCACCAATGGAATAAGACCCGATTGCAATTGCGTAGCTACACGGTCTGCGGCCGCCCCTGCACGTTGCAATGCCTCTATTTCACTTTGAGTTTTTACTTTGCGCAATGGGCCCACAACATCAACTGCACGTGTGTAATGAGCAGAAGGAGCAAACGCAAGGAGTTCCACTAAGAAGCGGGCCCACATTTGATCACCCACCGATACTGTGCGGGCACCTTTCGTGAGTTTTGCGACCAGCGCAACAGGGTTGTCGGTTTCGTTCCACGCAGCTAGCGCAAAAACGGTGGGGTGCAATGCAACACGAGGAGCCTCTAAGCGAGGGATGATTAACGTTGCAAGACCGTCTTGTGGCACCACCAACATGGTGAGGCGTTCAAGTGGCATGGCGTGATAACCCGTGAGATACGGAAGATCGTGCCCAACAGACAACAGCAGCGCATCAATGTTTTGTGCCTTCATTTCTTTTTGCACCCGCGCAATGCGCTCTTCATAAATGTGCGTTGGTAGTGCCTGTGATTCGCGCGAGTTCATCGAACCAGTGTCCCTGCTTGATACTCCTCAAAAGCCTGAACAATTTCTGCCTGCGTATTCATTACAAACGGGCCATACCGAGCAACAGGTTCACCCAGTGGTTCTCCACCGAGCAACAGCACACTTGCGCCACTTACGCTGTGCACGCGTACTTCACCAGCACTGCGTTCAAGCACCACCATTTGGCCATCAACAGCTTTCTTGCCGTTGACTTCCACTTCCCCACCAAAGCAATGCACCAATGCCGTGTGGCCTTCTTCTGGACCCCAGACCACTTGGTCGCCCGCGGCAAACTCAATGTGCGCATAAGTAACAGGGCTTGTGGTGTTTACCTTGCCCTGCACGCCCGCAACTTCGCCTGCAACAACTTTCATGACCCCGCCATTGACAAGAGTGTGCGCCACAATTTCTTCGGCATCAAAACCTTGATAACGCGGTGCAATCATTTTCTTTGCAGCAGGAAGATTCACCCACAGTTGAAAGCCATGCATTTTTCCGCCCAGTTTCAGCATCGATGCTGGCGGCAATTCGCTATGCACCACTCCCGACCCTGCGGTCATCCATTGCACGCCACCTGGCGTAATGGTTCCTACTCCGCCTGAAGAGTCGCGATGCTCCATTGCACCATGCAAGAGGTATGTGACGGTTTCAAAACCACGGTGAGGGTGCTCGGGCGCGCCTACTGCTTCGCCTGGGCCGTATTCCACCGGACCCATTTCATCGAGCAATAAAAATGGGTCAATGTGGTCGAGCGAAACGGTAGGAAATGGTCGGCGCACAACAAAGCCACCGCCTTCAACAGTGCGGTGAGCTTGAACTACTTCGACAACTGCTCTCATGTTGCTCACTTATTTGCTCCTAGGGGTTTGCGTGTCAACGAGACCGCAGTGTCAATACTTTTTTGTTCGGCCTCTTCGGCAGATTGGCGAGCGTGATAGCTAGAACGAGTAAGGGGGCTCGATTCCACGTGGCTAATTCCTAAAGCTTCGCCAAATTTTTTCAGATGTTCAAACTCATCAGGCTCTACCCATCGCGCAACGGGCAAGTGATGTGTAGTGGGTCGTAAATATTGACCAATTGTGACAATGTCAACTCCTACACCTGCAAGGTCAACCAGAGTTCCTTCGGCTTCTTCAAGGGTTTCGCCCATTCCCATAATGAGACCAGACTTCGCCGTAAGATCGGCAGCCTTTGCGCGAGCAAGTACCGACAAACTGCGCGCATAACCAGCACTTGGGCGAACTGCACGTTGCAACCTTGCAACCGTTTCAATGTTGTGGTTTAAAACGTCTGGTTTTACAGCCAACAAAATATCGAGGGCATCGGTTCCCTTGACATCGGAAATGAGAGTTTCTATTCGCGTAAGCGGCGACACTTTGCGAATAGCGGTAACACATTGCGCTACGTGCAACATGCCGCCATCAGCCAAATCGTCTCGTGCAACCATGGTGAGCACTGCGTGCAAGAGCCCCATGCGCTGAATAGCTTCTGCTACACGGTCTGGTTCATCACTTGCAGGTATCTCTGGTTTTTGAGTATCAACTAAACAAAAACCACATGCACGAGTGCACCGCTCGCCGAGCACCATGAATGTTGCAGTGCGGTCAGACCAGCATTCCGACAAGTTGGGGCAACCTGCTTCTTCGCAAACCGTCACCAAACCGAGGTCGCGCACAATTTTTTTTGTTTCCATCACTTCTTCAGTGAGGCGCACTTTTGGACGCAACCATTCGGGCTTACGTTCTTCAATTTTCAATCCATCGCCCACACCTGCTTGAGCCAGGCGCGAAATGAGACGTACAGGCTCACCAGCACCTTCACCACGAGAGAATGCCGACAAGTCTTCGGGGCGGTGATACCAAGCAACGTCTTGGCGTGCAATGTTTCCGTCGGCAAAAACACGAGCTACATGGCGTGCAACTACTTCAGAAACTTCTTGCAACGATGTTTCTATTCCTTCTTCGCGCAACGAAGTAACTGGGTACTCTGCGATGCCGCAGGGAACAATGTGTTCACGCATGTAGGCAAGATCTGTTTCCACGTTGAGTGCGAAACCATGCATGGTGCGCCCGCGGCTGAGGCGCACGCCAATGGCGCAAATTTTCCTCGGCTCATTTGCTGCTACGCCTACCCACACACCCGGATAATCGGCAAGGCGGCCAACGTCGTTCAGACCGAGTTCATTGAGTGAATCGATGAGCAACTGTTCAACACGAAAAATGTAGTCATTGGTGTCGGCGGGGCCAGCATTGCCGCCATGTTTTGGCTGCAAATTGAGAATGGGGTAACCCACCAATTGGCCAGGGCCATGATACGTAATGTCTCCACCACGATTGACCTTCACAAAGTCGGCCCCTACTTCACTTGGCACACACTTTAAATTTTTATTGAGGTCGGCACTTGGGCCATAAGTAAAAACATGCGGGTGTTCAAGTAACAACAGATGTTGTTCATGTGAATGTTCAAAGAGTGAACGTTGCACTGCAAATGCTTCGCGATAAGGAACTTTTCCTAGCCAACGAACATGCAATGGTGACGTCATGATGAAGCGCTGAATTACAGCTCTGCAGACCAATCGCGAGTTTCAAGAATTTCTTTTGCGCGTGAGAGGAAGCCAGCGGCATACGCGCCGTCGAAAGCACGGTGATCCCAGCTCATTGCAAGTTTGCCTACCGGGTGAATGGCAATACTTTCGCCACCATCTGGCAAATTCACAACCACTGGTTTACGCACAATGGCATCGGTAGAGATGATGCCAACCTGCGGCTGGTTAATGACAGCCATGGTAAGAACAGAACCTGCTGAACCATTGTTTGACAAGGTAAATGTGCCGCCTTGAATTTCATCGGGTGACAACTTACGAGATTTTGCACGTGCACCAAGGTCGCTAATTTCGCGAGCCAAAGCACGCAAACGCTTTGTTTCAGCATCGCGCACAACAGGAACTAACAGACCTTGAAAGTCGAGGTCTACTGCGATGCCAAGGTCAACATATTGGTGAACAACAAGTTCATTGCCGTCGAGCGAAGCATTGAGATGTGGGAACTCAACGAGTGCGTCGACAACTGCTCGCGAGATGAACGGTAAGTAAGTGAGGCTGAAACCTTCTGTTTTTTTCCATTCGTTCTTTACGCGCGAACGCACCACGTCGACATTTGCATAGTCAACTTCAACCACACTGAATGTGTGCGGGCTGACCGCCTTCGACATAATCATGTGTTCACCGGTGAGCTTGCGAATTTTCGACAACTTGATGCGCTTCTCGCGCTCGTTGCTGTCGGCCGGTGCAGCCTTTGGTGCTGGCGCTGCCTTGGCCGCAGCAGGAGCGGGCGCAGGCGCAGCGGCCGGTGCTGCAGCAGGTGCTGGCGCTGGCGCCGACTTTCCGGCCTGCGCGTCGATGAGTGCCAACACGTCTTCACGTGTGATGCGCCCACCAGGCCCAGTGCCGGCAATTTTTGCTACGTCGAGATTGTTTTCTGAAATCAGGCGTCGCACTACTGGCGACAACAACGGTGCGTCACCGGAACTAGATGCAGCTGCCACAACAACCGTCGGCGCAGGTGCAGGTGCTGGTGCAGGAGCAGGAGCAGGCTCTGGAGTTGGTGCAGCAGCAACTGGCGCAGCGACGGGCTCGGGTGCAGGAGCAGCAGCTGGTGCTGGTGCAGGAGCAGCGCCGGCATCGCCCACAACGGCAATAACAGCACCAACAGGAACAGTGTCGCCTTCTTTTGCGCGCACCTCAGTAAGTATTCCTGACACGGGCGAAGGGACTTCAGTGTCTACCTTGTCGGTCGATACTTCAAAAAGTGGTTCGTCGGCAGCAACGGCGTCGCCTATTTTTTTGAACCACTTCGTGATGGTTCCTTCTGTCACTGTTTCGCCAAGTTGTGGAAGCTTCACTTCAGCCATGTCGCTAAGTCCTTACATTATTGAGGTGTTCTAAATATTTTGAAGAGGTATTACGCGTTAATGCTACGCCCGGTCATGGAGAGCATTGTTTCACCAAACAATTCACTCAAACTTGGGTGTGGCTGGATGAACTCGGCAACTTCTGCCACCGTTGCTTCCCAGTTAACGGCCAAGTATCCACCTGAAAGCTGTTCAGTGACCCAAGCGCCAACCATTTGCACACCAAGAATTTGACCGGCTGTTCCGTCGGCATTTTTCTTTGCGATGACTTTCACTAGCCCATCGGTGTCGCCAATAATCATGGCGCGACTGTTAGCGCGAAACTGATGCTTGCCTACAACCACGTCGAAGCCTGCCGCTATGGCGCTCTCTTCGCTGTAGCCAGCCCATGCAACTTCTGGATGACAATAAATTGCCCACGGCACCCGGTCGTAGTTCACTGGTGCAACAGGTTCACCCAGTATGCGCTTCACCGCAAGAATTGCTTCTGCATAGGCAACGTGAGCAAGTTGTGGCGTATTGATGATGTCACCAACGGCATACACGCCAGGTTCTGCAGTGGTGCAGTACTGATCGACTTCAATAAAACCACGCTCGCTGAGCTTGACAGCAGTTCCTTGTAGGCCAAGCAGTTCGGCTGATGGACGACGCCCAACAGACACCACAACGGCATCGACTTCAAGGGTTTCGCCTTCACCGAAAGAAACAACAGTTCCGCCAGAGCCGTTGAGAGCATGGCCCTTCACAGCAACGCCAGTTTTAATGTCGATGTTCTTTTTCTTAAAGCTCTTCACCACAACATTGGCAAGGTCGGCATCGAGGCCTGGAAGAATTTTTGGCAAGCCCTCAAGAATGGTGACCGTGCTGCCCAAGTCGGCAAATGTTGAAGCGAATTCACAACCAATGGCTCCACCACCAATGACAGCAACTCGCGCAGGCAACGTGCTGAGCATCAAAACTTCGTCTGAAGTCATAATGGGTCCGCCTACTTCAAAACCAGGAATGGTGCGCGGTACAGAGCCTGCAGCAAGAATGACATTTTTGCCTTGTACTTGCTGAGTGGTTCCATCGGCTGCAGTAACAGTGACGGTCTTGTTTGCACCAAGTGAACCTACGCCCAAGAGGTACGTCACTTTTTTCGATTTGGTTAAACCCGTGAGACCTTTCACCAGGCCATCAACAATTTTTTGTTTGCGAGCTTGAGTGACAGAGAAGTCGACACCGTTTTGAGTGGAGTTCACTCCGAACTCTGCAGAATGCAAAACATGGCGGTTGACCGCAGCCGTTTCTAAGAATGCTTTTGCGGGGATGCACCCACGGTTCAAGCATGTTCCGCCAATGGTGTCTTTTTCCACCAGCGCGACCGACAAGCCTGCCGACGCCCCATAGAACGCCGCGGCGTATCCGCCCGGTCCACCACCAATTACCACGAGGTCAAATGTTTCAGCCATAGCGAGACAACCGTAACCGAATTACCCCTCGGTACCCCACTGCTGTTGAGCCCCAGCACGCAAATAGGCCACAGTTGGGGTTGCTGTGGTGGGGTCGAAGGTCACCGTGCAGCGCACCTCGGCAGTAGCGGAAACCTCTTGGCACGCATCGGTTGCGGTTTGTTGCGTGAGGGGGGTAAACACCCTGCCCTCGGCCAGCATCCGCCACCCTTCAAACGCCCCCTTGGCCAGCGCAACCCCGCGCATGGTGACCGTGACCAATGTCGCGTCGGCGCTTTTTGCAACCGACTGCACCGCAACCGTCATGTCGCCCAAAGTTGCCGGTGTACCCCATGCCAAAACCTCTACACGCGGGGCGTCGGTAGCCACTTGAAGCAATTTAAAACCACCAGCAAGAATAATGACGATGCCGCAGACCAAAGCGGTGAGAACAAGTTTGCGGGTGCTCATGGGTTCACAGCCTACGGCACTTCATTCCTCGCTCCATAACGCCGCCACGAATGAAGAGGCATACTCTTTACTTATGCGTATTGCTATAACGGGTTCCACTGGTCTTATTGGAAAAGCACTTCTTTCTCATCTGCGCGACAACGGTCACGACACCGTTGCTCTTATGCGGCGCACACCGAACTCCGCATCGGAAATTCAATGGGACCCAGCGAAAGGGGTGCTCAATGCCAAAGACCTCGAAGGCATCAACGCAGTAGTGCACCTAGCAGGCGCCGGAATTGGCGACAAGCGCTGGACCGATTCGTACAAGAAAGAAATTCTGGAAAGCCGCACGAAGAGCACAGCACTTCTTGCCCAGCGTCTTGGCGAACTTCAACAACCACCATCAGTTTTTCTTTCGGGTTCCGCCATTGGCATTTATGGTCCTCGCGGTAGCGAAGAACTAGGTGAAGACGCTTCTCATGGAGACACTTTCCTCGCCGATGTGTGTGAGCAGTGGGAAAGTGCAGCAAGTCCTGCAACCGCAGCCGGCATTCGTACCGCTTTTTTACGCACCGGAATTGTGCTGAGCCCAAAAGGTGGCGCACTGAAAAAACAACTTCCACTTTTCAAGCTAGGCGCAGGTGGAAAGTTTGGAAATGGCAAGCAGTGGCAAAGTTGGATCTCAATTACCGATGAAGTGCGTGCAATTGCACATTTGCTCACCAGCACATTGTCTGGCCCAGTAAACCTCACCGCACCAACGCCTGTTACCAATGCCGAGTTCACGAAAACACTGGCAAAGGTGCTGCGCAAGCCAGCTTTTATGGCCATTCCACCTATTGGGCCAAAACTTTTACTCGGGTCAGAACTTGCCGATGCATTGCTCTTCACGGGTCAGCGCGTGGTACCCAATGCATTGCTAGCCGATGGCTTTCATTTTTCTCACAGCACATTGGAAGAAGCTCTGCGCAACTTGTTGCTGTCGTAATCTCAACGTATGAGTACTGAACACCAAGCAGACCTCGATGTTGTCATCGTTGGTGCTGGCCTAGCGGGTTTGTCGTGTGCAAAGCATTTGCAACGCGCAGGTAAAAAGGTTGCTATCTACGAAGCAAGCGACGGAGTAGGTGGTCGAGTTCGCACCGACGAATTAGACGGCTACTTGCTTGATAGAGGCTTTCAAGTACTGCTGACTGCGTACCCAGAAATTAAGACAGAAATAGACCTTGCCGCGCTCGACATGAAGTATTTCTCACCAGGTGCACTTGTTCGAGTGGGTAATAAAAATCATGTTGTCGGTGACCCGCTGCGCGAACCATCGACTCTTTTTTCCACAACTTTTGCTCCTATTGGAAACGTGTTCGACAAAGCACGCATCGCAGCATTGCGTTTGAAACTTGGGCGCGGCCCTGCACGCCGACTGCTTCAAGGTGAAGATATGTCAACTGCCGATGCGCTGCGCGAGCAAGGGTTCTCACAACGCATGGTGAGCACTTTTTTCACTCCGTTGGTTGGGGGAATTCAACTTGATCCCGATTTATCAACATCTAGGCGCATGTTCGACATCATTTTCCGCACACTAGGTAACGGCAATACAGGTGTTCCTGCCCGCGGAATGGGAGAACTCAGTAATTATCTTGCTGCTCAACTGCTGAATGGCACTGTGCATCTTCATTCGCCTGTCAGCGAAGTAACAAGTACATCTGTCACTTTGAACAGTGGCGAAAAAATTCATGCACGCAGTGTGGTGGTGGCTACTGAAGGGCCAACTGCCTCTGTATTACTCAATCTCCCACCAGTTGCATCGCGATCTGTGAGCTGTGTTTATTTTTCCGCCGATACATCCCCTACAAAAGAAAAACTCATTGCATTAGACGGCTCACATAGTGGCCCGGTACTCAACATGGCGGTGATGAGCAATATTTCTTCGCACTATGCACCACAAGGTAAGCACCTCATTGCCGCAGCCTGCCCTGGCGTTACCACAGAGTCAGAACCACAACTGGTGAGCAAGGTCACGCAACAGCTTCTGCAGTGGTGGGGGCCACAGGTAAATACGTGGAAGCATTTGCGTACGTACAGCATTGTTCATGGTCAACCCGACCAATCACCTCCTTTTGCGCCAAAGAAACCTGTGGCTCTCGCTAACGAAGTTTTCGTCTGCGGTGATCACCGCGATACAGGTTCTTCACAAGGAGCAATGTACTCAGGTAGACGCTGCGCGGTTTCTGTGCTCAAATACTTGGCATGAGCAATTTTTTTCTTGAAAGCACACACGACAGCAACCAAAAAATTGCACGGGTGAGCGCAGTTATTAGTGCAAGCCCACAAGATATTTTTGCTCTGCTCGCAGACCCTGCACAACACGCAACCATCGACGGGTCGGGAAGCGTGAAATCGTCGCGCGATGAACACCCCACTCGCCTTGAACTCGGAACAAAATTTGGCATGGAGATGAAAGTAGGCGTGCCCTACAAAATCACCAATGAAGTTGTGGAGTTCATTGAGGGCGAACGCATTGCCTGGCGGCACTTTGGCGGACACATTTGGCGATACATCTTGGTTCCTGATGGCGTAAATACCTGCGTGACAGAAGAGTTCGACTATGCACGCGCAAAGTCACCATTTTTTCTGAAGTTGGCGGGCTACCCCGACAAAAATCGCAAGTCAATGGAAAAAACTCTGGAACGGATGCGGAAGTATTTCACCACCCCTCGATAGGCAAAATGAAATAGTGTGAGCGAGGTGAGTAACAACATCAGCCTCCCTCTCGGGTTTCATTCGTATGTCGCCAACATTGGAGTGAAAGACGACTCGCAAGATTTCACTCTTGTCGTAGCTAACTCGCTGTGTTCATCCGCCGGCGTGTTCACGCAAAGTCGTTTTGCTGGCCCCAGCGTGACCGTCAGCCAAACCCACCTCAAAAACCTCACTGCGCGAGCAATTGTTGTTATTAGTAAAAATGCAAACGTTGCCAACGGACCCGATGGCTTAAGCGATGCACTTGAAATTGTGCAAGGCGTTGCGCAAGCCCTGCAGTGCGACCCTCACGATGTGCTCATTGCTTCTACCGGCGTCATTGGTCGCCGCTACCCCATTGAACGCATTCGCACGGGCTTGGCAGCCATACCTGCAGCAATTACCGGTAGCGATGCAGTGGCTGTTGCACAGGGAATAATGACCACCGACACGGTGCACAAAATTGCAGAAGCAACTATTGCTGGCAGCAGCGCACGTATTGTTGGCGTTGCCAAAGGCGTAGGAATGATTGAGCCCAACATGGCAACCCTCATCACCATGATGTTTACCGATGCCGATGTACCCAAAGAGAAACTCAATGTCATCTTTCGTCGCGTCATCAACAAAACATTTAACTGCGTATCTGTCGATACCGATACCTCTACAAGCGACACCGCAACCATCATGGCAAGCGGGGCTAGCGGAGCAGTAGACGACACCGCTTTCGAAAATGCCCTCTACGAAGTTGCCCTATCGCTCACAAAACAAGTTGCTCGTGACGGCGAAGGCGCAGAAACACTCATCGAGGTTTGCGTAGATTCAGCTGCAACCGATGAGCAAGCAAAACGAGTGGCAAAAGCAATTGTCAATTCACCCCTCGTGAAAACCGCCGTACACGGTGCAGACCCCAACTGGGGCCGCGTGGCAATGGCCGTTGGTAAATGCAACGACACAAACATTGACCAAGAAAATGTGGTCATTCGTTTTGGCACCCAAGAGGTATACCCACACCCGGTTTCAGAAAGTGGCCTTGCCCAGTTGAGTGAATACATGAAAGGCAGCGATGTGCTCATTCACGTTTCACTCAATAACGGTACGAGCACCGCAACCGTCTGGGGATGCGACCTCACCGATGGCTACGTGCGCATTAACGCCGACTACACCACATAGTTATTTAGGTGGCATACGAATACCACCGTCTACACGGATGCACTCTGCATTCATGTAGCTGTTGGTGATGCATTCAATGACCATTGAAGCAAGCTCTTCTGGGCCGCCGAGGCGCTGTGGGAAGAGCACACCTTTTTGCAAGTTTGCTTTGAATGCTTCGCTGTTGTCACCATCACCATAAATAGGGGTGTCAATGAGGCCCGGTGCAACTGTGTTCACACGAACACCAATGGCAGCAAGGTCGCGTGCAATAGGAAGTGTCATTCCTACAACACCACCCTTTGATGCTGAATACGAAGCCTGACCAATTTGACCATCGAATGCTGCAACCGATGCAATGTTGACAATGGCTCCACGCTCGCCATGTGCAAGTGGCTCTGTAACACTCATGGCAGTTGCTGCAAGACGAATGCAGTCGAATGAACCAATGAGGTTGATGGCAATTACTTTTTTAAATACGTCGAGGTTGGCTGCGGAATCGTACGAACCATCTTTACCAACGGTGCGTTGTGCCCAACCAATGCCAGCAGAGTTCACAAGTACGCGTAGTGGGCCCATGGACTTTGCCATTTCCACTGCGTTGATGATGTCTTCTGTCTTCGTGACATCAACCTTGCAAAATGCTCCCCCAATTTCTTTTGCTAATTCTTGTCCCTTGTCTTCTTGAAGGTCGGCTACGACGACCTTCGCGCCACGCTTGGCGAGAAGACGGGCTGAGGCGGCACCAATTCCTGATGCTCCACCGGTAACTATTGCGCTTGCTCCTGAAATGTCCATCCTGCGAGGCTATGCCGACGCAGCAGCAACTGCCAAAGCGTCGACCAAATCATTCATCGGTTCCCCCGAATGACCCTTCACCCAGGTGAAAAAGGTCTTTTCTGGGCCACGTTTCACCACTTCGCCAAGCAATTGCTCCCAAAGGTCCTGGTTCGCCACGGCCTGGCGCTGTGAGTTTTTCCAGCCCCTTGTGAGCCAGCCCTGCCACCATTTATCGGTAAAACACTTCACCACGTAGGTGCTGTCGGAGCGCACCTCTACAACAGTATGAATGTGGTGCAACGAGCGCAGGGCGTCGATGACCGCATACAACTCCATGCGCTGGTTGGTACTTGGCTTTTCCGACCCCGAGCCGTTGGGTGTTCCTGTAGGAGAAATTGCCCAAGCCCAGCCGCCAGGCCCAGGGTTTCCCGAACAGGCTCCGTCGGTATAGACCACGGTGGCATTTTCTGGCACCGTGCTCGCTAATGGCGTTGCCCGCAGTGCACTTAAGAGCTCCCGAGCGTTCATCACAGAGTCACCAAAACCCAAATCAAGTTCCATTGCTATAGATCATTACCTATTTTCGCTCTAACGCTTGGTATCACACTTCGCCTGCGAGAATAGACACATGATCTTCGACGGCTCAATGCACCAGCTTCCCGATATCGACCCCACCGAAACAAATGAATGGATGGAGTCGCTCGACGCCGTCATCGACACACACGGCAAAACACGCGCTCGGTATTTACTGTCACGTTTGCTCGAACGCGCGCAACAAAACCAAGTGAGTTTTCCTGCCACTGTTTCCACCCCTTATGTGAACTCCATCCCGCGTGAACAAGAACCGTGGTTTCCTGGCGATGAGCATTTAGAACGGCGCATTCGTGCATACATTCGCTGGAACGCTGCCGTCATGGTTATTCGCGCCAATACACGTGCCGAAGGAATTGGTGGACACCTTTCCACCTTTGCAAGTTCTGCATCACTTTATGAAATTGGTTTCAACCACTTCTTCCGCGGCAAAGACGACGGGCAAGCTGGAGACCATGTTTATTTCCAGGGTCACGCTGCACCAGGCGTGTACGCACGCGCGTTTCTTGAAGGACGACTCTCCACCGATGACCTCGACCATTTCCGCCGTGAAATTGGCCGCGAAGGCAAAGGCCTCTCGAGCTATCCGCATCCACGCTTAATGCCCGACTTTTGGGAATACCCCACCGTGTCAATGGGTCTTGGCCCCATCACTGCTCTGTACCACGCTCGCTTCAATCGCTATTTGTTGAATCGCAAACTCGACGACACATCGGCTAGTCGTGTGTGGGCATTTCTTGGCGACGGCGAATGCGACGAGCCAGAAACACTCGGGGCAATATCACTTGCGTCGCGTGAACATCTCGACAACTTGGTTTTTGTGGTGAACTGCAACTTGCAACGCCTCGATGGCCCGGTACGCGGCAACGGAAAAATTATTCAAGAACTTGAAGCAACATTTCGTGGTGCAGGATGGAATGTCATCAAGGTCATTTGGGGTTCGAAGTGGGACGACCTACTTGCTCGCGACGTCGACGGCGTATTGCTCAACCAAATGAACACCACGGTTGACGGCGAATTCCAGCGTTACACCGTGGAAGATGGTTCATACATTCGTGAAAACTTCTTTGGCCCAGACCCACGACTGCGTCAGATGGTGTCGCACCTTTCCGATGAGGAACTCAGCGTGTTGCCACGTGGCGGGCACGACTACCGCAAGTTGTATGCCGCCTATCGCTCGGCTGCAGAAAATTTAGGCTCAGGGCGACCCACTGCCATTTTGTGCAAGACCGTGAAGGGTTGGACCCTTGGCCCTTCCATTGAAGGTCGCAATGCAACGCATCAAATTAAAAAGATGAACGCCGATCAACTACGTGCGCTACGCGATCGCTTGTACCTGCAAGATGAAATTCCCGATAGCGCACTCGAGGCCGATGAACCACCGTATTTCCGCCCTGCAGAAACAAGTGTGGAATACCAGTACATGATGGAGCGCCGTCGTGCGCTAGGTGGGCCAGTACCAAAACGCGTCGTTGTTGCACGTCGCCCGTTGTCGTTACCTGCACCAGAAGTATTTGAGGAACTACGTGCGGGAAGTGGCGATCAAGCTGTGAGCACCACCATGAGCTTCACGCGCCTATTGCGCAACCTGGCTCGCGACGAGAACTTTGGCCCACGCGTTGTGCCCATCATTCCCGATGAAGCACGCACCTTTGGTATGGATTCTCTCTTTCGCGAACTGCGCATTTATGCAAGCCAAGGGCAAAAGTACGAACCAGTCGACCACGACCTCTTGTTGTCGTATGTAGAAGCATCCGACGGGCAAATTCTTGAAGAAGGCATTACTGAAGCAGGAAGCTTGGCTTCATTTATTGCAGCAGGAACAAGTTACGCAACGCGCGGCGTGCCCATGGTGCCCTTCTACACGTTCTATTCCATGTTTGGTTTCCAGCGTGTGGGTGACCTCATTTGGCAGGCCGCCGATGCTCGCACGAGAGGTTTCCTACTTGGCGCAACTGCAGGTCGCACCACCTTGATGGGTGAAGGCCTTCAACATCAAGACGGCCACAGTTTGGTATTAGCAAGCACGGTTCCACCATGCCAGTCGTACGACCCAGCATTCGCTTACGAAGTTGCAGCAATTATTCAAGATGGCCTCGAGCGCATGTATGGCGCCAACCCGGAAGACATCTTCTACTACATCACTTTGTACAACGAGAACTACGCAATGCCCGCACAACCCGCTGCCGTTGAAGCGCAGCATATTACGCGTGGGCTTTATAAGTTTGCAGATGCGCCACAAGCACCTCTACAAGCAACAATTATTTTTTCAGGAAGTGCACATACTGCTGCTCGCGAAGCGGCAAAAGAACTTCTCGACAACTATGGCGTTGGGGTGGAATTGTGGTCGGCAACTTCCTACAAAAATTTGCGCGAAGAAGCAATGAACTGCGAGCGCATTGCTCGCCTTAACCCCACACACCCACCAGCAATTCCGCTTGTTACACGGTTACTTACCGACGCTCCAGGGCCAATTGTTGCGGTAACCGATTTCATGCGCATTGTTCCCGAGCAAGTTGCCCGTTACATACCCAATAAAACATTCGTTCCACTGGGCACCGACGGCATGGGCCGCAGCGATACTCGCGAAGCATTGCGTCAGTATTTTGAAAACGATATGCCAAGCATTGTGGTCACTGTGTTACATGCTTTGCAACAAGATGGAAAAGTTGCTCCAGACGTAGTAGAAAAAGCATTGGACAAATACAACATTGCGCCAAATAGCCCTTCACCCTTTATGTATTAAGAGAACATCATGAGCACAGGAACCCTTTACATCACCGGCGACGCAGCAGCCGACAAGTTGCTCAACAGCAATGGAACCGCTCTGCTTATTGGCATGTTGCTCGACCAGCAAGTACCAATGGAGTGGGCGTTCAAAGGGCCAGCCACCATTAAAGAGCGCCTTGGTCATCTTGACCCGAAGAAAATTTCTCTCATTGACGTAGAAGACTTCGTGGCGATGTGCTGTACAAAGCCAGCAATTCACCGCTTCCCTGCTTCCATGAGCCGACGCATTCACGAACTGTGCTGCATCATTGCTCGCGAGTACAAAAACAAAGGTGAAAATATGTGGGCCGGCGTCACCGACGCGGCATTGCTCACCGAGCGCCTTCGCGTACTTCCAGGCTTCGGCGAAGAAAAAGCACAAATCTTTATTGCACTCCTCGGCAAGCGCATGGGTGTGGTTCCTAAAAATTGGAAAACCGAAGCCGGAGTGTTTGGCGATACAAACCCCCGAACTGTTGCCGACATCACTTCTCCTGAAACGCTGCTCATGGTGCGCACCTGGAAAAAAGCAGAAAAGGCAGCAGCACGCGATAAGCAGAGCCGCCCCTTGAAAGCTAAAACCAGCAAATGACCACTCTCGTTACCGGTGGTGCCGGCTACATCGGATCTCACACTGTGCGACAACTGGTGAACGCCGGACGCGATGTTGTTGTATTCGACTCACTCGAACTTGGGCATCGCGAAGCGCTCTTGGGTACGGAGCTTGTTGTAGGAAACATCGCAAACCAAGATCTCGTCACAGCAACATGCAAGAAATATGGCATTACTGAAGTCATTCACTTTGCCGCTTACAAAAGTGTTGGCGAGTCAATGAGTAACCCTGGTCGATATTTTTCTAACAATGTCACTGGCTCAACTTTGCTCGTAGAGGCACTTGCACAAGCTGGGGTCGACAAGGTTGTTTTCTCATCTTCCGCTTCGGTTTACGGAACACCAGAGACTGTTCCTGTTCGCGAAGATGCACCACTGCACCCGGAAAGCGTGTACGCCGAAACGAAATACATGACTGAGCGCATGTTGAACTGGTTTAGTGAAACACATGGCTTACGTTCTGTCAGCCTGCGCTACTTCAATGCTGCTGGCGACTCGTTCGATTCGCTCATTGGTGAAGATTGGTCTGTCACAACAAACCTTGTGCCAGTAGTAATGAAAGCAACTCTTGGTAAACGAGATGCACTTGAAGTCTTCGGTAACGACTACCCCACGCGCGATGGCACAGGAATTCGCGACTACATTCACGTTGTCGACCTAGCCGATGCGCATGTGAAGGCCCTCAACTATCTCACCGACGGCAAGCCCACAACTTCATGCAATGTGGGTACAGGAAAAGGCACAACAGTTCTTGAAGTACTTCAGGCAACAGAACGCATTTCCGGTCGCCAAGTTCCATATGTCATGTCACCTCGACGTGCCGGCGACCCCGTTGAGGTGTACGCCGACCCTACTTTTGCAGCACAAACCCTTGGGTGGCAGGCGCAGTATTCACTCGACGACATCATTGCAACGGCATGGCAATGGCACAGCACACATATTGACGGTTACGCCAAATAATTACGAAGCGAGTCGCGACCTTTCGCGATCGAGCCAACCAAACAACACTGCAAGCGCTCGTGGGTCGTGACGCAACCTGTGGCCAGCACCAGCAATAATGCGCAACTCTGCAGACCCGTGTGCCTCTGCTAACGCTCGCGCGTCGGCTGTTGGCACGCTCTCATCGTCGTCACCGTGCAACACCATCAGTGGTCGCGGGGCAAAACGCCGTGCCGCGTCGATAGGACGGAACCGCCTGAGTTCTCTGCTCCATTCATCGAAGTTCTGCGGGAATCCAGCGCGACGAATAGCCCCAATGTCTCGTGCATGTTCCAAGAAGCGACGTGGCTGGTCGGCCCAGTCGTCGAAGTCGGCTCGACCGCTGAGCGACACACAACCATTGACGCGCGGGTCATCGGCTGCAACACACAATGCCACCGATGCGCCGGTGTTGGTACCTACCAACCACACGCTGTCGACATTGCCAATTGCAACCAAGTAATCGATTGCTGCACGCAGGTCGTCAACCCAACCTTGCAAAGAGAAGTCGCCTTCACTTGCACCACAGCCACGGAATGTAAATGTGAGTGCTGCACACCCGACTTCATTTGCCATGCGATCGATGACCTGCGGAAAGGTGCCTGCAGACTGACGCGCGTCTAGTGGCCCGATGGGGAACCCGTGACACAAAATAACCCCAGGAAGCGGACCGAATATGCCGTTAGGTCGTGCGAAATAACTGGAAAGTGTAAGCCCACCCGACGCGAACGTCGAGTTAATTGACATGGTATTTATTGCACCAGAACTTTCACCTGCAGCCATAAGTGGTTAGGCGCGTGGGGCGCGCATGCGACGCGTTTTACCCGGAGTAGCCAATGTGTAGCCACGGTTGCGCGCTTCTACTTCAGTATCTGGCCCAAAACACAAACCCACTTCGCTTGCCACGATGTCGTTGATGATGTCGGGGTCGCTCCAGTTATCGACGTCGTAAACAAACTGCGTACGTTTGTCTCCGAGATAGCGCGTATGTTCAAACTTGCCGGGTCGTTCCATGTACCCAAGAATAGCGGCACTAGGCTCACTGCTGTGGCGCCAAGCGAGAACGACATGAAAGAGTTTCTTCAGCAACTTGATGAAACCGATGCTGTTCTTGGCCAAATGGCCCAGAAGCGTTGCCGCGAGTATCACCTACTCAGTGGAATTCCCGTCGAGACCTACAAATTCCCCACGTACAAGTCTGCCGAAGAACAAAAGGTATGGGTTCACCACTGGTGGGTACGTCCCTTACGATTTTTCTATCGCCACTTGCCCCGCGGAATTCGTTCCCGCATCAAACGAGTTGCCACATGACCACCTCGTCACGGCGCATTGGGCGATACGTCGCATTCATTCCTGCGCACTGCAAGCTTGAAAGAGAATTCCGCACAGAAATGGGAAAGTGGCTCAGGGCTTCTACATACGACATGGTCTACGGCGACTCACTGCACCCCACTAATGACAAATATGAAGAGCCCATTCAGGTATTGCGTCCAGGCTGGTCGCCCGAACGTTTACGTGGCCACTGTTATGTAGGTGATGTGGTGCTCGCAACCGAAGAGCTTGTTGCGCGAGTGGGCGGCGCCGATGCACTGTGTTCGTTATCGTCGCATCACCGCGCACTTCTTCTCAGTGAGCATGCATCTTCCGTTGGCCGCATGCCTTTATTTCTGTATCACGCACCATGGGAATACCGTTTCCCTTCAGCCGATCTTGAAGCAGTGAAGTCGCACTGCCTGCGAACAGGAATCAATGCGCAGTGTTACATGAACGAGAGCGGCTCGGGGGTTGTTGTTGAGCGCACACAGGGCACCGAGCCCACAGTTGCTGTCATTATTCCTACGCGCGGTACCGAAGCAGAAGTACGCGGCAAGAACTGTGTTCTAGCTGCACACGCCATTGCACAATTAGTAGAACATTCAACATTCCAAAATTTTGAAATTATTGTTGTAGTTGACGACGCAACACCAGCAACCGCAATTCAAGACATGAGTAATGCTGCACCTGGCCGTATTCGCATTGTGCCCTTCAATCGACCATTTAACTTTGCCGAGAAGGTCAACCTTGGTGCCGCGCACACCACAGCCGATTACTTGCTCTTGCTCAATGACGACACAGAACCGAGCAACCCGCACCTCATTCAAACAATGTTGAGTTATTTTTCCGATGACACTGTGGGGCTTGTTGGCCCGAAACTTATTTATGAAGATGGCTCCATTCAAAGTGCAGGACATTTTTTTAATCCGGTTCCTTACGACTCTTACCGAGGCTTTCCTGGAAATTGTGCGGGGGCATACAACATGCTCACCGTTGCACGCGAGGTCTCTAGCGTTATCGCAGCATGCGCGCTCACACCTCGACATGTTTTTATTGAAGTAGGTGGGCTAAGTACACAGTTCCCTGGCGACTACAACGACATCGACTTTGCGCTGAAAATGCAACTACTCGGCAAACGAGTTCTCTACACCCCGTATACCGATTGCTTTCACTTCGAGTCGAAGACCCGTGTAGCAAAACTCAACCCTGGCCACGTTGCCCTTTTAGGTGAACGCTGGCGCGACCAATTAGAAAATGAAACATATGGCCACCCTGCTCTGCAGAAGTACCAGGTGGCGTGGAAAGCCAACCGTCCTGGTCAGAGATCTGTCGATGAAGCGGTTGGGCCTACTGCGCCAATGGCGTCAAAATAAGCCAAGTGTGCTTGCACCACATAGACAACATCTACGTCGTCAAGCACCTCTACTCCAGCCTCACTGGCTTGCGCCAACAAGTAACCGGTGAGTTGGTCTTCAGTAATCAGCACCACATCGCGTATTTCCTGCGGCAAATCGACCACTTTGTTGGGCTGCAGTCCTTGAGCATGCAACCAGCGCATGTGAAGTACCAGCATCTCGCGCAGCTCATCGGGCGTAAGGCGCCCTTGGGTTGAAGAAGGAAGAAGATCTGCAACAAACTCCGTTGCCTCAACAAGGTCGTAAACGGCGCGAGGCGCAACGGCATCAAGCCGTCGCGCCTCGCGACCAACTACCAATGCAGCAATCAGAAAAACTGATATTGCAGCTGCAGCTATGAAAAGAGCGAGAATCAAATGCCGATGCGCTGAGCGAGAAGCTCGCGATGATAGGTGGGGTCACCAAACATCAATTCGCTCGACTTCGCACGCTTGAAGTACAGGTGTGCTGGGTGTTCCCAGGTGAAACCAATACCACCGTGAATTTGAATGTTCTCTGCTGTTGCGTGGAAATATGCTTCCGAGCAATAGGCCTTGGCAAGCGATGCAACCGAAGCAAGTTCTTCGTTCATTTCACTTGCACACCACATGCCGTAGTAAGCAGCAGACTTTGCTGACTCAACCTCAAGCAACATGTCTGCACACTTGTGCTTAATGGCTTGGAATGAACCAATGGGGCGACCAAACTGCACGCGGACCTTGGCGTATTCAACAGCCATTTCCAGTACTTTTTGTGCTCCGCCAACTTGCTCTGCAGCAAGACCAACAGCAACAAGGTCGAACACTGTGGAGAGAACTTTCCAACCCGAACCTTCAGCGCCAATGAGGCGAGCAGGTGTGTTGTTGAATTCAAGCTTTGACTGCTTGCGTGTTTGATCCATGGTTGAAAGTGCAGTGCGTGTGAGGCCAGCTGCATCGCCATTCACTGCGAAAAGGCTGACGCCCTTTGCTGTGCGTGCGGCAACAATGATGAGCGACGCAGTATTGCCGTCGATGACGAACGACTTTGTGCCTGACAGTTTCCAGTCGGAACCTGAACCAGTTGCAGCCATTTGAATGCCAGCTTCGTCCCACTTACCTGAAGGCTCTGCAGTTGCCAAAGTGGCAATTGTTGTTCCTGCGGCGATACCGGGAAGGTATTCCTTTTTGGCAGCTTCGTCGCCACTGTGCAACAAAGCGTTTGCGGCAAGTACCACTGTTGCGAAGTATGGAGCACACAACAGTGCGCGTCCCATTTCTTCTAAGACAACACCGAGCTCGACGTAGCCGTAACCGGAGCCGCCGTACTCTTCAGGAATGTGCAAGCCCTGGAGACCCATTTGCTCACCCATTTGGCTCCACACTGCTGCGTCGTAGCCATTGCTGGTTTCCATCTGCTCACGAACGGCACCCTCTGCAGATTTTGCATCGAGAAACGCACGGACAGTTTTACGGAGTTCTTCTTGTTCTTCACTAAAGGCAAAATTCATGAACAGATTCTGCCCCACCACAGGCACAGCGCGCCACTCGTTGCGTGTACACATGTGTACACTAGAACCATGACCTCCCAGCCACCCCGTTTGGGCACTCGCGAACTTCGTTTATCCCTCGCCAGTTCCCTACGCCGCGCGGCTGCGGGTGAACGCATTGTGGTCACCGATGCGGGTCGACCTCTTGCGCAACTGGGCCCTCTCGATTCTCCTGGCCACAACAGCATGGACGAGCTTGTTGCTCGCGGCCTAGTGATTGCACCCCGACGAGCCCAAGGAAACCGACCACTCAACGCTCTTGTAGATACGCCCATTGACGTATTCAGCGGAATGCGCCTCGACCAAATGGTGAGAGACCTGCGATGACCCTCGTACTCGATACCACCGCTCTTCTTGCTCTCCACATCACGTCGCCCCATCACCGCGCGGTTGCTCAAGCAATGTCTGACGACTCCACATGGTGCGCGTCGGCAATGGCACTTGCAGAGTCACTTGCCGGTATTGACCGACTCACTGAAGAACCACTCTTACGCGACGAAATTGAAGACGCCATTCGCCGCACGTGGGACTACGTGCACGTCATTCCTGTCGACCAGCGATGCATTGACGAAGCATCACTTATTTCACGCACGCAACCGGTCTCTCTTGGCTCCGCACTTCACCTCGCGGCAGCACAACGCCTCCCTCGCCCCGTTTCATTTGCAACGCTCGATGCTGCGCAACTCACGGTGGCCCTTGGCCTTGGCTTCAACGTCATTTCTGCAAGACTTAACGGGTGAATAACGACGGCTCTCTCACCGAGACTCTGCACTGGTCAAATAGCGATCTTGAAGTGCACAAAGTGGTCGTTGGGCCATTCGAGAACAATGTTTTTGTGCTGCGTTGCAAGGCAACAGGCGAAGGTGTGCTTATTGATGCCGCAAATGAGCACGAGCGCCTCCTGGAACTCTGTGAACAACTTGGGGTACGGCGAGTATTAGAAACCCACGGCCACTGGGATCACATTCAAGCAATTCCCGCAATGCGTGAAGCGGGCTACGAGGTTGCCGTTACCCGCGCCGATGCTCCCCGCCTTGCAGATGTTGGGTACGACGTCTTTATTGATGACAAAGAAGTAATTGAAATTGGACGCTTACGTTTGCATGCCATTCACAACCCGGGCCATACCGAAGGATCCATTTCCTTCCAAATAGCAAATACTCCACTGCTGTTCACCGGCGACACACTGTTTCCCGGCGGTGCCGGTAATACAACTCTGGAAGGCGGCGACTTTGCCACCATCATTAAGTCGGTTGAACAAAAACTCTTCGTGTTTCCCGACGACACCATTGTGTTACCCGGCCACGGCGCAAACACCACCATTGGCACCGAGCGCCCGCACCTTCAAGAATGGGTTGACCGAGGGTGGTAGAAGAAAGTCGCGTAGAAACTGTTGAGCCAACGCTTTTCACCACGCGCTTTGTGTGGGTGAGTGCACTCATCACATTTGTCGTTGCGGCATTTGTTGCTTTGCGAATTTACGGCCCTTCTGTTCGACCAGACGAACTGGGTTTTCTCATTAATGGGCAACTGCTTATTGGCCGTAATGAAACTCCACTCAGCGATGCCTTTCGTTCCTTTTACCCCATTGGATTCAGTTTCGTTACCGCATTTGCTGCTCTCATTGGCCGCACTCTCTCGCGCGAATTTCGCATTACCTTGTTTATTAACTTTGTTTTTGTTGCCCTCACCGCACATGTTCTGAGCCTGTATACCCATAAATACTTCTCGCTCAGCCGCAAATACTCGCGTGTGGTGTCCATAGCCGTAGCGCTCATGCCACTTGTTGCTGCCAACGCGCTTTTTGCGTGGTCGGAATCACTCAATATTTTGGGCTTCACTGCACTTGTCTATTTTGCATTCAACTATTGCGTCGACAACACCCGTAGCTCTGCAATTGCACTTGCACTCATTGCCCCATTCCTCGCAGTCACGCATGGTCGATTCACTTTGGTTTTGCCGCTTGCCGTTCTGCTTCTTGTTATTGCTCCTGGGGTCAACAAGACATTTCGTAGGTCAATGAGCACCATTGTTGGTGCCGTCATACTTTCTACTTTCACTTACTTACTGCTGGCCAAAGCAAACTTGTGGTTACGCAACGAGTTGTACCTAGGTGCAGCAGGCAAAGAAGGCCGCCTAAAAAACAAACTCTTTGACACTGCAAACTGGGGGAACATTGTTCGTGCCCTAGGTGGGCAAAACTGGTACCTGTTTGCCACTTCATTTGGTTTGGTTGTCGTTGGAGCACTCATCTTGTTGAAGCACCTCACCAGCACGGAGCGCCGCGAGCGTTCGGGTCTTGCTTTAGCTTCTCTTTTCACCCTCGGCGCTGTTGGCATTATTGAACTCACGTCTGCGCTCAACTTGGTCAAAGTCATTCGCCCCGACCACGTTGTTTATGGCCGTTACTCTGGGGTCGTCTCGCCGCTCCTCATTGCAATCGCATTGAGTGCCCTCATTACGTCACCGCAGAAAACACGCGCTCTGTGGTGGAAGAGCATTGCGCTCATTCCTGTTCTTGCACTTTTTCTCATTCTTCTCAGTCGTGCCGACATCCTCCATCGCCTACTGCAACAAGGTGAATTCTTTGCCCGGCCAAATGCAATCGGTCTCGACTGGGCAGTGAAGACAACTGAACCCAGCAGCCTCTTCGTATTAAGCAGCATCTTTGTAATTCTCGCAATTGCGATGTTTCTCATCCATCGGTTTGCTGAAAAATCATTCATCACTTTTTTTGTTGTTGTTGCACTTTTCTTTACTGGCTACACCGTTACCCAAACCGTACGGAACTACCGCGATTATTTGCCCGAACTTGTTCTCGATAACGAAGCCATCAACCGCGGTGCAAAAGTTGTGGGCTTCGATACCGGGTCATACGGCGGGCAAAACTTTTACGACTACCGATACCTCTTGCACCCCGTTCAAGCACGCCGATTTGAACTCATTTATGGTGTGCCCGATGACATCAACTGTTACATCGGGTCAAAAGAACGACCCCCATTCGACGGGAATTGGGTAGTCGGGCCAAGCGAACCTTCAACGGGTCTCATTTTGTGGGTGCGTGACGGTCTAGATTCGTGTTGATATGGAAACGATCGCAAAAGAACTTGATGTCAGTGTCATCTTGCCGGTGTACAATGAACGCGGTCACCTCAAAGCCGAAATAGACCGGGTACGCACAGCGCTCAGTGCTTCTTCTTACTCATTTGAAATCATTGTTATAGATGACGGCTCTGACGACGGCTCAGAATTAGATCTTCCTCTCATTCCCGACATTCGCCTCATTCGTCATTCGGTGAACCGTGGTTCGGGTGCAGCTCGCCGCACAGGTACCCGCGCTGCATATGGCCGTGTAGTGGTGTGGACCGACGTCGACATGACCTACCCGAACGATGAAATTCCTTGGCTTGTCGACCAGCTTGAAGGATCCGATCACGTTGTTGGCGCACGTCGCACCGAAGAAGGAACCCTGAAACTCTTGCGCATGCCAGCTAAGTGGTTTATTCGCAAGTTGGCGAGCTACCTCACCGAGACCGACATCAAAGATCTCAACTCGGGGTTGCGTGCATTTCGTCGCGATGTTGCCCTGCAATACATTCACCACCTGCCCAATGGTTTTTCCTGCGTCACCACGCTCACCATGTCGTTTTTGGCTAATGGATACACAGTCACATACGTGCCCATTGACTACTTCCCGCGCGCGGGGCGTTCTAAGTTCCACTGGCTAAAAGACACCAGGCGCTACATTTTGCAAGTCATTCGCATGACCCTTTCGTATAACCCACTCAAGGTTTTTCTTCCAGTGGGCGGCATCTTGTTCTTCATTGGGGCAGGCAAACTTGGCTTCGACTGGAGCAGCCGAGACTTCCGACTGTCTACCAATACCCTGCTTGTCTTTTTTGCTGCACTTCAAGTAACCACCATCGGTCTTCTTGCCGACCTTGTTGTGCGATCTACAAAGACACCACAAAGCGTTGAACCTGTTTAACTTCTTCGTATACCGAAAGGCGTCAGCCCAATGCATGGAGTGATTGCATATACCGGAAGCACCCCAGAGCGCTTCCAGCAACTGCATCGTGCCGCTGAACATTTTGCAGCGAGCAGCATTGATGCTCGCAATAGCGGCAACAACTGGATCGGCTCATTTGGTTCAGTCAACGTTGTACACGGTTTCAGCGATGACAATGGTTTTGGGGCTGTTTATGGATCGGCTGTTTCCACTGCCAACTTTTCTTCTGAGAATTTTCTCGATGAATCACCAGACGACGTTGTTGGTTGCATCATTCACAACAATCTTGGCCTCGTCATTGCTGCTGGCCGCGGTAATCATAAAATGTTCGTGCATCATCTGGCCGACGGCGAGATCATGGCGAGCAGTTCCCTGTCAGTACTTGCCTATGCACTACGAGAAACCACAAGCATTGATAGAAGTTACGAAGACTTCGCACTGGGTTTTGGGTTTTTGCCGGGAACGCACACCCCCTTTACCGGCATCCAGTCACTTCCCGCAGGTACTCGTTACGTTGCGGCAACGTCGCACTCTGAGACAACAACTACTTTCCCCATTACTGTTCCATCGGTCAAAAGTTTCGCCGATGCAATACCCCAATTGCACGACGTATTCATTAAGGCAGTGAAAGAGCAAGCGGGAAGTCGCACGAGACACGCAGTGCTACTTGGTGGGTTTGACTCAATGTTGGTGGCAGCAACGTTAAAAAAACTTGGGCACGAAGTACACACGTATACATTTTCTTTTGGAGACCCCCACTTCGAACAGAAAAATATTGCTGAATTTGTTACCTCTCTAGGCATCACACACCACCCAGTAGTCATTACCCCAGAGTTAATTGCACAGAATCTTCGGGAGTTTGGCACACACTTTTTTCAACTTGGTGCGCAATCTCATTATCAAATTCATACTCTCATCGCGAGCCAACACATTGCACGCGACGGCTTTGAAGCCATTTTCAACGGCGACGGTTGCGACGCCATCTTTTTGAGCTACCCCACGGTCAACAGGCGAGCCAGTATTTCAACACGTGTTGCCAATGCTCCTCGACTCTTAAAAAAAGCAGTTCTCTCTCCGTTGCAAACTGCTTTGGCCGAACGGCAACTTGGTCATGTTGCTCGTGTGATACGCAGTGTGCTGAATAATGCGTTGCTGCCCGAGCCTGCACGCGGTCACCTGCCGACGCAATACCTCGACCACTATGCGTTGTCTCAATTACGAGCAGGCGCACAACCTCAACAAGCCGAGACAATGCTCGCCTTACGTATGCGGCTTGCCGAACCTACTGCGCAAATGGACGGCCCGCGCAGAGCATTCCATGGCAACGGGCTCACCGCTCAAAGCAAAGTAAAAGTAGATGGGGCAGTGTGCACTACAGGGCTTCCCCACTTCAGCCCCTACCTACACTCAGAGTTGCGTGCCTTTGTTACTTCACTGCCTATTGAATACCTCAAAAATCAAAATGATTCACCTTCTGCTAACGGCAAAGAGTTGCTCGTTGCAATGGTGCGCGAGTACAAGTTGCTCCCCGATCTCTTCATTGATCAACCGAAACAGTCGCCCGTCGACTCACCGGTTGATCGTTGGTATATGACGAGCTTGAAGGAAAATATTGTTGCCCAATTGCAAGATCTACCTTTTCCTGTGAATACGAAATATGTGAATACCCTCTTACGAGGAAAATACGCCGAGAAGTGGTACCGAAACAATGTTTCCATCGGCCACCACGCCTTGCAGGCCATTGGGCTTCTTGCGTCGTATGCCTCATTCAATCGGTTACTGCACGAAGAATAGAGATATGAAAAAGCTGGCTCGCAATGTGCTCTCATGTGTTCTTGTAGCACTTCTCTTCCTCCTGGTGTGGCAGCGTCGTCACGAACTCACTCCCATTTTCAAAGACCCGTCATCAGACCTCCTACTTCTTGGTGGGCTCATCGTCATTGGGCACTTTCTTAATTCGGCAGAGTTTTGGGTGGTCTACCGAGCAACAAAAGTGCGCATCGGGTTCTTTGAGAACTGGATGGTTTTTACATCTGGGCTCCTTGGCAACCTTTTACCCGGACAAATGGGAACCCTTTATAAATTTCGCTACATGAAAACCGTGCATCACCTGCCATACGCGAAAAGTGGAAGCAACTACGGAGCAAATCTCATTATCTCGCTTGGCTCATCGGCAATTGTTGGCATCGTTGGTGTCTTCGGCAACAAAATCAGTGGTGGCGAGTTTTCCGAAGTGATGTTGTTGTGTTTTCTTGGTCTCGGCATTGTGTGCATTGCAACTCTTCGACTTGCACTTCCCACATGGAAAATTTTGCGCGGAAAGCCAGCCAAAATATTCTCTTCTTTTAATGAAGGTTGGAACGAGATACGTCGTACCCCACGCACAACATTGCAGGTCATCGCCATTGATGTCGTTAAATATCTTGTGACCGCGTGGCGGTTTCAAATAGCGTTCGGGCTCCTTGGCTATCACCAGTCATTTTGGTATTTTCTCGTCATTGCGCCTGCGGCAGCAATTGCCGGAATCATCGCCTTCACGCCTGGCGGCCTTGGCATACGTGAGCTTTTTGTTACTGGAGCCGCAGTTGCAATGGGTTCCAGTTTCGATACCGGTTTACTAGCAGCCTCTACCGACAGAGGTGTGATGCTTGCTTCAGCAGTTGTGCTTGGCGGTATCGGCTTTCTTTATACCGTTCCGCGCTTACGACGCGCTACAACAACCCAACCTACGCCCACCGACGTGTGAAGAAACGGACGCTGTAACAATTTCATTGGTGCAGCTACTACAGCAATCAATTTGCCTGCAATTGCCGAATTGGGCTGGAACAATCGCCCGCTTGCCGATGTGGCCGAACTCATCGATGCCACTTTTCCGCTGCGCTGTCGCAAGATTGCATTGCGCACAAACTCCAATGCGTGCCCACCAATAGCGCCGTATGGGTAAACACTCACTTCTTCCAAATCTGCCTCATGTAGCAAGGTTTTAATGTCTTTGCGGTCATAGCGGCGGTGATGCCCAACTGCAATGTCGGCTGCGCCAAATCGTTTTTGATGAGCGGGGAAACTCACAATAAGAGAACCAAATTCATTGACGTGCTCTACCCATGAACGAAGAGCGGCAACGTCATCTTCAATGTGTTCTAACACTTCAAAAGCACACACCAAGTCGAATGTTTCAAACGGCCGAACTTTCTCCAAGCCTCCCGAACGAAACTCTGCGTTTGGAAAATATGCAAGGCGTGATGCTGCTACCGCTCCCGACGCAGGGTCGGGCTCAACTCCTACGTATTGCCCCCACTGTGCGAGCCGCGTCGCGAAGGCACCTTGGCCAATACCCACTTCTAAAATGCTTTTCGGCTGTAAAAGGAGTAGCGCCCGCTGCACCAGTGGCAACCTCAAATGTGCCATAGCGGTAAGCGGAGCTTCTCTAGCAATAGGAACTACGCCACTTGCTGCTTGCAAAGCCTCAGTGAGCAATGGGGCAATTTTATTGTCATCAAACTTTTCCAAGAATATTTTTCTGCCTTCAGTTTCCAATTCACGCAACCGCACATCATCTTCCAAAAGCGCAACTATTTCATTTGCTAGTGCTTGTGGTTCCCCTGCTGGAACTGTGGCTACTGCATTTCCCAGATGATTACGAATGGCAGGCGTATCGGCGGTAATAATGGCCTTGCCCATTGCCATGCACTGGAAAACTTTGTTGGGAATGACTCGTGAAGATTTTGCCCCGGTTCCGAAAATGCCCAGGCATACCGTGGCTTGCGCAATTTCTGAAGGAAGCTCGGCTTCAGAAACAGAATCAAGCAACTCGACTGGTGCACCAAGTTCGCGAATGATCTTTTCGATGCGCGGACGCTCTTGTCCGTTGCCAATGAGCCGAACGCGATAGTCATTAGGCAGCAAAAGCGATGCACGCACAATGAAATCAATTCCCTGTAGTGGAATATATGTTCCATAGAACAAAACAACTTTTTCTGACGACGAAGCGGCAACTGTTGGTTTATAAATATCGGTGTCTGCGCCAACCCACACTGTTCTCCATTTGCTCGGCGCAGTAGATGTTTCCATCGCAAATGCTTCAACATCTTCTGGGGTGTCGGCGAGTATGAGCGTTGCTAACTTCACCGACAGCGCGTCGACACTGCGTAATACTTTTGCGGTGAGCGATGTTGAAGAAACGATGTTTCGATCGTCTACAACTGTCTCGTGTAGCGAGACAAAGTAGTCAATAACCATAGGCACTCGCACCATGCGACAAATTGCACCTACTACAACAGCATCAAATTGGCATGGGTGCGGAACGAGCACTACCGATGGCCTGCGCCGCGGGTTCAGCGTTTGACCAAGAAGAGCAACGATCATTTGCCCATATACGGCGACGGCACGCAGAGCACGTTGCACTTTCCCCTGGCGAACATCGGCAACTTTGTTTGATGACCACAAAGAGTAGTTCTTTACATTTACAGCAATATTGCGCGATTTCATAAGTCGCAGAAGTTGACGGTTGCGACCAAAATTTGGGTCGAATGTTCCGCACATCAACACCGACATTGCCTTATCTCTTGCCATTACTTTTTCGCACTCCCACGAACTAAGTCTGCGACTGCGACCGAGGTGCGCGATGACACTTCACGCAAAGCACTTTGTGCCAATTGCAAACGATCAGATAGGTCGGCTCTACCGGCAAGCAGTTCTCGGGCCTTTGCCTGCACTACCTCTACGGTCACTTCGTCAATCGACAAAACGGCATCGGAGACTCCGGCTGCTTGCAGTACCCCGGTGGCTTTATGTTCGTAGGCAATGCACAGCAAAGGGACCCCTGCAGACACTGCAAATACTGCTGGGTGGTAACGCCCGGCTATTACCCAATCGGCTGCAGCAAATACAGCACGCTGCTCATTGCTCGACTTGGTGTCGCTCAATACCTCACATTGAATACTGGCCGGCAATAGCCGAGCAAGACCTTCTAAGTAAGGCGTGTCGCGGTGTATTGACCCATACAACTGCGGAACAAGCACCACGTGTGTGGGCTGACCCTCGGCGAATATTTTGATTGCCTCAACAACAGCTGTGTCGTACTCTTTTTGACGCAGTTGTGGAGATGGGTCGTTTGGATATGGCCAATAAATTGCAGAGACAACAATGAGTTGATGTTCTGCGTGTTGCCGATCTGTCGGAGCTACTGAGACCTGTAGCGCTGAATCAACAGATACTTCGACATTCACACTGTGGCGACGGCCTGAAAACAGGTTTCGGATATGGCCAGCAGAAATTTCTTCACGAACAAAAAGACGTTCAAAGCAACGATACGTATATCGGCGAAAGGGATTCGCCCATTTCTTCTGAAAAGGACCAGCAGACGTGGCGTACAACATCGCAGGAACCCGATGCAGCTTCGCTACCCATACATATAGCCAGTGCACAGCTTCGTGACCTATGTAGAGGTCTCCAAAATATGGCCCTCCAGGGGCTGATACCACTACGTCTACAGTTTCATATGCAGAGATAGTTTCCTTACCAAGGGAGCCCAGTAGAAAATACGGGCGCAGACCAACAAAGCGCAGGCCAATATATGCAAGAAAACGAACAGCTTCTGACTTAGGAAGTTTGAGCGTGATCCATTGTGCGTCGGGCCGTAGCGTGGGTCCAGCTGCGGCGTTATTGAACTGATGAATGACCGTGAACTGGGTGGGTCCTAGCTCGGCCTCAATGCCGGCACACATTGCCAAAAATGCTGCTTCATCTCCGCGATTATCGCCATGCTGGTTCACTACGAGCACATGGGGTTTGTCTCGCTTGGTCACATGAAAAGTCTACTGCCCACCAAAGTTCTTCAAATGAGATGCAATACTGAGATTGTGAGCAATGACGCTGCTTCCTTCTACCGCACGGGCGGACTCTCACCATCACTCGATGCTTTGCCCCCTCACTGCGAAACAGAATTCATTCAACCCGATGGAAAACCCACCCCATCGTTTCGTCAGTCGCTCAGAACCATTCCTAACTTTCGTAATGCGCTCAGCGTTCTTTCCGTTTACGCACAAACAATCGTCATTTTGGCATTAGCCGTGCTCATTCATCATCCAGTTACATGGATTCTTGCTTTTTTACTGATGGGTCGCGCTCATGCACAATTTGCTTCGCTCATGCATGAGTCGGCACACCGCTTGTTGTTTTCCCGCACAGCCGTGAACGACTTTGTGGGCACATGGTTCTTAGGCTTTGTTGGCTTCACTAGTACTGCGGCATATCGCAGAGTGCACATGGCACATCATCGAACAGAGTTTGGGCCAGATGAACCCGACCTTGCCCTTTACGCCAACTACCCCATCTCTACTGCCAGTTTTCGCCGCAAACTTTCGCGTGATGCACTAGGACGCACTGGTGTGAAACTCTTACGCCAACAATTGCGCGGACTTCGTTCACCAGAGGAAGTTATTAGACGCACACAGTTCAAAATTCTTGCTGTGCAAGTTGTTCTCGCTACCACCTGTATTGCGTTAGGTGTTCCACTGTTATACCCGTTCATGTGGTTGCTTCCGTATCTCACGGTATGGCGTGTTATCAACCGGCTGCGTTCTATTGCTGAACATGGGGGAATGACCGCCGATGCCGACCGACGCCGCACAACCCACAGTGTGCACCAGGGCGTGCTCGCCCGATTTTTTCTTGTTCCGTACAACATTGGCTTTCACCTTGCCCACCACGTTGACGCCGGGGTCCCTTTTCGGAACCTCCCACGTTTTCATGAAGAGCTACGCGGTGCCCAATACGTCACCCAGGCGAGCGAATTCCCCCATTACCGAGCCATGTGGCGGGCGGCTCACGAATTACCACTATCTACGTAGTAATAAACCGAACCCGCCCTTCTAGACTGACGACGTGAGCGAGCTTTTTCGAATCGATTCCCTGTGCGTGCGACCCCTTATTGGCCTCGACGGTGACGAAGGCCAAAACAACGCCCCCTCCATTTTGCGCAATTTTTCCCTCACCATCAATGAAGGTGAAGTGCACGCAATTATGGGTCCCAATGGTTGCGGCAAGTCGACCTTGGCAAGCACCTTGTTGGCTTCACCTGAATACGAAGTAACCAGCGGCAATATTTTTTACCACGGTGAAGACATCACCGATTGGGCAACCGACGTGCGTGCCAAAGCCGGAATCTTTCTTGCTTTCCAATACCCACAAGAAATAGCTGGCGTATCGGTTATTCAATTCCTTCGCCAGTCACTTTCTGCTCGCAAAGGCATCGACCTCTCTGTGCTTGAACTCCGCTTGTCCATCATGGACTGGATGAAGCGCTTAGGAATGGACTCATCGTTCGTTGACCGTTACCTCAATGAAGGTTTCTCAGGTGGCGAGAAGAAGCGTAATGAAATTATGCAGATGGCCATTCTTGAACCAGAAATTGCCATTCTCGACGAAACCGACTCTGGGCTCGACATCGACGCTTTGCGCATTGTTGCAAAAGGTATTCGTGAAGTACGCGCCGATCGCGACAAACTTGGAATCTTGCTCATCACTCACTACCAACGTCTCCTCGATGAACTTCAGCCAGACTTTGTTCACATCATGATCGACGGCCGCATTGTGGCATCGGGCGGCATGGAACTTGCAGAAGAACTTGAACGGTCTGGTTACGAGGCCTACCGTTCAGAGAAGTAGACATTTCCTATGAGTTTCGACGCTGCACTGCTCAAAAAAGACTTTCCCCTTTTACAGCGCATCATTAACGACAAGCCATTGGTCTACCTCGACTCTGCCAATACCTCTCAAAAGCCCCAGCAAGTCATTGACTCCATGTCACATTTCATGGAAACAAGCTATGCGCCTATTAATCGCAGCGCATACCAACTCGCCGCCGAGTCAACCGATGCCTTTGAGAATGCCCGCAGCATGTGCCGTACTTTCATTAATGCGCCGCACACAAACGAAATTATTTTCACTAAGAACACAACTGAAGCATTGAACCTCGTTGCACATTCATGGGGTGGCGCAAACCTTCGTGCCGGCGACGTAGTAGTGCTCACGCATATGGAGCACCATGCCAACATCGTTCCATGGCACATGCTTGTTCAGTCACACGGCATTCAGTTGCGCTGGGTGCCACTCACTTCCGATGGCCAACTCGACCTCACCAACTTGGACGAATTGCTGAAAGGTGCCAAGGTTTTTTCTTTCACGGCAATGAGCAACGTGCTTGGCACCCTCACTCCCGTGAAACAACTTTGTGCCGCAGCTCATGCTGCTGGCGCTATTGCAGTTGTCGATGGTTGCCAATATGTTCCACACAACGTCACCGACGTCGTTGCATGGGATGCAGACTTTCTCACCTTTTCTTCACACAAGATGTGTGGCCCATCGGGTATCGGAGTGCTGTGGGGCCGCGAAGCACTTCTGAATGCCATGCCTCCCTTTTTAGGTGGAGGCAACATGATTGGCGATGTTCGCCTCGACGGTTTTACCTGTGCTGAACTTCCCGCCAAATTTGAAGCAGGAACGCCCCCCATTACCGAAGTCATCGGTCTTGGTGCAGCAATTTCCTATCTCACCGCCATCGGCATGGACAACATTCGTCAACACGAAAAAGAAACCATTACTTATGCCCTATCGGCTCTCAACGAGCGTTACGGCAAAGACATCACCATCCACGGCCCAACCGACCCCGAGGTGCGCGGAACCGCACTGAGCTTCAAATTCAAAGATGTTCACCCCCACGACCTCAGCCAAGTGCTCGACCAGTCCAATATCTGCGTCCGCGCTGGTCATCACTGTGCCAAGCCCTTAATGCGTCTTCTTGGTGCCAACGCCACGGCGCGGGCAAGCTTCTACCTCTACAATTCATTAGACGACGTCGACGCATTGGTTAATGCGTTAGAGGGCGCCGGCGACTTGTTTAGTTTGTAATTTATATTCACCACTCGAATTACTGGGAGATCCGATGCCAGGCTTAGAAGACCTCTACCGCGAGATCATTCTCGACCACTACCGGACCCCTCGCAACCGCGGTGAACTCGCTCCACCTGCAGTGAAGGCAGAAGGGCACAACCCTTTGTGTGGCGATGAAATTCAGGTCTACATCGACGTTGCCGACGGAATAGTGCGCGACGTGAAAATTAGTGGGCAAGGTTGCTCTATTAGCCAAAGCTCAGCGTCCATGATGAGTGCCGCAGTCAAGGGCAAGCCCATCGACGACATTCGTAATCTTGTTCGTCGCTTCAAACACATGATGTCTATCGAAGAAGAAGGGAACGATTCGCCAATTGACGAATCACAATCTCTAGGTGACCTCGAAGCATTACAAGGTGTCGTGAAGTTTCCTGTACGCATCAAGTGTGCGGTGCTGTCGTGGAATACCTTGCTCGACGCACTCAACAACGCCTAATTCATTCATTTCAGCGGTCGGGGGATTCGCCATGCCATTTATTCCATCTCAAGTTGCCGACATCACTGTCAATTGGCTGAACGATGTCTTGCCAGAAAACGTAGGCAAAGTTGACAGCTTTACCATTACCCGTTTTGGTACTGGTGTAGGCATTTTGGGCGAACTCGCTCGCCTGCATTTAACTTACGTCGATGGCGCACAAGCTGGCCCTGCAACCATCGTTGCTAAGTGTCAATCACCTGCACCAGAAAATCAATTTCTTGCGCAAGCAATGGGTTTCTACCTGCGAGAGGTCAACTTCTACCGCGAAATTTCTGCTCACCTCGACGTGCGCGTACCCCAGGCGTACTACGCCGATGCTGGCCCCGAAGGTTTGCCATTCATCATTTTGATTGAAGACATCACCGACGCGTATTGCCCCGATCAGGTGAAGGGCCTCACGCTGAATGAAACAGAGCGCATTCTCGACACCGTTGCTGTACTGCATGCAGAGTTTTGGGAAACTCCACAGCTCTATGAACTCACGTGGTTGCCACCAATGAATAACCCGCTCTACAAGGCGGGCAAAATGATGGCAGAAGCACAGTGGCCAACGTTTGTTGAACACTTTGGCGAACGCCTGGGTGGGTCAATGCTCGACACATTGAAACTTGCTTGCGAAAAATACCCCGACATGCTCGATTGGTGGGTACAACAAGGTCACCAAACCTTTACCCATACCGACTGTCGCGCCGAGAACTATCTCTTTGGTGGAAGCGCCGGCGCCGACACCATTACCATGATCGACTTTCAACTCAGCACACGCCACGTTGGCGCGTGGGACGTATGTAACTTGCTCGCTGCTTCCATTACGCCGGAACTGCGCCGTGAACATGAAGGAGCACTTTTGCAGCGCTACTTCAACCGCGTCAGCGAGCTTGCTGGCGACAAGCCAGGCTTTGCTGGGTACTCACTCGATCGCCTCTGGTACGACTACCGCGCATCACTTTTGCAACAAGGAGTTGCACAAGTCATCACCTCCAACTTGCAGGGTGGAAACGAACGCGGCACGGAACTTCTTGAACAGCTACACATGCGCCCATTGCTTGCTGCCATCGACCACAACGTCGGTGACATTTTGAAAGATATTAAATAAAGAAAGAACATGACAGAACTTCTCCCTCCTCCCAGCGATAGCTCATTAGAAGAAATCCACGAACGTACATACTTAGTGAAGGCGTACTACAAATCGAAAGACTCCATGATTGTTCGTGGTGCAGTGCGCGACTTCAAGCCTGCGGGGCTCTACGTACCCGACGACCCAGAACCGCTGCCCGTGCACCACATGATTGTTGCCCTGGAAATTTCATACCCAAACATGGTCATCACCGATGCCACCGTGGAACTTGAAGTAACGCCGCATCTTGGCTGCCAGCGCATTACCGACCACTACAAAAATCTCATTGGCCTCAGCATTGCGCGCGGATTCACTCATAAAGTGCGTGAACTTTTTGGTGGCCCACGCGGGTGCACACACACCACTGCGCTACTGCAAGCAATGGCACCTGTTGCCATTCAAAGCGTGTGGTCAATGAATGCAGTTGGAGTACGCGATGGCGTAGACCTTCCTGCAGTTCCGCGCGGCACTCGCGAAGAGCGCCTTGCCGCAATGCGCTTTAACCTCAACACATGTCATATTTGGGACGAGAATGGCGAGATGGCCAACATCGTTGCCGATGGTGGCGACATTGGTCTACCGCTGTGGATTGAAGATCGTTACGCAAAACTTGGGCGCAACCCTATTGAGTGGCGCAAGCGCATGGGTAACGACTAACTGCTCTTCTAGAAAACAAAAACAGGCTTAATAGTGACACCAGTTTCACTATCGTGCTGTGCTTCGTTAATTTGATCAAGGCGATACGTCTTAATGAGTTTTTCAATCGGAAACTGCCCACGACGATGCCACTCAATCATCTTGGGAATGAATTCACCAGGGAATGCATCACCTTCAATGACTCCCATCACCGTCTTTCCAAATAGAAAACCGCTTCCTTCAAGAGTGAACTCGGCAAGGCCCGCGCCTACCAAGCAGCACACGCCAGTTGGACGCAAAGCATCAACAGCGCCACGCACAACCGACTGCACACCAGTGGTGTCGAACGCATATTGCGCGCCACCAGCAGTAATTTGCTGTACCGACTCCACAATGTTGGCTGTCGATTTTGCATTCAACGTATGAGTTGCACCAAGTTCATGAGCTAGAGCCAACCGAGAATCGTGCAAGTCGACTGCAATGATGATGCTGCAACCAGCAATTTTCGCAGCCATCACTGCGGCCAAGCCCACCGCACCAGCACCGTAAATTGCTATGGAAGTTCCTGCACGCACTTTGAGCGAATTAATAACTGCGCCTGCGCCTGTTTGGAAACCACAGCCCAATGGGCCAAGTAGTTCCAACTTCACATCGTCTGCGGTTACTTTCACAACGTTGCGTTCACTTGCCATTGCGTAATTAGCAAAACTTGATTGCCCGAACCAGCAACATGCCATGTTGGTGCCATCAGGCGACGTGAGAGGAGTAGAACCATCCATGCGACTTCCCATGAAGTTCAACGGGTAGAAAAGATCGCAATATTGAGGGAAGCCCGTTGAACAGTTTGTGCATTTCCCGCAACTGGCATAAGACATCACTACTTTGTCGCCAGGCACAACAGAGGTCACTCCTGTGCCTACCGCTTCCACAATGCCCGAACCTTCGTGACCCAAAACAACAGGAAGAGGAAATGGCGCACCAGGTGTGCGAGCCAACAGGTCGGTGTGGCACATTCCGGCGCCCACTACCCGTACAAGCACCTCCCCTGGTCGTGGGTCAGATATTTCTAACTCACGCACCTCAAATGCTCCGTCGTGGCTTGGCAATACAGCTGCAGTTATCTTCATGAACTCATCATGCCATGTCTTGGTAATACGTGCGAGAGCGTCTAGAGTGGAACGTGAAAGGGAGTATCCCGCAAATACCGATGTCGTCACCACGGCAGAAGTGAGAAATCACTTGTGCCCGGCGCGGTTGCCCATTTTGGGCGGGAGAGACTTTCGACGAAGTAGTTGTGTTAGCTCGCTAGCACCCGTCGAAAGGTAATGCCCATTTTTAAAAACACCATTAAAACCTCTGTTCTGCTCGCTGGACTCGGTGGACTCATTGTCACCATCGCAGGTGTCTTAGGCGGAGGAAGTTCAAGTTCCCTTACCTTTGGTCTTCTCATTGCCTTTGTCATGGTGGGTGGCTCGTACTGGTTCAGCGACAAACTCGCCCTGAAAAGCGCCAAAGCCCGCATCGTGACTGAAGAAGATGCCCCCCTCTTTTTCGGAATGGTGAAAGACCTTGCCGAGCGCGCCGGAATGCCGATGCCTCGAGTTGCCATCGCCCCAAACGAGCAGCCAAACGCCTTTGCTACTGGGCGCAACCCGCGCCATGCGGTGGTGTGTGCGACAGAGGGGCTCTTGCGCTCCATGCCCGAAGATGAACTGCGTGGCGTGATGGCCCATGAGTTAATGCACGTGAAGCACCGCGACATTCTTATTGGTTCGGTTGCTGCAGCCATTGCCACAGCAATTTCTTTCATTGCAAACATGGCAATGTGGGCAGCCATGTTTGGTGGACGCGGCGGCAACGATGACGAACGTGCCAACCCATTTGCATTAATTCTCGTGTCAATGCTTGCGCCGGTTGCTGCTTCGCTTTTGCAAATGGCGATTTCCCGATCACGCGAATTTGAAGCCGATCGTGGTGCTGCCGAGCTTCTGGGTAACGGCAATTCTTTAGCAAATGCCCTCGAGCGCATTGAGGCGTCGGCAAAACAAATGCCTATGCAGGTAGCCCCCGCGCAGGCTTATGCCTACATACATAACCCACTCGCAGAATTTCAACAGAAAAAGGGTGGCCCAAATATGGCGCGCCTTTTTTCCACTCACCCCAGCACTGACGAACGCATTGCTCGTCTTCGCTCAATGACTTTTTCAATCTAACTCACAAAGGAATTTCTTAAACTCATGATATTTGCTGCCGAATCTTCAAAAAATACTTTCGTCGACCTTGATATCAGTATTTTGGCATGGCTGGTACTCGGTGGCATCGTCACCTTGCTCATTGCCTTCGATCTTTGGCGCCACCGTGACGATCATGAACCGACAACAAAGGAAGCCGCTGGCGAAAGCATTTTCTATGTGGCTATTGGTCTTCTCTTTGGCGCAGGCCTTGCATATGTTTATGGCTCACAAGCATTTGGAGAATACATCTCTGGTTACGTCATAGAAAAGTCGCTCAGTGTTGACAACGTCTTTATTTGGGCAATCATTTTTTCTTCATTGGCTATTCCCCTCAAGTATCAACATCGTGTTTTATTTTGGGGTATTTTCGGAGCCTTAGTTTTCCGCGGCATTTTCGTTTTTGCCGGCTCTGCGCTCATCACCAAGTTCTGGTGGATGCTCTTAGGTTTCGGTGTTCTACTGATATTCAGTGGAGTAAAGATTTTCCGTCATCGCGATCAAGAAGAAGAGATGAATCACGATAAGTCTTTAAAGTTTCTCAAACGATTCATTCCTATTACCGACAAGTACGACGGACACCGATTCATCACCAGAATTGATGGTGTCAAGATGGCCACTCCGCTATTAGCGGCACTTGTGGTCGTGGAACTGACCGATATTATTTTCGCAGTAGACAGTGTTCCGGCAATTTTGGCCGTCAGCCGCGAGCCCTACCTCGTTATTGCGGCGAATGCATTTGCGATTCTTGGTCTGAGGGCGCTCTATTTCCTCTTAGCTAACGCGAAATCGAAATTCCCTTACCTCTCGCACGCACTCGGAGCCATTCTTGTCTTTGTAGGTTTCAAAATGTCGTTTTCGCACTGGTACCACCTGCCCACCATCGTGAGTTTGCTCGTCATCTTTATTCTCTTGTTTGGGGCTATTGCCCTCAGCATCTGGAAATTGCGCAGTGACGAAAAACCCACATCAGTAAGCACCTAATAAAATACTGTTTCGTGTTCGAGGGGCTCCATCTGACAAGATAGAAGCAATGGCTGATGGGATCGTTCGCGCTGCAGGTGGAGTTGTTTGGCGCACCAACGGCAATGACCTCGTAGAGATACTTCTTGTTCACCGTCCGGGCGAGGGCTACGACGACTGGACCTTTCCTAAGGGAAAGCGCGATGACATTGACTCAAGCGAAGAAGACTGCGCTATTCGCGAAGTGTGGGAAGAAACTGGTTACCACTGCCAACTCGGGCACGAAATTGCTCGTATCAATTACATCGACCGCAAAGGTCGCCCGAAGCGTGTGCGTTACTGGACCATGATCGTTTCTGGTGGTGCAGAGAGTTACTCAAACGAAGTTGACGCCATGATGTGGATGTCTGTTGATCGGGCACGTAAGAAAATTACTTACGAACGTGACCTTCTTGTTATTGAGTGTTTTGAAAACTACTTACGGTCGGGTCTTACTGAGTAAGTCCGGCGTAACCGGTTGTTTCCAATTCATCAGCAAGTTCAGGTCCACCCGATTTCACAATTTTTCCAGCGGCCAAAATGTGCACCACGTCGGGGCGAAGTTCCTCTAAGAGTCGCGCATAGTGCGTAATAACTAGTACGCCTAAATTGTCTTCCTGAGTAGCAGCCTCAACACGACGTGCACAGTCGCGCAGCGCATCGATATCGAGCCCCGAGTCGAGTTCGTCGAGAATGGCAAACTTTGGCTTCAAAAGCGCCAATTGCAGGGTTTCATTGCGCTTTTTTTCGCCACCCGAAAGGTCGACGTTCATTGAGCGTTCAACGAGAGCCATATCGAAATGAATACGAGCAGCCTCGGCAACAATTTCTGCATCGAGAGTAGACGTATCGCGACCGCGAGAGGCATAAGCCTCACGAATAACGTCGTCGAGGTGCACTCCGGGTACCTCAGTTGGGTACTGCAAAATGAGATGTAGCCCAGCTTGTGCTCGTTGCCATGCAGGAAGAGCAAGAAGATCTACGCCATCGAGAGTGACACTGCCACTGTGCACAACGTAGCCCGGCTTACCCATGACAACGCCCGACAAAGTTGATTTACCAGCACCGTTTGGGCCCATGATGGCATGCACTTCACCCGAGTTCAGCGTGAGGTCGATGCCATTTAAAATTTGCTTACCCGGAATACCAGCAACAAGATTCTCAATTTTCAAGGTGCTCATGACACTTCTCCGTTTTCTGCACGACGTGTTACAAAAACTTCGTCGCCATTGATGCTGACACTAAAAACTTCTACTGGCTGAGTTGCGGGAAAGGTGTTCGGTGCGCCAGTTTCCAAACTAAAGGCACTGCCGTGTTTAAAACATTCCAATTCTTTTTTCCCGCAGTGCACTTCTCCTTCAGACAAAGAAATGTTGGCATGGCTGCAACGATCGGCAATGGCGTACAGCGAGTCATCGATGCGCACAATTGCCACAGCCACACCCTGCACATTTACTTTGGCAGCAGCACCATGTGTGAAATCGCTCAGCACACCAACACGTACACCGCTCACTTTGCACCCGCATGTAATTTTGCAGCAACTTTGGCTCGCAAACCCGAGACCACATCAATTTGTGGCAGCCGCTCAAGAACTTCGTTGAAGAAGCCGAGCACAACGAGGCGCTCTGCAATATCGGGGTGAATACCACGGCTTTCCAAATAGAAACGCTGCTCATCGTCAATTGGGCCAACGGTGCTGGCATGACTGCATTTCACATCATTGGTTTCAATTTCTAAGTTCGGCACGCTTTCCGCCCAAGCTCCATGTGACAAAGTGAGGTTGCGGTTCGTTTGATACGCCTGTGACCCATGAGCTTCGTGCTCAATGCGAATGAGACCCGTGTACACGCTCTTTGCAGTATCTTGCACGGCGCCCTTAAAGAGTAAGTCGCTTGATGTGCGCGGAGCAATATGAGTTTGCAATGTACGGAAATCGTGCATTTGAGTTTTGTCGGCAAAATACAGCGCTACTTGTTGCGTTGTTGCACCACTACCTACCAAGCGAGCCTCTGTACGCACGCGGGCGTAGTCGCCACCGAGCGCGACAGTAAACAGACGTGTTGTGGAGTCACGCTCACCCAACGACTGTTGGTGGGCAATTTTCCATGTCTTATTGCCGAGTTCATTAATAGCAATGTAGGTAACACGAGCCGATTGTGCGGCGCGAATTTCAACAACTGGCGCAATGAGCGACGAAATGTCGTCTGAAGATAAGAAATGCTCGACCACTGTTACTTCACTATTTTCCGCGGCATCAATAACGAGACGAGGCGCAGCAAGTACTCCGGAAACAGAAAGTGTTCTGGTAATTACGACAGGGCTTGCGTACGACTTCCCGCGCTCAGTTTTAACAGTGATGATGTCGGAATGTGCCCCGCTGCAATGGATGGCGTTAATTTCAGCAAAAGCGTCGACGGGAATGGGCATAGCTACACCACACTCGCCGGCCGCGGCACCTTGCGTGACAATGCCAGCAACATCGGCTGGAGCATCGACTCGGTTGTCGACCGTACCGGCAACATAAGAGTCAAGGCTGAGTTCTTCAATACGGCTATAGCGCCATATTTCTTCTTCGGCTGTAGGCAATACCACGCCTGGGTAGTGAGCAAGAGCGCTCATTTTTTTCCTCCAAATCGCCACCAGCGGCGACGCTTTTTATCGTTTGAAAACTCTTCTATAAAACTGCGACCTGCGGCATTGACAATTTCCTCTGCCGCATCGAGTACCGCAGCAGCTGTTCCGTCGTCGAGACCTGGCGGTTCAGCAGGCGTTGGCGGCGCAATTGCGCTTCCGTGAACCCAAGCAACATCTGCTAGACGACGCTCGTAACATGCACAATTTTCTGGGCAACGCCACGGGGCATCGGGAGCCATATCGAGGGTGCACTTACGTACTGCATCGCCATTGGCATAGGTGCGCGTTTCGTAGTGCTTGCATTCGGCTCGCATTGGCATCAGCCAACCGAACCTTCCATCTGCAATTCGATGAGTCGGCTCCATTCCACTGCATATTCCATTGGCAATGTACGAGTAACGGGCTCAATGAATCCGTTGACCACCATACTCATGGCTTGTTCTTGTGAAAGACCACGACTCTGTAGGTAAAACAGTTGCTCATCGGCAATTTTCGACACTGTGGCTTCATGACCAATTTGTGCGTCGCGCTCGCCTACTTCCATGTATGGAAGCGTGCGTGATTCGCTTTCTTCGTCGAGAATGAGTGCGTCACATTGCACGTGGCTCTTGCAGCCATAAGCGCCTTCTTCAATACGCACCAAACCGCGATACGTGGTGACACCACCATCTTTCGAAATGGACTTCGACACAATTTTTGATGAAGTTTCTGGTGCAGCGTGCACCATTTTTGCTCCAGCATCTTGATGCTGGCCAGCACCGGCATATGCAACCGACAACACTTCACCCGTTGCCTTCGGACCAACAAGGTACACACTTGGGTACTTCATGGTGAGTTTCGAACCGATGTTTCCATCGATCCATTCCATGTGTCCCTCTGCTTCAACGCGAGCACGCTTGGTAACCAAGTTGTACACGTTTGGAGACCAGTTTTGAATGGTGGTGTAAGTAACGCGAGCGCTTGGCTTCACCACAATTTCAACTACTGCAGAGTGCAGCGAATCGCTGGTGTAAACAGGCGCAGAGCAACCTTCGATGTAATGCACTTTTGAACCCTCATCGGCAATGATGAGTGTGCGCTCAAATTGACCAGCATTTTCCGAGTTAATACGGAAGTACGCCTGCAATGGCATTTCACATTCCACGCCTGGTGGAACATAAATGAAGGACCCACCCGACCACACAGATGTGTTCAAGGCAGAAAACTTGTTGTCGCCAGGAGGAATGACCGTACCGAAGTACTGCTTTACAAGGTCTGGGTATTCACGCAATGCGGTGTCCATGTCGCAGAACAAAATGCCCTGAGCTTCAAGGTCTTCACGGTTGCGGTGAAAGACCACTTCCGATTCGTACTGTGCCGTTACGCCAGCAAGGTACTTACGTTCTGCTTCGGGAATGCCGAGCTTCTCGTAGGTGAGTTTCATTTGCTCTGGCAAGTCGTCCCACTCGTCAACCTGCTCTGTGGCGGGCTTCAAGTAGTAATAGATGTCTTGGAAATCGATGTCTGGCATGTTGTCTGCAAACCACTTAGCCATAGGCTTGCGGTCGAACATTTTGAGCGAGCGCAGGCGCATTTCGCGCATCCATTCGGGTTCGCCCTTCCACCATGAAATTTGCTCAACAACACCGTCGTCTAAGCCCTTGGCAGGCTGAAAGGCGTATTCAACGTTGTCGCTCCAACCCAATTGGTATTTGCTGAGATCAAGATCGAATGTACTCATGGGGGGCTCCTCGACTGCCGCGAACTATGCGGCTGCATCTCTAATTAACACTACGGTCATAGTAACAATTAAGCACTACGTCCACACCACCCAAGTCGGCTTATTTTGTGCCACAGGCCTCATCAACCTGAACCGACCGGAAGATCGTTAGCCTGCGACGACCACTATGGAACGCTTCGGACTTGTTGGGCTCCCCAACGCAGGTAAATCATCCCTCTACAACGCCCTCACCGGAGGCGGAGCCTTGGCTGCCCCGTACGCTTTTGCGACGAAGGACCCCAACATTGGTGTGGCCCGCGTGCCCGACCCCCGCCTCGACCAGTTGGCCATCATGTCGAAGACCCAAAAGACCGTTCATGCCACTGTGCAGGTGGTCGACATTGGCGGCATTGTTGAAGGTGCCAGCAAGGGTGAAGGACTTGGCAACAAATTCCTCGCCAACATTCGCGAAGTTGAAGCAACCGTTTTCGTATTGCGAGCCTTTGAAGACAACGATGTGCCAGGGCCATCAGACCCGTTGGAACATTTGCGCATCGTTGAACTTGAACTCGCGCTTGCCGACCTTGAAACAGTGGAATCGCGTTTGCCGCGTTTACAAAAATCTTCAAAACTCGACAAGTCGGTGTTGGAAGAAGTTGATGCGCTTGAAGTTGCGCTCACCTCGTTGAGCGAAGGAATTCCTCTCTACCGTGCAGGGCTCAGTGCAGACATTCGCTTGGCACTTGCACCTCACTTCCTGCTCACCAACCGTCGCGTACTAGCGGTGGTCAACGTTGGCGAAAATGAACTCGACAAAATTCCCGAGGCAGAAGCAATCGTTCGCGCCGAGCTCGCTCCTCCTGGTTCTGCAAGCGCCGCAGAAGTAGAGGTTCTCGGCATGAGTGTTCAGTTGGAAGCAGAAGCAGCGCAACTTGACGAAGCAGACCGGGCAGAAATGCTGGGAGAACTTGGTCTTGGTGAAGGAGCGCTACCCCGCATGGTACGCAGCGCCTACCACTTGCTCGGTTTGCGCACATTCATTACTACTGGTGAAAAAGAAACTCGCGCATGGACCTTTAATGCTGGCGGAAAAGCTCCTGAATGTGCAGGAAAAATTCACTCTGACCTACAACGCGGGTTCATTCGCGCGGAAGTTATTGCGTGGGATGAGCTTTTAGAAATTGGCTCATGGAACAAAGCCAAAGACCTTGGCAAAGTGCGTTCTGAAGGTAAAGAATACGAAGTCATCGACGGCGACGTGATGGAAATTCGCTTCAACGTTTAGCGCTACTTACACACTCCTGGTGCAGCTACATAAGCTTCCCCACCTCGTTGGTACTGACCGTAGTCAAGCAATGCACCGAAATTTGAGCCTTGAATTTTCAAGTTGTAGCAGGTTGCAAAGTTGGGAATTGTTGGCGTGAACTTTTGGGCAATATAAGCACCTTTTGCCACAGCAACTCGCACCGTTACTTTTGCACGAGCATATTTCTTCCACACTGAAGCATAAATACGCGGGTGATAACCCGAACATGCCCAGCCATCGCAACCACCAATGTACGCCTTACCTTCAGTCACGAAATTTTTGCCATTCGACAAATTCCAAAGTGCACCCACATCGACGGCAAACTGTTGCGCAATTTCCAGTGGGGTGCCTTTCGGCAATTTACCAATACGGGGAATACTCACCACATCCCATTGGAAAATACTCGACACTTCACGCGCCCGAGTGGCGTATATGTAGTCGCACTGCATGTTCCAAAACTTCTGAAGTCGCTTGGTGCAATCGGCTCCCCAAGTGGGAAGCCACAGTTGCTGTGTTGCATCGAGCGGCGAGGTGGTGCAGGTTAAACCGCTCGCCTTCAACGAACTTCCTAAGGTGGTACACGATGCTCCAGCCACGGGTTTTGCCACCACAACACGCTCCATGCACACAATGCTGGTGACCGCAACCACTACACAGGCAAGCACCTTTCGAACTTTCACTTTTTATACGGTATCGGCAGGTTGAACACGCATGCGACTAACCTCAACGAAAGCAACAGTCTCATGAAAAAAAATCCCTCACTCCATTCGTCTTCCACTCAAGAAGCTGTTTCTAATGGATGGCTCGTGCGCGACAACACGGTTTTAGCAAGCATCTCCTGTGCACAGTCGCGCAGAGCACGCCGCGTTGGCCTTCGCGGCACCGACAATGTGAGCACACCACTTCTTCTCCAGCCCTGCAGGTGGGTTCACAGTTTTGGTATGAAAGTTCCTCTTTCTGTTCTCTACATCAATCACGATGGTGAAGTTGTCAAAATTCAGGAACTCAAAAGAAACCGGCTCCCACTTCCCGTTGTAAAGGCATGTTGTGTTCTTGAAGCCGACACCGATGCCCCCCGACGATGGAACTTACAAATAGGCGACATCGTTGAAATTCGATTTGCGCAAGATTCGCGAGTCGCATCATGAGCGGCCAACTCATACTTGTTGCAACTCCCATTGGAAATTTGGGAGACATCTCTGAACGAATGAAATTAGCGCTCGAGCAAGCCGACATCATTGCATGTGAAGATTCTCGCCACTCGGGCCGCCTCGTAAAACACATGGGCATTACTTCCCCGAAGTACATCGTGGTCAACGACCACACCGAACGCGATGCCTGCGACGGCATTATTGAAGCAATCATGGGCGGGAAAACGGTTGCGCTCATCACCGATGCTGGGACTCCTGGCATTAGCGATCCGGGAAGCCTTGTTGTGCAAGCAGTCATTGCAGCAGGTCTTTCAGTATCTGCAGTGCCCGGACCAGCCGCCCTCATTATGGCTCTCATCATTAGCGGCATCCCCACTACCCGATTTGTGTTTGAGGGTTTTCTCCCCCGTTCGGGCCGCGACCGTGCAGAACGCCTCGCCGACATAGCCAGCGAAATGCGAACTGTCATTTTCTACGAAGCACCGCATCGTATTTCTCGCACACTCAACGACCTCGCAATTGCATGTCACCCAGATCGCGGCATTGCCGTAACGCGTGAACTCACCAAAATGCACGAAGAAGTGTGGCGTGGTTCGGTGAGTGCAGCAGCACAACATTTTGCAACCGTTGAAGCAATGGGCGAATTTGTTGTTGTTTTAGCAGCAGCAGAAGCACCGCTACCAGCAGACGAAGACCTCATTACAGAAGCCCTCGTTCATGAATTCTCTGCGGGAGTATCTACACGCGACGCGGTCGATGCCGTTGTGAAAAAAACTAATGCACCAAAGCGAGTGGTCTATGCGCTTGCGCTCCTTCTCAACAACAAAGAAGTAACCAATGACAAATAAAAAAGGAATACTCTTTTTTGACCTCGATGGAACTGTTGCCGATTCTGGAACCGGAATCCTCGCCGCCATGAACCACGTTCTTGAAGCACGCCACTTGCAACCACTAACAAGCGAAGACCTCACTCATTTTGTTGGACCTCCCTTATCGGTTTCATTCCCCATAGTTTTTGCGCCCCGTGGCGTGCCCGCAGACGAAATGCACTTGTTTATTGCTGAATATCGCGAAAATTACAGTGCTACTCACCTTCCTCACACCCCGCTCAACCCTGGAATGGGCGATGCGCTCGTTGAACTCAAAAAAACATGGCGCCTCGCAATAGTGACTTCAAAGCCAGAACCACAAGCCCTCATTGCTATTCAAGCAACCGGTATGCGCCACTACTTCGACATTGTTGTTGGGCCTCACGACGATTCTGAAATTCCTAAAGCTCAACTTCTGGAACGCGCCCTTCGTGAAATGAACGAGCTGCATGGCGAACTTCCACCGCTCACTTCATGTTGGATGATTGGCGATCGTCATCACGACATCGACGCTGGTGTAGAAGTTGGAACTCACACCGCCGGAGTGCTGTGGGGTTTTGGCTCACGTGAAGAACTCAGTTCTGCTGGAGCCACCGCAGTTGTGGAGACACCGCAAGAACTTGTTGCTGTTCTCAATAACTAAACAGCACGTGGAGCAAGGGCCATTTGGCGACTCAGGGCAACAAGTGTTCCCGACTCATCCCAAATTTCGCCATCTTCTTCAATGAGACCACCTTGTACCACTTTGGTGCGAAATGAACATGCGAGTCTTTTACCCACTGGCACCGCGCGCACGTGCACGGTGAGTTCCAACGTTGGCACCCAGCCTTTTTCATAAGGCAAGTTGAATAACGGTGGTGGCATTGCATCAACTGCAAGAAGTAATGCAAGCGTGTCCATGGGGCGCCCATCGGACAATTCAATCCACCCACGCATGAGTGCAGTGCCCGACGGCGAACCTGTAATGAAAGTGGAGTCGTCTGGGTGCAATCGGTTAGTGACGTTTTGCAACAGGCCAATGACGAAATCTCCCCCGTCACTATTGCGAGTCGCACATTCCTCAAAGGGAGGCATGTCGGGCGGCACTGCAGTGACCAACTGTGGTTCAACTGCTCCCATTTCACCCCACGCCCCAAGAACGCGCATGATGTTGCGATCGCCACGGCGCATCGTTGCATTCATGGTGGTCACTAGCTTCCCGGTCTTCACTGTGTCAACTTCAATTTCCAACGGGCCCGCCGGCGCAGGCGCAAGATAATGAGCAGTCACCGTGAATGGGTCTCGGCGACCCGAATGTTGCTGCATCGCGCGACCCATCATGGCGAGCAGATAGCCGCCGTTGGCATTTCCCGTAATGTCCCAGCCGTCAAAAACTTCAGCCGAAAACGTGGTGAGGCCATTTTTTTCCACAATTGGCGTCACAGCCGTTGCAGTATCGAAGCGGAAAGTCACGGTCAGCATCGTATTGCTCGTATCCTCGTGTTGTGGCGCGATTCTCTCTGACAACCCCCATTTATTACGTGAATGCACAGCCACACCTCGGCCACGCATATACAACCATCGTTGCCGATGCCCTTGCCCGCTGGCACAGGCTCTCTGGCGACGACGTACACCTGCTCACCGGCACCGATGAGCACGGCCTCAAAATTCAGCAGGCAGCCGACGCGAAGGGCGTGACCCCTCAGGAATTTGCCGACTCCATTGCACCTCTCTTTGCTCAGGCCTGGGACAAACTCAACATTCAATACGACGACTTCATTCGCACCACTGAAGAGCGTCACAAGCGCGGTGTAGCCAAGCTTTTGCAGGCTTGCTACGACGCTGGCGATATTGAACTCGACACCTATTCAGGTCTGTATTGCGTTGCCTGCGAGGCGTACTTCACTGAAGAAGAAATTGATAACGGCAACTGCCCCATTCATAAACGTCCTGTAGAGCACGTTGAAGAAGAAAACTATTTCTTTCGTCTGTCACGTTTCGAAGATCGTCTTTTGAAGTGGTACGCAGACCACCCCAACTCCATTTCGCCACATTTCAGAATGAACGAAGTCACGAGCTTTATCAAACAAGGCCTGCGAGATTTTTCTGTCAGCCGTAACAGTTTGAAATGGGGCATCCCCCTTCCATGGGACAACAGCCACGTTGCTTATGTGTGGTTCGATGCACTGGCGAACTACATCACTGCTGTTGGTTACGGAACTGACGATGCCGAATTTGCAAAGAACTGGCCCGTATCGGCACACCTCATTGGCAAAGACATCATTCGCTTCCACTGCGTGTATTGGCCAGCAATGCTCATGTCGGCAGGCATTGAACCACCAGAACACTGGGCCGTCGGTGGCTGGCTACTCGTGGGTGGCGAAAAAATGAGCAAGACCGCAGGCAACGTGGTGAACCCGCTCGATCTCATCGATGAATTCGGTGTCGATGGCTTCCGCTACTACGTTTTGTCCGACACTCAATACGGAAATGATGGCGACTTCACCTACGAAGGTCTAGTTGCTCGTTACAACAACGACCTTGCCAACAACCTTGGCAACTTGTGTTCACGTGTCACCACTGTTGTGCAAAAAAAGTGCGATGGCGTCAGCGCGGCTCCGCGAGCCGATAGCCCACTTCGCGAACATGCAGAAAGTGCAGTGCGCGACACCATTGAAGGCTGGAATTCATTCCAACCAGGAAAAGCACTCGATGCAACGTGGTCACTTATTCGCGCCACCAATTCATTTCTCGAAAACCACGAGCCATGGAAAGCAGAACCAAGCGCAGAGCTCAACGCCATTATGGGCGACGCATTAGAAGCACTGCGCATTGTTGCCATCTTGTGTGTTCCTGCCATTCCCACCACCGCACAAATGGTGTGGGAACGCATCGGCTTAACCGGCGACGTAAGCCACGAACGCATTCCTACAAGCGTTTCATGGGGTCTTTACCCTGCCGGCCTCACCGTGGAAAAGGGTGAACCTCTGTTCCCACGCAAAGCAAAGTAACGACACTCACTATGTGGACCGATACTCACTGCCATCTCACCGATGCTCGCATGCCCGGTGGCGCCGATGAAGCTGTTCGTGCTGCTGTTGCCGGAGGCGTCACCACCATGGTGAGCATTGGCACCGACGCAGAAACATCAGCTAACGCAATAGCTATTGCAGGGCGCCATGAAGAGGTGTGGGCAACTGTTGGTTTACACCCACACGATGCACAACATGGTGTTGCACAACTACTTCCCTATTTAGGAGCAAACAAAGTAGTAGCCATTGGCGAATGCGGTCTCGACTACTACTACGAACATTCCGATCGCCCATCACAGCGCACGGCGTTTGCAGAGCAAATACAACTTGCACACGAGCATCAGCTCTCACTCGTTATTCACACGCGCGATGCGTGGGATGAAACGTTTGAGATTCTCGACGCGGAAGGTATTCCCGCAAACACCATCATGCACTGCTTTAGCGGCGACGAAATGCGGGCTCGTCAATGCGTTGAACGAGGACTATTTCTTTCTTTTTCGGGCATTGTCACTTTCAAAAACGCTAATGATTTACGAGAAGCTGCACTCTTTTGCCCCGATGAAAACCTTCTCGTTGAAACCGATAGCCCCTACTTGGCACCTGTTCCACACCGCGGAAAAATGAATCAACCCGCACTTGTCTCGATTGTAGGAACTTCTATTGCCGAACTACGTCAGTCTTCACCAGAGAACATTGCGCACATCACTTCGGCAAATGCATTGCGTGCTTTTCCAAAAATGCGAGTTGCAGCGTGAACCTCTCTGTTTACGAGCGTCGCCGCTTGGCCGTACTTGCTGTGGTCAGCACCATCATTATTTTGCTTGTTGTAACTCTCGGCGGAAATTCTTCTCCGCAAGAAACTGCATCGCCTTCAAGCATCGCGGTGACCACAACTTCCACCCCACTCAAAAACAGCGATGCCGTAGGTCCACTTGCTGAAGATGCATCAAAGCCCGTGAACCTCGACGGGCCACTTTCCTTGCAGCCCAATGGTCAGTCGCGTATTGCATACCCTGGCCCAGGTGAAATGAAACGAGTCAATGCAAGAGCTTCGTACCGCACATTTCCTAGCTATAACTCCACTATTTGCTACAGCGCTGCGGCTCCCTTGGGCGCAGAACTCACGGTCATTAATTTAAATAACGGCAAATCTGTGAAGTGCGACAACGTCTTTGCCATTTTGCTTCCTGCCGGTGTCGACATCGTTTTGCACTCTCCCCTCTTTTTACTTATCGCCAACTTGGTTGATGCACCTCTTCCCGTCACGGTGAGCTGGTGACGCTCAGCAGGCCGCAAGTGGCCGCACTTCTTGCCGACAACGGTCTCGCCCCACAACGGTCGTTAGGACAGAACTTTGTGGTTGACCCCAATACGGTGCGAAAGATCGCTCGCATTGCCGACGTGCGCGGTGGTGACGTTGTTCTAGAAATTGGTGCTGGTCTTGGCTCACTCACTGCTGCGCTCGCTGAAACTGGGGCACACATCATTGCTGTTGAAGTAGACCGAGGCATTGTTCCGGTATTGCGCGAGCAAATGGCGAGCATTCCCAATGTAGAAGTTGTTGAAGCCGATGCCATGACAATGAATTGGCACGAATTCCTTTCCGACATCAATACTCGTCTCAACAGAAGTGCAGACGCCACATTTCATCTTGTGGCAAACCTGCCGTACAACATTGCAACTCCACTCGTTGCCGACCTGCTCGATGGTGTGCCAGCAATTCACTCCATGCTCGTCATGGTGCAATCTGAAGTTGGCGAAAGACTCTGTGCTGCGCCTGGCACCGATGCATACGGCGCACTCAGTGTGAAAATTGCCTATTGGGCTCACGCACAAATTGCCGGCTCTGTTCCTCCAACAGTTTTTCTTCCACGTCCAAAGGTCGATTCTGCGCTCGTCAAAATTGTGCGCCATGCAACACTTCCCCTTGGCGACGTTGAACCCGAAGCACTCTTTCGGCTTGTCCGTACCGGGTTTGCAAAGCGACGCAAAATGCTTCGTTCCGCACTTGCTGGTGTCGTTACTGCCGAACAATTTATTGAGGCCGACGTTGAAGCCACCTTGCGAGCAGAGCAACTCGATCTTGCCGCTTGGGGTCGTTTAGTACGCGTGATCAGCCCATTACGGTAGAACCATGAAAGCTCCTGCCAAGCTCACGCTCAATTTGCGCGTTACCGGCGTACGCGCCGACGGCTTTCATCTCATCGACGCCGAGATGGTGTCACTCGATTTGTCAGACGACATCACTTGTGAAGAATGCAGCGGCCCAAGTTCACTCACCATCGATGGCCCTTTCAGCGATGGCCTCACCACCGACGCCAGCAACCTCGTACTTCGCGCCCTCACGCTCGCGCAGCGCAACGCACATGTGCGCCTCACGAAAAATATTCCCCATGGCGGAGGTTTAGGTGGGGGCTCAACCGATGCGGCTGCGGTTTTACGCTGGGCATCATTCACCGACCTTCAGGCTGCATCTCAACTTGGCGCCGATATTCCGTTTTGCATGCACGGCGGCCGCGCCCGAGTAGAAGGAATTGGCGAGGTTCTCACCCCCTTGCCCTTTGAGCCACTCGACATCACACTGGTCATTCCCCCATTTGGGGTCTCAACCCCAAAGGTCTATGCCACCTGGGATGCGCTCAATGGGCCTCGCGGCAAGGAAGGCCCCCACGGTTTCAACGACCTTGAACCGGCAGCTTTAGTGGCTGAGCCCCGGTTGGTGCGGTGGCGCGACAAAATTGACGACGTAGCAGGAAGTACCCCAACTTTGGCCGGAAGCGGCTCAACATGGTTTCTCCGTGGTGCTTTTCCGTGGTTGGCAGAAGCACTGCCAGAAGCGACAGTGATATGTACCAGGACAGCAAATTAGCTATTTACGACGTTGATGGCGCGTACGACGTAGCATTTTTTTGTGCTTCTTCTTGCGCATGCGCTTGCGGCGTTTTTTGATCAGAGAACCCATAAGACTGGAGACGCTATCGGTTTTGTCGGCAAAAAAGAAAATCCGCTACCGTAGGGGTTGATCCTTCCGGGGTCGTTCAATGGCAGGACAACGGGTTTTGGTCCCGTATATAGGGGTTCGAGTCCTCTCCCCGGAGCACATGAAAAAATCCAGCAGCCAGTCAAGCAACCAGTTCAACATGGACAAAGTCACTACCAAACGACTGTCACTCTTTACTGGACGCACACATCCAGAACTCGCTGCAGAAGTTTCTGAACACCTAGGCATTCGACTTGGCGATGCAAACATCGTTGAATTTTCTAACGGTGAAATTCGCCCGCGTTATGCCGACAGTATTCGTGGTGGTGACGTTTTTGTAATGCAAACGCATTACGGCGCAAACGGATATTCCATTAACGACTCCATCATGGAACAACTCATCATGATTGATGCTGCGTATCGCGCATCGGCAAAACGCATTACTGCAGTGTGTCCTTTTTATGGTTATGCACGGCAAGACCGTAAAGCAGAAGGCCGTGAGCCCATTACAGCGCGCTTAATTGCCGACATGTTCCGTGCAGCTGGTGCTGGGCGAATGATTTCTATCGACTTGCACAGCGGACAAATTCAAGGCTTCTTCGATGGGCCTGTAGACCACCTCACGGCATTGCCTGTGTTAGAGCGTTACGTGCGCGCAAATGCTGGCGAAGGAATGGTCATTGTTTCTCCCGATGCTGGTCGCGTGAAAGTTGCTGAACGATTCGCTCAACATCTCTCCGACAAAAATGCTGACGTTGCGTTCATTAACAAGCGCCGTCCGAAGGGCACCACAAACATTGCTGAGGCAAAAGAAGTCATTGGTGAAGTGGAAGGACGTCTCTGCATCCTCACCGACGACATGATTGACACTGGCGGCACCATTTGTTCGGCAGCCGAACTTCTTCTTGAGCGAGGCGCCACCGAAGTGTGGGCAATGGCCACCCACGGCGTGTTGTCGGGCCCGGCCTGTGAGCGCCTCGAAAAGAGCCCCATCTCGCGCGTGGTGCTCACCAACACCCTTCCTCTGCCTCCCGAGAAGCGCCTCGCCAAAATTGAGGTTCTGTCGGTCGCCAAAATCATTGCCGACGCCTTAGCCGCCGTTTTTGACGAAACCAGTGTGAGTGAACTGTTCGATGGGGAAAATCAGGCGTAGGTTTCCCTATTGCGCCCCCATACACTCCAATACCGGCTGTTCTTCATCTGAACGAGTAGCCCATTTCATCAATTCCGACACCAGCCAGGAGCCGACCATGGCAAATACAACACTCTCCGCAGAAATTGGCCGCACCACAGGTAGCGCCGCATCACGTCGCTTGCGCGGCACCGACATCATCCCTGGTGTTCTCTATGGCCACGGCATGAGCCCTATTTCTGTTTCTGTTGCTCGTCGCGATTTGCGCGTTGCATTATCGGGGCCAGCAGGTTTCAACACCATTCTCGACCTCACTGTCGATGGCAAGAGCTACCCCGCCATTGTGAAAGAACTTCAGCGCCACCCAGTGCGTCGCACAGTAAGTCACATCGACTTCCAGCAAATCAACATGTCGGAAGAAATTGTGGTCAGCGTTCCAATTCGTCTCGAGGGTACCGCAAAGGCAGTTCTTGCCGAAGGCGCAATGGTCGACCCTGCAGTCGACAGCATTGAAATTCGCACAACACCTGCTGCCATGCCGAACGAAATTGTCATCGACATCACCAACATGACCATTCACGATGTCATCCGCCTTGAACAAATTGCATTGCCAAAGGGCGCTGTTGCTGTTGGCGATCCTGAAATGGCCGTTGTTACTGTTCTTACTTCACGCGTCGAGGCTGCTCGTCCAGCCGCTGTCGATCCTGCAGCACCTGCAGGCGATGCACCTGCTGCGTCGTAATCACACAGTTCATTTATGTTGTGGCTCGTAGTTGGGCTCGGTAACCCCGGCAAAAAGTACGAACAAACACGCCACAACATTGGGCAAGTAACCATTAACGAGTTGTGTCGCAGATGGAACGTTTCATTGCGTGAAGGCAAAGACAAGGCTCATGTGGGTGAAACCTCATTGCGTGACTCTGCCGGCACCGACCACAAAGTTGTGTGTGCAATACCCACCACTTTCATGAACGAGTCGGGTCAGGCAGTACGGCTGCTCATGAAGCGGCACAACTTGAAATTTGATTCCGATATTGCCCAGCTCATTATTGTTCACGACGAACTCGACCTTGAGCCTGGTGTTGTTCGAGCAAAAGTAGGCGGAGGCCTCGCGGGTCATAACGGACTGCGATCCATTACGTCACATCTTTCAACGCAAGACTATGCGCGCGTGCGCATTGGCGTGGGCAAACCTGCCTCTGCCGACGAAGGCGCAGACCATGTGCTGCGCAAAGTAGCCCCTGCGGAGCGGGCCGTACTCGACACAGCTGCCGTTCTTGCAGCCGATGTTGTGGAGTCTTTTATTTTGCGTGGAAGCGCCGTCACAATGAATACGTTTAACACGGCTACTTCGTGAATTTGCATCGCATTCCTGCACTTGTTGCAAATGACCCCACAGTGGCCGGTGCATTTACCGGGAAAAATGGAACGCTCGGCTGCCCCGAAGTTGCCCGGGCCGTCGTCCTTGGCGCAATGGCGTCTCTGCATCCGCAAGTAACGTTTGTTGTTGCTACTTCAACAGGATCAGCAGCTGCACAACTTGTTGACGACCTGCAGGTTTACCTCCCCGCAAACGACGTAGTGCTTTACCCCGCATGGGAAACACTTCCCTTTGAACGCATCAGCCCCAACGTAGAAACAATGGGAAAGCGCATGGAGGCGTTGTGGCGTTTACGCACTCCTGAGCATCGCCCGCGCATTGTTGTTGCTGGCGCGCGTGCACTTCTACAAAAAATCGCACCGCTGCCCAATATCTCCACCAATTATCCCTGGCCGCTGCACATCAAAGTTGGAATGACCATCGACCCCGATGCGCTGATGTCAGACCTCGTCACAATTGGCTACCGCCGTGAAGACCTCGTTGAATTACGTGGTCATGTTGCACGACGTGGCGCAATTGTCGACGTCTTTCCTTCCACCGCAGACACCCCCGTTCGTATTGAGTTGTGGGGCGACGAAGTCGAGCGTCTCGTCACGTTCAATGTGAACGACCAACGCAGCGAAGGTGACTTAACAGAAATTTGGATTCACCCAGCACGTGAGCTTCTGGTAGACGACACCATACGAGCAACCGCTACTCAACTCATTGCCAGCGAACCATGGGGTCGCGAACACTGGGAGCGCTTCAGTGAAGCACAAGTTTTCGATGGCATGGAAAGTTGGTTGCCATGGTTTTCTCGTGGCGACACTTTGCTTTCTGAATTAAGCGCCATCAATAAAAACAACGATGTTCGTTTGGTGCTCGTTGAGCCTCGTCGCATTCGCGATCGCGGGCTCGATATTTTGGCCGAAGAGGCAGACCTTGCAAAAGCCCTGGCAAGTACATGGGGCAGGCTGAATGAACCAGGAAATGAAATTAACTTTCCTCGCCTTCACGCCGACCCCGATGCAGTGCTTGCTGGCGCAGAACAACTCCCCACATTTCACCTACTTGCAGCAAGTGATGCAGAAGTACACGACGCAATACCTGGGTTCAATGCTTCTGGGTGGGGCCCGCTCTCGGGCGATGCCAGCATTATTGTTTCGCGTCTTGCCGAACTCGTTCGCGAAAAAAATCGCGTCTTTGTTCTTGCCGATACCGACATGTCGCGTGAGCGCCTCACCGAGAGCTTGAAGCAAGGTGGCGCAGACGTTATTTTGCTCGATTCCGTCAGCACACTGAAACACCTTGAACTGCCACCTGCAATTTATATTGCAACAGCAAGAATGCACTTTGGGGCGTACATGCCAAGTGCGCATGTTGCTCTCATTACTGAATCGGATCTCACCGGCAGGCGTCGTACGCCACGAAGAGCACGACCTCGCACGGCAGGTTCTACATTCCAAGATCTTAAATCTGGTGATTACGTTGTTCATTACCACCATGGCGTGGGCAAATTTGAAGGTCTTGTAAGTCGCGCAATAGGTGGCGCACAACGTGACTATTTGCTGCTCGCGTATAAAGGCGGCGACAAGCTCTACGTGCCGACCGATCAAATTGATTCCATTCGGCAATATGTGGGTGGCGAAACACCTGCAATGCACCGTTTGGGTGGTTCCGATTTCGCACGCGCAAAATCGCGCGTGCAATCTGCAGTGCAAGAAATTGCCCAAGAACTTGTTGTCTTGTACCAGCGTCGTGTGACCGCTGAAGGTCACGCGTTCTCGCCAGACACCCCTTGGCAACACGAAATGGAAGGCTCTTTTCCTTACGCAGAAACCCTCGACCAGCGCACAGCAATTGCCGAAATTAAAAGCGATATGGAACGTGCGACCCCAATGGATCGCCTGGTGTGTGGCGATGTTGGCTTTGGGAAAACAGAGGTGGCTATTCGTGCCGCCTTTAAGGCAATACAAGACGGCAAACAAGTAGCAGTTCTAGCTCCCACCACATTGCTCGCATCACAGCACGGCAACACGTTTTCAGAACGCTTCGCAGGTTTCCCTATTCAGGTAGAAGTGTTGTCGCGTTTTCAAACCGCGAAGGAAGCAAAGAAAATTATTGCATCTCTCGCCTCAGGCGAGACAGATTGCGTTATTGGTACGCATCGTCTTCTACAAGACACCATTAAATTCAAAGACCTCGGTTTGCTTGTTGTTGACGAAGAACAACGCTTTGGTGTGCAGCATAAAGAATCCATGAAAAAGATGCGTCACAACGTTGACGTACTTACATTGAGTGCCACGCCTATTCCACGCACACTTGAAATGAGTTTGGTGGGTATTCGCGACCTTTCTCTTTTGCAAACTCCCCCCGCAGACCGCCAGCCCATTCTCACCTATGTAGGTGAGCTTGATAAGCGACTTGCAGTGGAAGCAATTCGACGTGAACTGTTGCGCGAAGGACAAGTATTTTGGGTGCATAACCGTGTTCAATCCATCGACGAACGCGCAGCGGAATTACGAGAACTCGTGCCAGAAGCCCGCATTGCTGTTGCTCATGGCCAAATGGATGAAAGTTCACTTGAACAAATTGTTATTGACTTTTGGCATGGCAACTTTGATGTGCTTGTGTGCACCACCATTATTGAGAGTGGCATCGATATGCCCACAGTAAATACTCTGGTTGTTGAACGAGCCGACCTATTGGGTCTTGGGCAGTTGCACCAACTACGCGGGCGCGTAGGGCGAAGTGGGCAACGCGCGTATGCATACCTTTTCCATCCGCGCGACAAAGTGCTGAGCGAAGATGCCTACGAACGGTTGCGCGCCATTGGCGAAGCAACTGAACTCGGCAGTGGTTTTAAAATTGCCATGCGCGATCTAGAAATTCGTGGTGCAGGAAATATTTTGGGCGAGGCACAAAGTGGCCACATTGCTGCGGTGGGTTACGACCTCTATTGCCAAATGGTCACTGAAGTGGTTGCCGAGATGAAAGGGGAGCCAATTGAAGCTCCGAGCGAGCTGAAACTCGATATTCAAGTCTCGGCATTCCTTCCCAATGACTACGTGCCAACTGAAGACCTTCGGCTCGAGGCCTACCGCCGCCTAAGCGAAGTGAAAACTTTCGAAGAGGTAGAAGACGTCCGGCGCGAATGGCTCGACCGTTTCGGCCCACTTCCCACGCAAGCCGACATCCTTCTCGCAGTCGGCGCGTTGCGTGCCGCATGCCATACCTACAGCATCAAAGAACTCACGGTCATGATGAATACCGCTCGCATCTCACCAGTGGAATTGAAAAACAGCCAGCAAATGGCAGTGCAGCGTCTTTCACGGACAGGAAAATTTAAGGGAATGTCGTACCGCGAAGACGCAAAACAACTCGTGGTACCACTTCAAGGCCCCCCTCAGAATCGCAAAGGCACCAACAACGACCAGGTGGTGTTTGACCTGCAAGAACTTCTGGCTGAACTCTTCGCAGATCAGTAACTCCTCACCTCTGCGCAGTAAAGTTTCCTCGTGACTCGCATTTCAACCCTCCGTACATCGCTCATTGCCAGTGCCCTGCTTATTGGCCTCACGGCATGCTCCACCGTCCCGAAGGCCTCAACCGCAGCAACCGTGAATGGCGTATCTATAAGCAAGGAATCTTTTGAAGGCTTCATTAGTGAGTTCTCAAAAATTGGACAACTGAACATGCCAGATGGCATTGCTGCTGGCGACGATGTGCGCAGCATCTTGACCGCAATCATTAAAGAGAACGACTACAAAGTTTTCTTGGACAGTGTTGGAAAACCTGTGACCGCGGCAGAGAAAAAGAAAATTGCCGATGGCATTGCCGATGAGAAATTTAAGACGCTTACCCCAGCGCTTCAGAATCTCATTATCAACTTGAATGCCGAAACGGCAGCAGTACAGGCAATGAGTGCACCCTCAGATGCCAACATCAAGAAGATGTACGAAGAAAACCCATCGCTCACCGGAGTCATATGTGCCAGTCACATTTTGACCAAGGAAAAAAGCACAGCCACAAAGGTTCTCTCGGAGCTCAATAATGGTGGCGACTTCGCAAAACTCGCCGCGAAATACTCCACTGAGTCTGCTGCAAAGAAAACAGGCGGTCGCATTTCAGGAAATGACTCTAAAGGTGTTGCCTCGCGCTGCATGTCGCTTCTTGACTACCAGGCAAATTTCGACCCGCTCTTTACTGCAGGTGCCATTGCTGCAAAGGCAGGCGTTCCCTACGGCCCAGTGCAATCGAGCTTCGGCTACCACGTCATCAATATTGCACCTTTTGCTGAAGTGGCAAAAGACGTCATCACTTTCGTTAAGTCGGCCCCTGGTCCATTATTGGCAACGGGTCATGTCACCAACTCACCCATTTCCGTTGACCCTGCCTATGGCCGTTGGAACCCTGCGACAGCATCGATTGTTGCCAAGTAATTAATGCCGCGTATTTGTGTTGTTGGTCTCGGCCCTGGTGATCCTGGGCTTGTCACATCGGCAACGCTCACTGCAATCAGCGAAATTCCGCATCACTATTTACGCACAACACAGCATCCTTCAGCGCATCTTCTTCCCGACGCACAGTCGTTCGACTATCTCTACGATTCAGCTGTCACTTTCGATGAGGTATACGCACAGATAGCCGAACTACTTGTTGCGGCAGCTCATCAACACAACACGGTGCTGTACGCCGTTCCCGGATCTCCTTCGGTGCTCGAACGCAGTGTTCAACTGTTGCGTCAACACAAAGATGTAGTTGTCGAAGTTTTCGCTGCAGTCTCTTTTCTCGATTGCTCGTGGGCGGCACTTGGCATTGACCCCATAGATAGCAACGTGCGCCTCATCGACGGACACCTCTTTGCTCAACAAACTGCTGGCGATCATGGGCCTTTCCTTGTTGCCCACTGTCATGCAAACTGGGTGCTGTCCGATATCAAACTTGCTGCCGAGTCTGAGCCCGCCAACACCCCGGTTGTGTTACTGCATCACGTAGGTCTTGACGATGAAAACATTTTGCATACAACGTGGTCAGAAATAGACCGCGTCATCGAGGCCGACCATCTCACTAGTTTGTACATTCCTCGACTCGCCGAACCTGTTGCTGGTGAACTGGTGAACTTGCACCAACTTGCCCGCACGCTGCGCGAACAGTGCCCATGGGACAAAGAACAAACACATGAATCTCTCATTCGCTATCTCATTGAAGAGACCTACGAAGTAGTTGATGCACTTCAAGCGCTCGAAGTAGACGACCCAACAACCGATGACAATCTCATTGAAGAACTTGGAGACTTGTTATATCAAGTCGAGTTCCATGCAACGATCGCAGAAGAAGAAGGCCGCTTCACCATGGCCGATATTGCTCGCACAGTTCACGACAAACTCGTTCGACGTCATCCACATGTTTTCGCAAACGTCACTGCCGACACCTCCGAACAGGTGACCACCAACTGGGACGCCATCAAAAAACTTGAGAAGCCAGAACGCACCGGCATCTTCGACGGGGTCGTGCAGTCTGGGCCGTCACTCCTTTACGCACAGCAGCTGCAGAAAAAGGCTTCCAAGGTGGGCTTCGACTGGCCAGATGTTGAAGGGCCGTTACAAAAAATTCATGAGGAGACCAACGAACTGCATGAAGCAATGGCTGGAGCCGACCCCGAGGTCATCGGTATGGAATTAGGCGACCTGCTCTTTTCTGTGGTCAATGTTGCGCGACACCTTGGGCTCGATGCTGAAGTTGCCCTGCGCAGTGCGTCGAGAAAATTCCAAGGCCGCGTTGAAGCAGTTCAGGCTTTAGCCGCCGAACGCGGCATCAATATGACGAAAGCCTCACTCGAGGAGCTCGATGCCTTGTGGAATTCCATCAAATTGCGTTAGACATTACTCATGAGCAGCATTATCAGCATTGCCGGCCGCGAGGTTCTCGACTCTCGAGGAAACCCCACAGTTGAAGTTGACGTTGTACTCGATTCTGGGGCTCATGGTCGCGCGATGGTTCCTTCCGGCGCATCTACTGGCGAGCACGAGGCAGTAGAACTACGCGACAAAGATCCGAAGCGTTACTCCGGCAAAGGCGTGCTCACTGCTGTGCACCATGTCAACAATGAAATTCAACAAGCGCTCATTGGCAGCGATGCACTCGACCAACGCGCAATTGACTATCAACTCATCGACCTCGATGGAACAGAAAACAAAGGTCGCCTTGGAGCAAATGCAATTCTTGGCGTGAGCTTGGCAGTTGCTCACGCAGCTGCCGACGAACTCGCTCTGCCGTTGTTTCGCTCTGTCGGCGGACCCAACGCACATGTTCTACCTGTTCCCATGATGAATGTCATCAACGGTGGCGCACACGCCGACAACAACATCGACCTACAAGAGTTCATGATCATGCCTGTTGGCGCATCAAGTTTTTCTGAGGCATTGCGCTGGGGAACCGAGACCTATCACGTTCTCAAGCAAGTACTCGCAGATCGCGGGCTATCAACAGCCGTTGGTGATGAAGGTGGGTTCGCCCCCAACTTGTCGTCAAACGAAGAAGCCATCAAAGTACTCGTTGAAGCAATTGAACGCGCTGGATACACACCAGGAAAAGATATTGCTATTGCACTCGACCCCGCAATGAGTGAACTCTTTCGCGATGGGAAATACCATCTCGCAGGCGAAGGCAAAGTACTCACTTCACAGGAACTCTCAGTGTGGTGGACCACGCTTGTAAACAACTACCCCATTGTCTCTGTTGAAGATGCAATGTCTGAAGACGACTGGGCCGGCTGGTCACTCCTCACCCAAGCAATTGGCTCTCAAGTGCAACTTGTTGGCGACGACCTTTTTGTTACCAACGCTCGCCGCTTACGCATGGGCATCGACCAAAATGTGGCCAACAGCGTGCTCATTAAGGTGAACCAAATTGGCACACTTACAGAGACCTTGGAAACTGTTGAGTTGGCAACTCGCCACCAATACACGAGCGTCATGAGCCACCGCAGTGGCGAAACCGAAGATGCCACCATTGCCGACCTTGCAGTTGCTACCAATTGCGGACAAATTAAAACTGGTGCGCCGGCACGTAGCGATCGTGTTGCTAAATACAACCAGCTTCTGCGCATTGAAGAGATTCTGGGCGATAGCGCTGCATTCCGCGGTCGCGACGCCCTCGCCCCGTTGCGTTAAGCCTTGAAACACCAATGACACCATATTGAGGTGCTCACACGGCACAATAGAAGGATGCCTACACGATCAACTGTTCGCGACCTCACGCGACCCGTCCATGTAGACCACAAGCTTTTCCAGCGAGCCATTTCACGCAATATCACGCTCACCATTTCTGTTGTCATCCTGGTGGCACTTGCCGTTGCCCTCATCGGGCTCCCCGTGAAGGATCTCATTAGCCAGCGCAGCGATATCACCCAACGCCAACAAGAGTTTGTGGCCCTTGCAGATGCCAACGAACAACTACAGACTGAAATTCAGCGGTTGCGGACCCCTGAAGGTATTCGAGAAACCGCCCGCAAGGAACTGGGGTATCTCCTTCCCGGCGAAAAGCGTCTGGCTCTCTTAGAGGTCCCCGCCCTCGACCTCGCCCTACCCGCAGTATGGCCCTACAACGTTGTGACGAATATTCTCGCCGTTCGAGCCGCTGAGGCTCAGAAAAATGGGGCTCAACAGCCCGGATCTTTGGGTCCACTTCTGCAACCCTAGAAACCTTCTGTAGTGTCTACATCAGTTAGTCACTCAGATCATTCAGTTCACAGGGGGCCCTCATGGGTGGAAGTATTCTCGGTAACCGCGTCATTCGTAAAGAAGACCCAAAGTTTCTTACAACAGGTGGCGAATACGTTGACGACCTACAGCACGAACCGCATCTCATGGGTGCCGCGCACGTTACTTATGTACGTAGCACAGTCGCTCACGGCGTCATTACCGGCATCGATACTTCCGATGCATTGAATGCTCCTGGCGTCATTGCGGTCTTCACTGGAGACAGCCTCGACCTTCCCGAAATGCCTGCAACTTTTAACCCCATGGCAAAGCGCACATTGCTTGCTCGCACAAAGGTTCGTTATGTTGGCGAACCAGTTGCTGCTGTTATTACCGAAACTCGCGAACAGGGTGAAGACGCTGCGGAATTGGTCATTGTCGATTACGACGTGCTTCCTGCGCTCATCGACATTGAAGAATCAATGGCAAGTACCAACCTCATTTACGAAGAGTGCGGTAGCAACGTAGTGTTCGACACCACTGCCCTTGGCATGCCCGACAACACAGGCGATGCTATTTTTGCCGACTGCGAAGTAGTGGTGAAGGGCCGTTTCATTAACCAGCGCGTTGCACCATGCCCACTTGAAGTACGTGGCTCTGCAGTTGCATGGGTCGATGGTCGCCTCTTTCAGTGGTTGAGCACTCAACACGCACAAGGTGCTCGCGAAGGCATCAAGGCAGCACTTGGACTCGACGACACTCAAATTCGCGTTATTACTCCCGATGTTGGTGGCGGCTTCGGTGCCAAAATTGGCGTCTACCCCGAAGAGATGCTTCTGGGCATGCTCTCTAAAAAACTTGGCCGTGCACTGCGTTGGCGCGAAACACGAAGCGAGAGCATGGTCGGTCTTGGTCATGGCCGTGCACAAGTTCAGTACGTCACCATTGGCGGAACTCGTGCAGGAAAAGTTCAGGCATACCAAATGCACGTACTCCAAGACTCAGGTGCATGGGTCGACATGGGAACAATTCTTGCTCCGTTTATGACACGCCCTATGTCGTCTGCTGTTTACGACATCCCCGTCATCGAAGTGCGCACCACTTCAGTAGTTACCAATACAACTCCAACTACTGCTTACCGCGGTGCTGGACGCCCTGAAGCAACTGCTGCTGCAGAACGCGCCATCGACATGTTTGCTGCTGAAATTGGCAAAGACCCTGTTGATGTTCGCCGCATGAACCTCATTCCTAAGTTCATGAATAACCACACCACTTCCATTGGCCAGAACTACGACGTTGGCGACTACGAAGGTGCACTCGACAAAGCTCTCGCCGCTGCTAACTACACAGAGTTGCGTGCCGAGCAGGCTCGACGCCGTGCTGCTGGTGGTTCAAAGCAACTCGGAATTGGCGTTTCGGTTTACGTTGAAATTACTGGTGGTGTTCCGCCAATGAGTGAAGCTGCAAAAATTGAAGTCTTAGAAAACGGACGCGCAGTGGTGTACACCGGAACAAGCCCTCACGGCCAAGGTCATGCCACTTCATGGTCAATGATTGCCGCAGAGCAAACCGGTATTCCAATGGACATGATCGATCTTGTATGGGGCGACACCGACCTCGTTCCTGTTGGTGGAGGCACCATGGGCTCGCGTTCACTGCAACAAGGTGGAGCCGCTGTTAACCAGGTTTCTATTGAGCTTGTTGACAACGCAAAGAAAATTGCTGCTCGCTTGCTTGAAGCAAACGAAGCAGACGTTGTGCTCGACAAAGACCGTGCTGTTTTCCACGTTGCAGGAACCCCTGCTGTGGCAAAAAGCTGGGCCGACATTGCCATTTCACTGAAAGGTGAGGGCGGGCTTGTGCAAGAAGGAGTCTTCATTGCAGAAGGTGCAACTTTCCCCTTTGGCGCACACGTTGCTGTTGTTGAAGTCGATACAGAGACTGGCAAGGTAAAGCACTTGCGCCACGTTGCCTGTGACGATGCGGGTCGTGTTCTCAACCCACTTCTTCTTGAAGGACAAATTCACGGTGGAGTTGCGCAAGGTACTGCACAAGCTTTGTTAGAAGAAGTGCGTTACGACGCCGATGGCAACCCCATCACTTCAAACTTGGCCGACTATGCCTTCATTTCCGCTGCAGAACTTCCTAGCTTTGAAGTGGTCCACATGGAGACACCAACATTCCTCAACCCACTCGGTGCAAAAGGCATCGGCGAGTCGGGAACCATTGGTTCTACACCGGCAGTGCAATCGGCTGTTGTTGATGCTGTCTCACACCTCGGTGTGCGCCACATCGACATGCCCACCACCGCAGAACGCGTGTGGTTGGCTATTGCCGCTGCCAAATAATTCACACCTGTTTTCAGGCTGTTGATTGTAGTAAGCAAATATTTTGGTGGCATAGTGGGTGAATGTCTTCCCCCATTATTGCTACCGGTCTTCAGCGCTACTTCGGATCCAAAGACGAGCCCATTAAAGCCGTCGATGGCGTAGACCTCGAAGTCAAGGAAGGCGAGATCTTTGGATTTCTTGGGCCAAACGGCGCTGGCAAAAGCACCACAGTGCGCATGCTCACCACGCTTCTACGACCCACCGCTGGACAGGCATTTGTTGCTGGCTACGACATTGTGAAAGATGCCGACAAAGTTCGGCGCAGCATTGGTGTGGCATTGCAAGATGCGGCAATTGACCCGCTCATGACTGGCAATGAACTGCTCGAATTACAGGCGGTTTTGTACGGCATTCCAACAAACCAAATGAAAAAGCGTGCCGACGAACTTCTTGAGCGCGTGGGCCTCACGGCAGCAGCAGATCGCCGTGTTGGTACGTACTCTGGCGGAATGCGTCGTCGTCTTGACCTTGCGCTATCGCTCATTCACCAGCCCACTGTGCTCTTTCTCGATGAACCCACCACCGGCCTCGACCCAATGAGCCGACTCACATTGTGGGAAGAAGTAAAACGATTGAACAACGAAGGCACCACCGTATTGCTCACCACGCAATATCTTGAAGAAGCCGACCAACTTGCCGACCGCATAGCAATTATTGACCACGGAAAAATTGTTTGCGAAGGAACGCCTCGCGACTTAAAAGCACAAGTCGGCGCACCCACGCTGCTCATTACCGTGGCTGCGCAACTCATAGAAACTGCAACACAAGTGCTGAAAGAATTTGGCGACATGCGCCCCACCGCCGAAGGAACACTTGGCGTCGGTCTTAATGCCGGAGTGGAGGCAGTGACCGACGTTATTCGTCGCCTCGATGAATCTGGCATTCGCGTTCAACATCTTGAACTCAATGAACCAAGCCTCGACGACGTCTTTGCTGAAGCAACTGGCTACCGCCTAGAAGGCGCAAAGCAATGACCGCAACTCTGACCGTGAGTTCCAATGCGGCACATACTCACAACTGGCGTCTTGGATTTCGCCAAACAGTTGCAATGTCAAAGCGTTCAGTGCTGGCACTTCTTCGCCAGCCCGCATTAGTTGTTCCCTCAATGATCTTTCCTTTGTTCTTTGCCGCACTTGGTACTTCATCTTTCGGCAGTGCAATTAATCTTCCCGGATTTCCAAAAGTTGATTCATTTCTCGATTTCAGTTTGGCCGGCACCATTGTTCAAGGCGTCCTATTTGGCTCAGTACAAAGTGGAAGCGCATTGGCAACCGATATAGAAAATGGCTTTTTTTACAGGTTGATGGCAGCACCATCATCGCGACTAGGAATTCTTGTGGGGCGCCTCGCAGGTGCTGCTGCATACGGCGCTTTTCAAACGCTCTTTTTCTCATTGCTTTTGTTGCCCTTTGGTATGAGCATCAAAGGCGGCCCGCTAGGTGTTCTCGTCATGGTTATCAGTGGTGGACTCATCGCAATTGCCATTAGTGGTTTCATGGCAGCTGCTGCACTGAAAACTGGCTCGTCAGAAGCTGTTCAGGGAATTTTCCCTCTCGTGTTCATCATGCTCTTTTTTTCTAGTGCCTTTTTCCCGCGCCAAACCATGAGCGGGGCGTACAAACACATTGCCGACTTCAACCCTATTTCGCATCTCATTGAAGGAATGCGCGACTTATGCATTGACGGCCTCAGTAGTGGCGCCATCGCACGCGCAATCTTGGTGCCAATTGCAATCATGATTGTTTCTTTTACTGTTGCCTTACGAGCACTCGCGCAAAGGACTGCTGCACAATGAGCACATCATTCTCTTCTGAATTCGCCGGAACAACAATGCGTAGTGCTTCTGCACTATCTACACGAGCTCTACGCAATACGCGTCGACTGCCATCTACTTTCCTGCCAACACTTGCAATGCCAATTTTCCAAAGCATCGCATTCGCCGGCACCTTTTTTGCCATCACCAAAGTTCCTGGCTTCCCTACAGATCGCAGCATCAACTGGTACATGCCGCTCGCAGTTTGTATGGGTTCCGCCTTCGGTGGCGTAGGGCTTGGTTTCTCTGCCATCAAAGATATTGAAAATGGATTCTTCGACCGTTTACGCATGGCTCCCACTCCCCGTCGCGCCCTCATCATCGGGCCACTCATTTCTTGTTGGGTACGCACCTTGGTTGTTGTGACCGTTGTGTTACTCGTGAGTTTTTGTTTTGGAGCACGACTCACTTCCGGGTTTGTCGGGCTGGCCACGCTCTACATCTCGGCACTCGGCCTATCTACCGTTGCTGCTGGTTGGGGTCTTGGCATTGCTTTTCGTTTCCGCGACATGCGCGGAGCCGCCATCATGCAACTCACGTTGTTCCTCACGATGTTTTTATCTTCCGCACAAACCCCGCTCAACATCATGACTGGGTGGCTACACACCGTTGCCCGATATAACCCGGCAACGAACATCTTGCGGCTATCTCGCCAGGGCTTCCTTGGAGATGTCACCTGGGACGGCGTTTGGGGCGGTCTCGTTGCCCTCGTAGGCCTTTCTGTGCTCACTTTATGGTTTGCACGCCGTGGGCTCGATTCACTCGACCGCTAAAGGGCCCATTTCGGGTTCCTTCTCCCGAGTTGATGCCACTACAGTTGAGGCATAATAGGTGCTGCAACCAGAGTGTTGCGTAAAGGGGAACCATGAAGATCAGCGTCACTGTTAACGGCAAGAACCACGAAAGCGATGTCGAGCCACGTACTTTGCTTGTTCAATATGTGCGCGATGACCTTGGTCTCACTGGCACCAATATTGGTTGCGATACTTCCAGCTGCGGCGCATGCTCGCTCCACCTCGATGGTGAAGCAGTGAAGAGCTGCACCGTTCTTGCCGTGCAAGCCGACGGCTCACAGGTCACCACCATTGAAGGTTTGGTCACCGACGGCAAAATGCATCCAATGCAAGATGCCTTCATGCAAAATCATGGCCTGCAGTGCGGCTTTTGCACTCCCGGAATGGTTATGGCGGCTATCAGCTTGTTGAAAGAGAACCCAAACCCAACAGAAGACGAAGTACGTATGGGCCTTGAGGGCAACCTGTGCCGTTGCACCGGGTACCACAACATTGTTCAATCCATTCTCGCTTGCGCAAAGGGCGGCAAATAATGATTCCTTCACTTTTTGACTACAAGCGTGCATCAAGTGCTGCCGAAGCCATCAGCCTCGTCACCGAATACGGTGACGACGCCAAGTTTCTTGCTGGCGGACACTCACTTCTCCCACTCATGAAATTGCGTCTCGCTGCACCAAGTGTGCTGGTCGACATTGGTCGCTTGAAAGATCTTTCATACATCACCGACGCAGGTAGCTACATTGCTATTGGTGCACTTACCCGTCACATGGACGTTGAGACTTCACCAATCGTGAAACAGCATGTTCCACTTCTTGCATGCGCAGCAGGCCATGTTGGTGACCCGCAAGTGCGTCACCGCGGCACCATTGGTGGTTCTATTGCACACGCCGACTCTGCCAGCGATCTTCCTGCAACAACTCTTGCTCTCGGAGCAACATACGTTGTTCAAGGCGCATCGGGAACACGTGAAATTGCAGCAACCGATTTTTACAAAGGCTTCCTTGAATCGGCGTTACAGCCCGACGAAATGCTCACCGAAATTCGCGTTCCCAAAATGAACGGTGCCGGGTGGAGCTTTCAGAAGTTCAATCGCCGCGCTCAAGATTGGGCCATTGTTGGTGTAGCCGCATGGCGCGGTAACGGTGGCTCTGGTGTTGCACTTGTCAACATGGGTTCCACGCCAGTTCTCGCAACAGATGTAGCCACAGCATTGGCATCTGGTGCATCGGTTGCCGATGCCGCAGAACTCGCTGCTGCTCAAGCCGACCCACAAAGCGACCTCAACGCAAGCGCTGAATACCGCGTGCATCTTGCCAAGGTGCTCGTGCGTCGTGCGCTTGAAGAGGCCACGAAGTAACTCCTGTGCAGTTGCGGTATCTCCGCACCGCTGCGCTCATTGCATACGTCATTGCATTTATTTGGTCGGGAGTCACCTACGGAATTCCCACCGACCGCATTGCTGTACTTGCATGGGTGCTCGGTGGCTTCGTTACAGGAAACCTAGGCAAACCACGCCTCAGCCAATGGCTGATGTTGCGCGACTTTTCGCTCTTCGTAGCCATGTGGTTCGCCTACGACTACAGCCGCGGAATTGCCGACCAACTTGGCATGCCCATTCAAGTTTTCGCGCCTCGCAACGTTGACAGATTTTTCTTCTTTGGGACCGACCCCAACGTATGGATACAACGCCACTTCTATGAAGCCGCTTCAGTGCGCTGGTACGACATCGTTGGCTCCATGATTTACTTCACCCATTTTTGTGTTCCCATGGGCGCCGCCGTTGCACTTTGGATTCACAACCGAGACCAATGGGTGCGCTACATGCGCCGACTCGCCACTGTTCTTTTCATGGGCGTTGCCACGTTCATTGTTTTTCCAGCTGCCCCACCATGGATGGCTGCCCGCGATGGATATCTGTCGGGCAAGTTGGCACGGCCTGCGGTACGCGGTTGGAGCCACCTTGGTCTCGACACCGTCTCGAACGTTATTGAACGTGGCCGTGAAGTGGTGAACCCAGTTGCTGCAGTGCCAAGTTTGCACGTGGCATTTTCACTTCTTGTCATCTTGTTTTTCGCGCCACAACTACCGAAGTACCTCAAACCATTAGTAGTTATTTTCCCAGTGGCAATGATGACTACCTTGGTCTACTTCGGAGAGCATTACATCATCGACGGCGTTTTAGGCGTTCTCTATGTGCTCATCGCGTTTCGCTTTTGGAACAACTACGAATCCCCCCCAAAGGGTTCTCGGCGCCGTATGTATCGCTTTTCGCGACAATCTGCGCCGAGAAGTGAGATCTCTTAAGCGGTGAACTGCACTGCGGCGCGCTCAGCAATGAACGGCCCCAACACTTCTTTACGCACACGGTTGTGTTCTGGGTGCGTATCGTAAATACGCCAGTCATCTTCTGAATCAAATTCCGCTACCACAACAAAATCGAAGTTTGTAGGTGCGCTCACACCGGCATCTGGGCCGAAGCGATACTTTTTTACTTCCGTTACGTGCTGCGACAATGCCTTCAGAGTTTCTGAAATAACACCAATTTGTTCTTGAGAAATATTTTCATTCCAGCGAAATGCAACTACATGAATAAACATTTGGTCCTTACTGCAAACCAGCGAACTGGCCGCCATCAATATTGATACTTGCTCCTGTTATGAATTTGGCTTGCTGGCTTGCTAGAAATGCAACCGCTTCACCAAAGTCACCAGGGTCACCCACAAATCCAACGGGAATACTTGTTGCCATTGCTTCTAACGAACTTCCGTACACACCTTTAATGCGATCTGTGGCGTGAACACCAGGCTGCACAGTATTCACCGTGATTCCCATTGCCGCCACATCGCCGGCCAACGATTTCAAATATCCGGTGACCCCCGCGCGCGCAGTATTGGAAAGGGCAATTTGCGGAATGGGTTGGCGCACCGAAATAGAGGTGATTGCAATAATGCGACCCCAACCCGTTTCGCGCATACTTGGTAGCGCTGTTTGACACATTGAAATAACTGACAACAGACTGAGCTCAAGAGCCATTGAATACATCTCAATGGGCATATCGATGGCGTTCCCTGGAGGTGGTCCTCCACCATTTGTCACCAAAATATCAACTCCACCAAGTCGACTCATTGCGTCTTCCACAAATGCACGAGCGCCTTTTTGCTCTGATACATCGTGAGCTATGCCAATGCACCCATGACCCACTGTTGCGACTGCAGCATCAAGCCGTTCTTGGTTGCGACCACAAATAACAACATGCGCCCCGTTCGCAGCGAGTGATACTGCACTTGCGAGACCCAACCCAGAAGTTCCTGCTGCAACAACAGCCCTTTTACCTACTATTCCTAGATCCATATGAAGACATTACTGAATATGGAAGGCGCTGCACATTGCCCGATGAGTGCGGTAAGGTACTTCTTACCTAGGGGTGAGAGCAATGGACAATCCAGCTATCGACATGCGTCATCTAGACGCAATTGCTGACGCAGATCCGTATCCATACTGGTATGACGATGCCGACGAGCCCGACTCGAATCCGACACTCGTACGTACCGAAAGTTGCGATTTGTGCATTGTTGGAGGTGGATACACCGGTCTCTGGACCGCAATCATTGCAAAAGAGCGCGACCCATCACGCGACGTCATTCTCATCGATGCCCACGAAGTGGGGTCTGCTGCCAGTGGACGCAACGGCGGGTTTATGGATTCATCGCTCACACACGGCGTGGCAAATGCTCAACAGCGCTTTCCCAATGAAGTCAATGTCTTGGAAGAACTTGGCCTAAATAATCTCAACGAAATTGAATCGGCCATTCGCCGGTACAACATTGACTGCGACTACGAGCGCACCGGCGCAATTGATGTTGCAACGAGCTCGCACCCCGCCTCGTACCTTGCAGAACTTCGTGACGATTACCAACAACTCCGTTCACTTGGGCAGTCTGTTGAGTGGCTCGATCAAGAGACATTGCGTGGCCAGGTGCACTCACCTACTTACTCAGGTGGTCTCTGGCGTAAAGATCGTGCCGCGCTTATTGACCCCGCACGTCTTGCATGGGGTTTGAAAACCGCAGCGGAATCTCTAGGTGTTCGCATCTACGAAGACAGCAAAGCAACAAGTATCGAAAAAGACGGTGTAGGTGTTTTAGTTGATACCCCACTTGGCCGTGTGCGTGCCGGAAAAGTTGCCCTGGGAACGAATGCATTTAAACCACTGCTCAAGCGTTTGGGTCACTACGTTGCCCCCGTGTATGACTACTGCCTCGTCACCGAGCCGCTGACGCCGGCGCAGCTAGCCAGCATTGGATGGCAAAATCGCCAAGGCATATCTGACATTCCCAATCAATTTCATTACTACCGCCTCACCGCCGACAACCGCATTTTGTGGGGCGGCTACGACGCCATGTATTACTTCCGCGGAAAGATGAATACAGAACTGGAATCTCGTCCCGAGTCGTGGGCACTTCTCTCGCAACATTTCTTTCAAACATTTCCGCAACTAGAAGGCGTACGGTTTTCTCATGCATGGGGTGGGGCAATTGATACCTGCACCCGCTTCAGTGTTTTTTGGGGTCGCGCCATGGGTGGTCGTGTTGCTTATGCACTCGGTTACACGGGTCTTGGCACTGCTTCTACGCGATTCGGAGCAGAGGTAATGCTTGATCTTCTAGATGGGCGTCGCAGCAAAGCCACTTCAACAAAATTTGTTCAAGATAAACCCCTTCCCTTTCCGCCTGAACCATTCCGTTTTGCAGGTATTCAAGCCACTCGATGGTCACTTGATAGAGAAGACAAAACGGGCAAGCGAAATGTGTGGTTGAAATCGCTCGACCGTCTCGGTTTAGGCTTCGACACCTAGTTTTCGGCGCGGATTGTTGCGTAAAACGGGGCATACGGCGCCGAGAACCCTTAGAATTTCTCGGTAATGGCGTACCTTTCCGACGTCCCACGGACTCCCGATGAAGTGCGCAACGCACTGACTGCACACGACTACCTCGTCGACGACGGTATCGCCACTGCAGTTTTTCTTGCTCTTACTTTGAATCGTCCACTTCTCCTTGAAGGTGAAGCTGGCGTTGGCAAAACAGAACTTGCAAAAGTCATTGCCGAGGCGCGCAACGCAGAACTTATTCGCCTGCAATGTTACGAAGGCATCGACATCAGCCAGGCCGTCTACGACTGGGACTATTCGCGCCAACTCCTTCACCTTCGTGCAGCAGAAGCTTCCGGCGAAGCAGCAGGCAGTGGAACAGCTCGTTTAGAAGAAGAGCTGTACAACGAAAAGTTCTTGCTCAAGCGCGCGCTGCTCAGAGCAATTGAACCAACAAATGGCCCAACACCTGTACTTCTCATCGATGAAATTGACCGCGCCGACGACGAGTTTGAGGCATACCTCCTTGAAGTTCTCTCCGATTTTCAAATTACTATTCCTGAGCTTGGCACCTACCGCGCAACAACGCCGCCAGTTGTCATCCTCACGTCAAACCGCACACGTGATGTTCACGACGCACTGAAGCGTCGCTGTCTCTACCACTGGGTCGACCACCCAGGTTTTGATCGTGAAGTAGCTATTGTCAAACTCCGTGTTCCCGATATTTCTACGGTGCTTGCTCGGCAAGTAGCCGGCGCCGTTGAGGCGCTGCGTGAAATGCAGCTCTATAAGCCACCAGGCATTGCTGAAACAATTGACTGGGCAACTGCTCTGGGCAAATTGGGCGCACAAGAACTCAACGAAGCATTCGTTGATTCAACACTTGGTGCTGTCTTGAAGTACCGCGAAGATCATGCAAGAGTTCGCGAAACCGGAGTCAATGCTCTCGTTAAGCAAGCCCTTGAGCGCGGCGCGTTTCACGGCTAGTAATGACCACACTTTCTCATACCGCATCTAGCGCAGAGGAAATGGCAGTTGCATTTGCTCGCGTATTGCGCGGAGTCGGAGTAGTTGCACCGGTTGACAGTGTTCTTACTTTTGTCAAAGCACTGCACAGAGTTGGCATTGACGAACAATCAAATGTTTATTGGGCTGCACATTCCACTCTCATTCGCCGGCCCGAAGACCGCGAAGTTTTCAATCGCGCATTTCGTGTCTTTTGGGAGCATCGTTTTTCAGAAAACATTGAGGAAGAAATTGAAACTCTGCGCATCGAACTAGCCGTTGATGACGACGAAGGCGACGGCGATGGCGAGGCAGAACCTAGCGACGCAGATCTCACTTTGACCCTGCGATTTTCTGCTGTTGAATCATTGCGTAAAAAAGATTTCGCCGAATACTCACACGATGAACTGCGCCTTGCGCAAGACCTCATGCACCAATTGCGCCTCGCCGGCCCAACGCGCAGGTCTCTGCGTACGCGGCGCGCAAAGAATCATCAACACGCTCCCGACTTGCGCCGTACCGTGCGAGCTTCATTGCGCACAGGTGGCGAACCCATTCGCAGATACTGGCGAGAGCCCGACGAAAAAATGCGTCGCCTTGTTCTACTTCTCGACATTTCTGGCTCAATGGAACCCTATTCGCGGGCGTTTTTGCGCTTCGTTCACGCAGCTGTTGTCGGCCGTCGCCGCGTGGAAGCTTTTACATTTGGAACACGCCTCACCCGCCTCACTAAAGAACTGTCGGCACGAGACCCCGACTATGCCCTGACGCGTGCGAGCGAGCAAGTTGCCGACTGGAGCGGCGGCACACGTCTGGGTGAATGCTTGCGCACATTTAATGATTCCTGGGGTGTTCGCGGCATCGCTCGTGGCTCCATTGTGGTGGTGCTCTCAGACGGCTGGGATCGTGGCGACCCTGAAGTGTTGTCGGAACAAATGGAACGCCTCCACCGCGTTGCTCATCGCATTATTTGGGTGAATCCACTGAAGGTCACCCCTGGCTATGCCCCGCTAGCAAAGGGCATGGCTGCTGCACTCGCCCACACCGACGACTTTGTAGAAGGCCACTCTGTAGATGCCTTAAATGAGTTGTGCAGAATTATCGCGAACTTGGAGTAGCACAATCCGGACCATTCTCTTAGTCCGTACACTTTGAGTATCTATGCGTGAACTTTTCAACGACTTCGCACAATGGCATCAGCGTGGGTTACGTGTTGCCGTCGCACGAGTAATTGACGTTGAAGGCTCCGGCCCGCGTGAACCAGGAGCCGCCATGGCTGTTGCCGAAAACGGCGAAGTGGTGGGCTCGGTTAGTGGTGGTTGTGTTGAAGGTGCAGTAGTGAGTGAAGCCCTTGCCATTTTGGCTGGCGAAAAATCTCCGGGCATCATTACCTTTGGCTATTCAGACGATGAAGCCTTTGCCGTTGGTCTCACTTGTGGCGGCATCATTCATCTCTTCATACAACCACTCGATGAGTATCTTGCAAATTCACCTGTGCAGGCTCTTGCCGAGCGAACAAAAGAGCAAACTCCCGTTGGGCTCGCAACAATTATTGAAGGCCCACACGTTGGAGCATGGCTCATTGTTTCTCCACAACTCCCCTCAATGGGTTCTCTCGGCAATATTGAACTCGACCGCATTGTTGCTCGTGACACGCTCGGCGAACTTGAGGCTGGCACAACAGGCGTTCGTCATTATGGCGCCGACGGCCAAACAACACCTGAAGATCTTGACGACACACCCATGGTGAAAATATTTGTGGAAAGTTTTGCACCACCTCCACACATGTGGATTTTTGGTGCAGTCGACTTCACAGCAGCTCTCGCCCGAGTGGCGAAAATTCTTGGTTACCACGTCACCGTTTGCGATGCGCGAGAAGTATTCGCTACTCGGCGACGCTTCCCCATGGCCGATGAAGTTGTTGTTACTTGGCCAAACGCTTATTTTGAAAGTCACGGCAAGTCACTTACTGCGCGCGATGCAGTTTGTGTTCTTACACACGATGCAAAATTCGACGTGCCTGCTATTCAAGGTGCTCTAGGCACAAAAGCTGGGTACATCGGGGTCATGGGTTCACGCAAAACTCATACGAAACGAATTGAACGACTCGCTATTGCAGGGGTCACCTCGCCCACCGACCTCGCTCGCCTCATGTCACCCATTGGCCTCGACCTTGGTGCCAGAACACCTGAAGAAACCGCTATTTCCATTTGTGCTGAAATCATTGCGCAGCGCACTGGGCGCCAATCGCCGTCGTTAAAAGACGCCAGCGGTCCTATTCACTGACAAAAGCGAAACTTCCGGATTTCCAAATTTGACACGTGGAATTTGTTTCCAGTTGATGCGACCAAGACGTACACCTAGGTTTTCACGTGCCGAATGCAGCACCGAATCACCCACTCCGAGATACATCATGGTGTGGCCCGGATACCAAACGACGTCACCAGGCAGAGCATCTTTTTGTTCTACATCGCGAGAAGATTCCCATTGCCGTTTCGACTGCAGCGGTAAATCAATTCCTACTTGTTTCCACGCATAGGCAACGAGCCCCGAACAGTCGAGTCCTTTTTTCGGATTATCGGAACCGTATTCGTAGCCAACGCCCAATGTTGTCAGACCAGCAATAAGTGCCATCTGGTGTTTTAACGATGCCTGCGACCAGGCTTCCAACATTGCTGCACGCGACTCGTTAACGCGAGCAGCTACACGAGTGACTAACGCGGCGCGAAATATTTGGAATGCGGCAAAATTTTCAGTAGTTGGTACTTCAATAAAAGTGGCAATTGCAATGAGTGCTTCACCAGCAATTGTTTTCACTGCATCGAATCGTGGGCGCGCATCTTTTGTGAGCAACTGCGGTTCGCGCCATGTGGTTTGCACTACTGCTGGCGGCACCACCACTGCAGTTCCTGCAGCATGCGTAACGGAACTTGAACTGACCACAAGGCCACAGGCAATAGTCGCAACAGCCACCGCGCGCTTGCCCGCGCAGACGAGAGAATTTCCCTCAAAATGGATGCGACGTAGAAGTGACATAAATACTTCCCACACCGTAGTGATAAATTGCGGTGTGACCTCGCCTCAACATCTGCCGGCAACCACGGTTGCCGTGCTGCTTGCCGCCGGAGCAGGAAGCAGGTTCGCGAGTAATACCCACAAGTTGCACAGCCTTCTGCGTGGCCAAAGTGTGCTCTCCCACGCCGTCAGCTCGGTCGTAGAGGCTGGGTTCAGCCATATATTCGTGGTCTGGGGTGCAGTTGAGCCTTCAAGCGATGCCGCCAGTCTCCCTGGGGTCACCTTGATTCATAACCCAGAATGGCAAACCGGGCAGGCCAGTTCGCTGCAGGCCGGCATTCACGCAGCTCGCCGCGTGGGAGGTACGTCAATTGTGGTGGGGCTGGGTGACCAACCCTTTGTCAGGCCAGCCGATTGGGTCGCTGTGGCCTCCTCAGGCTCTCCCATTGCCCAGGCCCTATATGTGCAACCAGATGGCCAGAGAACGGCTGGAAACCCCGTCCTCCTCGCCGCCGAGGTTTGGCCACTGCTCCCCTTGCTTGGAGATTTTGGGGCACGAAATCTCATCAGCAGTCGCCCCGAACTCGTAGAGCAAGTACTCTGCTCGGGGTCACCTTTTGATATCGACACGATTGAGGATCTCAACCAATGGAACTAAATCATCACTTCACCGTCAATGTGCCCGTTGCCGAGGCATGGAAAATTCTCACCAACGTTGAACTCATTGCACCCTGCCTGCCAGGAGCACAGTTGCAAGAAGTTGAAGGCGACACCTACCGCGGAGTCGTGAAAGTAAAAGTTGGGCCCATTCAGGCGCAGTTCAAAGGTCAAGCTTCTTTCCTTGAGCGCAACGACGTTGACCACAAAGCCGTGCTGAAAGGTGAAGGACGTGACACTGGCGGAAAAGGAAATGCATCTGCACTCATCACCGCACAACTCACCAGCATTTCTCCCACCAGCACAAAAGTTGAAGTAAACACCGACCTTGCCGTTACTGGCAAAGTTGCTCAATTTGGTCGCGGCGCAATGGCCGACATTAGCGACAAATTACTTGCTCAGTTTTCGCAAAACCTCAACACGCTTATTTCTGAAATTCCGAGCGAAACGCCATCAGCACCCGCAGCAGAAGTCGTTGAGCCAACTACATCAGCCGAGCCTGTTGTGCGCAAAATTGATTCTCCTGAAGCAGTTCCCCTTAACTTGCTCGATGCAGCTGGTTCAACAATGTTGAAGCGTGCACTGCCCGTCGTGGCAGGAATTGCCGTTCTCGTTATCGTCCTTATTGCAGTGCTCTAAAAGTTTCACTCAATTTTTGTGGCATCACCCGCCGATATTCAGCGCGTGACAGAACTCTTGGGGAGATCTCCACAGGGTGACTTTGAAGTCGTCGTGCGGGGCAGTAATGGTGACCCAATTGTTGTTCAAAACGCGCCTCTCCTTTTCGATGGAACGCCCATGCCCACATTGTTTTGGCTTGTAGGCAAAAAGGAATACGTTGCGGTGGCACGGCTTGAGTCAGTAGGTGGGGTCGACCAGTCTGAGGCTGAAATTCCTGAAGAAGATATTGCTTCAGCACATCTGCGCTACCAAGTGTTACGCGACTCACTATTGCCACCACAACACACGGGGCCAAAACCAAGTGGCGGTGTTGCAGGCACACGTCGTGGAGTGAAGTGTCTTCACGCTCACTACGCATGGTTTCTTGCAGGTGGAGATGACCCTGTGGGGCGATGGGTTGCAGAGCACTTATGATCGGCGTCATTGATATTGGGAGCAACTCTACGAACTTGCTCATTTCGCACAATGGCAACACACTTGTGCGCGAACAGAAAATGACTCGCCTCGGCACTGGGGTACTGCGCACGAAAATGCTGTCAGCTGAATCGATGGAAAACACTCTGCAGCAATTGCGTTATTACTCTTCTGTACTCACTGAGCACAATGTAAAAAATATCCATGTGGTTGCAACCGCAGCAGTACGTCATGCCGGCAACGGAACAGAGTTTCTAGCAAATGTGGAATCAATAGTTGGAGTCGCTCCTCGCCTTATTTCAGGCGAAGAAGAAGGTCGCTTATCTTTTATTGGGGCTCAGCAACAGCTTCCCTTGACGAATAACCCACAGTTGATTGCCGTCATTGACATTGGCGGTGGTTCCACCGAAATTGCCGTTGGGTCTCCAAATAGCACCCCCCGCGTTGTCAGCATTCCCTACGGCGCGCGAAGCCTTACAGAGAAGGAAATTCACTCCGACCCACCGCGGCCTGAGGAACTCACGAATGCCATCGGCGTCATTATTGACGAAGTCGACGATGTGCTACGAGAGATACCCGAACTTGCCGACTGCGATGAAATCATTGGCGTTGCTGGAACCATTGTCACTATTGCCATGGTTGAACTTGGGCTCACACAATTTGATGTACAAAAACTTCATGGCTTTGCGCTCACCCGCGATGCTGCTGAAGATGTCTTTCGCACTCTCGCAACAGAGGCTCTGCGCGATCGGCTCTTTAACCCTGGCCTCAACGCTGACCGTGCCGATGTCATTGTGGGCGGCTGCTGCGCACTCGTTGCAATCATGCGCAAACTTCAACGGTCGCATATCATCATTTCAACAGCATCTCTTCTCGACGGAGTGGTTGCGACCGAAACATCATGAACCAGCATCCCGCAAGATCTAGCTCAGGCTCACTCGCAAACTCAGGTTTGCGTCTGTATGGCTCACGCGTTGTCCTGCGGCCATTAGTGGCTGAAGATTTCTCTGCATGGAGTGAAGTGCGTCGACGTAATGGCGATTGGCTTACCCGCTGGGAACCCGCTCGCCCCATTAATCAGCCCGACCCAGCACTCGACCGCAATATTTTCTCCGCGCGTTGCAATATTCGCGAACGTGAACGCCAATCGGGAAACTCATATGCTTTCGGTCTCTTTATCGACAATGTTTTTGCTGGAGAAGTCAACATCAACAACGTCATGCGTGGGGCCATGCAATGCGGAACAATTGGCTACTGGATCGACCAAGCACGAGCAGGGAAAAGCTACGTTGCAGAGTCTGTTGTTGTTCTCTTGAAATTCGCATTCGAAGAACTGCATTTGCATCGCATCGAAATTTGCATCATTCCCCACAACACAAACAGTTTGCGTATTGCAGAAAAACTAGAACTTCGTAACGAAGGAACCGCAGAACGCTATTTAGAGATCAACGGGTTATGGGAAGACCATCATCGGTTTGCAATCACCCTGGAAGAATGGGACCAGCGTCGCGAGGCATTTAGTCAGCAATGGCTCGCAGCGCAATAGCACGTTGTTTACGCACCACTGAGCGCCTTTTCCAGTCTTTCGTTTTCCAGTGCTTCAATGGTCCACTGCTTTTGCGAATAGCACGTTCTTTATCGTGATGGGCTTCCACACGCCACGACTTGCCAGGTTCATGAATATCTTCGGCAGGAATTCCTTGGCTCACCAGCTCTGCCACTTCGTCTAGAGCCGCATGCATACGATGCCGCTCGTTGTGAGCGTGAGCACGTAACTCAACGCGTGGGGGTGGCACAGTTTCTTGACTGTGATGACGCTTACTCATCGGGTCTCCTCTCGGGTATTCCAATTGCAACGCTTCCCTTCAAGGGCCACCATACGCTCGTCGTTGGAATATGTGAAGGATTGTTTGTCGAATTAACGAACAATGACAAATGTTTTTACCGATTGACCCCAGCGCACAAACCAGCGCAGGTCTTCGGTTGGTATATAAATACCAAGTGTTTGCGCTTGGCTTGTGCCATAGGTATCGGGACCGTATGTGTCGACACACACTCCAGAGGCGTCACACTGTGCAGGAATACTTAAAACTGAGGTGGCAACTTTGCCAGTTTTACTTTGAGCTTCGAACAAAAGTCCATTATTTAGAATTGCCAGAGAGAAACCCCCGCTTGCGGGAGCCACCTCGGGCGCCACTACAGCCACGCTGCGTCTCACATTGTTGCTCGCCTCAATTGCGAATAACCGGCGCAAACTACGCGAATACACAATGCGTATACCGCGTCCGCTGTTAGCAGGAGCCTTGGTTTCCCCAACAGAGAAAGTACGTGTAAAGGGCACATTGGTGTATTGAGGCTGTACTGCAACGCCACAACTTCCCTTGCGCATGAAATACATGCGTGCCGCATTTGCCGTTACTCGGCATACCCCACTTGACTCTGCTGATACCTGCCATTGTCCACCAATGGTTGCCTCTGTCGAACGGGCAAGGGTATTCAGCAATACTTTTTGACCTGTTACCAATGGCTTCGGGTTCATTGCAAGTGAAGGTACAGACCAATCACTTCTTCCGTTAGCCGTTTGGCGTCGTACGCGCGCTACATACTTTTTGCTGTTGTCGAGACCCTTCAGCACTACTTGCCCAGCAGCATCGTTCATTTTGATGGTACGGAAAGGTGTTTTGGCACCACTCACACTGACTTCAATAGTATTTGTTCCCGATGTTGCGCCACCGCTGCAGCCTGGGTCCCACGACACCACGAGACCTTCATTTTTAGGAGTACTTACCAATGCATTTGGTGTTCCAGGAACTGCCGTTCCGACGGCGGAAACATCGGCAACATTCAAAAGCAAGTTTGGCGAACCTGTTCCTGCATTTTTTACAGCATTGGCAGTTGCTCTCGCCTTGACGGCGTCTTCAATTGATGCCGGACACGCATTGGGAAATTGCTGCGCAAGCAATGCGGAATACCCAGCTACCAGAGGTGAGGCCATAGATGTTCCTGTTTCATAATGTGTCTCGGTATCGGAATCGCTTCCCGCCGACAACACACGCACACCTGGCGCGAACAGATCGAGACATACTCCGTAATTCGAGCCAATTGTTCCATTGTTGAATCGATCATCTTGGCTATTAACAGCACCTACGTTCAAGGCCTCAGGTAAATGCCCAGGAGACGTTTGGCAAGCATCTTTACCATCATTGCCAGCGGCCACAACAGGAACAATGCCATCGTCGTAGAGGTCACGCACCGCATCGTCCATGGGCAACGAGTTCTCGTCGGCATTAACACCCAAGCTCAGGTTTGCTACAGCAAGTACACCACTTCGATGATGATGAAGTACCCAGTCGATACCAGCAACCACTCCTTCAACATCACCGTCGCCATCACAGTTCAACACCCGCACGGCAATTACCGTCGCTTTTTTAGCAACTCCAAATGTTGTGCCTGCAGCCGTAGCTGCTGTGTGGGTTCCATGTCCGTCGCAGTCTGACGTGGGAGAACTCGGAGAGCCACTTTCATCATTTCCCACCACGTCTACACCGGCAATGACCCGCCCCTCTAGGTCTACGTGGGTCGCCCTCACACCTGTATCAATCATGTAGATCTGCACACCTTCGCCGGTTGCAGGTGAACTGAACCGATCGTCAAGTGGCAATGCTCTTTGATCGATGCGGTCAAGTTGATACGGGGCACCGAGCTGAATTGGTGGAATTTCTCTTTTGTGCACTTCCACATTTTTAGTTACACGTTTTACTCGCGTATCACGTCTCAAGGTCTTCGCTGCAGCATCACTTATGTCAGTAGCAAAACCACCTAATGCATATCTGAAAATGTTGAACCTTTTCGCCCCTAAATTCTTACTTGCTGCAACCACATCATCAATGTCACTGCGATGATGCAACGTAACGATGTAGGGGCGTTTCAGCACAGCCGCTTGTGCCTGAGGTACGGGAACTACAGATACGCCCAAAACAACAGACAGCACTGTTGCGATTCCACATCGCAACGTTTTTCGCATAGGTATTTCTACTTTTTAGAAATTTTTGCTTGGAGGGCTGCAAGACGTTCGGCAAACCATGGCTGACGAGTGCTCCACACCTGTGGCTCAATTTCTCGCTTCACGGCATCACTGTGGGCATCGATGCCCGACATTGCTTGAATGGTTTCCTTAGTGACTTTCAAAAGTTCACGTGGAGCAGTTGCGGCACGAGCTGCCATTTCATGAGCAGTTGTCAAGAGCACGTCATCGTCGACACACTTCCAAACAAGACCCACTCGCTCGGCTTCAGCGCCGTCGAGAATTTCACCGAATATGACTGTTGCCATTGTTGCCTGCGGGCCAGCAATACGCCGCAGCATCCATGTGTGTCCACCACCAGGGTGAATTCCTATTTGCAAAAAACGCGTATCAAACTTCGCACGTCGTGCTGCAATACGCACATCGCAACCCAAGGCAAGGTTCATTCCGGCACCCACCGCTGCACCGTTGACAGCCGCAATGGTAGGAAGTGGACTGCGCGCAATGCGCAAAAACCCTTCATAAATATTTGACAAACTTTCTGGTGTTGCCGTTGCAAGGTTTCCTAAGTTGGCGCCAGCACAAAAAGCAGGAGCAGCACCCGTGACCACAATTGCACCAATGGCCGAATCGTTCTCGACATCATCCATAGCAGCCAATATGTCGGCCACCATTGGGGCCGTGAGCGTATTGCGCTCGGTGGGATTGTTCAAGGTAAGAGTCGCAACTCCATCTGATTTTTCAACTACAACAAGACTCATTTCACTATTCTGTCACGGCAACAGATCATCTCCCACTTCCATAACTTCCCTATTGCGTGCCAGTATGGAGACATGTCAGATTCCGTTGTCCTTCTTGAAGTTTCCGAGCGCATTGCCACCATTACGCTCAACAGGCCAGGTGCGCGTAATGCCCTGAGCAGTGAAGTTCTGAGGCTTCTCGCCGAGCTCATGAAAGAAGCCGACGCCCGGGAAGATGTCGATGTCATCATCCTCACTGGTGCCGATCCGGCCTTCACCGCGGGCCTTGACCTCAAAGAACTTGGTGACGCCTCAAGCAACTTGCTTGGTGGAACAGGTGCCGACGGCACGCCCAATGCCGACGGAGTGCGCGGACCATTTCCAAAATTGGTCAAGCCGCTTATTGGCGCCATCAATGGCGTAGCCGTTACTGGCGGTTTTGAACTAGCTCTCAACTGCGACTTTCTCATTGCATCCGAAAATGCAAAGTTCGGCGACACTCATGCTCGCGTCGGCGTCATGCCTGGCTGGGGGCTCTCTGTTCTTTTGCCACAAGCCATTGGTGTTCGTCGGGCACGCGAAATGAGCTTCACAGGAAACTTCATGGACGCAAATGAAGCCTATGAATATGGCCTTGTGAACCACGTGGTGCCACATGCGGAACTTATGCCCTTCACCCGCAAAATTGCACTCGACATTATTGGCAATGAGCAAACTGGCGTGCAGACCATCCGTAATACCTATTCCCTTACCACCACAAATGCCGAGGCTTGGTCAACTGAGGCAGCGGAAGCAAAGGCATGGCGCAAACGTTCCTTTAGTGCCGATGCAGTTGCGGAACGCCGCGACAAAATTATGCAGCGCGGACGTCAACAATGAACGAATCGGTACTTTTCCAGCACAACGTTCTTGTTGTTAACCAAAAAGCGAAACTCATTGAGCTCACAAACCAGTACTCAGTTTTTGATGCCGATGGAAACACTGTCGGACATGTGAATCAGGTCGGACAAAGCAACGTCAAAAAACTTCTTCGACTCGTGAGTTCTGTCGATCAATTCCTTACACATCATTTTGACATCACCGATGCCAGCGATGCTCTCGTCATGTCAATTACACGCCCCGCAAAGCTATTCAAGAGCACTGTTCTTATCAATGACTCAACCGGTGCCGAACTTGGCCGCATTGTGCAGGAAAATGTTTTTGGAAAAATTCACTTCGCGCTGGAAGTTGGCGGCTTAAAGATTGGCGCAATCAAGGCCGAAAATTGGCGAGCATGGAACTTCTCTATTGAAGATGCCGATGGCCGTGAAGTGGCTCGAATTACCAAAAAGTTTGCTGGTCTTGCTCGCGAAATATTCACAACTGCCGACAGTTACGTGGTTGAAATTCACGAGAATCTGAGCCAACCGCTTCATTCGCTCGTCATTGCGGCAGCTCTCAGTATTGACACAGCACTCAAACAAGATTCAAGACTTTAAGTTTGAGTATTAACGGTTACGTTCTACCTCGGCATGAACCTCTATGCCGCCGCGAGGGCGTTGCGTGAGGGCCACACGAACAAACTCTGGCTGAACCGTGGTCATAATTTCATCGGCAATTTCAGCAGCTAATGCTTCAGCAAACACTGCGCGATCGCGGAACTTCCACAAATAGAGTTTTAAAGATTTTGACTCGACACACGATTTACGTGGACGATATTCAATGACCACCGCCGACACATCGGGCTGCGCAGTAACCGGACACACCGAGCTCAATTCATCGGTGGTGAAACGAACAAGAGTGACATGTTCAGGCGCAGGAAACACCTCGACATGTTCAATGGGATGGCGAACGGTTTGACCGAGAACAGTGAGTTCCATAGATCAATGCTAACGCCACTTATTGCGCGGGCAAGAGTGAACTTAAGGCAATTTGTGGGCGTGGCCCCACATGTGAAATGACCTCTGCAGACGCAATATGGCCAAGCGTGGCACAAGTATGCAGGTCCATTCCACGGGTGTACCCGTAGAGGAAACCTGCCGCATAGAGGTCGCCTGCACCGGTGGTATCGACCACCTGGGCAACGGGTTGTGCTGCTACTTCCACTACCCCATCTTTAGTCACAACAACTGACCCAAGCTCGCTACGAGTGATGGCTGCAACAATGCAGTCTTGGCGCAATTGAGTGACAGCAAACTCAAAGGTGTCGGTTTCATAGAGCGCTAAAAGCTCTGCTTCGTTTCCGAACAGAATATCGATTTCATCGGAAATGAGCGCACGAAAATCGGAACGGTGGCGATCGACACAAAATGAATCGCTGAGGGTCAGTGACACTTGCCTGTTGTGTTTATGCGCAATTTCAGCAGCAGCACGAAACGCGACTTTTGCCTCTGGCTGATCATACAAATAGCCTTCTAGGTACAAAACTGCGCCTGCGGCAATTGCTGCAGCATCAAGATCGGCTGGAGTAAGCAAAGAAGAAATACCAAGGAACGTGTTCATAGTGCGCTGAGCATCGGGAGTAACCGCAATGATGCAACGCCCCGTTGGCACCGAGTTTCCACTTGCCGGACGCTTGAAGTCGACCCCAACCACCTGCATGTCTTTGGAAAAAGTATCGCCCAAAGCATCTTGCGCAACTTTTCCAATGTAGGCAGCACGCCCACCGAAGCTTGCAATACCGCACATGGTATTTGCTGCAGACCCTCCGCTCATTTCAACGCCACCCTGCAAGGCTTCATACAGTGAAACTGCTCTGTCGGTATCTACTAGCGCCATTGAACCCTTAGCAAGTTGCTGTTGTTCTAGAAAAGCGTCGTCGGTCTGGGCAATGACATCGACCAAGGCATTACCCAAGCCAACTACGTCGTAAGAAATTCCAGGGTTGCTGGTGAGGTCTCGGGGAACAAAAGTGATGTCTGACACGGTCACTTACCGTAGTACCCCACAGACCCATTGACCACTAACGTCCTACAGATGGAGAACAGTACTTCCCCCCATCTTGCACAGCCATACCGACTACCGCGCCACATTGTTCCGACCCGATACGACCTACAGCTCACGCCACATCTTGCTCAGGCCACATTCGACGGAACAGTTGCCATTGCTGCAAATGTGTTGGCACAAGCACCAGAAATTGTGCTGAATGCCAAAGCTCTCACTATTCACAACGTGCAGGTGAATGGCGTTGATGCTCCTTTTTACCTCCACAGCGAAACCGAGCGTCTCGTAATTACCCCGGCTACAGCAGTTGAACCCGGAGCCGCAACTATTTCTATTTCGTTTTCAGGGGTACTCAACGACTCTTTACGTGGCTTTTATCGTTCCACCTACACCGATGAAAATGATGCAGAACAGGTAATTGCAGCAACACAAATGCAGTCAACCGATTGTCGTCAGGCGTTCCCCTGCTGGGATGAGCCCGATTTCAAAGCCGTCTTTAGCATCACCTTGGTTGTCGAAGACCATCACTTAGCAATCTCCAATGGTGCTGAAGTAAGCCGCCAATCTGTAGCTGCTGGCCGCACTGCAGTGCGCTTTGCCGACACCATGTCGATGTCTACCTACATTGTTGCTTTTATTGTTGGCCCACTTGAAGCCACGCAACCTATCGACGTAGACGGAACACCTTTACGCATCGTTCACGTTCCAGGTAAAGCACATCTCACTGATTTTGGAAAAAGAGTAGGCGCCTTTTCACTGAAGTGGTTCCAAGACTATTACGGCATTCGCTACCCCGCTGCAAAACTCGATCTTGTTGCCATGCCCGACTTCGCTGCAGGCGCAATGGAAAACATTGGTTGTATTACATTCCGAGAAGTACTATTACTTGTTGACCCCGAAAAAAGCACTCAAATGGAACAGCAATTAGTGGCAGATGTTGTCTCACACGAGAACGCACATATGTGGTTTGGCGACCTCGTCACCATGAAGTGGTGGAACGGAATTTGGCTGAACGAAGCATTCGCCACATTTATGGAAGTGGCCGCAGTCGATGCCTTCGCGCCGCAGTGGAAAAGATGGACATCATTCGGCCTCGAGCGCAGTGCTGCTTTTGAAGTTGACTCACTTGCCAGCACACGCCCCGTAGAATTTCCCGTTGAATCGCCCAACGATTGCGAGGGCATGTTCGATGTGCTCACGTATCAAAAGGGTGGCGCTCTGCTTCGTATGCTCGAGATGTACCTTGGCCAAGAAGAGTTTCGTGCTGGCGTCAGCAAATATTTGCGCGCCCACGCCTACAGCAATACCGAGACAAATGACCTATGGGATTCCATAGAAGCAAGCATCAAAGAACACAACGGTGATGCACCGGTGCGAGCACTTATGGATTCATGGATCTGGCAACCCGGGTATCCCCTTGTTTCAGCCTCACTGCGAAATAACCAACTACACCTAAAACAGCAGCGCTTTTCTTTCGACAACACCGCATACGACACGCTCTGGATCGCCCCTATCCATTTGCGCAACGGACAGTCACCTGAAAATAGTGCAGAGTCAAAGGTGCTTTTATCAACTGCAGAAATGCTCGTGAATCTGCCGCATCCAAATGACCCAATTGTTGTCAACGCACAAGGACACGGTTTCTATCGTGTTGCCTATTCGCCTGAACTGCTGCAACGGCTCAATGCAACAACCATTCGTGGGCTCAGCGTTATTGAGCGCTACAACTTGGTCGACGACTCATGGAATGCTGTAGTTGCCGGACGACTTGAGGCAATTGACTTTCTCAACTTTGTGAGCGGATTCACCGAAGAGCGAGATCTTGCCGTATGGCAAGCCATTGCCATTGGCATTCGTGGCTGCGGTCGACTTTTGCCCGGCAACCAACAGGGGCCTATTCAGCAACGTATCGCTGCCCTGGCCGGACCCGCATTGAACGACATCGGGTGGGAACCTACGGCAAACGAAGACGACCTACGTGGCAAATTACGCGGATTACTCATTGTTCTTCTTTCCTGCGATGCAGGCGATGCTGTTGCTCAAAATACAGCACGTGGTTATTTTGCACAGTCTGAAGCGGGGCAATATGTACACCCTGAAGTGGCGGCGGCCGCAACAACAGTGGTTGCTTCCACCGGTGGCGAAAAAGAATTTGAGTTCTTCATTGAACGATTCAAAAATGGAGCACTTCCACAAGACCAGGAACGTGCTCTTTACGCTCTTGCCGACTTTCAGTCTCCCGAACTTATTAGCCGTGCATGTGACTTCGCTTTTTCTCCTGAAGTGAAGACACAAGATGCTCCGTTTCTTTTGAGTCGCATTATGAACAATCGCGAACATGGAGAAATTGCGTGGAACATTGTTCGCGAACGGTGGAGCGAGGCAAATGCAGCTTTCCCCGTGAGCACCATTGTGCGCATGGTCTCACCTGTGCGAAACCTAAATACGCCACAGTTGCAGGCAAGTGCAGCAGGGTTTTTCGAAACTCACCCCATTCCTCAATCGACAAAAATGCTTCAGCAAATTTTGGAACGACAAAGAGTAAATACAGCGCTGCGTCAACGCGAAGAGGCCCGCCTATTTGCGGCGCTCAACGCCGCGGTCAATTCATAATTTACTAAAAGTTCTAACGCGAGGCAGTTGCAATTAATTTGCCTTGAACATACATAACTTGCATTTCACGTTTCAAGAATTTGCCCGCAGCATTTCGCGGCAATGGCTCTTTCATCACAATGACATGCGCAGGAATTTTGTAATTGGCAATCTTCCCATCGAGAAATGCCCAAATGTCTTCAGGAGTAAGCTCTGCGCCATCGTTCGGCAAAATAGCAACGGCTACTTCTTCGCCTAAACGCTCGTGAGGAACACCGAAAATAGCAACTTCGTGCACTTTAGGATGCTCATAAATAGCGCTTTCCACTTCGGCACAAAAGATATTTTCACCACCACGCAGAATCATGTCTTTCACACGGTCTTCTACGTAGACGAACCCGTCTTCGTCAACACGACCAATGTCGCCAGACCGTAGCCAGCCATCAACAATGGTTTCTGCTGTGGCGTCGGGGCGGTTCCAGTATCCGCGAATGAGTGTTGGACCAAAAAACCAAATTTCACCACTCTTCCCAATCGGTAGAGGGCGCAACTGTTCATCGCGCACTTCTAGCTTCATTGGCAAGCATGTGCGACCCGTACTTGTTGGATGCGTGATGTAGTCGGCTCCCCTGTTGCCTGGGCCAAAGGCATTCGTTTCGGTCATGCCATAGCCCAATTGTGGGCCTCCACCTTTGAAGCTCTTCGAGACTTTGTCTACAAGAGCAGCTGGTGCTGGCGCTCCACCGCCGCCAATCGCTCTCATGCTCGACATATCGAACTCGCTAAAACGTGGGTGGTTGACGAGGTCCCAACTTTGTGTGGGAACACCAACAAAGTTCGTTACTTTCTCGCGCGAAATAAGCTCAAGAGCTTTTTCTGCATCCCATTTGTACATGATGACCAGCTTCAAACCAGCTACCCAACAACTCATCATGACTGGTATGCATCCAGTCACATGGAAGAGCGGCACGATGAGAATGAAGCTTGTTGGCAGTGCATTCGGATCTGGTTTTGTTCCTTCGCGAAGATTGTCGACCGCAACACGCAATGAGAAGCCCATGAGCGCCGAGATAATTGCGCGATGAGTGGAGACAGCCCCCTTAGGTCGCCCAGTGGTTCCTGAGGTGTACAAAATAGTTGCGTCGTCGTCGGGGGAAATGTCGGCACCGGGGTGTGCACTTCCTAATGGCAAATCTTTTTCCCATTGTCCAACACCAGCAGGCACATCATTTTCGCCACGAACAAGCAACATTGCAATGTTTTGTTTTTGACAATACGAATATGCCAAAGCAAGTCGCTGGTCGTCACAAATGAGCACCTTTGACCCTGAGTCTTCAAGAGCGAACTCCATCTCATCGGCGGTCCACCATGAGTTCATAGAAACCGACACTGCGCCAATAGAAATAATGGCTGCAAATGACATCACCCACTCTGGGTAGTTGCGCATAGCAACAGCGACGCGATCGCCTTTTTTGATGCCATAGGTATTGACCAATAGGAAACTCAGAGCATCAACTTGTTGCATTGCTTCTGTGAAGTTCACACGTTCGTCTTCATAAACCAAAAATGGTTTTTCGCCATGTTGACGAGCGGCCCCAAACACATAGCCCAAATGCGGCGGCGCATTTTTAAACACCTGCATAGTGATGCCATTTACTGAAGCATCAATTAACTCAAATGGTTGCCCTGGCGCTGTTAGTGCAGCACTTGCTTCATCCCACGTATTTCCCATATCACCCTCCACCCCGATGCCATGAGGATAGCCGCCAAAGAAGTTTTAGGCAGCGCGGTAATAGCTGTGGCGATAACCACGATTGATCTGCTGCTGGCGAATTTGTACCAACATGTAGCAGTATCCAACAAGGCTCAAAAAAGCCGCACCAAAAACAAGTGTCATCAAGCTTGAACCGGTGGTGAATGCAAGAAAGAGCGACACACCATTCACGCTGAGAATTCCGTAGAGCACATTGGTGCGACGACGGCGCAACATTTCACGACCCGACATTGGGGCAAAACCCACCTGACCATTCACAGGGCGCGGCATGCCTTGTGATGCAGTGTGATGATGCGAGCGACCACCAGTGGAAGAGGCAACTGGCGCTGTGCCAAGGCTGGCACGTCGCGCTGCAGGAGCAGGAACAAAAGGTCGTGCCATGGCGCGCATAGGAGCTGCGCTGCGACCGTAAGGAGAAGGGTTGCCATAGGCACCGCGCTGTGGCACGCCCGATTGGAGGGTGTGCAATTGGCGACGGAAAACATCTACTGAAGATTGAGGGCGGTCGATCTTGGAACGAAAAATGGGAGGCAGAAGCACAGCAGCCCACATCGCTGCAACGATCAACAAAATGACTGTGCTCATTTACTAAGCCCTTACGTAGGAGAGAGGTATTTCTTTAACGCCTGAAAAGTCTAGGAGCATTCCGCAACCTTGACCACCAACAGCCCCATTTGAGGCCTTTGTCACGACAAAAACACCATGTTTTCGGTGTTTTTTGCTGAAAAGTGGACGAAAAGAGCCTTATTCTTCGAGGCGACGGTAGGTGCCTGAGCGCCCGCCTGTCTTCTCCCACAGAGCGAGTTCGCCAATAACCATGCCCTTGTCGGCCGATTTACACATGTCGTAAATAGTAAGAGCCGCAACGGAGCATGCGTGAAGAGCTTCCATCTCGACACCCGTGCGGTCGACCGTGTCGACCTGAACCTCAACTGCAACGTGATCGTCTGCAATATTGAAGTTCACACTGACCGCGCTAATGAACAACGGGTGACATAACGGAATCATGTCGGAAGTACGTTTTGCTGCCTGAATTCCAGCTACACGTGCGACGGCAATGACATCACCCTTTTTCATTTCACGGTGAGCGATGGCCGCTGTGGTTTCTGGAGACATAAATACTTTGCACCGAGCAACTGCGCGACGGTGCGTTGGCTCTTTGGGAGTGACGTCTACCATGCGGGCATGACCCATGGGGTCGAGATGGCTAAAGGTGGGTTCCGACATGCGCAAAGCGTACAAGGGATCCCTCGCCTTGCTTACCTCGCCAACAACGCGACATAGATACCCCTAGGGGTATATGCTGGGCGTACCCCACAACAGCGAGGCACGTATGACCATCAACTTGAATTCCGATACCGATGTCATCAACACACCAGAGCTCTTAGCCGCTGGTGCTCAACTCATTGATGTTCGCGAACCTGACGAATTTGCCGCCGGCACTATTCCAGGTGCAATCAATATTCCACTGCAGGAATTTATTCACCGCTTGCCCACCCTCGACACGTCAGTTCCTCTTGCCATTTTGTGTCGTAGCGGGAATCGCAGCGGTCAAGCAACTGAAATCTTTCGTGAGGCTGGCTTTCAAGCTGTCAACCTGCAAGGTGGAATGCTCGCGTGGGATGCGCACCATTTGTCGTCTGACACATTGCTGTGCCAGCAGTTTTATCTCGACTGCCTCTCGCAAGCGTCGTACCTCATTATTGATAAATCGACACATCGCGCAGCAGTTGTTGACCCCACACGCGATGTGCAGCAATACATTGACACTGCGAAAATATACGGTGCAAAAATTGAGCTTGTTCTAGAAACTCATTTCCATGCAGACTTTTTGTCAGGGCACCTCGAACTCGCACATGCAACTGGTGCAACCATTGGCTACGGAGCGCGCGCACAACCCGAGTTCCCCACACGTCTATTTACCGATGGCGAAAAGTACTCACTCGGTACTGTTCAATTAGAAATTCGCCACACACCTGGCCACACACCGGAATCCATTTCCATAGTGGTGCGCGAACATGCTGACGATGCAGTTCCCTACGCCGTACTTACTGGCGACACCATGTTCATTGGCGACGTAGGTCGCCCCGACCTCTTGGTTTCTGTTGGACATACTTCAAATGAACTCGGGCACATGCTGTACAACTCACTGCACACGCAGTTGTTAACACTTCCCGATGCAACGCGAGTTCTTCCCGCACACGGAGCTGGTTCTGCATGCGGTAAAAATCTCTCGACGGAAACAATGTCGACCATTGGTGAGCAAAGACTCACAAACTACGCACTGCTTGCGCCCAACGTAGATGCCTTTATTGATATCGTCACCGAAGGTCAGCCTTCAGCACCTAGCTACTTCATTTACGATGCTCAGCTCAACAGTCAAAACCATGCGGTTCTCGACGAACATGCGCCACCACCGCAACTCTCGCTGGCTGAAGCACTGCGACTTCAGCACGAAGGTGTGAGTTTTATTGATACGCGAGATGCACAGTTTTTTGCTACCGGGTATCTCAAAGGCTCCATCAATGTTGGGCTCCAAGGCCGTTACGCAGAATACGCAGGTGCAGTAATTGCTCCCACGGAAAAAATGGTCATTGTGACCGAACCTGGTCAGGAGTTGGAAGCAAAGGTACGCCTTGCCCGCATTGGATACGACAACGTTGTTGGCTGGGTCAGCATTAACGACCTCACTGCTGCTCCTCAACACATGTTGCAAGCATCTCGGCTGACCCCGCAGCAATTTCACACAAAAACCTCAGCAATTCGTCCGCTACAAATTGTTGATGTGCGTAGCGCCAGTGAGTCACATCTCGGGTCTTTTGCCAACGCCATCAACATACCCATTGCGGAACTTCAGCAACGGGTGCATGAGCTCAATGCAACTACACCCACCATTGTGTTTTGTGCCGGTGGCTATCGGTCGTCCATTGCAGCAAGCGTGTTGCGTCGCGCGGGTTTCACCGATGTTTCAGATGTTCTTGGGGGCTTTGAAGCAATTCGCGCTTAAAGACAGCGTCAGCCGCCAATTTGGCTCATGCTGCGCACAGGCCGTATGAAATTGACTTGGCCAATTTGGTGTCCGGCCCATTTGGTGCCCACTGCGCGACGTATTTCTGCTGCAATCTCAAGGTCATTTGCACCGTTGCGCATGAGCACTTTCATATCGAATTCAGTGGTCGAAAAAAGACACGTGCGAAATTGCCCATCGGCGGTAAGTCGAACTCGATCGCAATCGCCACAAAATGGCTTTGTAACCGAAGGAATAACACCCACGGTGCCCTTGCCATCGAGGTACCGCCAGCGATCGGCTGGAGCTGCGCCACGTGCTGACATTTGCTCAAGTGGATACACGGCGTGAATAGCGTTCACAATTTCTTCTTGGCTCACCACTTTGTTGCCGGTCCAGCCTTGTTCAGCATCTAGTGGCATGAACTCAATGAATCGCACTTCTACATTGTTCTCGCGACCAAAAGTTGCCAGATCTACAATTTCATCGTCGTTGGTTCCGCGTTCAATAACAGCATTCACCTTGACTGGGCTAAAGCCAGCCAACTGAGCCTCTTTAATTCCCGCAATGACATTGTGAAATTCATCGCGGCGTGTCATTGCTAAAAACTTCTCTGGCTGCAAAGTGTCGAGGCTGACATTGACTCGGCTCACACCTGCCGTAAAGAGTTCATGAGCCACATTGCGCAGCGTTGCGCCGTTGGTAGTGAGGGCAATGTCGGGGGCTTTGCCGGCATAAGCAGATGGTGCGTTTGCGGGAACGCGAAGCGAAGCGATTTGCTTCACCAAAATGGGAAGGTGAGCACGCACTGTTGGTTCGCCACCAGTGAGGCGAATGCCGTCGACGAAAAAATGCTCGACACAAATGCCAGCGAACCGTTTAATTTCTTCAAAGGTGAGCACATCGCTACGGTCGAGCCACACCATGCCCTCTGCAGGCATGCAGTAGGTGCACCGGAAGTTGCAGCGGTCGGTTACTGAAATGCGAAGGTCGCGTACAGTGCGCCCAAATGGGTCGACTAGCGCTTCGCCTGTGACCCCCGTCGTGCTCATGGCCCTAGTCTACGCCCCTTCAACAAGGTCTGATAAGAGGAGCACTCGCACTTCGCCGCCTGCGGCCACCCCATCGCCATCGGGCATGACCGCTACTGCATTTGCCAACGCAGATGCCGCTAATTGATGGCTCCCCTGTTGGCTGACAGGTGCAACATGAATACGACCATCGCTATTACTTTTGGCAACCACTCGTTGGAAATGGATTTTGCCATCGGTTTTACGCAAAAAATGTGTGTCTGCCACTGCAAGTAACGCGGGACGTTGCACTGGGGCATGGCCCATCATTTTGCGCAGTGCCGGACGCGCCAACAATTCAAAACTCACGAGAGATGAAACAGGGTTTCCCGGAAGACCAAAAATAGGAACTTCACGATGAACTTCAGAGCCGCGAGGAGCACTGAGCATGCCAAAGGCAAATGGTTTGGCCGGCTTAATAGCAATTTGCATCCACGTCATTTGCGCAATGCGACCAAGAAGTGCTTTCACCACATCATAAGCACCCATGCTGACGCCACCGCTGGTAACAATGGCATCGCATTCAGCAGCTGCAGTTCTTAAGGTCTCTTCCAAAGCTTGTTCGTTGTCTCGCACTATGCCGTAGTCGACAGCCGCACAACCAGCTTGCGTTACCAGACCCATGAGCATGGTGCGATTGCTTTCACGAATTTGCCCCAGCGCTAGTGGCGAACCATCGTCCACTAATTCATCGCCGGTCGACAGCACCGCAACACGAAGGCGCGGCACGACGGAAACCCGAGGCACATTGATACTTGCGAGAACACCCACTGCAGCAGGGTGAAGTACGTCGCCAATACGAAACACCACATCGCCAATGTGCACATCATCACCGCGAGGTCGCACAGCTTGGCCCACATGTACCGAAGCACTCAGTGTTACTTCCTGTGGTGTTGTGCCTGGTGCTGAATCTTCCACCATCACTACCGCATCGGCACCGTTTGGCATTGGCGCGCCCGTCATAATGCGCGACGTTTCCCCCGGACCTACTACAACGTTCGGAATACCACCTGCAGCAATTTCATCGACTATTCGCAAAGTTGCCGGAACCTTTGCAACGTCTTGCGCACGAACGGCAAAGCCATCGACTGCACTGTTGTCAAAATGAGGTACTTCTTCTTGCGAAACAATGTTCTCGGCGAGCACCAACCCATATGCATCGCTCATTGGCACAGTGACTGGTGCAGCCTGCTGTACAGCAAGCAGTACTTTTTCTTGGGCAGAGGCGAGTTCAATCACGTCTTGAACGGTACCTGTGAGAAGATGGGTCTACATGATCTACAGAGCACTTCCTGCTAGCGGTCACGATGTCTCTTGGGACGTCGTCAACCCCAACCTTGCCGATGGCGGACGCCCGCTGAGCACAGTGAAGTTTCGTTGGGAAAATGAGGGTTGGACCCTCGATTGCGGGCTTGGGCCTCAACGCTCTCAAGTTGCCATCCGTGTGTCTGCCCAATGGGGAATTCAACAGGTGCTTCTTTTTCGTGACCTTGACGACCCCGATCTGTGGCTTGCCACCGATGGCTCTGGGCGATGGGGAGAAGTGAATGGCGCCCACCGCACCGACCTCGATGGGTGCCATCTGGTTGCCATTGTTGGTTCACCCATCACACATTGCATCGCTATTCGCCAACTTCCTTTAGAGGTCGGCCACGGGGCAGATATTAAAACTGCCATTGTTGACCCCGAGAAGCTGTCGGTCGTTGCCGGCACCATGCGTTTTGAGCGCATCGCCGAACACCGCTGGCGCTACACCCGAATCTCGCCTGGAGACAGCACATTGCAGGAACTCATCGAGGTCGATGTCGATGAATTTGGGCTCGTTCTTGATGAACCTGAACAGTTCATTCGGGCCCGAGGCGACGCTTAGGGCCAGTCTCCCGATACTCTTTCCTCGCTGCAAAGCTATTGTTTTCTACCTGCAGGAGCCCTTATGCCAACCTACGTCTACAAATTCGTTGACTCTGGTGAAACCATTGAAGTTCAGCAGGCCTTCACCGACGATGCCTTCACTGAAGTCGCCCACCCGAGCGATGGCAAGTTGCGCCCGGTGAAAAAAGTCTTTCAGCCAGTTGGCATCACCTTCAAAGGTGGCGGTTTCTACAAGACCGATTCCAAAGGTGGCAGCTCTGCAACTACCCCACCAGGGTCGAGCTCAAGCTCTACATCAAGCGATTCATCGAGTGCTGCAAGCACGCCTGCTGCTGCTCCGGCTCCGGCTGCTGCGCCTGCACCGTCTCCTTCTGCCTAATACTCAAAAGCGTGGCACTACACGGGCCACAATGCACACACGTAGGGCATGACACTTTCCAGTAACTTGCGCACTTTTTTTGTACAGCATCCCAAATCACCGCAGGGAATTTCTGCATTATTTGCATTCACCGCAACCCTCATTGCACTGCGCATCGTTCCGTGAGAACTTAAGAGCGTTATGCGCCGCTCATGGTGACGTCGTTAATGACCAGCGACATGCCATTTGCCGACATTGGTAACCAGTCGACGTCGCCACCAATGGCAACAACGTCTTGCAACATTCGTTGCAATGTAGACGCAATAGTGAATTCACGAATAGGTGCCCCAACTTGACCATTGGTAATGAGCAAGCCAGAGGCGCCAGTAGAAAAGTCGCCTGAAATTGGGTTGACACCTGAATGCAAACCTTGCACCATTTGAATAAGCACGCCATCGCTTACTTGTGCAATGAGTTCTTCTTGAGTAGCAGTACCAGGAACTAATTGCATTGCTAAACAACTCACTCCTGGTGTTCCACCAGTACGCACTGCACTACCCGTGCTCTTTGTTTGGCCTCGACGCGCGCTGTATGAAGAATGAAGAAATTGTTTCAACACGCCATTCTCAATGAGCACGTTACGACGTGCAGCCAAACCTTCACCATCAATATCGGTTGCGCTGTAGGCGAGCGAGTTCGTTGGATCGTCGATGAGAGTAACGAGCGGGTTTGCTACTGACTCTCCTAAACGTTCAGCAAAAAAACTACGACCCTTTTGAACATTCTCGCCGCTAAAGCTGCTTGACAACACGCGCAAAAACTGCGCAGTGACATATGGGTCTAAAACAATTGTTGTTCGCTTGGAATTTGGCTTCGTTGCTCCAAGAAGGCGAGTTGCACGATCGGCTGCTTCGCGAGCTGCCCGTGCCAGGTTGAACTCTGTTGGAGTACGACCTACTGAAAAACCAAAACCTGTTTGCGTTTCATCGCCATCGTCGGCGAGTGTGCCAACAGAAACGTAACAACCGTTCTCGCGCCCATGCGCCCGAATACCACTTGTAGTTGCAAAGGCAGTTTCACCGTATGCATCGTCGTAGTTTGCATCGTCAATACGAATACGAGAATCGGTTGCCAGCGTGAGTTTTTCGAGTTCTTTTGCAATGGCAATTTTCTCAGCTGTTGGGAAATGTGCCAGTTCTTCATTCCACAATTCCTGTGGCACTTTTTCGATACCGTCTGGTTCTGCAAGACCAGCCCACTCGTCGACAGATCCAAATTGAACATTGTCGCGCGCTTCTGCAAAAACTTCACTGAGTACCGACTCGTCGAGCGTTCCTGCGTACGCATACCCAGTACGACCCTCTTTAATAACCCGAATGTCAACACTTTCTGACTGCGCAGAAACAAAGTGTTCTACTTCACCTTCATAGATGCGAATTGAGGTTTCGCCACCGCGAGAAATAAATGCCTCAACCTGTTCACCGGGCTTTGCTTGAGCAACGATGCGGTCGGCAAGATCTTGCAGCGCATTTCCTGAACTCATGCTGCAGTTCCTCCAACGGTGAGTGACTTCACACGCAATGTGGGTTGCCCATCACCAACGGGCACTCCTTGCCCATCTTTTCCACACGTACCAGGGTTACCCATCGCAAAATCGTTGCCCAGCATGTCGATATCGCGCAGTACTTGTGGGCCATTGCCAATGAGATTTCCTTCACGCAATGGTTCAGTGATTTCTCCATTTTCAATGAGGTACGCCTCGGTCATGCCAAACACGAAGTCGCCGCTCGCAGTATTCACACTTCCGCCACCAAGTTTTGCAACATAAACACCATTCTTTGTTGCCTTCACAATGTCATCTGGTTCTGAACTTCCATTGATGACGAATGTGTTAGTCATTCGCACCATCGGAAGATGCATGTAACTTTGCCGACGTCCATTGCCACTTTGCAGATGGTTCTCTTTACGTGCACGCAGATAGTCCCACATGTAGTCGGTGAGAACACCATTTTCAATAAGAGTATTCTTCTGGCTGTGATGACCTTCGTCGTCAATTCCTATTGCGCCCCATTCGCCACTCATTGTTCCGTCGTCAATAAGGGTGACAAGCGATGAAGCAACCATCTCGCCCACCTTGCCGCGATACACGCTTGCACCTTTGCCAACGAGGTCTGCTTCTAAACCATGCCCACAAGCCTCGTGGAAAAGAACTCCACCACTACCGCGCTTGATGACAACAGGTAAAGCACCAGAAGGCGCAGGGCGAGCCTTCAACTTGGTCACTGCCTGACGCGCTGCACCTGCTGCAAGTTCTTCCACGTCGTAAAGATCGAAGAGTTCAAACCCAATGGTGCGACCCATGGAGTCGTAGCCAGTTTGCATTCCACCGTCACCAGAGGCAACAACACTCACCCGAAAAAGAGTGCGCACTTGGTCGTCGGCTGCAAAAACACCTTCACTATTTGCCACCAAAATGCGTCGCACACTGTCGCTGTAGCCAGCACGGACCTGCACCACTGCTTGGTCGATGCTTCGCGCTGCTTCATTTGCGCGTTCCAGCAGTTCAACTTTGCGCGTCTTAGGAACTTCATTTGGCAAAATTTGTACATCATTTACTTGGTGCCTATCGATGCCACCAAGAGCCACCGTCACCACGCCACCAGAACCCTGTTTGGCTGCAACTGCGGCAGCCTCGGCTGCTTGAAGCAGCCCGGCTTCAGACAGGTCGGCAGTATGTGCAAAGCCTGTTGTCTCACCGTGAACAACCCGAATACCGGCCCCCCGGTCACGACCCGTTGTTACTTGTTCAATTCGACCGTCGTCGAGCCCCGCCGACGTGGACCTCTTGTCTTCAATGAAGATTTCAGAGAACCCGGCTCCGGTACTGCGGCCCTTGGCCAGCACTTTTTCTATGGTTTCTTTGCCAACAAGCTCGCTCAATGTGCTCATGACACTTCACGTTACTTGCCAGAACCTCTAACCTCTTCCTCGTGGCAAATGATTTGGGGGGCGCTTCACCTGCTCGCACGCATAAGACGCTGTGGTGGAAAGAGGCCACCTTTTTTATCGTGTTTTATGCCGTCTACACCTGGACCCGTAATCAATTTGGCTCTGACCGCATTAACGGTGTCGATATTCCCGTTCAGGCTTTTCGTAATGCCATTCGTGTGGTGCGTTTTGAGCGTTGGATTGGGCTGTACCACGAAGAATCAGTTCAAGAGTTTTTCTTATCGCATCGCTGGTTCATTCAACTCATGAACACGTACTACGGAACTGCTCACTTCATTGTCACCATTACCGTATTCATTTTGCTGTATAAAAAAAGGCCAGACGTATTTCCTCAATGGCGTAATACTTTGGCCGCCACAACTGCCCTCGCAATTATTGGATTTTCTCTTTTCCCTCTCATGCCTCCGCGTTTACTTGATCAACCATGTCCGCCGCTGGGGCACGGAGCACAATGCCTTGAAGCCGTAGAGCGTGGTCTCGATGAAGGCAAAACAAACTTCGGGTTTGTCGACACACTCGATGTTTATGGTGGCCCATGGGACTTCAGTTCGGGTGCTGGCGCAAAAATGTCGAACCAATACGCGGCGATGCCAAGCTTGCACATTGGTTGGTCAAGTTGGTGTGCATTTGCCATGTGGCCACTTGCCCGACGCCGCTGGATTCGTGCCCTTGTACTGCTGTACCCCACCACAACGCTGCTGTGCATCGTCGTCACGGCAAACCACTTCTGGATTGATGGTGTGGGAGGCCAACTCACTTTGGCGGTTGGCTTTCTCATTGGTACTGGTATTCACAAGTGGAATCAACGCCGCCTCGACGAAAAATACGAAGCACAACTGTTGACGAGTTAGCAACGCCTTAAAACGAGTGGTAACCACCATCGATGGTGATGACATCACCCGTGTGATACTTGCTCAAGTCGCTTGCGAGATACACAGCGAGTCCTGCAAAATCGCTGGGTGCACCCCAACGCCGCATTGGCACACGTGGCAGAACATTATTGACAAACTTGTCCCATGCAAATGAAGGTGCAGTCATTTCACTTTCTATCCACCCCGGCAAAATGGCGTTACTGCGAATGCCATGACGCGCATGCTCTACCGCAATGGCTTTCGACATTGCAACGAGCCCTGCCTTCGACGCCCCATAGTGTTGCCCTTTTTGTTGACCATAAAATGCCGACCCCGAGGTAGTGAACACAATGGAGCCACCACCATTGGGAACCATGTGACGCACAGCCTCTTGGGCAGTGAAGAATGCGCCGTCAAGGTTGACCCGCATCACGCGGTCCCATTCCTCCGTGCTCATCTCCGCGAAACTTGGTGCCTTACCGCCAACACCTGCATTCACGAAGCACGCATCGATGCGTCCGCATTCATTCACCGTGGCCTCAAAACTGGCGCGCACTTGAACCTCGTCACCGACGTCGCACTGGAGCGCCAACACAGTGGTTCCAAAACCAATGAGTTCTTGAGCAGCCGCAGTGTTTTTCTCTGTATTTGTGCCCCAAATCACTACATTCGCCCCATTCGCGGCAAGGCCTTTTGCCATGCCGAGGCCAATGCCACCGTTACCGCCAGTGATGAGAGCGGTCTTGCCTGCAAGTGAAAAAGAATATGGGTTCATCACGCCACGGTAGTCATCTTTGTCATAAAGAATTACGACCAGATATGCCCAGCCCAATACGGGGCGATAGCGTCGGGTTGCTATGGCGCTCGCCGATATCCACCACCCTTCCGATCTACGCGGCCTCTCAACAGATGAGGTCATTGCTTTGGCATCGGAAATTCGCGAGTTCATTGTTCAGTCTGTTTCAGAAACAGGTGGGCACCTCGGCTCAAACTTGGGAGCAGTGGAACTCACGCTGGCACTACACAGAGTTTTTGAAAGCCCACGCGATGCACTGTTGTGGGACACCGGCCACCAGGCATACGTACACAAACTCGTCACTGGTCGTGCTCCCGACTTTGCCCGTTTACGCCAAGAAGGCGGGCTCTCGGGTTACCCGAATCGAGAAGAGAGCGAGCACGACTTCATTGAAAACAGTCATGCATCAACAGTGCTCTCTTATGCATACGGCATGGCGGTCTCACGAGACCTTGCAGAGCTCGCAGGAAAAACTCCCGAGCATCGACACATCGTGTCGGTCATTGGCGATGGTTCCATGACGGGCGGAATGGCTTACGAAGCACTCAACAACTTGGGTCACTCTGGTCGCAAGGTCATCATTGTTTTAAATGACAACGGCAGAAGTTACGCCCCAACAATTTCTTCGCTCAGCATTGGCGAAGACAACATCACCGCTGCCGACAAAGTATCTGGTGTCTTGTCTAAGACCCTCACAAAAATTCGGCTGAACCCCACTTATGTGCGTCGCCAGCGCCGCTTTGAACGATTCATGCGTCGATTGCCTGCAGTTGGTAAACAAGCTGAGCGCAGCGTCATAGCGGTCAAAGCAGCAGTGCGTGAATTTCTTCAGCCACCAGGATTCTTTGAGGCATTAGGAATTCGCTATATCGGCCCTATCGATGGCCACAATATTGAAGCGCTCGAGAAAGCTTTGCGCTCTGCAGAACAACGCGTTGCCGAAGGACCCATTCTTTTGCATGTCATTACGCAAAAAGGCCGCGGCTACTCTCCGGCAGAAGATGACGACGAAAAACATCTTCACGATGCACCTGTCTTCGACCCACTCAATGGGCCTCCCAAGTCGGTGCCCACGGGCTACACCCAAGCATTCGCTGAAACATTGCTCAAAGAAGCATCACGCGACGACCGCATTGTGGCTATTACCGCTGCAATGCCTGGGCCCACCGGGCTCATTGCCTTTCAGCAAGAGTTCCCCGATCGTTTCTTTGACGTAGGTATTGCAGAGCAACACGCCGTGACCGCCGCAACCGGAATGGCGCTGTCTGGCCTGCGCCCTGTTGTCGCTCTGTACAGCACCTTCTTGTCGCGCGCTTGGGACCAAGTGGTGTACGACGTTGCGCTGCACAAAGCACCTGTCATTTTTTGTCTCGACCGCGCTGGTATTACTGGCGACGACGGACCTAGCCACCATGGCGTTTACGACATGGCCCTTCTTGCCAAGGTTCCGGGCATGCGAGTTCTTGCACCATCAAGTGCACAAGATTTGCAACAAATGCTGCACGATGCCTTCACGTTGACCGATGAGGGGCCAGTAGTTATTAGATACCCCAAAGGCGTTGTACGCAACGTTGCGCCAAGCGATATTGGCAGTGGGCTCTTGGCTCGTGAAGTACGTACCTCGTCTCATAAAAAAGTGTGCATTTTGGCAATTGGAAAAATGGTTGGCAATGCATTGGAAGCCGCAGAGATACTTCACAACGAAGGCATTGAAACCTCGGTATGGGACGTACGTAGTTGCAAGCCACTTGACCCAAAAATGATTCACGCGGCAGCCCAACACAATTTGGTACTTACTTTTGAAGACGGTATTCGAGATGGTGGAATTGGCTCAGCAATTGCCGATGCAATTAATACAGAGAGCGCAACCACTTCGCATTCACCACGTGTGCATACCTTTGGCATCCCTACAGAATTCATCGCTCAAGCAAAGCCCAACGCTATTTTGGCTCAACTCCATCTTGACCCAAGCGGCATGGCCACTTCGGTACGCAATGCATTGAAGAGTTGCTCAGCAAAATGAACTACGCCGAGAAGTACCAGCGCCTTCAGTGTGAAATGCAAGATAATGGCGTGCTCCTCATCACGCTCGACAACCCTGGCAAAATGAACGCAACCGATGCACAAATGCATTCGGAAATTTCAACTATTTTTCGCGACATCGATTCCGATCCGAACATCAATGCTGTTGTCGTTACGGGTGCGGGTAAAGCTTTCAGCGCCGGGGGCGAATTGGAATGGATCAAAGAACAAGTAGGCAACTACACGCAGACAATGCGCGTTATGCGAGAAGCAGGCGAAATTGTTCGCTCAATGATTGACTGCGATACACCCATCATCTCTGCAATTAACGGGGTCGCCGTAGGCGCAGGATTAGCAGTTGCGCTCATGGCCGACATCAGCATCATGAACGAAGATGCACGCATTACCGATGGACATATTCGACTAGGCGTTGCTGCCGGCGACCACGCCGTAGCCATTTGGCCTCTCTTGTGCGGAATGGCTCAAGCCAAGTACTACCTCCTCACTGCCGATTTCATTGATGGCAAAGAAGCAGCGCGCATTGGGCTAGTAACAAAAGCAGTACCGGCCGACGAAGTTCTCTCGACAGCGTTAGCTGTTGCGCATAAAGTTGCAACCGGCCCCCGCGATGCAGTGCGATTCACAAAGCGCAGCCTCAACCACTGGCTCCGTCAAGCTCTACCAAATTTTGAAGCCTCGTTGGCATATGAAATGTTGAATTTCCTTGGCCCAGACGCACAAGAAGGGCTCTCGGCATTAATTGAGAAGCGTCCTGCTGATTTTCGTAATAGTTTGCCTTCATGAGCAACCACGTCGATATTGCTACCGAACTTGATTTCGCCTTGCACCTTGCAGACCTTGCAGATGCGCATACGTTGTCGCCATTTCACCGGCGTGATTTTTCTGTTGACTGGAAAGAGAATAAGACTGAGGTAACAGAACTCGACCGCGCCACAGAACGTCTCATTGCAGACGAAATTATGCTCCACCGCAAGCCACACGCAATTTTTGGTGAAGAATTTGGCTCAGCGGGTGCTGCTTCTGCCCCACTCACCTGGATCATTGACCCCATCGACGGCACCAGCAATTACACGCGCGGCATTCCGGTATGGGCAACTCTTATTGCACTTGTAGACGCCAACGATGAACCACTCGTGGCTGTTGTTAGTGCTCCTGCACTTCACTCGCGTTGGTGGGCAGGTCGCGGAATGGGTGCTTTCACATCGCGTGGAAAAATACAAGTAAGCAATGTACGCACGCTTGAGGAAGCACAGGTAAGCGTTACTTATCATTCGGCCTGGGACGAAGTTGGCGGAACTCAAAAACTTGTTGAACTTCAACAACGTGCGTATCGCTCACGCGGCTTTGGCGATTTTTGGCAGCACATGTTGGTTGCAGAAGGCAATATTGATGCCGCTGTCGACGCAATTGGTTTAGAGGCCTACGATACCGCTGCAGTGTGTCTTGTTGTTCGAGAAGCCGGTGGCACATTCACCGATCGTCTTGGTGCATCGTCTTTTCGCAATGGAAGTGCCGTCACCAGTAATGGTCACTTGCACACAGAGGTTCTCAACATTATTCGTTGCTGAAACCTGCAGGAAGTCGCCCAATTCCGCCATCTCTTAAAAGCATTCCCGTCAACGTTCGCTCGGCATTGTTTGCTCGCCACGTGAGCATCGCTTGCGCTTCACGCAGAACAATTTCAGGGTCATTTGTTGTTGTGTGCCATGTTGGGTCTGTGCCCAACGCAAAGCAAAGCCAAGTACCGTCGCCAAAGTGCACGTACGCATACTCCTTGCTTCTGCGCACCGTGAGATGTGATTGCTCTAGTCGTCGATCGTATGGCCACTTATACGCATCGTGTTCAGGGTGAATGCCAATGAGAATATCGCGCCAGTCCCACTCGTAAGTAGCCGCATCACGCCAACGCACCAGAGATTCATTATTGAGGAATGATCGTAAAGACATTCCATCACACTGAATAGGTATTGCCTCGCCCATCACTTCACACAGGGTGGGAAAAATATCAATATTTTCAGTGAACTCATTCACCACATTTCCGTGCGCCTCATTGAATTGAGGAACGCGAACAATGCACCCAATGTGGTAGCTCGACTCAAAAAAACCAGCCTTGTTCAAGAGCCCCTGATCACCAAGCTGTTCACCATGATCTGATGCAACTACTACAACCGTGTTTTCCCATTCGCCTCGACGCTTCAATTCATCGAAGATGCGTCCTAGTTGTTCATCAACATGAGAAATATTGCCGTAGTACTGTGCCTTCACTTGTTGCATTTCAGAACGTGTTGGTGGTGCTTTCGTAGCTTCATGCTCCAGCAGTACGTCGTGCAACCAATGCCTATTTTCAGGCACTCCAATTGGGTCTGCACACTCTGCAGGGTCATATGCCTTTGCCCATTCTCCTGCAGCAACAAATGGTGGGTGTGGTCGCAAAAAAGAAAGATGTGCGAACCAGGGCTTTGACGTGCCTTCACCGTTCAACCATTGCAAGAAAGTGTTAGTAAGAAAAGTAGTGATGCTGTGCTGTGAAGGTCTCTCGTTTTCACGCGCCAGTTCGTAGTAAGTGTCGCCAACTTCGTCGTAGCCAAGTTCACTCAACCATTGCAACCAAGCAACAGCGGGTTCAGGAAGATGCAGCACATCTCGAAAACCCGGCAGAATACTTTCATAGGTAAACAATCGTGGGTCATCAACTTGCGTCACTATTCGTGGGTCAACACCTTGGTCTGTGTAGCCAAAAAGTACTGGGTCATAACCTTGTCGTCTTGCGGCTAGCGCAACGTTGTCGAACCGCTCATCGAGAGGTGTTCCATTTGCCACGACGCGGTTGCTCATCATGTAGGTGCCCGTATACAAGGCTGCCCGCCCAGGGGAGCACGGAGCTGCTTGTGAATAATGGCTGGCAAAGCGCACTCCATGAGCGGCAAGCATGTCGAGATGAGGCGTTTTCACCACACCATGCCCAGCACATGACAAGGAATCGGCCCGAAACTGATCGAGAGTAATGAACAAGATATTTGGGCGTTCCATTACAGACTAAAATAGTCATATGGAAACCCCAATACGAACTGTGATCCAGAATGCTTACCTAGTAGATGGTTCAGGTTCACCTGCTAGGCACGCCGACATCGCTTTCGAAGGAGACTTCATTACTGAAGTCGCAGCACCCAATTCACTTTCCACTCCTTCCACAACTCAAGTCATTGATGCTGACGGACGCCTTGTTACTCCGGGTTGGGTCGACATTCATACGCACTACGACGCACAGGCAACCTGGGACCCATGGCTTACCCCCAGTAGCTGGCATGGAGTTACATCAGTGGTCATGGGTAATTGCGGCGTAGGTTTTGCACCAGCAGCGTCCGACCGACACGACTGGCTCATTGCGCTCATGGAAGGTGTTGAAGATATTCCTGGCACCGCTATGACGGAAGGAATTACTTGGGAGTGGACATCTTTTGAGGAATACCTCTCTGCGCTCGAATCGCGCCAACATGTCATTGACTTTGCGGCCCAAATTGCCCACGGGCCACTTCGCGGTTACGTGATGGGTGATCGTGGCGCACTCAATGAAACTGCTACCGACGACGACATTGCAGAAATGAGCAAGCTAGTGGAAGGCGCATTGCGTGCTGGTGCACTTGGTTTCAGCACCAGCCGTACACCTTTGCATCGCAGCAAAGACGGCGAACTGGTACCTGGCACCACAGCAAATGAACACGAACTTCTGGGTATTGCCGATGCAATGAAACGTGTCGGACATGGTGTATTTCAATTTGCCCCCGAACACGCCAAGGTTCCTGTTGAAGAATGGTCGTGGATGCGCAAACTTGCACAAACCACGGGCGCAACAGTGAGCGTCAATTTGAGCCAACCAAATGACGGCCCAGAAATTTGGCGCAACGTTTTATCTCTTCTCACCGAAGCTCAAGACGATGGCGTGCCTATTGTTGCGCAAGTTGCTGGGCGCACCATTGGTGTACTCATGTGTTTAGAAGGAAGCGCTCACCCACTACTTTTCCACCCTGTATACAACGAAGTTGCACACTTGCCACTTGCTGAACGCTGCAAGGCCCTTCAAGACCCCCAACTACGTGAACGAATTATCAATGAAATGCCAAATGATGGAGGCCTCTTTCAAAAAGTAATTCTCGATAATGCTTCGCACATGTTCCCTGTCATGACTGCAAATATTGACTACGAACCACTCCCCTCGGCTAGCGCAACAGCAATTGCCCTGAGCGCAAACAAAAAGGTGATGGAAATACTTCTTGACCAACTCGTAGCAAACGATGGTCATGGGCTCATCTACATGCCTTTCTTTAACTACGCATATGGCGATTTATCGTTTAACTATGAAGCCCAACAACATCCAGGAACTCGTATGGGCCTCAGCGATGCCGGTGCACACTGCGGGGCAATATGTGACGGTGGAACGCCTACTTTCATGCTCACCCACTGGGTTCGCGACCGCACACGAGGTGAAAAGCTACCTTTGGAGCTCATTGTGCATCGCCAAACTCAACAAACAGCTGCACTTTACGGGCTCAACGATCGTGGGCTTATAGCTGCTGGGAAACGCGCAGACATCAACATCATCGATTTTGAGAAGTTGAATTTCACCATGCCATACATGGCTTACGATTTGCCAGCACAAGGTCGTCGCTTGGTTCAACAAGCAATTGGCTACAAAGCGACTTTTGTCGCCGGAACACAAATTGTTGACTCCGATCAATTCACCGGAGCTCTTCCAGGGAACTTAGTTCGCGGACCACGTTAAAGAAGTACGGTGGGGCATGGCTAAATGGCGACATGCTCTTGCAATTGGTATCGGACTCATCGGAGCAGTTGTTGCTGTTGTATCTGGAGGCGACCCCGCAGCACTCAGCATTGCTCTAGGTGGCGGCTTAAGCACTGGGCTTGGCTATTGGATTGGCGCTTTGCTCCATCGCCGACGCGACTCTTGAATAATTAAACGCCCAGCTACAACAATAAGCAATGTGGCAAACAAAGCGTTTGATAACGAATCAGATAGTCGTGAAGAAATCCAACCACCCGCAACGGCCGACAAAATACCGCCGACTCCCACAATGACCGCAGCACGAGTATCGACGTTACTTGCAGATCTGTTACGCAACGTTCCGGTAATTGCCGTAGGGATGATGACGGCCAACGATGTGCCTTTAGCAACGACGTTGGGCAAACCAAGCAACACCATCATGGCAGGAATCATTACTACTCCACCACCCACTCCCAATAGACCAGCTAAAACACCAGTAACAACACCGACAGCTATGAGTGCAATGCACATGAACAGAATTAGTTGGTCACGACCCGAACCAGAAGTGCTCCAATACAAACGCACTGCTGAAACAATTAATAAGGCCGCAAAGCCCATGCTCAAAATTTCATGCTTCACAGTCTTCAAAAGTTTTGTTCCGAGAAATGCTCCCGCCACTGCTCCTATTGCTAAATACAGTGCAACCGGCCAATCAACGTGGCCGTGAGACCAATAGGTAATCAAGCTTGAAATGGAAATAGGAAGCACCGCCGCAAGTGATGTTCCATGCGCACGACGTTGATCCATTTTTGCAAAAAACACCAACCCAGGCACAATAAGAATTCCGCCGCCTACTCCAAAGATGCCCGACAAGAGGCCAGCAGCAAGCCCAACAAGGGCAATGACTCCGAGTTTTCCTTGTTCTGGCGTCGTTTCGACGGACGCATTCACTTCCAAACGCTCGCGAATAATTCTGGATATTCATTGATGTGCTTCACATTGAGTGGTCGCGGAAGGCTGACAATGGCAAGACCAACCCCGGCATCTTCATAGGCAAGAGCTCGCTCAATTGCTTCCGATTCGCTCATGCGGTCTACCCACAGTTGAGTAGAAATACGAATGGTAGAAATATCGCGACCAATTTCGTCACAACATTCCTTGAGCCGCGCTACCGACTTCTTCAAATCACCCAGTGGATCTTCGCTGTTGCCCGGAAAGTTCCAGTGATCTGCATACCGCGCGACAAGTGGCAACGTACGTTTCATACCGCCGCCACCAATGAGCACAGGTGGCATGGGTTGCTGAATAGGTTTTGGTTCGCAATAGGCATTGGTCAATGTGAAATATTTACCAGTGAAATTGCTTTGCTTTTGCGTCAGCATCAATTTGATGACCTCAAGGCCTTCAGCGAAACGATCGAATCTTTCGGTCATCGTTCCGAGTTCTATTCCGTAGGCGTTGCACTCGTCTTCGTTCCATGCCGCACCGACACCGAACTCCAAACGACCACCGCTGGTATGGTCGAGTGTTGCAGCCATATTTGCCAACACTGCTGGATGGCGATACACCATGCCAGTTACCATCACTCCGCCGCGCAGCCTCTGAGTGGCTTGCAATAATGCGGTGAGGGTAATCCAACCTTCCATGCACGGGCCCGAACGGTCGCCCGTAAAAATAGGTTCAAAGTGATCGAAGGTCCAGCCACTCTCCCAAAAAGGAATGGCGTCAGCCGCGGTCCATATGTTGAGCATTTCCTGCCAGGTACAAACCTGTGGTGCTGTCGCAAATGCAAACTTCATTTTTCCTCCATCTCGCTTCGTTCACCTTATGCCACGGCTCCTCAGTGCAAGAACTACTCTGACTTCATGGCCGATGACAGCACTGCACTGCGTCAAAAGATTCGCGCCATATTGGAACGGGCGAATCACCCGAATACCCCACAAGCCGAGGCCGAAACTGCACTCACATTGGCATTTCGCCTGATGCAAAAGCACAATATTTCGGAATCCGATTTCATTTCTGACAATGCAAGTACTCCCCATCGCTCAATCGCTTCTCAACGATTTGTACTTGCCGGCCCATACCGCGTTCGCCGCGGGGCGCTTTTACATGTCATTTCACTTGCGGTGAATTGCGCTTCGTACCGCGACATGATGGACACAGCGCCGAACACTGTCACCATGGTCGCATTTGGATCTCCTCATGATCTCTATTCACTCGAGGTTCTCTTCACAACAGCGGAGTTGCTTGCGTTACGTACCATGCCACAAGGAGACCGCCGATTTCGCACCTCGTGGTGGCAAGGTTTCACCGTTGGCGTAGACAAGAAACTGAAAAAAGAAAACTCATCGCTCATACGAGAAGCCCCTGGAGCAGGGCTTGTGTTGGTGGAACAAGCAAAACGAGCTGATGCAGAAATGCGATTGTCTACTCCCCATTTGCGCAGTTCCTCAACCACCTACTCTTCTGATCGTGATGCATTTTCTGCCGGCAAATCTGCAGGGGATCAGTTCAGCAGTTCTAAAAATCGTCTCAGTTCATTTCCACGGGCATTAGGCAAAGGGAAACTTTCTCCATGAGCGACCCAACGGAAATTGCGCTCACGTACGAAGTAGAGCAGAAATTTGCCGAAGCCATGCCAACACGTGTGCTGCTTGTATCTGAAGCAAGAACATGGCTGCACGAGATTTGCGAACAAGAAGACATTGACCCACCACGCATTGAGTCACACGATCTTCCACCACATATTGAAGCAGTCGCTGTTGGTGAATACTGGTGCATTTTGGTCAATGGGGTTGCTCCTACCCAGCACACCATTTTGCACGAGCTTGCACATCTCTCTTGCGCAAATAAAGGTCATGGAAAAGAGTTCCGTACACAGCTGGTTTCCTATGTACGCAGGTACGTCTCGCTAGAGCATGCTGCACATTTACATTCTCTTTTTACAAATGCGCAATTAAGTATTGAGCCGTTTTCCGCAACTCGCTAATCGAGTTTGCTCCCCACAACACTCACGAAACTCACACAGGCTCCAGGAGCCCCGCCCAAGTTATGTGTGAGAGCTTTGGTTTTCACAGAGTCTTTTTCTCCCACACCAGGAATTTGACGTGCACCTGCCTCGCCGCGCAATTGTGTCCAGCACTCAAAAAGCATGCGTAAGCCAGATGCTCCAATGGGGTGGCCGAACGACTTCAGCCCGCCATCTGGGTTCACTGGCAATTCGCCATCGAGGTCGTAGGTTCCTGCAAGCACTTCTTTCCACGCTGTACCGCGCTCGGCAAAACCGAGGTCTTCCATTAACACGAGTTCTGTTGGGGTAAAGCAGTCGTGCACTTCCGCCATTGCCAACTCTGCACGTGGGTCGGTTATTCCAGCCTGCTTATATGCATCGGTAGCGCTATGTACCACTTCATCAAATGTGGTGTAGTCATACGAAGGGTCAATGGGCCCAGCGGCTGGCCCCGCCACAAACGACAGTGCCTTTACATAAATTGGTCGGTCGGTGTATTTATGCGCATCTTCTACACGCACAATAATTGCGGCTGCAGAACCATCGCTCACACCGCTGCAGTCGAAAATGCCCAGTTGACCAGCAATGAGTGGAGACGCCGCAATGGTTTCCTTTGACACTTCTTTTTTAAATTGAGCTCGCGAGTTCAACGCGCCATTGCGGTGGTTTTTCCATGCAATGCGAGTGAGAACATCTTTCAATTCCGCTTCATCTACTCCGTATTTGTTGGCGTATGCCGGAGCCAATAATGAAAAGCTTGCGGGTGCGGTGACCGTTGCTTGAGTGCCATCACCCGCAGGTGAACTTACGACCAAGCCCGAGTAACCAGAATCTTTGAGCTTCTCTACACCAATTGCCATGACAATGTCATAGGCGCCAGACGCAACGGCGTAACACGCATTACGAAATGCTTCGCTACCTGTAGCACAATAATTCTCTACGTGCGTTACTGGCTTGTGTTGAATCTTCAATGGTCTACTGAGTGTTAGCCCAGACAAACCAGAACCCATTGTTCCTAACCAAAATGCATCTACATCGTCGAGTGCAATTCCTGCACTTGCTAATGCAGCACTCGATGAGTCGATGAGCAGGTCGTCGGTACTCTTGTTCCAATGCTCACCAAAGTTGGTGCAACCCATACCGATAATTGCTACTTTGTCGCGAATTCCATGACTTGCCATATTTACCCCGATCTATTTCACGCCTGTACGAACAGGCTTTGCTTTCCAAAAATAGTTATGAATTCCGTCTTGCGTAAAGAGCCTGCGAAACGACATTTCCACCCTGTCGCCAATTTTCACGGTTGCTGGGTCAACGTCGGTCAGTTCACATTGGAAACGCCCACCACCGTCGAAGTCGATAACGGCTGCAACTACTGGCGGGCTCATGCTGAACGCTAAGTGGTCGACTGTGTAGGTAGCAATGGTGGCGCGAATATCTGCCATTCGTACCATCTCCATTTTGTCGATGCTGCCCGACTGCAAACTGACGCGTGATGGCGGCAAATAAATGAATCCGCTTTCGTCGCGGCTTCCGTACAAACCATATTTCCATGCAGCAGTGCGCAAGCTTGGCGGGCCAGCCGGACGATCGGGTTCTGGGCGACGAGGTGGTTCACGATGCAAGAATCCGCGCCATGTAAGGAACTGCGCATACGACAGGTCATTTCGCCCCGCAGCAATTTGAGCCTGCACGGTGAGCGAGCTGTCTTGTTGCTTTTGATGAGCGACAAGTGCTTCAGTGGTGCGCAGCAAAATGACATTGACCCCGTCGGCTAACACCACAATGGCAATGACCTGGTTCGGTTGAGCCGTGTCGAGAACATTGGCCAGCATGACGCCCCAATGTGCGGTTCCAGAATTTCCCAGCGTTGCGGCAAAATCGTCGCGTAGAGTGTCGAGATTAATGCCACAAGATTTAGGTGCAGCTTTCACAGCACGCGTATGCAAACCAGAAAAGATACTGTGCGAAACGTCGGCAGCAGTGAGGTTTGCGTTTTTCAATGCTTCGTTGAATGCAACCTCTACAAGCGGCGCATAGGCATATTCACCGAATCGCTCTTCCCACTGCTTGCTCGCTTTTTCACCCGGAGTTCTCCACCTATCAACAAATTCAGATGTTGATGTGCCAGTGCTTAACAATTCGGCAATGACGTTTTCGGAGCCAAAGCAAAATGATGCAGCGCCGTCGCCGCCCAGTGACTCATCGTTTCCACCAGGAAGGCCAGTGCGAATATCACTTAACACTGCAATTGAGTTTCCACATGCAGCAGCATGAATGGCCGCGATACCACTTCTTACTGAGCCCAAACAATCGAAAGCGTTTACCGAATTGTCGAGGCTGAGTGCAGCATGAATTGCATTTGCATTTGTTTTATCGAGGTACCCGGGTTCGGTAGTTGCAAACCACAATGATTGCGGAGAATAGGTTTCGCTGACTCCACGTAAAGCAATACGACTAGCTTCAACACCCATTGAAGTGGTGTCTTCATCGAAGCTTGCTACAGCGCGTGTGCCTTTTGCCCCATTTGAACCAAGAGCCGATGCAATCGTGCTGCGTTGCAGGCGCCAATACGGAATGTACGCGCCATAAGAAATAATTCCCGTCATACTCCGAGAGTAGTCCGTGAGAACGAGCTGCTGGAATGTGGAGAACTAGGTGTAGTAAGGGTTATCGCCAGATGTGTGGTCGGTGAGGTCGCGAACCTTTAGAACGCCAGGAACCTTTTCCAGCAACGTTGTTTGCACACCTTCCAACATGGTCATTCGACTCATGGAACACCCATGGCACCCACCACCCATGGTGAGATACGCCGTGCCTTCGGTGTCGTGACCCATGAAAGTAACGAACCCGCCATGGGAAGCAAGTGCAGGGTTCACTTCTCCGGCTAGCACCGTTTCAATGTTGGCCGACAATTCATCATTTCGAACGAGACCTTCAACACTGGCAGCAAGGGGCTTATTTGGATTGCGAATAATGAGACCTTGTGCAGCGGAGTAGTCAAGAATTGAGCCTTGCAAAAGATCGATACTGTTTGCGGCGACGATTGTTTTAATGCCATCGGTGGTGCGCACTTCATCGGCGAAAGCAGCTTGCGTTACAACATCAAAAGACAAGTCGTAGCGGAAGTCTTCACCTGGGCTACTCACCACTTCAATGCGCAAACCCAAGCGGTCTTTTTCTGGTTCTTCGTCGCGCAACTCAATGAGTTTGGCAACTGCTTCAGGAGTCACCGACACGATGTATTCAACAGGGCTCGCTGGCGTATCGAATGGGCTGACTTTTGGGGTCTCAGTTGCTTCTGTGGTCACGTTGCAAAGGCTACCTGCCTCTGAGCCGAGACGCCATGGGAGCTAATAACTTGAAATGGCTCCCCCGCCGTCGCACTGCACGCGTTGCCCTGTTACGTAGGCCGAGCCTGGTGAACAGAACCACAGCACCACATTGGCTACATCACTGGGTTGGCAAACATGCCCAAAGGGGGCGTTTTCATCGAGCGACCTGAGGTTGGTGAGTTCTTTATTGCCCGTTAATGAACGCGATAAACGAACACCCATGTCGGTCTCTACCAAGCCTGGGGCGGCAATATTTACACGAACGCCGTGCTTTCGTTCTTCCTTAGCCAACGTGAAGGCCAACGCCTCCATGGCGGCTTTACCCATGTTGTACGGCGCGCCCTTAGCAGAGTTGTTTGCTGTAGCAACTGAAGAAATAAAAACAATGTCGCCTCGCTCTTGAGTACGCATGCTCGGCAGCACTGCGGCACAAAGTTGATGAGCACCGACCGCATGAACAGCAAGCAACTTCTCTACCTCAGCGGCATCGGTATCGGCAACTGCTTTGCCGCGTGATGCGATACCTGCATTGTTCACCAAAATATCGATATGGCCGAAGTCGCGAATAATTTCTTTGACCATTTTGCTGCTTTCTTCATAGTCGGCAACTGAAGCTCCGTAAATTTTGGCATTCCCACCGTCTTTCAAAATTGCTTGCAAAGTTTCTTCAGCGCCTTCTTTGCCACTGTGATAATTAATAGCCACAGATGCACCTTGCGCCGCTAACAGTTCGCTAATTCCACGGCCGATGCCACGGCCTCCGCCTGTTACTAGTGCAACTCGCCCGCTTAAAACACCCATGTATTCCCCGATTCACAATTCTGTTAACAACTTTGGGCACATCTTCTCATGCATGAAGGTAGTCGCAAAACAATCAGTTCTGCGTCGAATTTATTGAGCCCGACATCGCACGGCCAACCGCAGAGCTGTAACCTGAAAATAACTGAAGGGGAGCTTGCTGGTTCGGCAGGCTGAGAGGGTAGCCGCCGCTACCGACCCAAGAACCTGATCTGGGTAATTCCAGCGGAGGGAATACGGGTGAATAACGAAACGCATACACACAACAACACGGCTCTCATCTTTGCCGGTGGCAATGCGCCACTTCCCCATTTATCAAAGTTTTTACCTCAAGCGCAGTGGCGTATTGCAGCTGACTCCGGACTCGACCATGCACTTGCTCTTGGCGTCACCCCCGATGTTGTGGTTGGCGACTCAGACTCAGTGAGTAATGAAGCGCTCGCTCTAGCCCACTCATTAAACATTGAGTTCATCTCTGCACCAACCGATAAAGATTTCACCGATACCGAACTTGCACTTTCTCATGCAGTGCATCTAGGCGCTCAAAAAATTGTTGTTGTCAGTGCAGGCGGAGGGCGTTTCGATCACGCACACGGGTTGCTTGCTTCGCTCTTTCACCCAGAGTGGGCACATATACACATTGAAGCGTTCATTGATACCGCTCATGTATTTGCTCTTCACGGCCCAAGTTCACTTCACATTGAAGGAAAACAGAATTCACTCGTTGCTCTTCATGCAATGAACGGTATGGCACATGGCATCAGCACAGAAGGGCTTCGGTGGCAACTTCGCAATGAGAGCCTTGCCCCTTGGGTTAGCCGTGGCGTCAGCAACGAACTCACCGGAACATCTGGAGATATTTCCTTACAGTCTGGTGCACTTCTTGTTGTACAACCAGAAGCATTGACACAGAGATCACAAGAAGGTTAAGAAATGAAAAAACATATAGTCACTCTTCTTTGCGCCGCAGCAGTATTCAGCGGATGCGCTGGAAGTAACGAACAGGAAACTAAAAAACTCACGCTTCTGGCATACGACTCATTCACACCAAGTGAGGGAATTTTTGATGAGTTCACCAAGGAAACCGGAATAACCGTTGAAGTTGTTCTTGGTGGCGACACTGGTCAACTCATTTCTAAGGCAATTCTCACGGCGGGAAATCCGGAGGGTGATGTTCTCTGGGGTGTCGACAATACCTTTCTCACAAGGGCAATTAAAGGAGAAGTATTTTCTTCATACACTTCACCACTCACTAAGAACATGGCAGCCGATGTTGTAAAAATGACTCAACCTGACGGTGTGGTTACTCCGGTCGACACAGGTGATGTGTGTATTAACTACGACAAGAAATGGTTCTCTGAGCGCAATGTTGCTCCTCCGCAATCCCTTGAAGATTTGGCGCTACCCGAATATAAAGACCTCCTTGTGGTTCAAAACCCTGCGTCTTCTTCTCCAGGACTCGCTTTCCTTCTCTCCACAATTGCGTCATTCGGTGAAGACGGCTGGCAAAATTATTGGAAGAAACTGCGAGCCAATGGTGTCAAAGTTGTCGATGGATGGACCGAGGCATACACCATTGAATTTTCTGGATCATCTGGAAAGGGCACACGTCCGCTTGTTGTGAGTTATGCCTCTAGTCCACCAGCAGAAGTGGTGTATTCCGACCCGCCGGTGAGCGAACCACCAACAGCCGTCATCGACACAACATGCTTTCATCAGGTGGAGTTCGCTGGCGTTCTGCGAGGTTCTAAAAATGAGGATGCGGCAAAGCTTCTTGTTGATTACCTCGCAGATACAACATTTCAAAGCGACTTGCCACTTACGCTGTTTGTGAACCCCGTCAATAAAAATGTTGTGCTTCCCGAAGTGTTTACTTCTTTCGCCGCACAACCAGAAAAGCCCTTCTCAATGGACCCAGTCACCATTGAAGAAAACCGGGTGACTTGGGTAGATACTTGGAGCTCAATCGCTTTGCGATAACACCATGACTGCACCTCATCGCGTACGCATTTTCAAAAATACCCCTTGGCTTTTTGTGCCAGGCTTCATCTTTTTGAGTGTGTTTGTGTTGTGGCCAACACTTGTGGTGCTTTCAAAAAGCATCAATCAATCATCTCTCTCTCGCGTGGTCACCAACCCCCAACTTCGCCAAATGCTGTGGTTCACCACTTGGCAAGCATTCCTCAGTACCGTCGGCACTCTTGCTGTTGGTATACCAGCAGCTTTGGTACTGAGTCGCTATTCCTTTAGAGCACGGCAATTAATTCGCGCACTCACCTTTGTGCCGTTCGTGCTTCCCACCATTGTTGTGGGAATAGCTTTTTCATTGCTGTCACCAGCGTCGTATCAATCGGGGCCTATACCTCTCATTGTGGCCCACATCTACCTCAACATCGCAGTTGTCGTACGAGTCGTGGGAAACCGATGGGAAAAACTGCCCACTGCGTTTAACGACAATGCTGCAGTACTCGGAGCAACACCCTTCACCAATTTTCGAACAATTACCTTCCCGCTATTGCGCAGCAGCATTATTGGCGCAGGAAGCATTGTTTTCATCTTTTGTTTCAGTACGTACGGTGCAGCACGCGTACTCGCGGGTCCACGCTTCCCCACTATTGAAACAGAGATCTATCGTTACGCCTTTTTCCTTGGCAACATGCCCCAAGCGAGCGCCCTTGTTGTTTGGCAACTCTGCGTCATCATGTTGGTTCTTGCACTGACTTATGGTCAGAAAGATATTTACCTTGCTCAACGAAACCTCATGCCGCTTTCTTCTGAAAGAAAACTCAAACGCATAGTCTTTTCAGGTGCAGCAGCACTTATTACTGTCGCGACCCTGTTGCCTATAGCCATACTTTTTATTCACTCACTGCAATCGTCTCAAGGCTTTACTTTTTCCCATTGGGCTACAAGCGATATGTGGACATCGTTTCTCACCTCTCTTGGAATTGCCCTCTTCGCTACTGTGATGGCTCTATTTTTTGGAACGGGTTCAGCACTTGCAATTGCATATTCCACTCAAGTGAAATATCAGAAATTTGTTCAAGCCCTCACCTCTTTGCCCATTGTCATTTCAGCCGTCGCACTTGGTCTTGGCTATCTGCTCGCCTTTAGATCTGGCCCAATGAATTGGCGTGGCTCACTGTGGCTACTCGCCGTGGTGCATTGTGCTGTTGCTTTGCCATTTGTTGTACGAATTATCTCTCCAGCAGCCCGTGAAATTCAGCCTGAACTCCGCGAAAATGCCCTCTTACTTGGTGCATCTCCATGGGAAGTGTGGAAGAGCATCGACCTCCCTTTCCTCCTTCGCCCTTTAGCAATTGCGGCGTCATTTGCCTTTTCTATTTCGCTCGGCGAGTTCGGAGCATCCAGCCTTCTCACGCGACATGGTCACGAAACTCTGGCCATGAGAATTGGCCAACTACTTTCTCGACCTGGTGAGCAGCTACAAAAGCAGGCAATTGCCTCTGCTTGCTTGCTGGCTTTCTCATGCATCGCTATTGCACTTATTGTTGAATACATAGTGCAACTCAATAGACGGAAAGGAACACAGTGACATCTCCGTTCCTCAGCATTTCCCAATTGTCATTTCACGTACCAGGTGAAAGCACTTCAATCTTCAATCACTTATCGCTAGAAATAAACGAAGGCGAAATTGTGGCAATACTTGGGCCGAGCGGCTCAGGAAAATCTTCGTTGCTGCGCATCATTTGCGGGCTCACTCCTGCAAGTTCGGGAAACGTTGAACTACAAGGCAAAGACATCACTCATGTTGCACCGCACCTGCGCAACATTGGAATGGTGTTTCAAGGAACATTCCTATTCCCACACCTCACAGTGAGTGAAAATATTGCTTACGGCCTCAAAATGCGCAAAGACAGCAAAGAGTCGCAAACTTTACGGGTCGAGGAAATGCTCGACCTCATTCACCTATCAAATTTCTCTGAGCGTGATGTTGCACATCTTTCCGGTGGAGAAACTACACGGGTAGCCATTGCGCGCGCACTGGCCCCCACCCCTTCGCTACTGCTCCTCGATGAACCACTCACCGGACTCGATGAACACTTGCGCATTGATCTTGCTAAAGATCTTCGTACTGCGCTCACGACCTCTGGCATTACTGCAATACTGGTAACGCACGATCGCAACGAAGCAGCAATTGTTGCCGACCGCGTAGTGCAGTTCTCCGACCTCATTTCACCTTCATGACCCTGCCGTCTCAATTCCGCATTGCAATTGCTTCCACACAAGACATCTTGCCGTTACGAATGAAAGTGCTGCGTGAGGGCACTCCCTCGCAAGACCCCAGATACGCAGAAGACGACTGGGAGATCACAACACATCTTGCGCTGTATAAAGAAGATGACATTGTCGGAACTTCAAGTTGGCTCACTAAAACGTTCCCCCTGCCCCATGCCTCTAGCAACACGCTCGACACTCAATTGCGGGGCATGGCAATAGCTAAATCGCTCCAGAGCTCGGGCCTAGGGGCAGAGCTTCTGCTCTACGGAATTCAACTTGCTCAACGCAATGGTGCAGGCATTGTGTGGGCACGGGCTCGTGATAGCGCGTTGAAATTCTATGAAAGAAACGGCTTTACTACCGTTGGCGATGCATTTATTGACGAGGCAACAGGCATGTCGCACCATCTTGTCTACTTGCAGTGTTCGTAGCTATTTGATACTTAATTGAGTGGAATACAGAACTTCACTATTTGCATCGGGTGAAACAATGACGTCAACTTTCCACTCTCCTGGATACACAAATTGGATGTATCCAACGAAGTGATTTGGACCTACTGCATTGAGTTCTGCCTGGATAGGTGGAACATTGCTACTCGCCAACGAGAACCGCGCCTTTATTGCCAACACTGGGTCTAGTGAACCATTTGGTGGAGACACAATGACATGCATCTCAGATTCACCTACCCGCGGTGGAGAAATGGTGATGTTTGCAATGACGTCACCTTGCACCAAAGCTGTAGAGAAGGGCGCATTACTCACCGTCGGGCGTGGCGACGCGGCAACCATTCCCGAAGTAATAGACAACACAACAAGGCCCACAACAACTTCAGCGCACAGAACTGCCCGTAGCCGACTCACGCCACTTTCGTAGAACCGCCGACGCACAATTGCTGCGCAAATGAGCATGACCCCCACAACACACACCTTGGCAATGAGGGCTTTGCCATACGACGTCTTCGTGAGATTACCGATGCCGTCCATGAGCAACAGTGCTTGCACTACTCCGCTCGCCACGACAACAGCAATGAGAATTGCGGCTCTCTGAGAAAACCATTCCACAATTGATGTTGTGCGAATATCTTTCACGAATATCAAAAGAATCAGCCCTCCGCACCACACTCCAATTGCTGACACATGTAACGCCAGCAATGCAACAGTGAGAGCAGCTGGGGAATCAACTGCAGCGTGCCCAGCAAATGCATAGGTAAAAGGCAAGGTCACAAATGCAAAGACCGCCACAAATTTACTGATCTGATGATGTTCCTTCTCAGAGTTTCCCCATTGGACAAGAACACTCACCAGAATCAACGACACCACGATGCGTGCAAACAACGATTCGCCTAACTGCGTTGTAAAAACATCTTTCACTACGCTGACGTTTGCTATTTGACCCCATGTGCCACCTGAAGCATTCATTCCATGCAATAAATAGAGCAAAGCGGTGGACAACCCCAATACCGAGCCGGCCAGCACCACTGACCTATTCAAGGTTCTTCTTGGCGCATCACTGCCAAACAAAAAGAAAATTCCGGCAAGCACTACCGAGACAGCGATATATGAAAGCAGACGCATTAAGGCCATAGCGACCTTCAGCGCGCTCGATGTTTCGCTGTCCTTAAATGCAGTCTCAATAACCGATGCAAGGTTTGACACTGCTCCAGCACCTACTCGAAATGTAATTGCACCTTCTATAGGGTGCCCGTCTGCAGAAATGACTCGGTACACGGCCACATAAGAATCTTGCGCCAGTGTTGGTGGAACAACACGAACAATTGATGCGTCTGATGCATCTGCTTTTACCGCAGGCAGTTGAACCCGTTTGCCATTGCTTGAAAAGAGTTTGATGTAGCCGAGCGACGATTCAACCGATTCATCAAAATCTAAAACAATTTGCAGAGGTGTCTCTTCTAGCGTCGCCCCGGAAGTGGGCACAGAGTTATCGAGTACCGCGTGTGCAGATGCCATGGCAGCAGGCGCACAAAGTACACATGCCACAGCAACACATACGGTGCGCAAAAAGGTGCGAAGCATTTACAAGTTGTCCACTTGTTCAAGACCATCTGGAGTGACGCGACCAAAAAGCCATGCCAGCCTTTCATTTTCCGACAGCGCAAGTGCGATGGCTGGCAAGCCGCTCATTCCCATTGGCAAGCGACTCGTGTATCTCATGGACATTCGCGCAAGGTCGTGTCGAACATAGAGCGAATTCCACTGTGCATAAGTAAAACCTATTCCCAAGTCATGCATATGCACTTCCAATTCTCGCCAACGAAACAACGGCAGATCGGCAATTGCCAAGACAGCACCAACGGCATTTTTTCCATTCCCGAGCCACGCTTCACCGGGCGAACGTGCCCAGGATCCTTCAAGTTGATAGATCGACTCGCGAGTACGACGTACAAGTGCTTTTCCACTGAGCATCGCCTCTGTTGCAATGCCCTCTGCGCGACCTTTGAGCCCACCTGCATATTGTTCACCTTCACGACCCAGCGCAGCCTCAGAAAAGAGGTGACTGTGGCTATCGGCGTTGCGCGCCAAATGTGCCAATACATAACCTCTACTCCACTGAGGTAACAGTGAAGGCTCGGCACACCACTGGTCGATGTCGTCGGGAGAAATGGCATCAAGTAACGCCAGCAATGCCTGATGTGAAGCCGCGCACCCCGCAACGCAGTCGTCAATAAAACGCGTATCTAAATTCTGTGAAACCATGTCACTTCTCTTTTCGTCGAGAATCTATTGCAGCCAAACTATTGAATAGTTTGTCAGAGCTTTGCGGGGTCGCGCCTTCCGACAGCACGACGTAAACAGTTCCACCATTGCCTACCACTACTGCAGTTCGTGCCCTCGATAAAGACCCGGTATGACCCCATCTTCCTTTTAAGAAGCGCAAACCATTGCGGTATTCGCTGGAATAGCGCGACTCGTGCATCTTTTGCAGCCAAGAAGTTGAAAGAATTTTCTTGCCGGGCGTTTGCGAGTTCAGCGCATCAAATAAAACCGCAATGTCACGAGCCGACGACATCCATGCACCAGATCCACCAAGCACTTGCGTTGCGCGCGTCGTGGTATTCAAATAACCACCAGGAACCCCAAGTGGTTGCCATACCAAGCGCCAAGCAGCCGACTCAAATTTCAGTTTTGTTACTTTTTCAATGAGAAGCGTTAACAGCACATAGTTGTCATTCGAGTAGAGATACATCCCAACTGGCGCAGAAGGAGTCAATGTTGCAGCGAATTCGCCGTATTGCTGATAGCTGGTCTTGCCCGATGTAACAGCTTTAAAATTGTGCGAGGCCATTCCTGTTGCATGATTCAAAAATGCCCACACAGGCTGTGTACCAAGTATGTCTGCTGTTGATGGCGGGAATATTTCTGGAAGATAAGTCCTCATTGAAGTATCCAAATTAATTTTCTTTTGCTCGGCGAGTTTCAAAACTAAAGCAGCTGTAAGAGTTTTGCTCACCGACGCCAGCGAGAAATAAGTAGACGAATTGGCATTTCTCCCAACTTCATCTTGCACTTTTCCATTTTTCACCTCAACAACAACAGATCGCCCTGAAGTGAGAGAAAGCACTGCGTTCAGTTCCGCATTGCCCAAAGCGCGCGCCGATGTTCCGCCTTGCACAAGAACGCCAAAGACGCACATCACCAAAAATGCGCTTCTCAAAAGTTGACCGTGAAAGAATTTTTGCATGCCTATTTCAGGCTAGTTCCCTAATGACCCTTGTCGATAGGGAATCACCACACCAGCAGCAAAAATAGCACTGCGACCCTCTTGTGCAATTGCGCGGTGCAGGATGACCAATCGGTACTTACGCGAGGTCAGATAGCGACGCCATCGACGTAACCGCGTCACACACCGCACGCAATATCGGCACGGCAAGAAGTGCACCTGTTCCTTCACCAAGTCTCAACCCAAAATTGAACATCGCCTCTAACCCCAGATATTGAAGCGCAACCTCCGCCGCAGGTTCTGACGAACAGTGACTTGCGATACAAGACTTTATGCTCCATGGAGCAAGTTCACGCGCTAAACATGCCGCACTGAGCGTGATTACTCCGTCAAGGATGACGGGCACACGTAAGGAACTTGCTGCCACGATGAACCCAGCCATCGCCGCAATTTCAAGACCCCCAATTCGGGATACAACATCGAACACATCGAGACCAGCAGGAACTTTGTTCACAGCCTCTTCCACAATTCTCTTTTTCCGATCAAGAGTGGCGTCGTCAATACCTGCACCTCGTCCGGTGACAAGGCGTGCAGCACTGCGTGTGTAATACGCAATCAGACATGCTGCGATGGTCGTATTACCCATTCCAACTTCACCAACACACAAGAGTCGAGATCCGCCAGCCACAAGCCGTTCCGCAGTTTCGGCACCAACCTCAAATGCCCGCCGAGCATTTTCAACACTCATGACCATTCCACTTCGCAGGTCGTCGGTTCCTGACCGAATACGTTCTGGTCGAACACCGTCGACACCTTTAGGCCCGACTAAACCAACATCAACAATTTCCAGGTATGTGTTCGTTGAAGTTGCAAAGATCGAAGATGCTGCCTTGCCGCTTGCAATGACTGCTGACATTTGCCAAGTAATTTCCTGTGGCCACGGCGTCACTGTGTCGTCAGCTGCGATGCCGTGATCACCACAGAAAATTGCAACTGCAGCTGGGTCGGCTCGGGGAAAACGGTGTCGTTGAGTGCTCGCCAAATGTGATGCCAGTACTTCAAGTGAACCCAGCGAACCCACCGGCTTCACAAGTTGATCGAGGTGTTCTTGCAGCGACAACCCAAATTCCACTTCGGGTTCCGAACTGTGACATACAGCTCGGTCCAAAGCATTGGTCGGTTCGGCGAAGTATCGAAGAAGGGCCCACTCAAGGTCGGGTCCTGTGTAACAAAACTCCATACCAGCAGCGTGTGCTGCAATGGCATCTGATTCAATGTCACCGACATATAAACACCTTGAAGCATCTACTCCCATCACACTTGCTGCATGGAGGAGCGGTAATGGCGAGGGCTTGTGCACCCCTAGGTCTGCCGTTGCTACCACAAGTTCAAAGCAACTCGACAAACCTTCAGTCAACAGAAGTGAACGAAGGTCTTGCTCAGTCATCACGGTTGTGTTGGAGACGATACCGAGACGAGTCACGGTCCGTAGCTTTTCAATTGCCTGATGCACCCCTGGCAGTACAACCGTCCTTAACTCAGAAACAGGAGTACCCGGATTTGCTTGTTCAACTAAGGTATTTCCGACATCAAAAAATACCGCTTCGAATCGCCCGGCATCGTGAAAATTCATGCCAGCCACCAACTGATACTTCCAATTTTCATTGCGACGATGCCAACCACAATGAGAATTGTTGTCTCGCCAACCTGCTCGACTGCGCCCAAAATATCTCCTACTATTCCCCCGATTTTTTTTACCGCATATGCAAGTACTAGGCGCCCCATCCCAGCCGTTGCTGTTATCAGCACAAGCCCCCACCAACCACAAAATAGAATACTGACGGCAACTGCGAAGAGTGACGCCCACATGACATCACGATTCGTCACTCCTCTTACGTAATTCGCTCCGAGTCCCTCAGAGATACCAGTAGCCGATGTCATAATCGCCACCGCACCTGCTCGACCAATGCAATGCATCATCGCCAAAGCCACAAAACCATTTGCAGTTGTCAGGTCGGTGAGCAAAGAAACTTGCAAGAGAACTTGTACAACGAGCGCCAGAACGCCGTACGTGCCGTGACGAGAGTCTTTCAATATCTCGCGACGTTGTTCGGGAGTCCATCCACCCACGAGGCCATCGGCCGAGTCTGCCAACCCATCGTGATGGAAACCACCTGTGATGAGAATTCCCAGAGTTATGGAAAGCACCGATGCAGGGAGCGCCGGAAGGACCTCACGTAATGCGACATATGCCCCACCGCATGTGACGCCGATGAACAAACCGATTACTGGGAACCAGCGTACGATTCTTGACATGGAGATTTCTTCGCCGTGACCGATGGGGATACGTGTCAAGAATGCTGCTGCCACACGCGCATGTTGCAGTCTTGGTGATTTATTCATACGAGACTCATCGGATCTTGAAGCAAAAAAGCTTGACCAGAACTCATAAACAACGTTCGGTGTGCTCGATACGCGACAAGACTATTTACACGCCCAAGAGTGTCACGATACTCACGGCCCAATGATGTCTCTGGATGTACGCCAAGCCCAACTTCGTTGCTCACAACGACACTAGGTGAACCGTGATTTACCAGTACTTCCACGAGTTCTTGAGCGTTCACAAGTATCTGCGCCTCCGTGGCACCACGATGCATCATGTTCCCCACCCAAACAGTCAGACAATCTATAATCACAAAATGATTTTTAGGAATGCTCTTGACTGCCTCGGCTGGATGCAACGGATTCTCTAACGTGCTCCAATTATTTGGCCGACTCGCCTGATGCATTTCAATTCTATTTGCCATATCGCTATCAAATGCTTCGGCGGTCGCCACAAATGTGACGGGGCCGGTCCACCTTCGCCCCAGTTGTTCTGCAAAGGTACTTTTACCGCTGCGGGCACCGCCAACAACGAAAACAAAACCGTCTTTCATCATTAAAAGTCAATTCCGCGTAGGGCTGCAATCTTTTTGTCGTAGGCGTGATGGATACTTTGTGTTTCGGAAGCCGTGTCGGCAAGTGCTATCAGTTCTGGTAAAGCGTCACGACCTGTGAGCACGACATTCACATGAGTAGGGCGATTCTGAATTGTTGCCACCACTTCATTGGTATCAATCCAGTTCCATGAACACAGATAAGTAATTTCGTCCAGAACGACTAGTTGATAAGCGCCGTCTTCAATAACTTTTTTTGCTTCAGACCATGCTCGGCCAGCCGCAGCTTTGTCATTTTCTAAGTTTTCTGAATCCCAAGTGAACCCATCACCAAGAGTACGAAAATCCATTCCGAGCAATTTGCAAGATTTCTCTTCGCCTGTTGCCCACTCACCGGACTTCACGAATTGGAGAACAGCCACCTTCCAGCCCTGCCCCACAGCGCGTACAGCAACACCAATCGCGGCAGTGGTTTTACCCTTACCATTTCCCGTGTGTAAGACAACAAGCGAAGTTGCCTTGCGCAAATCATCGGGGCGAGGATCTTGTGTTATTGGATCAGATGTCACTGCTTGTCTCCATATGTCGAAAAGGAACTACAACTACGGTGCCGTCTGGTTCATGATGCACACGTACTGACACCCCATAGAATTCCGCGAGTGTTTCTGCTCGCAGCACTTCTGCTGCACTTCCGCGTGACACGCAATAGCCCTGATGCAAAAGACACAGCCGATCGGAATAGAGGCCTGCAAGCGTGAGGTCGTGCATTGCGGAGACAACGGTGAGACCATGCTCTCGCCGGAGCTTGTCAACAAGTTCAAGTGCTTGTTGTTGATGTCCGATATCTAGTGCATTCGTTGGCTCATCAAGTAAAAGAATGGGAGATTCCTGCGCGATGGCGCGAGCGATAACGACTCGCTGTTTTTCTCCACCCGACAAAGTTCCCACCGCGCGATATGCAAAGTCATTCAAATCAAGCCGATGCAACACATCATCAACAATCTTCCAATCGTGCTTTGTCTCGGTACCGAAGTGTGAAATAAACGGATTACGACCAAGCACAACGTACTCTCGTGCAGTCATGTCGTCGGGCAATATTGGCGATTGCGGTACATAGGCAACTAGTTGTGCACGACGCCGTGCCGAACGCATCCGTAATGGTGACCCATCAACGCGAATCTCACCGGAATGTTTGACTAATCCGGCTATTGATCGTAAAAGAGAGCTCTTACCGGCTCCGTTGGGCCCAATAAGACAAAGCCACTCACCAGGCTTGACAGAGTCGGTGAAATCGTTGAGTGCGTTGCGTGTCCCATAGGCGACACCCACGCCTGACAAATTCAATGAAGTCATCGGGTGCCTTGCCTTGTGCGCAGCAAAAGAAGAAAAAACGGTGCACCCAAGAAGGCTGTAACAACACCGATAGGGGTTTCAGATGGATTTTGCAAGATGCGTCCGGGAATATCGGCGACTATCAAAAATGATGCACCCAAGAGAAAACTGAGTGGAAGAATGAGGCGATAGCTTGCCCCCACCAAAAGCCGAACGGCATGAGGCACGATGATGCCCACAAAGCCGATGAGACCACTCACAGCGACAACTGCCGACGTGCCGAGTGTGGCGGCAATAACCACGGCGATGCGAATTCGCTTCACCGAGGCGCCCAGAGCCGCGGCTTCGTCGTCACCAACACGCATCACATCGAGAAGCCGGCGATGAGCAAAGAGAACACCACAGCTCAAGATGACATAGGGCAATACCAATCGCACATCGCTCCATGTGGCTGAACTCAGCCGCCCTAGAATCCACGAATACACCTGACGAATTACTTCGGTGTTGCGTTGCAAGACAAAAGTTTGCATCGCGGTAGCGAGCGAGGTGACAGCAACGCCCGCAAGCACCAATGTTGCAGCACTACGTTGACCGCCAAATGCGGTGCCAACCAAGTAAGTCACCGCAACGGCAATCAGCCCGCCAGCAAAAGCGACAAGAGGCAACGGGTCAACAATCCATGAACTTGATCCGGAGCGATTTACCGTGAAAACAACGGTCGCCCCAAGACCCGCTCCTGCGGCAACACCGAGCAAGTATGGATCTACAAGCGGGTTGCGAAAGACACCTTGGTAGCACGCACCACTTAATGACAAAGTTGCTCCGACAAGTGCTGCAAGGACTACTCGCGGCATGCGAATTTGCCAAATAATTGTCCACTCACGTGGCGATATGCCGCTATCGAGTGAAATCAGCGGAAGCCGGTCGAGAAGCGCTAAAGGCACACGCCACCAGGTAGGGCCCGCAGGCCCTACCATGGCGCCTAGAAGCAAGGCTGCGCACATGGCTACAGCCGCGGCGGGAATCCACCATCGGCCAACTAACCACCCTGTGCGAGCGATGCTATCTTCGCGAGTAGACATGAAATAGGCGTTACTTAAGTTTCGACATGTAAGCCGTAATAGCACCAGCCACTTGCTTCACTAGGTCAACCACTCGTGGACCCCAACGTGATGCAACGTCATCGTCGAGTTCTACAACATTGCCGTTGGTAACCGCATCAATTTTATCCCAACCTGGTCGCGTCGCAACAGTCTTGGCGGTTTGAGCACAGCACTTCGTATCGGCTAAGAAAACGAGTTTCGGGTTCGCCGAAATGATGAACTCTTGCGATAACTGCGGATAGTCATTGCCAGCCTCGGCTGTGTCAGCGATATTTTCCATCTTGAAAAGTGACAACACTTGACCAATAAATGTGTTTGACGTGACTGAATAAAACGTATCATCCAACTCGTAGAAATAATTCACAGGGGCTTCGGGAATTTCAAGCGACGACACTGCAGTCTCAATTTCTGACTTCATCGAAGACACAAGCGCCTCAGCTTCTGTTGTCTTTCCAGTCAACTCGCCAAGTTCTGTAATTTGCCTGTATGAGTCGTCAAAGTTTGTCGCTGCTGCACCAACCCATACTGCGATTCCCAGTTTTTCAAGTTGACTTTGCAGGCTTCCCGGATCGAACGCGATCAACACCGTGGTCGGCTCAAGCGCGGCAATTGCTTCAACGCTTGGCTCGTACCCGTCGATCTTGGGTTCAAAAGCATTTGCTTGCGCAGGGAAGTTGCTGTACTTGTCAACTGCGATCAGTTGATCTCCTGCACCAATGGCATAAAGCATTTCGGTTGCAGTTGCAGACAGTGAAACTATTTTGTTTGTTGATACTTCCGGCACCGCGGTATCGGTACTCGCTTCAGCAACGGTGTCGGCAACAGTATTGACCGCCGATTGGTCGCTTGTTCCACAGGCAGCAAACAGCAAAGCCGATGCTCCCACTGCTAAAAAAGTGCGGCGAGATACACCGCGTAACTGATGAATAGAGTGAATTGACATAGTTCTTCCTCCGAAGATTGCTGGAGAAAGAAGAGTGGGTCGAAGGTGGGGTTCTCCCACCTCGCGGACCGCCCTTCCTTCGAGGACTGGTAAACGCATATAGATCAGGCGACCGGACTTGCCTTCTACAGCTTGCGCTGAGAAGTTTTACCGTTGCGGGACAGTGCCGGACTTTTACCGGACTTCGCTGTTTTCTATATCTCACAACTATTGCTGTGATGTGATGACTATATCAGAGAAAATTCAACTCACAAGTTTCGCAAAGCGCGAGATGCCTTCAACAATGTCATCGTCGCCCAGAGCAAACGAGAACCGTGCATAGCCAGGCGTACCAAAAGCTTCACCAGGCACGAAAGCAACCTTTGCTTGGTCGAGCACGATGTCGGCAAGGTCAAGAGTGGTATGCGCTGTGACACCGCCATATGAGCGACCGAGCAAACCCCGCACCTGTGGGAAGCAGTAGAAAGCACCTTCTGGTTCAAGACATGACACGCCAGGAATATCGCTCAACATTTTGTGCATTGTTTTTCCACGACGCTCAAATGCGGTGCGCATCATCTTCACTGCTTCAAGGTCGCCACTCACTGCCGCAAGTGCAGCAATTTGTGCAACGTTCGAAACGTTGCTCGTGGAATGCGACTGGAAGTTAATTGCAGCTTTCATTACATCGTCTGGGCCAATCATCCAGCCCACGCGCCAACCAGTCATTGCATATGTCTTAGCAACACCGTTCACAATGACGCATTGGTTGGCAATTTCAGGAACGAGTGTTGGCATCGAACTGAACTGATGCTTGCCGTAAGTGAGGTGCTCGTAAATTTCATCGGTAATCACCCAGATGCCATGTTCCACTGCCCACTTGCCAATCGCAGCAACTTCTTCTGGTGGGTACACAGAACCACTTGGGTTGTCGGGCGAAACGAACAACAACACTTTCGTGCGAGGCGTGCGCGCGCGCTCAAGTTGTTCCACGGTTACTCGGAAACCAGATTCTTCAGTGGTGTCAACAACAACGGGCACTCCCCCGGCCAAGGTGATGGCTTCGGGGTAGGTAGTCCAAAACGGAGCAGGGCAAATGACTTCATCACCTGGGTCGCACAATGCAGCAAATGCAACGAACACTGCGTACTTGCCACCGTTAGTCACCATTACCTGACTGGCCTTGCACGCAAAACCGCTGTCGCGCAGGGTTTTCACTGCAATGGCTTCACGCAACTCTGGAAGGCCCGCTGCAGGCGTGTAGCGGTGGTTCTTCACGTCGTAACACGCTTTGGCAGCAGCCTCAACAATGTGGGCAGGAGTGGGGAAATCGGGTTCGCCGGCACCAAAGCCAATGACATTTTCGCCCTTCGCTTTGAGGGCCTTCGCCTTCGCGTCGACGGCAAGGGTGGCTGATTCGGCAATGGCCGCAAGGCGAGCAGATACACGCTCGAGTTTTGCTGGAGAGGTCATGAATGCAATGCTTACACAGTGAGCACAGTTCCCCCCAAAACAATTCGCATTCCTCAAGAATTTTTACCAGCTGACGGACGCTTCGGATGCGGGCCGTCCAAGGTCCGCCCCGAGCAACTCAGTGCTTTTGGCACGCGTGGAGCCCAACTTTTAGGCACTTCCCACAGGCAGGCGCCCATCAAGAACCTCGTGGGCTCTGTACGCAGCGGCCTGAGTGAATTATTTCTCTTGCCAGACGGCTGGGAAATTGTCATGGGCAATGGTGGCTCCACCGTGTTCTGGGACGTCGCCACATTCGGCCTCATCGAGTCGCGCAGTGAGCATCTCGTCTTTGGTGAATTCTCTTCAAAGTTTGGTGAAGCCGCAGCCGCTGCTCCACACCTTGGTCAGCCCGTCATTGTTTCTACTGAACCTGGCACGCATCCGGTCGCAAGAAAAGAAGATGTTGATGTGTACGCATTCACGCACAACGAAACATCAACTGGCGTTGCCATGCAGCTACAACGGCCTGCCTTTGCCGGCGATGCATTAGTCGTTGTCGATGCAACATCTGCAGCGGGTGGTCTTCCTTGGAACCCGAGCGAAGTAGACGTGTATTACTTCGCACCGCAAAAATGTTTTGCATCAGATGGCGGATTATGGCTTGCTGCATGTTCACCACGCGCCCTTGAACGCATCAACTCCATTGCAGCTTCAAAGCGCTGGTGCCCCGCATCGCTCGATTTGAAAATTGCACTCGATAACAGCGTTGCAAACCAGACCTACAACACTCCAGCACTTGGCACTCTCATTTTACTCGATGAACAAATTTCATGGATGCTGAAAAACGGTGGGCTCTCATGGTGTGTTGCACGTTCGCAAAAATCTGCAGATCACCTCTACTCGTGGGCCACCGAGCGTTCATGGGCAGAACCCTTCGTACGCAATGCAGCCGAGCGTTCTGCTGTGGTCGGAACCATCGACCTCACCGGCGTTGAGGCCAGCGATATCAATGCGGCCCTTCGCGCCAATGGCGTTGTTGACACCGACTCTTACCGCAAATTAGGAAGAAATCAGTTGCGCGTTGGCATGTTCCCGGCAATTGACCCAGAAGATGTTGTGCAATTAACGAGGAGTATTGACTTTGTGGTGGAACAATTGGTTCCATGATTTCTAAAGACGTGCTCACTGCAAGCTGGGACGACATTGCCCCGCTACGTGACCCCGTCTTCCTCATCGCGTTGCGCGGCTGGTTCGACGTATCGAATGCAGCAACTGCAGCCATCGAGTGGTGCGTTCAAGAACGCGTTGTCACCATTGTAGGAAGCATTGACCCCGACCCATTTTTCGATTTCACCCACGAACGACCCGAGGTATATCTCGATGAAGATGAAGAACGCCAATTGCGGTGGCCAGAAAATAACATTTACATTGCACGATTTCCCGAAGGCGCACGCGACCTCGTACTTCTGTCGGGCGTAGAGCCACACATCCACTGGTCTACTTTCATCGACTGCATTGTCGACGTTGCACAAGGTCTGAAGTGCTCAGCCGTTGTTTCACTCGGCGCCCTTGCCGACCAGGTTCCTCATACTCGCCTGCCACCCGTGGTCGGCAGTACTACTAACCCCGACCTTGCACGCAGGCTTGGCTTGTCGCAACCTCAATACCAAGGCCCTACTGGCGTTATTGGCGTCATGCAAGAACGTTTCGACCGCACGGGCATGCCTGCTGTTTCGTTACGTGTAGGTGTTCCGCACTATCTCACGAACGCGCAACACCCGCGCTCTACCGCAGCGCTTCTTCGCCACTTGGAACACGTTCTTGGTGTTCCTACAAACCATGGCGCCATTGACGCCGATGTACGCCGATGGGCAGTACTGCACGAAGAAGCTGTTGAAGACGACGCGCAAACCTTGGCCTACGTGCGCATGTTGGAACAACAATTCGACCGTCGCTCGGAAGCAGCAATACCGACAGGCGAAGACCTTGCCGCAGAATTTGAAAAGTTCCTGCGCGAACAGGACTAACCCTTTCCTTAAGTGTTCTCGGCGCCGTATGTGCCGGAAATCGCGACATTTGGCGCCGAGAAAAGCACCGAACGTTACCGAGTGAAACTAGTGACTATTTCTCGGCGCGTAGCGTCACGAAAAGCGGGACGTACGGCGCCGAGAACACTCCAGTGGGGTTAGGTGTTGGTGATGGCGCCGGTTTCGGCACCTTGCACGAGCTTGGCGTATTTCCCGAGCACACCTTTGGTGTAACGCGGTGGGTTTGGTTTCCAGCCCACCTTGCGTGCGGCAATTTCTTCGTCGCTTACCAATAAGTCGAGCCGTTTTGAATGCACGTCAACCAAAATTTTGTCGCCGTCTTTCACAAATGCAATAGGGCCACCATCGGTAGCTTCTGGAGCAACGTGCCCAATGCAGAAGCCCCAAGTGCCACCGCTGAATCGACCATCGGTAATAAGTGCACAGTCGGCACCACGGCCAGCGCCTTTCAGTGCACCTGTAATGGCGAGCATTTCACGCATGCCTGGGCCACCTTTAGGTCCTTCGTAGCGAATGACCAACACGGTGCCGGGCTTGATATCGCCAGCCAGAATTGCAGCCATCGCGCCATCTTCACCATCGAAAACTCGCGCAGCACCTTCAAAGTGCAACTGATCTTTGCTGAGGCCGGCAACTTTCACTACCGAGCCACGTGGGGCCAATGTACCCGTCAGAATATTGATGCCGCCCTCGGAGTGAATGGGGTCTGATAGCGGGTGTAACACATCACCATCGGGTGCAGGCGGATTAATTTCGGCAAGGTTTTCCGCCATTGTTTTTCCTGTGCATGTCATCACGTCACCGTGCAACAAACCAGCGTCGAGAAGCATCTTCAACACCACAGGAACACCGCCAACACGGTCGATGTCGGTCATGTGGTACTTGCCGCCTGGCTTGGTATCGGCAATGTGAGGAACCTTTGCCGCAATGCGGTTGAAATCTTCAAGTTCAAGAGGCACTTCAGCTTCGTGCGCAATAGCAAGAAGATGCAAAACAGCATTGGTGCTTCCGCCTAATGCATTAACAACTGCAATGGCATTTTCAAATGCTTTCTTCGTCATGATGTCGCGCGGACGAATGCCCAAACGCAACAAGTTCATTACTGCTTCACCAGCACGCTCTGCATCGCCTTCGCGACGTACATCGACTGCCGGGGGCGAAGCTGTTCCGGGAAGGCTCATGCCTAAAGCTTCAGCAATAGACGACATCGTGTTTGCAGTAAACATTCCGCCACATGCACCTTCACCTGGGCATGCGTTACGTTCAATATCGCTCAGTTCTTCATCGGTAATTGTGCCAAGCGCATGTGCGCCCACTGCTTCAAAAACGCTTGTGATATCGAGTGCTTCGCCGTGTAACTGACCCGGCAAAATGGAACCGTTGTAAACAAAAACCGACGAGAGATTGAGTCGCGCTGCTGCCATGAGCATTGATGGAATGCTCTTATCGCAACCGGCAAGACCAACGAAACCATCGAACCGCTCAGCATGTATCACGGTTTCCACGCTGTCGGTGATGACCTCACGACTTACTAGCGATGCACGCATTCCTTCGTGACCCATGGAAATACCATCGCTCACTGTGATAGTGCCAAACTCCAATGCAACGCCACCTGCTTTGCGCACACCCGCCTTGGCAAACTGCGCAAGTTTGCGCAGTGTCATGTTGCAAGGTGTTACTTCGTTCCACGAAGAGGCAATAGCTACCTGTGGCTTAGCCCAATCGTCATCGGTCAGACCCACTGCCCGCAACATAGAACGTGCCGGCGCCCTTTGTGGGCCATCGGTTACGTCACGACTACGGGGTTTGATATCGACTGGGGTGCCATCTGCGCTTGCCATAGAGGCAACGCTAGTGGTCAGCCACGCCCAAAACCGAAGAGATGGCTTCCTACCTTGCGCATTTGAATTTCCTCACTGCCCTCGGTGATGCGATAACGGCGGTGATGACGGTAAATGTGCTCAAAAGGCATGTGCCGGGAGTACCCCACCCCACCGCAGGTTTGCATTGCACGGTCGGCTGCGTCGCAGGCCAATCGGTTGGCACGGTAATTGCACATGGCAACGAGATGCGTGACTTCCATGTGGTGCTTATTGTCGAGCGACCACGCCGTGTAACGAACCATTTGACGCAACATGGCGGCCTCGGTGTGAAGCTCAATCAGTGGAAACTGAATTGCTTGATTCGTTGAAAGTTTTTTGCCCCAGGTAATGCGACTGTTGGAATACTTCACTGCTTCATTGATGCAGAACTGAGCAGCACCCAAAGATGAAGCTGCCTGACGAATTCTGTTTTCATGCACGAAATGCTGCGCAAGTTCAAGGCCGTGGTCAATACGTCCGAACACAGCTTCTTCGCCTACACGAACATCTTTCATGCTGACTTCTGCATGGTCTGTTGGCATGTTGAAGGTCCACCAAAAGAAATCAACATTGAACCCAGGTGCATCGGTCGGAACAAGGAACGCAGAGATACCAACTGGGTCACCAGGGGTGCCACTGGTACGAGCAAAAATGATGTCGTGTGTTGCGTGATGCAAACCACTATTCCAACGCTTCATACCGTTAATAACCCATTCACTACCATCGCGATACGCGGTGGTTTCTAAGTATGTGGCATCACTTCCGTGGTTTGGTTCGGTGAGACCAAAGGCCAAACGCTTTGTGCCTTCCAAGAAACCCGGCATCCAATTTTTCTTTTGTTCCTCGGTGCCAAAGTCGCGCATCATGAGAACAGTTGGGAAGTTACCCACAATGCTCGACTCATTTTGCAAATCGTTGTGAAGACCCAAGCCCTTTGTGGCGAGGTGTTCACGAATGATGGCCATCTCTAAGTTGCTTGCATCACGACCGCCGTATTCTTTTGGCAATGCAAGACGCAACCAGCCAGCAGCATCAGCTCGGCGGCGCATTTCTTTCAGCAAATCTTCCCAGTCGGCACGCGGCACGCCATCGTTTTCAAAGTCGGTGCGTGCCCATTCTCGACGATGGTCGAAAAAGCGCATGTTGTCGTTTTCAAGCTCAAGTGGCTTGATTTCTTTCTCAATGAATGCATCGAGTTGCGCCAATGTGGCTTGAATTTCCCCAGGTATCTCAAAGTCCATGATTAAAGGCTAGGCGAATGGAGCACAAGCCCTATTACCAGCGGGTAGTTAGGGCAAACTAGAGGGGCAGAATACGGCGATAAAAGAAGGAACCCATGACCAACTCACCTAGCACCAGCAACATCCAGCGCGTGGGCGTTATCGGTTGCGGCCTCATGGGCTCTGGCATTGCCGAAGTGTGTGCCCGAAACGGCCTGGAAGTTCTCATTCAAGAAGCCACTGTTGCCGCAATGGAGGCGGGCCAAAAGCGCCTTGTTACTTCACTCGACCGCGCACTTGGCGCCAACAAGATTACTGAAGAAGAACGCGATCGCGCTATCAAGAATTTGCACTTCACCACCGACGTTGCCGACCTCGCCGACCGTCAATTGGTCGTAGAAGCAGTTGTTGAAGACGAAACATTAAAAACCAACATCTTCAAAAGCCTTGACAAAGTCATTACCGACGACAACGCCATTTTGGCCACCAATACCTCGTCTATTCCCGTCATGAAACTTGGCATGGCCACTCAGCGCCCATCGCAAGTAATTGGTATTCACTTTTTTAACCCCGTTCCTGTCTTGCGCCTTGTAGAACTTGTTGCTTCGCTTCTCACTTCTGAAGACACCATCAACCGCTCCACTGCATTTGCCGAAGTTGCTCTGCACAAGCGCGTCATTCGCTCTAAAGACCGCGCTGGCTTCATTGTGAACGCGCTCCTCATTCCCTACATCCTTTCTGCAGTGCGCATGTTGGAGTCGGGCTATGCATCGGCAGAAGATATTGACCTAGGAATGGTGGAAGGTTGCGCACACCCAATGGGCCCGCTGCGCCTTGCCGACCTCATTGGTCTCGACACCACCTCTGCAGTTGCTGAAAGTTTGTACACCGAGTTCAAAGAACCGCTCTATGCAGCACCACCATTGCTTTCTCGCATGGTTGATGCCGGCCTTCTTGGCCGCAAAGCAGGACGCGGTTTTTACGATTATTCAAAGAAATAGAGGCCCCCATGTCTGAACAACAATTCTCACTCGACACCGACCAGATGGCATTTCGCGAAGTCATTCGCAAGTTTGCCGAAGAAAAAATTGCTCCATACGCAGCCGAGTCTGACGCCAACAGTGCATATTCGTGGGAGTCATTCAAAGCACTCCAGCAAATGGAACTCACGGCACTCAGCTACCCCGTTGAATACGGCGGCAGCGGCGCACCACTTGTTACTCAAGCAATGGTTGCCGAAGAACTCGCTCGCGTGTGTGCAAGCACCAGCCTCATGTTTCTCATTTCTAAACTTGGCATGTTGCCAGTTATTAACTTCGGTAGCGAAGAACTGAAGGCGAAATACCTTCCACGCATTTGCACTGGTGAATCACAAGCAAGCTACGGGCTCTCTGAAGCCGACGCTGGAAGCGACGTTGCTTCCATGACCACACATGCCGAAAAAGACGGTGATAGCTGGGTAATTAACGGTTCCAAATGCTGGATCACCAACGCCGGAGTGAGCGACCTGTACACCATCTTTGCTCGCACTTCCGACGATCGCCACCGTGGCCTCACCGCTTTTCTTGCTGAAGCAAGTTGGGGCGTGCATGTTGACAAACTCGAACACAAATTAGGAATTAAAGGCTCCCCAACCGGAGTTCTTCGATTCGACAACTTGCGCGTACCCGATGCAAACCGCATTGGCGAAGTGGGCGACGGCTTTGCTATTGCCATGCACACGCTCGACCGCAGCCGCCCCACCATTGGTGCTCAGGCAGTAGGCATTGCTCAAGGCGCTATCGACTTTGCAGTGAACTACATGAAAGACCGCAAAACATTTGGCAAGCCCATCGCAGAACGTCAAGGTTTGCAGTGGATGGTTGCCGAGGCGCAAACGCAAGTAGAAGCGGCTCGAACCCTGGTGTACCGCGCATGCGGTGCTGTTGATGCCGGCGACCCACACGGCGACTTGTCGCAACTTGGGGCCATGGCCAAATGGTTTGCTTCAGACGTTGCCATGAAAGTCACTACCGACTGCGTGCAATTACTTGGCGGATACGGTTTCACCACTGAATTCCCTGTGGAGCGCATGATGCGTGATGCAAAAATCACACAAATTTATGAAGGCACCAACCAAATTCAACGCATGGTAATTTCTAAAAAAATCTTTAGCTAAAGAGCCACTGCACTCAGTGGTGCAGCACTACTGGAAGTTTATGTAGACCACGCGACAACATGGTGGGGTGCCACGAGAGCTCTTCACGAGTACATGCCATTTCAATGCGTGAGAATTTATTCATGAGTGCACCAAGTGCGAGTTCCACTTCAAGGCGTGCCAGTGGCGCACCCAAACAGAAATGCAACCCAAAACCAAAGCCCATGTGGTTGGTGGGGTTGCGTCGCAAATTGAGTTGCCCTGGGTTTTCAAAAACGCGTGGGTCGTGGTTTGCTGCAGGGTTTGCAATGAACACGCGCTCACCTGCTGTGAATTTCACACCACCATATTCATGGTCTTCTTTGACCAAACGCACCGTGGCGCGCGCAGGCCCGTCGAAACGAATGAGTTCCTCAACGGCCATCGGGAAAATGTCGGGGTTCGCACGCAGATCGGCCATTTGTTCAGGGAACTCAAGGAGCGCAAGGAGGCCACTAGTAATGAGGTTTGTTGTGGTTTCATGCCCCCCAAAGAGCAGCAACGTGCACGTAGAAATGAGTTCATCGCGCGACAAAGAATCGCCGTCTTCGTGCTCGAGCAACAAACTAATGAGGTTGTCTTCTGGGTCCTTTTCAAACTTGTTGATGAGTTCCAACAAATAGTTCTTGAGTTCCATCATTCCGCGCGCTGCGCTGCGGAAACGATCGGGGTTGTCGTATGCACCAAAGACCAACGCAGTAATGAGATCAGACCACTCTTTGAACAAATGACGGTCAATAGGTGGCACTCCCAGCATCTGCGCAATCACAATGGCCGGCAACGGTGCGGCAAAGGATTCCATGATGTCGACAGGAACCCCTACAGGGAGTTCTGCGATGAGTGAGTCGACCACTTCGGTCATTGCTTGTGTACGAGCACGCACCACAGGCGGAGCAAATACACGAGACACCAAGCGACGCATACGAGTGTGATGCGGTGGGTCGAGAAACACCATCCAGTCGGCCAAGATACCGAAAGTTTCGTCTACCTCAGGTGAATTTGCCGACTTGGAAACCGCCTGGCGAAATGGCTCAATGCGCGAAGCAGTGAGATGCGGGTTCTTAATGGTTGCCGTAACATCGTCATAACGCGTAATAATCCACGCCTTGTGCTTGGGGTTCCAGTGAATGGGGTCGTTTTCGCGTAGCTCGGCGAAGTACCCATAAGGGTCACGCACCGCAAAGTCGCACATTAAATTTTCATCGAACACTGGTGTAGACATAGCACCCACTCTTATTGAAGCTTCTCAAATAAAAAGTGGGGGTGGATTTCTCCGCCCCCACTTCCCGATTTCAACATCTCATAGCGAGATGTACTTAGAGATACTTAGTTACCAAAAGCGTTGATGCCGCTGGTGAAGTCGTACTTAAAAGTTGGGTTACCTGAGGTGGAACCATCGGCATGCACGATGTGCGACGACTCTCCGGCCCAACCAATGAAGTCGCTCACGGTGAGATCGCCAATGCGCTCTGAACGTGGGTCGGCCTCTGCATGGTTTTGCAACAACACATCGGTATCGCTTTCAAAAATTCCCAGTGACTGGAAACCTTCTGGGCAATCGCTGAATGGTGTGTGGAATGAACCAGCAGCTTCATACGAGAACATGCCTGTTTCAATGCGGTTGTCGCCTTCGCGGTAACCGAAGTAACCCTTCACTGTCCATGCCATTGCGCGGCAGATGTGGAAGTGCGACGGGAAGTCGGGCGCACCCGGATCCATCTTGAAACCGTATGCAACAGTATTTGTAGGTACGTGCACGGTGAGTACTTTGAAGTACGAACCATCTGCCACTTCTACCCAGTCAATGTCATTGCTCTGAATGTCTGCTGTAATTTTTTCGAGTTTTGCTAAGCCGAGTGGCATTTTGTCCCCCAAATTGGATGATGAACCTGACCCGAAAACGTTACCACACGATCGTTTGGTTTGAAAAGGGCTAGTTGCCTGCCACACGGCGGTCCATATTGGCCCAGTACGGCTCGCGTAACACCTTGCGCTGCACCTTTCCCACCGGGCTTTTCGGTAAAGGATTCGTTTGGAAGAACACTTCTGCGGGTTTCTTGTATGAGCCAAGTGCTTCTGCGCATAACTGGCGAATATCGTCGGCAGACACCGTTGCCCCCTCTACGACCACACAGCAGGCGGCAGGGCTTTCGCCCCATCGGTCATGAGGAATGGCAAATACAGCGACCTCCACCACATCGGGGTGGTTCAAAATAACGTTCTCTAATTCTGCTGGCCAAATATTGAAACCACCAGAAATAATCATGTCGTCTTTGCGGTCGAGCACATAGAGATACCCATTGGCATCAATTTTTCCGATGTCGCCAGTGAGCACAAAACCGTCAGATGTCATGCGTTCTGCCGTCGCAGCATCATTTTCCCAAAAGCCCATCATTTGACCATCGCAGTGAACCGCAATTTCACCCTCTTCGCCGAGATCCAAAACTCGTGTTGAGTCTTCCGGGTCACGAATTTCCAAGTACGCAAAAGGCAGTGCACGCCCTGCTGAACGTAGCGGCTGTGAACCTTCAACGCTAGAGAACCATTCCGCCGGGCCCATCATGCATACAGGCAATGCTTCGGTTTGCCCATAGCCCTGATACAACACATCTCCAAACACGCTGCGTGCGAGTATCGCAGTTTCATCGGCAATGGGTGCACCACCAATTTGAATGACCTTAAGCGACGACAAGTCGAGTGATTTCACTAATGGGTTTCGCGAGACCGCGTTGAGCATCGCTGGCACCATGAACATATATGAAACATGTTGGTCGGCCATGGCCTGCAAGGTTTCGTCAGCATCGAAATGGTCAAGCAATACGTTTGCTCCACCCGATAGCCACGTAGGCGTATACAAATATCCTGAGCCGTGCGAAATGGGCCCCACGTGCATGCACACGTCACCCGCTTCCATTGGTGGGAAGTTATAAAACCAGTCACGACCAGCTGCGATCCATGAGCGATGGGTATATGCAACGCCCTTCGGCAAACCTGTTGTGCCACCAGTGTGACGAATGATGTACCAGTCGTCTGGCGACACTTCAATCATGGGGTCAACATCTGAAAAGCTTGCTAACCATGTTTCATACTGCGCATCGCGCACAACAACATGTTGTAAGTGCGGAAGTCGCTGTGGCATATCGCGCACTTCATCGGCATATTTTTCGGCCACTACTACTGCTTTGCACGACGTGTGACCCAGCATGTGTTCGTGGCTTTCTAAAGAGTTGCGTGCATACAACGGCACACGCACTAAACCAGCAATGGCTGCACCTGCAAAAAAGTCTTGAGCATCAATGCAGTTATCTTCAAGCACTCCCACGCGATCGCCTGGCTGCAGGCCAAGCGCCAACAATGCATTTGCCATTTGTACGCCACGTCGCCACGCTTCAGCAAAGGTCAACGAACGCTCACCATGAATAATGGCCACACGGTGTGCATTGAACCGCGCCGACTGACGCATAAGCCCCGTCACTGTCATTCCCTGTGTTTGCATAGTGGTGCCCTTTCCCCTGCCCTTCTAGGATAACCAAACGATCGTTTCATTTCGCACGAATGAAGCAAAGCGTAAGACCTAGACTTGAAAAAGAAAGGGGTGACATGCCACGTCCAAGCAGATGGAACGAAATTATTGAAGCTGCGGCCGAGGCATTTCGTACCAATGGCTTTGCCGCCACTTCACTTGAAGATATTGCATCGGCAGTGGGTATGTGGAAGGGCAGTCTTTACCACTACATCGATTCAAAAGAAGACCTGCTCTTCGCCGTTGTGCGCGGGCCAGCAGAAGAAATTCTGAATCAACTTCGCGAACTGTCTGATACTGATCTTCCCCCAACGGAGAAAATCCGCCACGCCACGCGCTCTCATGTGCAAATTCTCAATAGCAACTTCGTGTACGCCTCTGTGTACCTGCAGGAAATTGCGGGCCGGCGAAAACTTCCTGAGTGGAGTGCGATGGACCGCGAGTACATCAATCTGCTTGAGTCGATTGTAAGAGAAGGCGTGGAAAGCGGAGAGTTTTCTGCTGTCACCAACCCGCGTGTTGCCACCCTTGCACTCATTGGCTCGTTGAACTGGCTCACACACTGGTACCGCCCAGGTGGCTCGTTACATGCCGATGAAATTGCCGATCAGTTTTGCGATCTTTTTCTTGGTGGTCTCATCACGCGCAAAACCAAAGTATCTCGCTCACAAACAGTTACTCCTTTAAAAACCACAAAACCGCGGGCGAAACGCACCGCATAATTATTCGCTTTGAATGGAAGAACAACATGACTGACGTATGGATTATTGGAAGTTACAGCACCGCATTTCGCAAGCGCCCCGACGACTCGTTGAAAACCATTGCACGCGAGTCGTATCTTGGCGCACTAGATGACGCAGCTTTTGAAAACGGCGACGACATTCAATCGGCATGGTTTGGCAACTGTCTCATGCATACATGGGGACAAGGCGGCATTCGTGGCCAAGTGTGCTTTATGGAAATGATCGACGAAGGTCTCTTCCCACAACGTGTGCCTATTACCAACGTTGAAGGTGCATGCGCGACGGCATCAATGGCATTGCAAGGTGCTGCAAAAGATATTCGTAGTGGCGAAGTGGAAGTATCACTTGCTGTTGGCGTAGAGAAGATCTACAGGCCAGGCGCCGACACCAACCCTGCAGAGCGTCAAATTATGTTCGACTCGTACTACTCGGGCGTTGACAACTTCGACCTACCGCGACTCTTCGACGAATACGAACGCGCTGCAGCATTTGCACAGTGCTCATTCGACAAGGGCGAGGGCCACACCATTTTTATGGAGACCTACGGCATTCAAGCAGCCGTGCACATGAAGCAATTCGGAACAACACAACGACAAATTGCTATTGCTGCTGCCAAGAACCACAACTACGCAGTGCATAACCCCAAGGCCCAGTACCGCTTCCCCATGACCGTGGATGAAGTGATGAACGATCGCCCTGTTTCGTTTCCTCTCACGCGTGCAATGTGTGCACCCATCGGCGACGGCGGCGCTGCTGCCGTGTTGTGCAGTACCGACTACTTGAAATCTCTTCCTGCCAATGTGCAAGCGCGCGCCATTAAATTGAAAGCAACAGCGCTTACTGGTGGCAAATACCGCAGTCTCGACGAACCATCGCTGTCGTATCATGCAGCACGCAAGGCCTACGCCGTTGCTGGCATTTCACCAAGCGATGTAGACGTTGCCGAAGTACACGACGCAACGGCATTTTGTGAGATCTACCAATCGGAAATGCTCGGCTTTTGCGATATTGGCAAGGGCGGTGCGTTTGTGGAATCGGGCGCAACTGGCCCAGGCGGAGCAGTGCCTATCAATACCTCGGGCGGCTTGGTATCAAAAGGCCACCCTGTTGGGGCAACAGGCTTGTCGATGGTTTACGAGTTGGTCACACAACTACGTGGCGAAGCTGGCGAGCGCCAAGTGCCGAATGCCCGCATTGGACTTGCCGAAAACGGCGGCGGTGTTGTGGGCCTCGAAGAAGCCGCCTGTGCAATTACCATTTTGGAGCGCCGCGACTAGTAACTAGAGCGCGGCCAACAATAAGCCAAGGCTTTTTGTTACCTCTACCAAACGTTCTGACTTTGACGCAATGTCGCTGATATGCGACATGTCGATATCGGTGACCGCCACAATCATGTCGTTTTCCCACCACAAATTGATGCCAGCAAATTTCGCGTTCACGATGTTGAGTTCGGCAAGAAGATCGGCGCTGCACAACACTTCGCGAGCAATGACCGTTGATAAACGACAAACTGGCGTAATGCCACCATGCATGCTGGCGCGAATTTGTGCTCCGTCGACCACGAACTCTGCTGCAGTTGCTCCGTCGTTGACGTAATGAATATTGGCTGCACGCAATGCGGCCCACAATGCGCCGCTCCATGCCGCAGCAACTGGGTCGACAAAAAGAGTAGTGAGGCGCCATTCATTACTGACCAACGTGCAACCGGTTCCACCTTCAGCATCAACGTAGATAGTGACGTCGGGGTCGTCGCAGGTGTCTAAACAATTCAACGCCATCATTGCGTAAGAAATGGTGCTGTGAAATTGTGCGGTGCCTTGAGTACGCGCAGGAAGAGTGGCCGTACTGCGACCGAAACCATAGCGAGTCCAATCGGCGTGGAATTTCACTTCGCTGTTGTCGATGATGCACCAAATGGGCGGCCCGTAGTCGGGAACACGAAAACCATGTGGAACAGTGCGCGCACAATGCAAAACATCGCGCAAGCTTTGCGCGTTGACCGTTGCAGTACATGCTGCAACTTTGCCGTCCCACCATTCGAGCGCGGTGTCGTTGGGGAGGTCGAACACAACAGACCCGCGTGGCGTTTTGACCATCAGCGATGCTTCATCGACACAACTCAACACCGCGTTGTCGGAGCCAGTTGCCAGCTCGGTACCAAAGTCGGCAACACGTGGTGACACGGGCAGTGCGAAGTCGGGGCAGCCTGGAACGTCTCCTCCGTACAGCTCAATATGCATAAACGGAGTTTCGTAATGCCAACTGCGTTTACCATCTTTGACAACTAGCCACAGTGAGTGCCCCTCGACGTCGGAGATGCTGAGCGCGCTGACATATGCCCAGAGGCGCCACCATTCGTGATAGGAAATTTCTTGTGGGTAGGCCGCAAGTGCCTCGGTTCCCCTCACGAGCCCACCCGCGGGTGATATTGCGACGCAGGGTATGGCGGGTCGTGTGGTGCCGTGACAGGTGTGAACTGGCCAGATTGGGCCTCGTAGTGGCTCTCTTCAGGCTCTACTTCTACCGGTGGGAAATACGAACGACCCCGTTCGGCGTGGGCAGCAAGGTCTTCGAGAAGATTTGCCAAACGCGAGGCGTCGGCGATGCCAACCGCATGGAAAACCACCTGACCGTGGTCGGAACCGACCCCTACCCAGTCTTCACCTCCGGCTACTTGTGGGCGTATGCCCAAGTCGCCAAGCGCCCTCTTTAAACGCCGCACCACCACTAAAGAGTTGTCGGGATTCACCTATTTAACCCACCTTTCTGCGGAAGCATTATGACGAAAGGGTGTGACACAGCGGTCGCATTCGCCCCCAAGGCACGCAAACCACTAATTTCTCTACAAGGCCTAGTTTGTTTGGCCATTTTCAACACATTCGACATCTACTACAGGGGACATCATGTTTAATTTCACGGGAAAGACAGTGCTCATTACCGGCGCTTCCTACGGCCTTGGCGCAAGCTTCGCTGAAGGCTTCGCAGCAGCTGGTGCCAACTTGGTGCTCACTGCTCGCTCAAAAGACCTTCTTGAAGCAACTGGCGAATCATGCCGCAAACTTGGCGCCAAAGTGTTGTGCGTTACCGGCGACGTTTCAAAAGAAGACGACGTGAAAAGAGTTGTTGCAGCAGGCATCAAAGAGTTCGGCGGCATCGACACACTCGTGAACAACGCCGGCATCTCTGACGTATTAGGAATTGGCGCCGAGCGCTTCCCTACCGAAACTTTCGACAACATCATGGCCGTCGACCTTCGCGGTGCATTCCTTTACATGCGTGAAGTTGGCTTGCACATGCTCATGAAAAAGAGCGGCAACATCGTCAACATCTGCTCCATCATGGGTAGCGGCGCGAACGAAATGAACATCATTGCCTACACCGCCGCAAAGGGTGCGTTGCGCAACATCACACAGCAACTTGGTTGCGAGTGGGCCGACCGTGGCGTGCGCGTGAATGCTGTGAGCCCTGGCTTCATCATTACCGAAATGACACGTGCCGCTCTTGAAGGCATGGGCATGGATAAGTGGATTGCTTCACGCACACCAATGCGTCGCTTGGGTGAAATTCCAGAAATTGTTGCACCAGTAATGTTCCTCGCCTCCGACATGGCTGGCTACATCACCGGCCACGACCTCTTGGTTGACGGTGGTACTAACGCAGGTAACGGCTACTACCAATTGCAGCCAATCCACCATGACTGGAACGGCGACACCGCACCAATGGCACCAGGCGCATACCCTGGCCTTTTGCCACGACCAGAGTGGGCAAACCCACTTCTTCCTGGCATTCCAGGCGTGCATTACCCACTTCCTGAGTAAATACGCCAACCCATGTTTCATGGGTGCGCTACCTTCACATTGTGGGTAAAAAGAAGAAGCCAAATGCTTTTGAAGAGGCACTTTCCGAACTGCGAAAAGTAGTTCCGGCAAGTGCCTCTTCGCATGTTGCCCCAGCACCCAAAGTGAAAGAAGAGCAACGCATTGTTACTGCAGAGTTCTTGCAACACAACGACGACGGTTCCTGGAATTGGGAAGAGTTCAACGGTGGTCTCATGGGCATATTGAGTACAGAACTATCTGCAACTCTCGGGCATCTTCACGAGTCCGACACCGTGCGCTTACAAGTAAGCATCACCCCGACCACGTGCACCGTTGAGCAAATTGTTCCACGCTCGTTGCGCCAACTGCCCGACAAAGAACGCCGCGAGCGCGTGCGTGAAGTAAAACGACGCCACGCACCGTCACCACCGCCGCAAAAGAAAACGCACCTCAACTCTGCACCGCCACCAGGTGCTCGTCACATTATTCGCGCACGTGTTACCGCACTTACAGAAACCACTCTCACGTGGCAGGCCATTGATGGCTCTGAAACCATGACCTCGCGTTCAACTCGTGCACACGAATTAGAAGTTGAGCAGAAAATTAATGTGGTCCTTGAAGAGCTGCGCGGGCAACTTACCTTTGTCGATTTTGTTGCGCACACTTTGCGCACAACACAGCACTCACTTGGCGAACTCACACTCGATGCCATGTATGTTCTTGAACCTGGTGACATTGTCGATGCTTTCCTCGAATTTTCTGGAATACCAGGGGTGCACGATGCAGACCGCATTGGCAAAACGCGTCCTGCCGTCTTCATCGGAAAAGTAAATGCAAACACCCTGTTATTACGCGGCCTCACCGATGGCGCGGGTTCTTATGGGCAACGATCGGGAAACATTTCTATTCGCGACTGGCAAGACGCCGGTCTCAAAAAACCCAGCGTGGTACAGGAAAAGTCTCAAGAAGTCGACATTGCCGATGTATGGGTGACCCGCGGCAAACTCAGCGCGCACGACCGTTCCGCACTGGGACTGCAGTAACTCCCCCGAGTCACAGCGCCTAAGGCTCATCGGCAAGACTATGTCTATGGGGGAAAAGGAATACCGCGTTACATCGCCACTCTTGGGCACAGTCATTGCTGTTCATGCTGCCGTTGGCAGTGCCGTTTCAGCAGGCAAAGATCTCATCGTTATTGAATCGATGAAAATGGAACATCCTATTTCCAGCGAAGTTGATGGCGCAGTTGCAATCGTGCATGTTGCGGTTGGCGACACTGTTGAAGAGGGCCAATTGCTTCTCACCATCACACCAGGAGTTATTGCACCCGTTGCACAACGCATCGACAACGCGCCCACTGCAGAACGTCAAGACTTGTCGCGTTATGAAAAACGCCGTTACCTCACCACCGATGCTGCACGCCCAGAAGCCATGGCAAAGCGCCATGGTCGCGGCCAGCGGTCGGCTCGTGAAAATATTGCAGACCTTGTTGACGAAGGTTCATTTCAAGAGTTCGGCAGCTTCGCCATTGCAGCACAACGCCAACGTCGCAGCTTGGAAGATCTCATTGCCAACACACCCGGCGATGGACTTGTTGGTGGAATAGCCACTATCAATAGCCATCCGTGTGCAGTTGTTTCTTACGACTACACCGTTCTTGCTGGCACGCAAGGTCTCTTGAACCACATCAAGAAAGATCGACTCTTTGCACTCATTGCAGAGTTGCGCTTACCTGTCATTCTTTTTGCTGAAGGTGGAGGTGGTCGCCCCGGCGATACCGACTCTTCGGGGGTAACCGGGCTTCACACCATGGCGTTTGCGCTCTTCGGGCAATTGTCGGGGTTGGTGCCCATGATTGGCATTACCTCGGGTTACTGCTTTGCAGGTAACGCAGCGCTCTTGGGTTGTTGTGATGTCATTATTGCAACCGAGAACTCAAACATCGGTATGGCCGGCCCCGCCATGATCGAAGGCGGAGGGCTTGGCAAAGTTGCCGCAACCGACATTGGCCCCATTGACGTACAAACAAAAAATGGTGTTGTCGATATTCGTGTTGCCGATGAAGCCGCCGCAGTTGCTGCCGCAAAGAAATACTTCAACTACTTTGCACAAGCACGCGTCACTGCACAACCCGGCAATGACGCCGCCTTACGCGATGTTGTTCCTGAACAGCGCACACGCATTTACGATGTTCGTCAGGCAATTGAAGCTGTTGCCGACGGTGGGCAATTCCTCGAACTTCGCTCTGCTTTTGGTGTGGGAATAGTGACTGCACTTTTACGCATTGAAGGTTTTGCCGTGGGGCTTATTGCCAACAATCCTGCTCACCTTGGTGGAGCAATTGATTCAGATGCCGCCGATAAGGCTTCGCGCTTTATTCAGTTATGCGATGCACACGATCTACCTATCGTTTCTTTTTGCGATACACCAGGGTTCATGGTGGGCCCTGAAGCAGAAGAGACCGCACAAGTACGCCACTTCAGCCGCATGTTTGTTACCGCGGGCAGCATCACTGTTCCTTGGCTCACCGTGGTGTTACGCAAGGGTTACGGCCTTGGCGCGCAAGCAATGGCGGGCGGTAGTTTCCACGCCACGTCGTTTACTGTTTCTTGGCCAACTGGCGAATTTGGTGGCATGGGCTTAGAAGGCGCTGTGCGACTTGGCTTCAAAAAAGAACTCGACGCCATTGCCGATCCAATTGAACGTAAAGCATTGGAAGACAAACTCATTGCAAGCGCCTACGAACGTGGCAGCGCTCTCAACATGGCCTCACACATGGAAATTGATGAAGTCATTGACCCAGCCGACACGCGCATGCGCATTGCTGGCATGTTGCGTAGCTACCCACCAACCCCACCGCGCACCGGCAAAAAGCGCCCAATGATAGATACGTGGTAACTATTCAGCAGCAGGCGTAAAGAGTGAATCAAGGACGCCATCCGCAGGAAGCGGAACGAGTTCTGCATCCACTTCAAGTTGGCTGGCAGTTTTATCGTCACAGAACTCACATGCAGAACCACCTTCACGCGAAATGAGCGGCGTGAGTTCAATGGTTCCTGAAGTTCCCGACCAACCACCTGTCGCCTGCCCTGGTGTTACAGCACCTTCAAGGTAGATCCAAGTTTCTTTCACTGGGTCAATGACTACTCGCGACAATTCGTCGGGAAAGTTGCTGTCGTACACGATGATATTGAAAGTTCCGTCGGCAGAACGAGTAACACCTACAGGCAACAGCGCATGGCCGGACGACTTCGTATAAATACCCATTGTGGCAAATACACCTTTACGCATACCCCGCAAGGCTCCGTCGAGCACACCTTTAATTCCTTTTTCACGAATAATTGTGGTGTCGGCAACAACCTTCGGAGAAAACTGTGTAGCCCACCAATAGTTAATTTGCTTCAACAACTTTGGGTCGTTGGGGTCGAGGTCAGACACCGACTTCGCACCAGGCTGCAGATCTTCTAACTTCACTGCGCCTGCTGCCAAAAGTGCACTCATGACCACCATGCCTTCACAACGACCACCAGCAACCTGTTTGTTGAGTTTGTCGAGCTGAGCTTGCGATTCAGTTGTGAGCACACAGTTCGCTGCTACGCCAGAAATGCACACGTTTGCTGCACCGAATAATGTGACAAACTCATCGGGGTTAAAGGTGTCGCCTGTGTATTGATAGCTGCCCCAGTTAGCAAAAGAAAACTTGCTGTCTTGGCGGTACCCAGAGTCAACACACAATTCACCAGAACCAAATTCACTTGGCGCAGGGCCAGAACAAGAAACGTCTGAAGTTTTTGAGCCGGCCTTAGCCGCAGAAGGTGTTTCCACGATGAGGTCGGCCAAGGCAGCCTGCGCATCAACTTTTCCAC
>Ga0315905_10000011_pt1 | contig 171836 bp, 138 predicted proteins | sample LakEriMetagenome_5_FD_203522 | JGI IMG/M metagenome (GOLD analysis project Ga0315905, IMG submission 203522) | Freshwater fungal communities from buoy surface, Lake Erie, Ohio, United States - Buoy 4 MA121 | ecosystem: Environmental > Aquatic > Freshwater > Lake | place: USA: Lake Erie, Ohio...
GCCGCTGATCGTGGAACGCGGGTGGCAGATTGTGGTCATCGGGGTGGTGTCGCTGTTCTTCAGCTACGGCTACACCGGCGGGCCGTGGCCCCTGGCTTACCGCGGGCTGGGCGAGGTGTTTGTGATGCTGTTCTTCGGCTTTGTGGCGGTGACGGGCACGGTGTTTGTGCAGACGGGCGAGTGGCGCGCGGAAGCCCTGCTGCTGGGCGCCCAAATCGGCGCGCTGAGCACCGTGCTCATCGCCATCAATAACCTGCGGGACATCGAAGAGGACACGCGGAGCCACAAACGCACGCTGGCGGTGCGCTTTGGCAAAACCGGCGGGCGGATTTCGGTGACGCTGTGGTGTCTGCTGCCTTACGCGGCGGCCTGTCTCTGGGGAAATCCCGGGCTTTTGCCGGAGCACATTCTTTCCACCGGACATGGCCTGCGCGGCGCCCTGTGCCAGTTTGGGCTGCTGCTGCTTCCGCTGGCCCTGTTCATCGCCCTGCAAATCTGGAGGCGGGAACCCTCTCCGGCTTATAACAAGTATCTGGCCTTCAGTGCGCTCCATCTGCTGCTCTGGACCGCGCTCTTCACTTACGCCTGCCTGCATTACTCCGCATAAACCCGCGCATGAGCCCGCCGCTCTACATCCACCGCTACACGCTGGCGCTGCGCCATGGGCCGGCGAATGCGCGGTCGCAGCGGCGCACGGTGAATGGTTTCCTCGTCCGCTGCGGTGATGGGTTTGGCTGTGTGCATCCGTGGCCGGAACTGGGGGATCCCACGGTGGAGAAATTGCTGGGGCTGCTGCGGGGCGGGCAGGCGCACCGGTTGCTGGCGCGGGCGCTGGAGTGTGCGCGGCATGATGGGGCGGCGCGGCGGGAGGGGCGGAGTTTGTTTAGCGCGCCCATTCCGCAAAGCCATGCCACGGTGACGGGGGATGCGGATTTTGCGGCGCTAGCGGCTTCCGGTTTCACGGCGGTGAAGCTGAAAACGCACGGAGACGACAAGGGCATCGTGGAGCGAGTGCGGGCGGCGGCGGATGCCGGATTGCGCGTGCGCATCGACTGCAATGGCACCGGCATTGCCGCGCTGCGGGCGCTGCGGCCGTGGGCGGATGGGATCGATTTCATCGAAGACCCGGAGCCTTACGCGGCGGCACGGTGGCAGGCGATGCGCGGGGGGCTCGGGATGCCGCTGGCGCTGGACCGGCACACGGGTGCGGAGGGCGCGGGATTTGATGTCAGGGTGCTGAAGCCCGCGTTCGACTCGATGCGGCCGCGGGCGGTACCGGTGGTGGTGACGAGTTATATGGATCACCCGCTGGGGCAGCTGTTCGCGGCGTGGGAGGCGTCGCGCTATGCCGGGCCGCAACTGGATGCCGGGCTGCTGACGCATCACCTGTTTGAGCCTGATGCCTTCACCGAAGCGGTGCACAGCGCGGGGCCGCATTTGTTTCCGGCTCAGGGCACCGGTCTGGGGTTTGACGCGCTGCTGGAGGCGCTGCCGTGGGAGCGTCTGGAGGGCCGGGCGGCGGTGCTGCTGCAGAATCCGCGTGCGCCGCTAACGGATGCGCCGGAGGAGTTGCCGGATGGTTGCCTGGTGTTTCCCACGTCCGGATCGACGGGACAGCCGTCGCTGGTGTGCCTGACGCCGGAGGCCATGATGGCGAATGCCACGGCGGTGAATGACTCGATCGCCGCAACCTCAGACGATGTCTGGCTGCGGGTGCTGCCGGAGTTTCACGTGGGCGGGATGAGCATCCGGTATCGCGCCGCACTGAGCGGCTGCCGCGTGGTGAGCGATGACGGAAAGTGGGACGCGGCACGGTTTGTCAGGCTGCTGGCGGAACACGGCGTGACCCTGACATCGCTGGTGCCCGCGCAAATGTTCGATCTTGTCTCCGCCGGGCTCGCGGCCCCGCCGTCGCTGCGCGCGGTATTTGTCGGCGGCGGGAAGCTGGAGGATTCCCTGCGGCGTCAGGCACTGGCGCTGGGCTGGCCGGTGCTGCCGGGCTATGGCATGACCGAGGCCTGCTCCCAAATCGCCACAGCACGTCCGGACGGCGACGGCCGCATGGAGTTGCTGCCCTGCTGGGAAGCCCGCACCGATGCCGCCGGACGCCTGCAGCTCCGCGGCGCGCCACTGTTGTCAGGCCGGCTGGAGCCTTCCGCCAGCGGCTGGAAATTCGAGGATGCCTGCGACGCGGATGGGTGGTTCACCACGGCCGACCGGGTGGCGCTGGAGGGGCGAATTCTCACGCCGCTGGGCCGCTGCGGCCGGGTGGTGAAAGTGCTCGGCGAACTCGTGGACCTCGACGCCGTGGAAGCCGCGCTCGCCTCCGCCGGATTGCCCCCGGACCGCGGAGTCGTAGCCGCCTTGCCGGATGAGCGCGCCGGCGTCCGCCCGTGGCTGATCACCGACTGGCCGGACGCCGCAGACTGCGTGGAGAAAGCAAATGCCGCGCTGCCACCGTTCGCCCGCCTCGCCGGCTGGAAACAAGTGAATCTCCCGCGTTCGCCGCTGGGGAAGATCCTGCGCGCGGAACTGGCCACCAGGCTGGCGGCGGAGCCTCACAATTCCTGAAGCAACTCGCGCAACCGGGCGGCCGGCCACTGGCCAGGGACGGTGGCGCGGTCGAGGTAGCCGTAATTCAACACGCTGCCGAGCTGGGCGAGCAGCAGGCGCGAGACGCGTCCTAGTTTGCCCATGCCCATGACACTGAGGGGCGCATGGCCGGATTCCTCCAGCAGGGCCGCGAGCGTGACGATGTCCGCCGTGCGCTGGAGTGTGGTGGCGAATTTCACCACGTCCGCCCCGCGGGACAACGCGGTGTCGCGCAGGGCCTGGAGTTTTGCGAGGTCCGGCGTGCCGGAAAAGTCGTGAAACGAAGCCACGAGGAGGACCCCGGCGTCTTTGGCGGCGGCCACCAGTCCCTCCATGGCCGGCAGCGAGGCAATCTCCACATCGAGGAACGCCGCGGCGGGCAAAAACAGCCGGGCCAGGCGCTCCCGCTCTGCGGCGGGCAGGGCGTTTTGGCCGCCCTCCTCCGGGCAGCGCACTGTGGCCAGCACCGGCACCGGAGATTGCGCCGCCCATGCCGCGGCCTCCCCGGCACGGTCCGGCCAGGTATCCACGCGCAGCTCCACCACATCGCACAGCGCCGGCAGATTCATCACCGGCAAACGGTCCAGCGAACTGCGGTCCGCCACACTCCCGAGCGTAAGGACGCGGGAGAGCAAGCTTGCATATTTTGATGTGCTGTGGTTTAGCATGAATCAATCTCATGTCCCGAATCCGGCTCCCGCATGTCACACGCGGGAGTCTTAATTTCGGGCTGTCACCCCCCTATGCTCGGCCGGAAACAGGAATTCAACCTTAAGCTCAATCAGATTCTGGACAGCGTGCTCCTCGCCCTGTCCTTCTGGGCGAGCTATGCGCTGCGCGACTACGGTTCGCAGGCGTTCGGCTGGCCAAAGATTCCGGAGCTGGAGAAGTTCTACTGGCAGATGCTGCTCATCGTGCCGTTCACCCCGCTGGTGCTGGAGAAATTCGGTTATTACGCGCACATTTCGCAGAAATCGACGGTACGGTCGCTCACGCAGCTGTTTCAGGGAATGCTCCTGATGATACTGCTGACCACGGTCTTCGTCGCCTTCGGGCGTAAGGCCGCCGAGAGCCGGGCCGTGCTGCTGCTCTTCCCCGCGATCGCCATTCCGGCGCTGCTGCTTAGCGACTTCCTCGCCCGCAAGTGGCTGCGAAATCGGATCCGGCTCGGGCAGTGGAAGCAGCGCGTCGTGCTCGCCGGTCCACCGGACGATGTCGCCCGCCTCCTTGCGTTCTTCTCGCCGCAGCAGCTCGCAGAACTCGACATCGTGGACCGCATCGACATCTCTGTGGAGCCGGTTTCGAAGCTGGTGATCACCCTGCATGAGAAGTCGGTGGAGCGCGTGATCTTCGCCGCGGCGCACGTGCACCTCAGCCACCTCAAGGAAGCCGTGAATGCCTGCGAAATCGAGGGCGTCGAGGCCTGGCTGTGGGCGGATTTCATTGAAACCAGCATCGCCCGCCCGACGTTCGATGCGATGGGCGGCAAGCCGATGCTCGTCTTCCGCTGCACGCCGGAAATTTCCTGGGCGCTCTTCATCAAGTCTGTGATCGACAAGGTCGGTGCGTTCATTGCGATCATTTTCGCGACCCCGTTTTTGCTCTTCGCGTGGATCGGCATCAAGATCGCCTCGCCCGGCCCGGCGATCTTCACCCAGATGCGCAGCGGACGGCACGGGCATCCGTTCAAGATGTATAAGTTCCGCACCATGTGCACCGATGCGGAGCAGAAGAAGAAGGACCTGATGGCCATGAACCAAATGTCCGGGCCGGTCTTCAAAATCGACCGCGACCCCCGCATTTTCCCGCTGGGGTGCTTCCTGCGGAAATGGTCCATCGACGAACTCCCACAGCTCTTCAATGTGCTCAAAGGCGACATGAGCCTCGTGGGCCCGCGCCCGCTGCCGGTGTATGAAGTGGAGAAATTCGCCGACCCCGCGCACCGCCGCCGCCTCAGTGTGAAGCCCGGCCTCACCTGCCTCTGGCAAATCAGCGGGCGGAACCAGATCACCGAATTCGACCAGTGGGTCGCGCTGGACCTCAAATACATCGACAACTGGTCGCTCTGGCTGGACATCAGCATCCTCATCCGCACCGTCCCCGCGGTGCTGTTTGGGTCGGGTGCGCGCTGAGCCGCCCGGAGGCCGCGAAATTCAGCGGAAGACACCAGGCCGGGAGTTGCGGAAGCCGCGCCGTGCACTTAGACTGAGCGTCCATGGACCCCGATGCTCCGCCACAGCAAATCGTCAACGCCTGCCCTGCCTGTGGAGCATTATCGGATGTCACTGCGCACGAACCGTTCACCAAGGTAACCTGCCCGGTCTGCGACACCCATTTCCGCGCGCGCACGGCATTCCACCACTTCGAACTGATCGATCAAATCGGCAGCGGCGGCATGAGCCGCGTCTTCCGCGCCCAGGACACCTCCCTCGGCCGGGATGTCGCGCTCAAGATCCTCAACAAAGCCTGCAGCCAGGACCGGCAGCGCGCGCAGCAGTTTGAAAAAGAGGCCGAGATCACGGCGAAGATTTCGCACCCGAATGTGGTGCGCGTTTACACCGCCGGACGCGACCAGGGGCATTTCTACATCGCCATGGAACTCGTGGGCGGCGACAGCCTCGAAAGCTACATTCGCGACCACAAAAAGATGAAGGAAAGCGCCGTGCTGGAAGTGGCAATCCAGGCGGTCCACGGGCTGAAGGCAGCGCACGATGCCGGCCTGATCCACCGCGACATCAAACCCGGGAACATCCTTTTCGCTGAAGACGGCACGCCCAAAATCGTGGACTTCGGTCTCGCCATTTTCGCCCGCGATGCCGACGGCAGCGGCGAAATCTGGGCCACGCCGTACTACGTGCCGCTGGAGACGCTGAACCACGCCCCCGAGGACTTCCGCAGCGACATCTACAGCCTCGGTGCCACCCTCTTCCACCTGCTCACCGGCAAGCCCCCCTGCACCAAAGACACCGCCTCGCTGCAGGAACTCAAGATCCTCAAAGCAAAGCAGATCCACGTAAAGCCGGCGGTGCACAAGCTCTCAGAGGAAACCTGCGCCATGCTGGAGCGCGCCCTCGCCGTGCAGCCCGACGGCCGCTACAAGAGCTACGATGAATTCCTCGACCACCTGAAGTATGCCCAGCGCCGCCTCCGCCGCGGGGGGAAAGGAAACCCGTGGCCTGGCAGCATCAGCGGCAAAACCCTCACGCCGCTGCACTGGGGAGGCATCGCCGCCGGTATCGCCACGGCCGCCACCGGACTTTACTTCGCCCTGCGCGACCCCACGCCGCCGGGCCCCACCACCGGCACCGGCGGTTCGCTGGTCACCGATGCAGACCCCACCTCCGGCTCCGACAACACGACCACCACCCGCTTCCTTGCCGCGCGCGACGCCATGCTCAGCGGCGACTTTGGCAAAGCGCGCCAGTATTTCGAGGAACTGAGCAACGCCCCCGGAACCCGCCAGCCAACCCGCAACTGGGCACGCTTCAACACCGGCCTCGCCGCTCTCTTCATGGGCGACAACGAAGGTGCCCGCACCAGCTACGCGGCCATCGCCGCGGATGGGCTTTACTCCACGCAGAGTGAGGATGCCGACCTCGCCAATTTCTTTGCCGGCACCGCCAAATGGCTCTCCTCAGCGGAACCGGTGAGCGCCTCGCGCAAGGATGAATGCGCCGCCGATTCCGTGCGCGCCATCGGCCTTCTCGCCGCGGGCCTGAAGAACTGGAATGCCGGCGATGCCCGCGGGGCGCTGGAATTCCTCCGGGCCTTTGACGGTGCCACGCTGCCGCGCTCCGCCGGCTGGGTGGAAGCCTGCAAGCGCCTCGTTCGCAACCACCTCGCGGACGCCGCGTCCATCGTGAGTCTGCCGTCCAGTGATGTCGGTGCGCTCACCGCCGGGCAGGCCGACGCCGCCGTCGCCGAGGCCCGCCGCATTCTCGAAAAGCTCACCCTCACCGGCCCGGCCCGCGACAAAGCGGCCGCTGCCGTCGAGTCGCTAACGGCTGCCGTCACCGCGCGCAAAAATGAAGTCATGGCCGCCGCCGGGGGCGACCAAACCCAGCGCGCCAACAACGAGCTGAAGCTCGTTCAGGAAACCACCGCTGCCTGCGCTACGCTGGGCGAATCCATGCGCTTCACAGATGCGGTGGCGAAATTTGAAGCGCTCCAAATCATCACTCCGGAGTCCACCGCTGCCCGCGATGCCCACCGCGATACGTGGAAGAAGGCCGCCGAGTTTGTGGAGCAAATCAGCCGCGACCTCGCCCGCCAGCCGGTCGAAGGCGTCCTGGAGGATGCCGGCGGACTGCCCGTCCGGGCCGCACTCTCCATTACGGGGGCAGTACTCACCGCGAAGCCGCTGCAGGGTGCCGAGATCAAACTCCCCATCAGCAAAACACCCCCGGCTCTGCTGGCCGCTGCCGGCGCGGACATTCTCGGACGCATTACCGATGCGGATGATTTCTACCGCCGCGCCGAGTTGCTCTACTGCTTCGCACGGCACACCGGCCTGAAACATACGGCCGCGGCCTGGGCGGACACGCTTTCCCCGGAGCTGCGCCGCTTCCGCGAGCAGCAGTCCGTGCTCCAAACCGTCGAAGTCGTCGGTGCCAACGGTGTCTCCACCGGCGACAAGTAATCCCGCGCCCGCCGGGCCATGGGTTAGAAAGCCGTGGCGGTGACGCGGGCGTAGCGCCGGCCTGGAGTGGCCGGTGCGGTATCGCGGAAGGTGACGGCTTCCATACCACCGCCGAGGTCCACAGCGGGGCCGGTCTGCTCGGCGGCGGGACTCCAGCTGTCGAGGTCACTGGAGAACTGGACTTGATAGAGCAGGTCCAGCGCCAAGTGACGGCGGCGGAAAGTGACCGTGGCGAAGGTGTCCGGCCCAATAGTGATCGTGCCGGTGCTGATGACGGCATCGCCCTGAGGGCGGCGCGGATCGGTGCCGAAGGCATACTCACCGAGGTTGTTGAGCGCATCACCATCGGCATTGGCATCCGGGCCGGCGAGCGCGGTATTTTCGCTGCCGCCCGGCAGAGTGATCTCAGCCTCTGTAAAGTGATCCCAGCGCCAGCCGGTGAAGTGACTGGCCACGCTGGTATCGCCCGCGCCAGGAGTGCCGGAGGCGGCACCGCTAATGGCCCAGTGCCCCGGCTGACCGTAGCCGTTGTGCGTGGGCGCGTCATCGCTCACGACAAGGGTGCGGCCGCTGCCGTCGGTCGGCGGATACCACGCGTCGTCGTACGTGAAGTCGAGCACCACTTCGCCGGCCGCGTCCACAATTTCAATTTCCTCACCGCCATTATCGAGAGAGCCCAGCCAGGGTCCGAACGACACCGGAGCATCCGGATAGCGCAGTTGGAAGGCGGGAACATTCGCCGCGAGGACAAGCCGCGCGCCCGCAGCGAGGCTGGTGCCTGCCGGGAAGGTGTAGTCGATGCCCTTGGTGAAGCGCGCCCCGGCAAGCGTCAGCGCTGCGGCCCCGGTATTGCGGAGTTCGATGAATTCGAAGTCATCGGCCACCACGCTGCTGATGGCTGTGCTCTCACCTGCGGTGGGGCCGGCGGGATGATAACTCAGCTCGGTAATGCGCAGCGCGGCCTGTGCCGGGGTGGGGTTGCTTGCGGTCTGCTCACTGTCCACCAGAGCCCCGGCGGCATCACGCAGTTCGAGGAGTTCACCGCGGGAGCTGATCTGGCCTTGATAGGGCCCGGTGATAAAGCGCCCCTCGCCGCCGCGCGGGCTCACTGTGCGGGCGCGAAAGGCGGCCTGCCGCGGGGAGACATACACCGAGCTGCCGGCGGGAATGACCGTGCCGCCTTTGAAGGTGAACTTTACCGCTCCAGAGAGGCTCCAGCCGGAAATATCCGCGGCATAGGCATTCCCATTGCTCAGCTGGATGTATTCCTCCTGCTGCGTCGTGGAGCCTGCGGGGTAACCGTCGTAGGAGGCGATGGTCACGGGCACGCCGGCCGGCTGCGGGGCGTTCGGAATACCGGCGCTATTGGCATTGGCAATCCCCACGTTCGCCGTGGCGGTATGCGTCGTGAACAGGTGTGAGCGCCGCGGGGTGATGAAGAGGTTCTTGAACTGATAGATGGCGGAGTTGCTGGTGCCGTCGTTGAATGGCTGGGTGCCGAAGCCATACGGCCCGCCATTTGAGGGCCGGCCCCACGCAGCGCGGTCGAGCGCGACTTCCGGCGTGATCCTGGCCACATGCGCATCCATCATGCCTTCCAGCAGCGGATTCACTGTGCCCGGAGCCTGAAGATACTGGTCCATGAGTGTACGCATGCGCCGCAGGAGCATCGCGCGGGTTTCCGGCACAGAAATAACCGCATCATAAAAGCGGTTATAGCGCAGCCCGGCGTAGTCGAGAGTGTAGCACTGGGCATTTCCATAGAGCGGATGGCTTTTGTTCCGGTCGTTCGTGGCATGGATAACGGAATTCCCCGCGGTGTAGTCTGCCCAGTAAAGCTGCCCCCATGAGAGATTGGTATCGAAGGGGATGATGCGCCATTCGCCGGTGCCGTCGCTGTCGCGGTGAATGACCATGTTCGCCCAGACATCATCGCCCTCCTGCGTGATGCGGGCCACCGCGAGGTAGTTCACCACGGCCGGGATGTCGATCTGATCGAAGACGTTGTTCCTTCTGGTGGTGAGGTTCGCATTCGTAATGGCGGACACAAAAGCCGTCATGTCTGAGGTGCCTTCGTAGGTGCGGGTCTGCTTTTCGCCACCGGCGCCGCTCATTTGGCCCACGCTGGCATACATGGCCCCGTTCGGATCGAGCCCCATGTTCTCCAGCACCTCAAAGTCCTGGGTCTCGGTATGGAAGGCGAGCTGCCAGAACTGACCGTTGATCTGGCAGCGCACCGGGAAGTGTTCCGGCCCGCCGGTTCCGCTGACACGGTGCAGCCACATGGTGAGCATCTGACGGGTGTAGCTTGGGTCCACGTATTCGGCATTCAGCGCCAGCTCGCGCATACGGCTGCGGCCTTCCGCCCAGCGGAACTGGTGCTCGCTGTTAAAGTCCACACGGTGGGAGCGCTTGTTGAGCGTGCGTGTGGTGTCGCCTTTGATGCGGAAGAAAACATTGTCATAGAGTTCGCCGTCATAGAAGAAGGCTCCGCGGCCGCCGACGTTATTCTGATCAATCACGTGGGCGTTGTTGAAGGTGTAGGTCCCGGGCACGAAAACATGATAGACCGGCAGCTGCGTGGCGAGGCTGTCCTGCGCAACAGTGCCAAAATACTGGTCCGAATTGACCGGACTGAGGAAGGCGGGTGCTGTGCCCTGCACGCCGGTGCTGTCTGTGGCAATAATGCGCCAGCGGAGCATTTGCCCGGCGCTGAGACCGGTGGTGGGAATGCTGGCCGTCCAGGTATTGCCGGCACCAGGCGTCATGTTGATCACCGTTTCATTGTTATACATGATGCGCCACGCGAGCTGCACCGGGTTCACCGCTGCCAGCGGCCGCAGACTGGGAGTGACGGTGGCGCTGATCTGGACAGGAGCGCTGTCCGCACCGCCCGCGGGCCGCAGCGGGAGTTCCAGCGCTCCATCGTAGCGCACATTACTGACAAATGGCCCGATGCTGGTGCGCACGCCCGCATTGGCCGTTCCGGGAGTCGCCGCGAGCAGATAAGCGCCTGCGGGGTCCACGGCGACAGCATCCAGCGTATGGAGCGAGAGAAAATTAGGGTCTGACGTGCTGTTGTTCATCGCCTGCACGGCGAGGATGTTAGTGCCGGCCGTCAGTCCGGACACCGGCAAATCCACCACCTGGCTCCGTGTAGCGAGCGCCGTGGCAATCGCCGTGCTGTTCCACAGCGGCAGGGCCGGGGCATTATAGGCAGCGATCTGCGTGCCGTTCAGCCAGGCGACGAAGCCGTCATTGCAGCGGGAGTTGAGCCGCAGAGTCTGAACGGCTGCCGGATTCACGACGGTGAAGGGAATGCGCAAAAAGGCACCGGCATTTCCCGGCAGTGCAGCGGACAGATTCAGCCCCACATCCAGCAGATCCACATTCTCATCGGCCCCCTGGTAAATTTGCGCCACCTGTGCCGGCGTGAGCGCCGTGTTGTAGAAACGAATTTCATCGAGCAGCCCGTTATACTTCTGCCAGTAGCCGTCATGCGAGCGGCCCAGTTCTATCTGCTGCGTCCCTGGCCACGACCATGCATTTCCATGCACCACGGAACCCGCAGCCACCCCATCGACATAGAACATGTCCATACCGCCCGCCGCCTGATTGTAAACGAAGGCCACGTGATGCCAGCGGTCATCGTCCACGCGCACGGTGGAATAGAACGAACCGCCACCCGAGGGCTGACTGAACAGCCGGCCGGGATTGGCATTGGTGCCGGCAGTGAGCACCAGCACGTTGCCGGAGGTCGTTCTGCGGTCCCAGAGCATTGCGCCCTCGTTTCCGCCCAGCGCCGCGGCGGTCTGGCCGGATTTCATCCAGAACATGATGGTCCCGGAGGCAGCATTGAAGTCGGTGTGTGCCGGAATGGCGACCTGCGAACTGCCCGCCGCGGCCGCTGCGGCCATAAACTGCATCGCCCCCCGGCGCAGGACCGGGGAAGATGCCTTATCCACAGCCGAAGGCATGAATACCGTGGTATTGGAAGTGTTCGTGCCGTGCCGCGCATTGCCGGAGGTATCGTTCACCAGTGTCGCGGCACTGTCGGCATTCATCCGGTGCTTCAAACTGGCGGCGCTCACCACCGTGGCCGTCCCGGGAACCCCGGCCCCCTGCGTGCCCTGCGTCCATGCGGAGTCATCGAACGGCTCCGCGCTTCCCTGCCATGAGGCCCCTAGCGTGCTGCCGCCATTGCCCGCCGTGGGCACCAGGGCCTTCACCGGGGCGCCGGCGGCGACCACCGGTGTGGTCGTCACGGTATAGCCGTAACTCACATCGCCCACCTGACGTGGATAAGTGTAGGAGCTAATCACCTCCACCACACCGCCGCCCCCCTCTTTGGTCAGCGCCAGAAAGCGGTCGGCGTTCGACGACAGGCGAAAATTCGTTGCCATCCGCGGCTGCGCCGGCGTGCCCGCGTTGTCCTGGCCTGCCACTGCCTGGAGCGGACGACGGTCGCGGGTGGAGGCGAAGACAATCAGTCGCTTCCCGGCCCCGAGGGTCCATGCCGGAAACGGCCACTTCCGCAGCCGGGTGGAATCATCGGTCAAGTACCAGCCGCTAAGAGAGACAGTTGCCGCCGTAGGATTCTCGATCTCGATCCAGTCCTCCTTCTCATAAACTTCATCGCGAAGACCGGAGACATTGTTCGCCAGGAACTCGCTGATGATAAGCTGGGCCGCGGCCGGACTGGCAGTGAACAGTAACGCGAGTAGAATGAAAAGCGTACGCATAATGGAAGTGAAGGGAAAAAGCGCCGCAATTTCGCATCTCAACCAGCGCGATATTCAATCTTTTTCAGCCCGGCCGGATGCCGCTAGATGACGAAACGCGTCCCAGCGATGCCCGCAGGCTCAACGGCGGCGGCGGCGCAGCAGGGCGGCACCCGTGAACAGACCGAATGCCGCCACGCCAGGTTCCGGCACCACGGAGATGACCCCGGTGGTCGGAAACGCCGACGCATCCCATACGGAACCCGCCAGCAGCGGCGGCAGGAACAGGTCTCCCGGAAGAGTGAAGCCGCTGCTGTCCACATTACTCGCGTCCCACAGATCAAAGCTGTCGCCAGGAGCTGGGGTGAAGCCGCCGGTGAAGCTCACGGTCCACGCGCCATCCAGAGCGAAATCGCTGATATTCATCACCCGGTCAAAGCTGCCAGGTGTCGTGCCGCCGAGTTCAAAGAGAGCGGTACTCGCACTGCCCATCATGAGGTCGTTGCCGTCGAGCGAGAGGATGCCTGGGGAATTGCCCGGCGCCAGCTGACCATTCAAGATTAGAGTGCCGTCAATGACACCCGAGCCGGTCACCACAGAGCCAGGGGCGGCGGTGAGTTCACCAGTGAGAAGGCCATTGACCTGAATCGTCTGCCCGCTGCCGAGCGTGTAGGGCGTGCTGCTGATATCGAATGCCGCGCCACTCTGCACATCAATCAGCGTGGAGGCCAGCGCCCCGCTTCCCGCCAGCACGAGGGTTCCCTGCTGGATGGTGGTGGCTCCGGTGAAGGTATTCGCGGACGTCAGCGTCATGGTGCCGGGACCGGACTTGATGAGCAGGCCAGGTCCCGCATTGATGCCGCCAACAGCTCCGGAAATAAGCGGCGCGGAAACTGTCAGGTCCGCAGCACTGCTGCCCGTCACGTCGGCGACGTTGAAGTTGACGCCGCCCGCCTTGCTCAGGTGGATGCCATTCAGCAGCGCTGGCGTGCCGGTGGTATTGATCGTGGAGGGTGTGCTCCCCGTGACCGTAATGTCACCCTTCAGACTGAACGACTGCACCGCCGGGAAGGCCCCGTTCGCAGAAGTCAGGGTGCCGCCATTAAGCGTGACGGCGGGCAGCGTATTGAAAGGTCCGTTCCCGCTCGCCTGCGAGCCTGTCGCCGCCTCCAGCGTGCCGCCATTCACCAGAATGCTCATCTGCGGATTGGCCACATCATTCCCCAGCTGGTCATGGTTGCGGAACTGCAGGGTCGCACCTGGATTCACCGTCACGGTGCGGCCGGGAGTGTTGGGATTGCCCAGGCCGGTGCCCGCGGGAGCAGCCCCGTTGAGGTTCGTCTGCAGAGTGAGGGTTCCGGCGCTGATGGTGACATTGCCGGTGAACGTGCCGCCATTCGCAGCCCCGGTGAGGGTCAGCGTTCCAGAGCCCGATTTGGTGAGCCCGCCGTCCGTCGCATTGTCGCCGCCGATGTTGCTGTGGAGCAGCGCAGCGGTGAGGAGATTGTTGTTGCCATTCGTATCGATCACCGCGCCGGCATTGCGGATATTTACCCGCGAGAGACCGCTGAAGAAACTGCCGGTAAATCCAGCCGCCGAACGCAGCGTGCCGCCGTTAAGATTGAAAATCGTGCTGGAACCCGAGCCATTGGCGAATGTGCGGGCGGTGCTGAGGAGACCGCTGTCGAGATTTACGGTGCTGGTGCCGCCGCCCGTGCCGTAGGGATTCATCCAGAAGTTCGTCGCATCGAGGCCGGCGCCACTGGTGCCGTTGCCCGCAGGAGCCACGTTCAATGTGCCGCCGGCCACTGTCAGCGTGCCGTTGCCCAGGCCGGTGCCGGTGGCATCACGGCCGCCGATGCCGGTGAATCCGCCGCCGTTGCCGATATTGAGGACACCGCCGGGATTGATGGCCACAGTGCCCGTGGTGCCGGTAACACCCGCCCCCACGCCGAAGCTGCCGGCGTTCGCCACCGTCACAGTGCCCGCGACCGTCAGAGTGCCGCCACTGCGGGTGTTCACTGCAAAAGCCCCCGGCACTGTCCCCGCCGCAGCCACTTCCAGATTGCCCCCCGCACCGATCATGTTGCCGGTGAAGCCGTTCGCCGCCGTGAGAGACATAGTGCCCGCGCCGAGCTTTGTGAATCCAGCAGCCGTGCCGCCGGCGGCATTGATCAGGGGCGCGGTCACCGTGAGCGTGCCGCTGGTCACATTGAACTGGTTGTTCGTCACATGGAAGCCGTTGAAGGCCGCAGGCAGCGCAGTGGTATTGATCAGGGAGTTGCCCGTGGAGGTCACGGTATTCTTGAACTGAAACGCCTGGAAGTTCGCATTCGCCCCGCCGGTGGAGGTCACCGTGCCGTTGTTCAGATTCAGCAGGCCCACGGTGGTAAAGGCCATGCCAAAGGCCGCCGGCTCATTGCTCAGGATGCCGCCACTGTTCACATTGATGGTCAGCAGGGGATTCACCGCAGCATTGCCGAAGGTGTCGTGATCCGTGAAGAAGACCGAGCCGCTGTTGATCGTGTAGGTGTCCGTGATCGCTGCGCCGGCACCCCCGGCCACCAGCATGCTGGAATTGTCCAGCCAGTGCACACTCGGCCAGGTGTTCAATGAGCCATCCCAGGTGAAATCCGCTGCGTGCAGGCTGGCGGCAACCGGCAGCAGCACAAGGCTCAAGGCAGGCAGAGAGAAATGACGCAGGGGCAGGATACGGGTTTTCATGGGCAACAGTGGTTTTAACCTGCCCTGTGTGTCAAATGCCGCGCCGGCAGTCCATGGCCATTTTCCACGCGAATCCGCCTCAAATCCCACTCCCCCAGCCAGGGTGGATGGCAGGCCCGGACCGCGGGCCGGGAGGGTTCAGAAAAGGCGGTTGCGGCGCAGTGCATTCAAAGCGCAGGCGAACGAATCTGGAGGGCCCCACCACCGGCACGCGAACCATATAGGATGTGACTCCAGGTGTCAGTTGTTCCGGAATCGTGGGTGCGGTGGTCCAGCCGGCGGAGTGACGGTAACCGCCGGGCGTGCGTCCATGGTGACATAGGTGAAGGTCAGGTAATTCACTCCGCCAATATTGACCACGCGGAGGCCCCGCTGCGGACTGTCCGTCACTGTGGGATTGGATGCGAAGCGATATTCGCCATAGTTGGAGATGCCGTCGCTGTCGGGATCGGCAGCATTGCCCCAGACAGTGGCCTTCGGCGCTGGATTCACCAGTTGCGCCGCACTGAAGTGCGGCGTGCGCCTGTAGGCGATGGTCATCGTGCCCGGGATGAACTCGCAAGCTCCGCACTCCGGCTGTCCGTCAGTGATGCGGGAGATGCCGGTGATGTCGAGCGGCAGTGCTTCGCTCCGGTTTTCGTCGCCGTCGATGTCTGCGGCATCCTGCACCCGCCGCCCCGCGCTCCCGGCATTGATGGCGGGGGATGCGGCAGTGAGTTGAAAGCCGTCATCCCCATAGCGCGGGTCAACGTCATGATTGAGTCCGCCCAGTCCGCTCCAGCCGCCGTAGATGATACAATTGGTGAGCTGGGATGCCGCCCCATCGTTGTCGATCACTTCACTGCCCCGGTTTTCCCAGAGGATGGTGTTGGCGATGCGCGGGTCGGAGGCCGCCTCTTCATTGAAGACAGCGCCACGCTGTTTCTCCTCCGCGGCATTGTCGCTGAAAGTGCACGACTTGATCTGCGGCGACGATTCATCGCCATTGAACACCGCACCACCCGCCGCGGCTTCGTTGCCGGTGAACAGGCAGTTGTGCAGCAGCGGGTTCGACACATTGACAGACACCGCGCCGCTCCACCGTGCAGTGTTATCAGAGAAGACACAGTGACTGAACACACTGTCCCCTGACGAGTTATAATCCGCACCGCCATAGCCCGCCGAGTGGTTGTTCAGAAACACACAGCCGGTCACCACCGGAGAGGACACGACATTCTACATCCCGGTGCCATTGCCGGAAAGTCCTGCGGCATCGGCATTGGTCCCGGTGATGGTGAAGCCGCTCAGCACAGCGCTCCGGGTCAGGGCTGAACCCGCCGGGTGGAAGAAGACGTGACAGGCATTGTCCCCGGCCCCGGCATTACCAATCTCCGCGGAGCATACCGTCGGATACCGCTGCGGGTCCCGTTCCGTCAGCCCGGGATTCCCCCCTGGCGGGAAACCACCCTGCACCGTGACCCCATTGCGCAGGGAAAAGTGCACCGCCCGGGCCGTCGAGCCGCCGTTGGGAAACGCGTCCGGCCGGCAGGTGCCTTCGGCGACATAGACGAATCCGCCGCCGGCATCGCGAATGGAATCAATGGCATACTGCAGGTCGCCCGTGGCATTGGTCCACGACGACCCGTCGCCGGGTGCCTTTTCCCGGACAAAGGCCACCGGCAGCGCAAAAGCCGGCATGACAGCAGCAAACAGGGACATCAGCAGGACTCGATAAGTTCTCATGTGAGTGAAGTGATGTGGTTGTGCGGCAGCGGATGGCCGCACCTTTTCATCGCCCCTCACGCCCTCCGGCTCTGCGCATTTATTCCTCTTTCCGGGGCACGGATTCCTCCGGGCGCGGGCACCCTGCTGCCGGACCGCTGGAGTTCAGGGCACCTGCTCCGGGAATCCCAGCGCCGCGTCCTTCTGTGCAGAGAGAATGCGGTAGCGGATGCTGCCTGTGCCCGCCTCCCAGCGCAACGGTGTCCCCGGAGCGTGCGGGTCGCCGGGGATGGCGTCGAGGAATGCGGGCACGAGGTCTTCGGCCTTCTGCGGCAGCGTGCCTTTGGCTAAAAAATGGCGCTCGATGGCGATGGCGAGCAGGAGCTGGCGGCGGCGCGTTTGGTGTTGGAGGGCGCTGCTGGCGATGCCGCTCATGGCCGGTATGGAGATGGCGGCCCATACTTTACGCGGCGACGGGATGCCCGCGATGAATCCAGAGTGGGTATCCTTCATCACGCTCTCCATGTTAGCGCTGAGCTTATGGTGGAGGGCCTGCAAGTCATCGCCGGGGCCATCGGGCATCATGAGCGTGCGCCACCAGCGGAGGTGGTGGGCGAGATTGGCATCTATCCAGCCATCGGGACCGTGGGCGCACGTCCAGAGGTAGAGGCCCTCGGTCTTGATACGGAAGGCGGGCATTTCCGCCATGGCCTTGCGGTGCCATTCCTTGATGTCGCCGGGCCAGAAGTGCCAGCCAAAGCCCTCGAGCAGCAGCCCGGTGAAGGTCGTGCGCTCTTCATCCACGCGCAGCAGGCGGTCGCGCAGAATGACAAGGTCGGCCTCTGTCCAGCAGCGGCAGGCGAGGGCCTCGGTGGTGGCGGTGTTGGCCACACCGGTGAGGGCGAGGCCGACGAGCGTGCCCACGAGGGTGCCGGAACTGCTGTAGCCTTCCGCCAGCAGCCAGAGCACTTCGCAATGCTGGCGGGCGGCATCGCCATCACCAGCGCGGGCGGCAGCGCGGGCGCGCAGGCCTATCACTTTGCTGTTCCCAAAGAGCCCGCTCACGGCGGGGATGGGAATCACCGCGGGGTCGTTCAATTGTTCGCCGATGGCGCGCACGTCCGAGCGGTGGGGCAGCACGCCGGCTTGCTTCCTGGAGAGGGCGGCGAGGAATCCGTTCACCGTCGCGTCCTCCGGGAGCGAAGCGCGCAGCCATTGGGCTGGAGTCTGGCCGCCGGGGAGCTGGCGTCCGGCTTTGGTCTCCTCCTCCACCCATTGGGGGAGATCGAGAAAGGCGATGCCTTCCTGCGGGGGAAGCTCCGGCACTTGGCCGGAGGGCACGGTCTTTATTTCCGGGAGCTTCATGCGGAGAAAGCGTCCGTGCGGCAGGGCATCGGCCAGCGCGTCGGCCTTCCGGTAGTATTCATACTGCTCCTCTGTTTGGCCGTCGCGGCGGGGAGGGCGGGCGCGCGGTTCCTTCACCACGAAGGTCTCAAAAACCGGGGCGGCGAAGAAGTTCTCGTCGTCCGGGATGCGCGGGGGGGCGAAGTCGGACCACTTCATGTCGCCGTATTCGGCATGGAAGAGGGCGAGTTGTTCCTGGTAGGCGCGGCGGCCGTGCCAGTTCTCGTATTGCCAGCCGAGGGTGATGAGGGTGGCCAGCCAGAGGGAGATTTTCAGCTTCCGCCGCCACAGCCAGCGGAAGGGACGGGTGACGAACCGCCACACGGCGGCGGTGGCGGGGAAAAGGGGGCGGCGGGGGGCGGTCTCGGTGGTCATGGCTGGTCGGCGGGTGGGCTTTTAGATTTGGCGGTTTCAAGTTCCAAGCGGAACGGGCTTCGGCTCCGCGCCCCAGTCACTTTCCCGGAAAAACACTGCCAGCACAAGGTAGGAACAGCGTTTTTCCGAAAAAGTGACTGTTCACCATCAAGAGGTTACGCGTTCCACTTGTAATTTGAAATCACACAGTATTCAGCCCTATCTGCGCGCGGGCGCTCCTGGCAGTTACGTGAACCAGCCGGTGACGTCGTCTTCCAGCCGCATCAGCCATCGTGACCGCCGTCGCGAACGCCGCCACCGAAGGCTTCCCGGATACCATTGGCACATCCAACGACCCGTCGTTCGCCGCACGATTCAGTGCCAAGATCCTCTACGTGACGGCCCTCGGCATCGGCACTACGATTTCCCTCGCAGCCAACAGCGCCGCGGACTTATGGACCGGCAGCAATTCTCTCAGCGAAGGCTTCCTGACACCACGCAAGCACCAGGCATTCCGCGCTGTGGACCACCCGTTCTGCTTCTTCACCCCGCCGACCTCCGGCTTCACCAACCGCTGCCTCGTCGGACGCAGCGCATGGAACACCGGCTGGAAGATCGTCATTCCCGCCAGCACCATGCTGCTCAACGCCACCACGAGCTTACTAAGGCACCTCCACAAACCGCACGCGTCCGAACAACCGCGTGCCGGCGCCGACCGGTGTGGTGCTGCGCCAGACTTCGATGGCTGAGCCGGGCACGGTTTCTGTGCGGCTGACGAGCACTCCGGGGATGGGCCAGGCGTTCAAGTCAGTGCCGAACTCGACGTGCTGGGTGAAGTCTTCGTGATTGGTCTGCCGCTGGAAGGTGAGCGTGACGTAGGTGGCGGTGGTTTCGCCGATGACCAACTCCTGCAATGTGCCTGTGGGCAGTGCGGCTTGGGAAGCGACGGTGGGATCCGTGCCGAGCATGTATTCCACGCTGTTGTTCAGCCCGTCGCGGTCGTGGTCCGGCTCTTCGATGGTGCCCTGCCAGCTGAAGAACGACTCGCGGTCGTCCATGCCGGGGCTGGGAGCAGTGCTGCTGCGCCAGTTGATGCCGTGGGCGGGATTGCGTGCGAGATTCTCGGGCTCGATCTTCACAAGACTTGAGCCGCTGCCGTCGGGGAAGACGGGCCAGTTGGCTGTGGGATCGTCGTCGTAGACGAAGGAGAAGATGGCGGGCGTGAGGTTGCCGTAGAAGAGGGTGAGCGTCTCGCCGCCGTTGCTGAGGCGGTCGTTGGCATCCCATGCGCCGGCGATGGGTCGGCCGCTGCCGTAGCGGTGGTTGAAGGCGTCAACATTAGCCACCACGAGGATGTTGCCGCCGGCGGGCACAACGGTGGGCGTGGGGAAGACAAAGTCGAAGCCGGCGACGAACTGACAGCCGCCAAGATCCACCGGGCCGGCGCTGACGTTTCGCAGCTCGACATAGTCGAAGCTGTCGTCGTTCCATGACTGCGGCGGCACTAGCACGGCGGCGGCGGCCTGTTCGGCAGCGGTCGGGTTCGCGGCGTGATACATGATTTCACTCACCACTATTTGCGACGAGAGCGCGGAGGGATCGAAGGTGCCCGCGGTGAACTCCACGGCATTGCTCCACAGGCTCCAGCGGCCCGTGCTGTCCTTCATGCGCACGCGGGCACGGTAGCGCTGCGCAGGGATGACGGCGGTGACGGGGAATTTGTATTCGGCAGCGAAGGCGGGCAGTTCCCCGCTGTCGTGGCTGGCATTGAGTTCCAGCAGACGCGGCACGCCGACTGTCCATGTCGCGGAGTCATTCACCCGGGCGATGCGCCACTGGATGCCGCCAAAGGGATTGCTCTGCGGATCACTGAAGGCGCTGGTGGTAAAGCGCAGGTCGTTCACGGGGAAGCCCGCAGTGCCGCTGAAAGTGAGCGTGGGCGTGGCCGGATACAGCGCGGACTCCAGTGTGCTGGTGAGCGGGTTGGTAAGATTGGCGATAGTGTCCATCCGCGCGGCGGTGCCGCCTACGCCGATGTTTCCGCCGGGCCACGTGCTGCCGCTGCCATTGGCATCAAAGGCGAAGTCTTTCATGCCCGCGACGTAGTGATCCAGCGCCGCGGTGCCGGACGGTGTGCCGCTGCTGAGGCCGATGGGGCTGGTGCCGGAGGGGCCATAAACGCTGAGGCCGCCGTAGTTGCCGGAGGCCGGCGGACCACCGACCCAGCGCGTGATGTCCGCATTCACCAGCGGACGAATGACGGCGGCGAATTCATCAATGAGCGGATTCACCTGGTCCGGCTGCCAGAGCAGGCGGCGCACTTCGCGGATCTGATTAAAGTAGTTCGGCCACAGCGTCGGGTTGGTGCTCGCATCGCCGCCTCCGCTCGCGCTGTCATTGAAGAGCGCATTGTGCACGATGTCGTGGCCGTTGTTCCATGTCGGTCCCCATGTCGCGTCGAGATCATTCGGCAGGTAGAACATCTGGCCCTTGTTATTGTTCGCCGCGTTGTAAAGCGGGTGGAAATACCACGCACCGTTGTTGTCGCCGCTGGGCCAGTAGTCGTAGTGGCGCACGGCTTCGCAGAAGCTGTGGTAGCGGCACCAGAGGTCGAGATTCACCCGGGCCTGGATGAAGGCGGGCGTGCTCGTCCCGCGGAGCTGGTTGTAGATTTCATCGTGGTCGCTGCCGTCCGTCGGTCCAAACGTGCTCTGGTAGCGGAACTGAAGCAGGCCCGCGGTGCCGTCTCGCGTGAGCTTGTAGAGATTGCCCTTCTTGAGGTCGTGCGCCTTGAGGAAGCGGCGGTCGTAGTCTTCGTGCACCCACATGAGGCCCCAGAAATCGCCGGCGTATTTGTCCGGCTGTTCCGCGGTCTGCATGACGGTGCGGAAGTGCGACCAGTGGCCGCGCGGCGAGGGAATGCCGAGCTGATTAAAGAGATGGAAGTTCACCATCTCGTTGAGCGAGAAGGTGAGCGTCGCGCGGTTCTCCCACAGATTCTCGGTGATCATCGTGCTCCAGTTCTCCGGGTATTCGCTGCCATTCTGGTCGATGGCGTTGAATTCGTAGCCCTTGTGGAAGTAGAACTTGAAGGCGCGCTTTCCGTTGCCCACGCCGCCGGTGCCGCTGGCGGTGTAGCGGCCGTTGGCGCCTTTGAGACGGTAGGGAATGTGGTCATAGACGCGGCCGTTGCAGACGAAGCAGGCTTCCCAGTTCTCGAAGTTCCAGCTCGTGCCCGCAGTCAGCCGCTGCGAGGCATTGGCGTCGTAAGCGACGCATTGATCGAAGTCCGCTTTGCGCGTGAGGAAATGATACACCGGCACGCTGGTGAGATCGGCGCTGCCGGTGCCCTCGTAGGCGGGCACGCCGTTATAGACGAAGCACGCGAAGTTCAGCGACGGATCGCCGGTGTATGGCACGCGGGCGGAAGTGCCGTCGTTGTCCGCGCTGGTGATGCGGTAGCGCACGAGGGTGCGGTGCGGCTGCGGAGGAATGGTGGCGGTCCAGATGCCGTCGCCGCCCAGCGCGTCGTCGCCGGTGCCGCTGTCGTTCATGGCGACAGTGGTCCAGTTCAGCGGGTCCTCGAACGCCGGATTCGGTGCGAGCGGCGTGGCGACGTTGACGAAGTTTCCGCCGCTGACGGCTTTCGGCAGCGTGCTGGGAATGAAGTTTCCGGCGGTCACAATCTGATAAGCCAGTGAGGCCGAGGCCACGCCATCGGGATCGGTGATCTTCGCCGTGATGACGATGGGATCGGCGCTCATTGGCTGCTCCGGAGAGTGGTCCACCTGACGCATGGCCGGCGCTGCGGTCGCGGTGGCGGAATACTTGATATTCTGCGCTCCCGGGGAGGCGATGGCGCTGGTGCTCACGCCCTGCTTGAGTTCCAGGTTGAAGGAGAAGTCCGAGGAAGCCTTCACGTCGTTCGCCGCGAGAATGGCGATGACGTTGCTGCCGACGCTGGAGTCCACGAGATTGTAAGGCGCGAGATTCGAGATCGTGTAGCTGTCCCAGTTATTCGGCGCGGCCTCGTGGTTCGTGAATGCTACGCCGGTGATCGTCGTGGGATCGGCTCCATGCGCCGGAGTGCCCGCGCCGCAGTAGAAGCGCACCGGAATCTCCACGCCGTTGATGTAAACGATGCAGCCGTCGTCCACATAGACACGCAGAGCGAGCGCCGCGGGCATCTGGCCGGCGGGAATGGTGAACTCCTTGCGGAAATACACACCCTGGTAGCCGGTGACTCCAGTGATCTGGCGCATGTCGCTCAACAGAACGGCATCATCACCGTCCGCGTAGCCGAATCCGAAGAAGGGACTGGTCGCATTGCCCACAGCCGTGGTGCCATCCAGCCAGCCGGAGAGGTCCGCACCGGTGCGGTCCCTCCACGTGGCGGAGGGCGCGACGGTGCCTTTGAAATACTTCCAGCCGCTGGTGGCTCCGGAGATGTAAGTGACATCCGGCGCGGTGCCGCTGCTCTTCGCTGCGCGCCAGTTGCTGCCGTGGCTGTTGTCGAGGCCGGGGTGAATCAGTTCGATGCTGCTGCCCTCGCCGTTGCCTTCCGCGGGCCACGGGCTGCGGTTCTCGTAGTCCACTTCATCCACCACCTGGTTGGCGGCATTGCGCAGGCGCACGGTGTCCCCGTCATTGGAGAGGCCGCTGCTTTCCTTCGAGCCATCGGGATAAGTAATGATCGCGTCATTCCACGGGCCGAGCGCGACCTTTCCGTAGTAGCTGGTCATGGTGGCCGGGTCCTCCGCAACCAGCAGATAGGCACCGGGCGCCATGCTCGTGCCGGCGGGGAAAAGATAATCCACGCCGCCGCTGATGCGCCAGCCGGCGAGGTTCACGGTCGTGGCGCCATCGTTGTAGAGTTCGATGAACGAGTTCCGCACCGTGTTCACCGCGCTGTTGTAGTGGATTTCATTGATCACGATGCCGCGGGGCTTCGGCTGCACCGTGAGCACAAAAGCGCCCTCCACCCACAGCCCCGCCGCATCCGTGCTGCGAATGCGCACGCGCTGCGGCACGCCCGTGAGCCCGGCGAATGACGCCGCCGCGCGCAGTTGATTCCCATTGATCGAGAAGTTCGCGTTCTCCTCGCTGCCTGCGCCGCTCACGAGCGTGAATGTGTGTGCCTCGCCCGCGTTCGGGTCCGGGCTGGAGATGCTGGAGAGGAAATCGCCCGCGACATTCTCCGGCCGGATCGTGGTGTCGTCGAGGCTTACCGACGTCGGCGGGAGTGCCGGCGTGAGAATTTTCAACCGCACCGTCGCCACGGCCGAGTCATACTTCCCGTCGTTCACTTTGAAGGTGAACTGATCGTCGCCGTAGGTCGCCGCATTCGGCGTGTAAGTCCGCGCCGCACCCGTGCCGCTATTGAGCGTGCCTTTCGCCGGTGGCGTCACGATAATGTAACTCAGCGTGCCGCTATTCGGATCGCTGCCGGCGAGCGTGATGCCCAGCGGCGTTTCCGCGGGCATCGTCAGACCCGCCTGACTGGTGGCGGAAGGAATGCCGGGATCGCCCGCGACTCCAGCGGACGCAGTGGTGGTGATGTTGTTCCCGCCTGTCTCGATGGCGCGCAGCGTCCACGTGATGGTCTGCGCCGTGCCCGCGAGATCGGGCACCACCGTATTGAACGTCCCCGTCGCCGCCGTGCCGCTGTCCACCAGGATGGCCCCGCGGAGAATCTCGTAGCTATAGGTGCCCGTCACATTCGCCGTGCTCACCGTCCAGTTCAGCGCCACCGCGCCGCCTTCGTAGGCGCTGGCGGGCGCGGCGGTGAAATTCGTGATACTCGGCCCGGCCATCGGCGACGCGCCACCTGCCAGCGATGCCACTTCCGCCGCAGTGAGCGCGTGATTGTAGATCGCGACATCATCAATGCTCCCATTGAAGAACTCGCCATTGTTCGTGCTGCCGATACGGAAGTTAGCCGCCGTGGCGCCATTCGCTCCAGGTGTGTCAGCGTTCACCTGCAAGCCGTTCAGATAAATCCGCCGCGTGGTGCCGTCGTAGGTGGTGGCCACATGGTGCCAGCTTCCGTTGTTCAGCGTGGTGGAAAGCCCCGTCGCATCCAGGTCCGCGCCCCACCAGTAATGGCGGAATCCATTGCCGCTGTCGAACAGACGGAAGGCATTCACCTGACGCACGGCGCCGTAGTTTCCCCAGCCCACGATGCCCTGCGGCCCCAGGACGTTCGGTTTGATCCACGCGCTCTGCGTGTAGGTGCTGTCGCCGATGGGCAGATTGTTAACGGTGCCGGAAAGGAACTGCCCGCCGCCGCTGAGTTGCAGACCGCCGCCAAATCTCCCCGTCGCCGTGAACGTGGCCCCGGTAGCCGTCAGCGCGCTGCCGCCCGCTGCATCATTGCCCAGCGTACCGGCGGAATTGAACGGCCAGTAGGCAACCAGGCTGGCCCGCACGGGCCCGGCAAGAAGGATTACAGAAAGCGAGTGAATGAGGATGCGTGATTTCATGACGGCAGCGGATTTCCGGCATTCTAGCGGCAGCCACGCGCAGACGGCAACCCTGCCGGGCTGGAATCATCCACCAAAGTGTGCCCGGAATCCACCCGTGCACCGCTCACGCCCGGCTGCGAAACTCGGAGGGCGGTATTCCGATGCAGCGCTGGAAGGCCCGCGAGAAAGCGTGGCCGTTGGCGTAGCCTAAATCCCGCGCCAGGGAGTCCAGTTTCTCTCCTGACTGCTGGAGCCGCTCCATGGCAATCTGCATGCGGAGAGTGGTGACCTGCTCCATCGGGGTGCGTCCCAGAGATTTGAGGCAGAGCCGCCGGAGGTGCTCGCCGCTGAGCCCGCACAGCCAGGCGAGTTCCGGCAGGGTCCAGGCCCTGGCCGGAGCGGCGGCCACTTTGTCCCAGAGGGAAACAAGGCGCTCGTCCATCTGCCATGGCCGGGCCATGCGGCGGGCGATGGTATCAATGAGCACCAGCCACTGGTGCAGAATGGACGGCTCGCGTTCGTTCTCCCACTCGCCGCGCAGGCCCTCGATGGCTCTCGCGAGGTGCTGATGGCCGGAAAGCCGCAGGGGCGAGCGCGCATCGATCATCGGGCGGACATTGCAGGGTTCGTCGTAGCGGAGAAAAGCGATCTTCCAGCGCCGCCCGGCGGGAGTGTAGAAGGCGTTGAGCGCGCGCGGCGGGGCCATCGCGACGTCACCGCGGGAGAGCTTTTGCCAGCGGCCCCCCAGCAGGATGCGGCCCTCGCCGGATTCTGTCTCCATGATGAAACTGCCGCCCGGCCTGGTGCGCACACGCTCGAATCCCTCCGCCGAGTCATCCACCCCCACACGCGCCATGTGGTGCACAGTGAGCAGCGGACAAACATCAGGCGTCAGATTCCAGCACACCGTGCCGGGACTGTCCCTGTGGAAATCGCTGGTTGGAATGGGACGCTTTTCCATGCGGGTTGCTTGATGGTGGCAGTCTTAGTCTGCGGCTTCGCTGAGGCGAACAGAATTCCCCGCCGGTGGTTGATGGGTGGTCCTGCGCCCGGACGGCCACTGCACTTCGAGGGCGCGCAGTGTTTCGCCGGGAGCGAGGGTGATGCGAATGACAGCGCTGTTCTGTGAGGCGAGACCTTCGCCGGTGCTGCGGCGGAACACGCGGCGGCCTTTGTCCGTGACGGCGAAGACGAGCGCGCCTGCTGCGTCGCGCGTGCTCATTTCCCCGGACTGCGCGCGGTGGTTTCCGCCCTCAAGGCGCAGGGTCAGGACCCGACCGCCATTCGCGAGACCGGCCATGCGATTGCGGAAGAGGCGGAAGCGCGGCGCATTCGTGCTCATGAGCGCGATGTCGAGCCAGCCGTCGCCGTCGTAGTCGAGCATGGCAAATGACCGCGCGTCCTCGCGGCAGTCGGTGCCGCTGACGAGCGAGAGGTCCTGAAATCCGCCCGCGCTCTGGAGCAGCAGTCGGTTCCGCTCGTGCCCGCTGAAGGAATTGCTGCGCCACTGCGGGCCGGTGTCGCCGGAGACGGAGAGCGTTTCCTGCTTCACGCGAAGCTGAAAGTCGAGCAGCGGCGAGCGCCAGTGCGGGGACTGGCGGAAGGCGTCGGATTTGGAGGCATCGCTGAGCACGACCGTGCTCCAGAAGCAGCTTCACAAGTCCACCTCCGTCGCGACTTCCTGCGGCGCGGTGTAGTAGCCGCTGGGAATGTAGAGATCCTGGAGCGAGTCATTATCGAAGTCACCGAACTGCCCGCCGAACGCCCAGCCTACGCGCGCCTCCGGGCTGTCCGGCGCGGCGATCTGGGTGAACTTCCCGCTGTCGTTGCGGTAGTGAAAATTCCCCTGCGCACCGACCACGATCCGCGGGTCCACTTCGCCGGCGAGCGCGATAATGCGGTTGCCGGCTTTGCTGTACATATTGGAGACGAAGAGGTCGAGATCGCCGTCGTTGTCGGAATCCGCGAGCGACGCGCCCATCCCGAAGGCCATTTTGCCGCCGGGAATGAAATCGCGGAAGGCTTCGACGAACACCGGCTCCGCGGCTCCGCGCGGAGTGTCGTTCCGGAGAAAGGAATCGGGCGCGAAGTCATTGCAGACGTAGAGATCGTCGTCGCCGTCGCCGTCGGCATCCACCCAGGCGGGCTGGTAGCTGCGCCGCCAAAGCTCCACGGCTTCGCCGCCGGCGCGTTCGAGGCGTCCGCCGCCGCGGTTCATGAGCAGCACGTTCGGCGTGCCGCGGTCGTCGAGATAAGGATGAGCGTCCTGGAGCAGCGCGTCCAGTTTCTCCGGCTGGCCGGGCCGCAGGTAGCGCTCGCGCCAAACCGGGCGCACATCGGGGCCAGGATTGTAGGTGGAAAGATAGACATCGAGCAGTCCGTCGCGGTTCACGTCGGCGGTGGAGACGGCGGAAACCAGAAACTGCTTTCCCAGATCTGTGAGACGGGCCGTGGATTCGATGAAGTGCCGCCTTCGTTGATGAAGTAGAGAGTTGGCTCAATGCTGCGGCCCAGAAGGGCGTCGGGATCACCGTCGTTGTCGAAGTCGGCGAAGATCGCGCAGTTCACCGCGTGCTCCACATCCAGCCCGGCGCGGAAAGTGGTGTCTTCAAATGTGCCGTCGCCCTTGTTGCGCAGCATCTGGCAGCGGCCCCAGCGCGCGGTGAGAAACAGATCGTCGTGACCGTCGCTGTCGTAGTCCACCACACTGACGGCGGGGAATTGCCATGCGTTTTCCATGTCCGCCACGTCGGCGTATTCCGGCTTTGGCACGTGCAGCCGGCCTTCCTTGAGCGCCGCGGCGGTGATCTCCTCCTGCGGTGAACGGCGCGCCAGCTCCCGCGCATCGGCGTCGGGCAGCGCGGAATCGAGCACTTCCTCAAAAAGCGGATGCTTCACACGCAGGACGCGCAGCGACTTGTGTTTCCACCCGGCGATAGCCCAGCGGCCGGCGGCGTCTTTGCGCCACGTGATCAGTTGCGATGCCTTGATGCCGCAGCGCCGCCCTTCGCCATCCGCGCCGCCGGCTTCGAATTTCGTCTCCAGGATGAGGTCGCCTTTCGTGCGCTCAGTGAACTCGCCGCGCAGCACGCCGAACTTCGGAGCCTCCCATGAAGTCATCATCGCACGCACACCTGGCCAGGGAGGCAGCGGCATCTCCTTCGCGCCGTCCGCAGCGGGCCAGTCACATGCCTCCGCGATGCCCGCCGCAGCGAATGCGGGCGCTGCGTCCGCCAGGGGATGCTCCACCAAAACCGGACCGCGCAACGCGGCAGGCACGGGATCGTCCGGCTTTGCCATGAGCGACCTGCCCAGAGCGGAAAGAAGTGGCGTTACTTCCTGAATGGCCGTCTCCACCGCGATGATCGTCTCGGCGCGCTGCTCGTCCGTCAGCGCTGCGGCTGGAGAGTTGGCAGCGGGTTCATTGCGCGAGCAGGAAGTGAACAACACGGCGGCAAGCAATGCCCCGAATCGCACTCCATCGCGAACCCGGCAGGCAAATCCCGAAGGGATTGAAGCCAAGCCTCCGGTCTGGCCCGGGTCGTTTTGCTTATCCGTCATGGCACGACTGGCAGCTTCCGCAGGAGACTGCGGATGGTGGAGAGATCAGCGGTGCCTTTGCGAATCAACCGCACGCCGCCGGCGGAGTCGGTGATGATGGTGGAGGGCAGCGGGGTTTCGCCAAAGCGATCGCGGGTGAGGCTGCGGAATTTCTCGCGCTCCGCCTCCGGCATGTCCACGAGCAGCTTGTAGGCAGGCTGGTTCGCGGCGGCGTATTCGTTGAGCTCCTGAGCCGTGTCGCTGCCGTCCACCGGCACGCCGTAGAGCGCGACATCCGTTGCGGGAATCTGCTCCCGGATGTGCCCCAGGTGCGGCAGCTCGCTGCGGCAAACGGGACACCATGACGCCATCAGCGTGAACACGCGCAGCTTCGCGCCATCCGCGGGAATCGCGACATCCACCCCAGCGAGCGGCACTGCCGCCGCTGCGGCACCGAAGCGGCGCACGGCGGGCGTCAGTTCAGAAATGGAGAACGCCTCCACGCCCTCCGCGGGAGCTTCGCGCACGGTGACGAGCGAACCCGCGGGCACATTGCCGGCGGTGGTGATCTTCCCCGACGACCAGCGCACGCTCACTTCGTCCGCGCACGCTGCGCTGCCGATGCCGATCAGCAGCGTGGCGCTGTTCTGCGCAGCGAATCCGTCGCCGCAGCGGTGCTCGCGCATCTGGGAAAGCGTGCCCGCCTTCACCCGCACCATCGCACCATAACCGTCCCTCGGCGCGGAACGGCTGCCGCCTTCCAGGCGCACGCGAATGCTGCGCCCCGGCACGCGATCGCCGAGTTGGTTTCGGAACAGCTCCAGTTGCGGCTCGTTGCTATTCACCAGCACCACGTCCTGCCAGCCGTCTCGGTCGTAGTCGAGGTAGGCAAAGCCACGTCCGTCCGCGATGCTGTCCATGCCGCTGACGCCGGAGATGTCGGCGAATTCCCTGCCGCCGGCATTATAGAAGACGCTGTCCGTCTCGTGCCCGCTAAAGGAATGACTGCGCAGCACTTTGCCGCGACCGGCGATTTCCGTGCTCGTGTCGAGCACGCCAGGCATGGAGCCGTACTGACGCGTATCCACGCCTTCGGCGGCGAACTGCTTATTCAAGTTGGTGTCCGAGCGCACGACCGCACGCCAGAGATCGCTTCACAAGTCCACCTCCGTCGCGCCGTCGTCCGGCGGCGTGTAGTAGCCATTGCTGACAAAGAGATCGAGCCAGCCGTCGTTGTCGAAATCCGCAAACTGCCCGCCCCACGACCAGCCGGTCTTCGCGACCTGGAGCGCCGGCGGTTTATGTCCGGAGACCAGTTCGAACCGGTCGCCGCGGTTTCGCAGCAGCTTGTTTCCGCTCACGCCTTCATACATGCGCTTCTCAAGGCCGGGGAACATCTCTGTAATGCGGCTGCCGGCCTTGCTGAACATGTAAGTGTAGAAGGGATCCTGGAGTCCGTCGTTGTCGTAGTCGCCCAGCGAGACGCCCATGCCGAAGCCATTCAGTTCCTCGCCGGCGAGCGCGTGCGTCACGTCGGTGAATTTGCGCGCGCCGTTCGCGCCGGGATCGTTGCGAAGCACGAAGTCGGGCGCATAGTCGTTGGCCACGAAGAGATCGGGATCGCCGTCGTTGTCGTAGTCGGCCCACGTGCTCTGGAACGTGTTCAGCCAAATCTCCGCGTCCTTTCCCTCCGGCGCACGGGCGAAGGCACCTCCGCCGCGATTCACCAGCAGCACGTTGGGCGGGCCGGTCAGGCGGAAGACCGGATGATCCTGCGCCCGGCGGCGCTTCCATTCCTCCTGCTCCGCCGGCGAAAGAAACCGCGACGCCAGCAGCTCCCGCGGCGGCGTGATCGGCAGCCGGTAGGTGGAGAGGTAGAGATCGAGCAAGCCGTCGCCGTTGTAGTCCGCAGCGGCCAGACTGGAGACCCAGAAAGGCAGCGGCGCATCCAGCAGGCCGGGAGCTTCGGCGAATTTCCCGCCGTCATTCCGCAGGTAAAGACTCCGCTCCAGCGAGCGCCCGAGGAAGACATCGGTGTCGCCGTCATTGTCGAAGTCGGCGAAGAGCGCGCAGTTGCAAAGGCCGTCCACATTGAGGCCATAGTCCGCGGCTTTTTCCTCGAACGTGCCGTCGCCTTTGTTACGCCAGAGCTGGTTTTCGCCCCAGCGCGCAGTGACATAAATGTCGTCCCAGCCATCGCGGTCTATGTCCACCACCGACACCGACGGATGCTGGTCCAGCGAGTCGAGACCGATGAGGAACTGGTAGTACTCGCGCGGGTAGCGGAACTTCGTCTCCCCGGTCATCAGAATGTCGCGCACAAAGCCGTGATGCACCGAGCGCCGCGCCCGTGCGTACGCCTCCGCATCCGGCAGCGCCTCAGCGAGCGACTCTTCAAAAAGCGGCTGCCCCACTTCCGCTGCGGACATGCTTTTCGTAGTCCACTGCTTCACCAGCCAGTCCCCGGGAGCGCCGTCCGTCCCGGCGGCAGTTGTCTTTTCCCAGACGATGTCCACTGCGCCGCTGAATGAAATGATGCCGCCGGACGCCGTGCGCGCGCGGGCGGAGAACGCCGTTTCCAGTTTGAAGCGGGACTCCCCGTCCGGCGTGCCGCGGAGAATGCCGAACTTCGCCTTCTCCACATGATCAAGCCCCGGCCAAAGCAGCGTCCAGAGCCCTTCCGGCAAAACGGTCAGCGCCGCCGGCTGCGCCGCGGGCTCCCATTTCCAATACTGCACCGGCAGCCGGCCGGCGGCGGCACCCGTGCCTGGCTGACGCGTGCCGACCACATCCACCACCTGCGCATCCGGTGCGAAGAGCTTGCGCGCGTGGCAGTCCGGCAGCGTCAGATTCTTCACCGCTGCCGCCAGCCGCAGCACTTTCGGCGTCAGTTCCGCGATGCGCTCTTCGTTGGCGATCATGCGGCGGAACTGCGCATCTCCCGTCGGCTCCTTCGCGGCGCCGGAGCCGGATCCAGGCTTCTGCGAGCAGGCCATCAGCAACACGGCAGGCAGCGAAAGTTGGAGGAAAACGGAGAGACGCATCGTGCGGCGAAAGAGCGCGAAAGCCGTGGCGCGGCAAGAGTGGAGCCAACAAAAAACCCGCGGCAGGTTCGCTGCGCGCGAGTTTTCCAAAGTCATCCGTCCGGGCGGAATCAGGCGCGGCGGCGGCGCAGCAGCGCAGCGGCGCCGAGACCGACCATGGCCAGGGAAGTCGGCTCCGGCACCAGTGAGTTCGGGCCCAGCGCGAAGTTGGCTGTGACCTCCGAGCCGGTGAGTTCTCCGGACCAGATGCGGAATTCATTCACGGCCCCGAAATGCCCCGGATCCCCCCATGCGGTGGCACCGATGGATTCCACCTCGGTTCCTACATTGGAAATGGGGTTCGTATTCACAGCGGTGAGTGCCTGGACCCCGTCCACCCATGCATTCATGGTGCCGGCCGCGTTGAGGCTGATGACGAGGTGATGCTCGGCGCCGAGGGAAGGCCTGAATCCAAAGGTGTGCGCTCCGTTTCGATCCGGGGCCGAATTGCCGGAGTCAGCGCGGGCATGAGTGTAGGCGAATTCAAATCCCTCCTGAGCCCGGCCAAACGTGAACAGTTTCGCCCAGTTGCCGGAGCCGGAATCGGTGTACCACGTCTCGACAGTCACTCCGCTCGAACCGTAATTGGCACCGATGCCAACGGCTTGTGAGAAACCCATGTTTTGCACGCTGGCTCCAGCACCAGGCCCCCCTGAGAGGGTTAGAGAAGTGGACGTAACCGTGGCCCCATTGGTCAGAACGCCGGTATTCCCGCCAACGGAGTCAGCGGTGTCCCCATTGAAGGACCAGCGGTGGGTGAGTGTGGCAGCGACCGCCGGCAGGGAGAGCAGGACGCCGGCCAGTAGTGTGAGTGATGCTGTTTTCATGTGGAATCGGATTTCTAACTTATTGGCCGCAGCCTATAGGCGGCTCCCGCCGCACAGCCAAGATTTATCAGCGGGCCGGAATCCACATTAGCGAGGCATGGTCACACCAGCCCGCGCTCCAGCCCGCTGAGCTGTGACCGTGCCGTCATAGCAAGGCGCGTTGTCCCGAACCTCGGATTCACCATCAGCGGCGATCTGGAAGTGAGCCTCGCGCGCATCAGCGGCAGTCTGCAAACCACGGCGCAGAACATCCCGGAGACCGGAGCCAAACAACTCGAAATCGGCGCGAGCCGCTGGCGTTTCCTCGCGACCTCCGGCGGAGACATCGAACTGTTCGCCAGTCCGCCGAGCCTGCGCCTGCTGGGTCGCGACGCGCTGCCTGACGGCATTGTCAGGCTGCGCCACACCAGCGCCGCGGGAGGCCAGCCGGAGAAGTGGGGCGTGGAGCTGACGCTGAAGCGGGACTTCAAGCCCTGGCCCGACGTGCTGGAGATCAAAAAGGGCTTCACCAAACTCTCGTGGCAGCCCGCCGCCGTGCCGCCGGCCTTCGCCCGACCGTGGAAACGCGCAGCTCCGCCACGCCGAAAATCAAAGGCTCCATGTCCGGCAACTTCTGCGTACTGCCCGATGACCTCCCGCTCAGTTACAGCAGCAGCAGTTCGTGCCAGTTCAGCGGCTCGGCGTTTGGCTTCTCCGTCAAGTTCGGCAGCCGTTGGCCGGAGTGGAAAACGACGCCACCAGCGTCTGTGTGCTCGGCGATTGCAATTGAGGCTGCACCAGCCCGCGCTGAAGCCAGGCACGGCGACCGAGCGTTAGGGAACCCCGAACCGGAACCCCAAAAAAACACTAGGGCGCGTGTTTCGCAGGTGGGCGCACGATTTCTCGAAGCTGGCGAGGAGCGGTTCACCGCCGGGGGATTGATAGCCCGTGAAGCGGTTATCGCCAGAGGCGGGGCGAATCATGGTATCCGCGACGATGAAACCTTCGATGTAGGTTTCGGCGCGGCCTTCGACGAGGGCGAGGCAGATAAGTTCCCTGATGCAGGGCGTGCCGTCGGCGGCGGCATTCATGGGTTTTGTGAAGGTGGCGAGGAATCCGTCAGGACGAATACTGATCTCCTTCACCTCAAACGGAGTGAGCCCGGACCAGTCAAGCCGCTGGAGGGCGAAGGGCTCGGTGCCGCGCAGAGAACACTGGCAGGAAGATCGTCATCCCCGCCAACACCCTGCTCAACGGCACCAGCGAAGCCACCCGCCGCTTCCTCCGCAGCATACGCGACGTGAAGCTATACCTGCGCATCTGCGGCTACTTGAGGGAGTAAAACGTGTCCGTGATGCTGTCGTCTGCTACAGTGCCCGGGCGACGGCTCTTCCCGCCATACTCCGGACAAAGCAGACGGCTAGCGCAGCAGCAGCGGCTCCAGCCAGGCGCTGTGTGCCGAGCCGATGCCTTTCTGGCCTTTGAAGGAGAGCGTGAGTACGGCCGCGCCCCTTACCTCAACAGTGAAGGGCTTCACCACCCCGGGCTTGATGACGCCGGACTCCCACACCTTTTTGCCATCGACAAGGATCTCAGCAAAGACCGGACCACTGCCGGTCTGCAGGAGGGCACACTGGCCGCTGAAGCTTGCCCACTTGCCATCCAGATTGTAGGTGAACTCCGAATTCGCGTGTGCCCAGATTCCGTGGGCGGCGGGCCCCTGCGGGCCAATGAGCGGATCTCCCTCGGGGGTGCGGTCATAGTGCACACCACCGTAGCCGGTCATGGCTTTGGCTGGCGCAGCATCGGACAGCGGCAGCTTCCGGACGGCATCGGGAGCCGCTGCGGGTGCGGGCTTGCCTGCGGGATTGTCGAGCAGGCTCAACCGGCGGAGGGCTTCGCGGGCGGTTTCACTCAAGCCGGTAAGCGTTTCCAGTTTCAGCGTGCCGGCACGGGCGGCGGCCGCGTGCTCCTTTACCTGCATGGCGGCGAGCGCGGGCGTGACATCATAGAGGCCGTCCGGGCCGATCTGGCAGGCGACGGAAAAGGCCTGACTGGTCCATACGGAGGCGGTGGCCGCACCGTTGACACAAACCCCCACAAAACTGAGCACCGCGGCCTTCGTCCTCGCGCCCGTCAGCGGGAGCAGCAGGGAGAAGCTGCCGTCCTCACGCGGAATGCCGGCGGCAATCGCGGCATCGTAATCACCTCCGCCCTCCGGGTCACCGTAGGCCAGCACCGCGTGGCAGGGGAGGTTCGATTGAAGCTTTCCTTCCACTTTGAGGCCATCGGGTGCGGACTCAAATTTCCATCCGGAGAACGTCACGGTGGCTGGGGTCTGCATTTGTTTCACCGAGCCGGAGAACTGCGGATGCGCGGCCAGCTTGAGGGCGTGCGGCAGTGTGAGGAAGGAGCCTTTGCCCTCGCCGCGCAGGTCTTCGCCATAAGTCCGGTTGCCGCTGCCCATGAGCGCAGTGCCGCGGGCCTCGCGCGAGGCTGCGCATTCTCTGCAATGCGGGAGCCCCAGCGCGTGCCCGATTTCATGACACACGCCACCGACGAAGATGCTGTTGTAGCGGCCGACGGAAATGAACCCGTACTGCCGGTCGGTAAGCCGCTGGATTTTCTCGCCGAGCAAGTCGGAGTCGAGCAGCGGGGAATCGACCTGCCAAGCGGTGCCGCTGGTGCTGGAGCCTGCTGCATAGTACGGGCTGTGATGGCCCATGGTGCGCTTCTCCGGATTCCAGTCGGCCAGGTTGCAGAAGATGACCATGGTTTCCTTCGCGCCGTCGATGCCGGCCTCCTGGAGCACGCGCAGGCAGTCGCGCTTTATGGCCTGTCCGTCAGAGCCATCGGTCTCGCTGCATTCGGCGGACTTAAGCGTGCCTTTGGCCACGGGAATCCTGAGCAGCCCGTCATCGGCGAGGTCCAGCTGGATGGTACGGCCGGGGAATCCCCAAGCGGCCATCTCGGTGCGATAGAAATTCTGGATGTGCTTCATGACCCGTGTAAGTCGGGCACGGTATTCCGGCTGCGGGTCGCGATCGGCCGGAGTCCAGTAAACCACCTCCATCCGGCGCTCGGCTTTCTGCGGGTCTGTGCCTTCCCAGTGTTCCAGAAGCGAGCGCGCCCGGCTCAGGTCTTCGAGCGATGGCTCACCGGGCAGCAGCGAAACGGTCACCGCGGGCTTTTCACCTGAAGGACTGGCGGCCATGGCGAAACCAAGGAAGGCAAAGCCCGCGAAAGCGGCAAAGAGAGTGGGGATGCGCATGGCCGCCAGATTTGCCGCCCCGCCACGTGGTCAGCAATGATGATTCGCCATACTAATCCGCCCCAGGGCTCAGTTTTTTGAGAATCTTTGCAACGATAGCAGCGGAATGTCGATAGTAGTTATGCAGGCTGCCCGCGCAGCCGGCTCTCCCGCAGAGTTTTCTGCAAAGCTGGGGGAATCCGCTCCCCTGTGGTTCCCTCACATCAAAAAGCGCCCGGCTGTCTCGCGACGGCCGGGCGCTCCCTGTTTTGTAAAGTTAACGGGCGCAGTTACTTCATGACCCCGCCGATGCTCTTGAGGGCCTCCTGGACTTCAGGCCCGGCAGTGGCGGCTTTCATCGCCGCTCCCATCATGCGCTTCATGGCCGCTTCGAGGTCCTTCTCATACTTCTCTTTCAGCGTCTTTTCAGCATCGCCGGAGGGCTTGCCCAGCTTGTCCATGCGGGCCTTGATGGCCTTCATTTCCTCCTCAAGGGACTTGAGCTTGTCCTTGGCGGCTTCGGCGCTGGCCTTGTCGGTGATCCCTTCCATAGTGTCTGCCAGCTTGTTCATGCCTGAGACCATGTCCTTCATGGCCTTGTCGTGGGAGTCCCCGCAACTGGCGAGGGCGAAAGGAAGCGAAAGGGCGAGGGCAGCAGCAGCGAAACGCTGCCGGAGTGATGCAGTATTCATAGATTAGTGAGTGGTTTGACCTCGACCTTGATCGGCAGGGCCAGCGCCTCATGCCAGAGGAATACTACATCTGGCAAGCTCTCTTCTCCCTCATCCGCAGAAAACTCTCTGGCCCCACTACGCACGCCGGCGGCGCAGGCCGAGCAGTGCCAGTCCCGTCAGGGCGGCCGCGGCGGCGGAGGGCTCAGGCACGGCAACGAGCAGCAGGTCATTGCCGCTGCCGCCCGCGTAGGTCACCTGGAACTCCTGGGAGCCGGCAACAAAAAGATCCCCCTCATTGAGTGGTGTCCCCTGCCATGAGAGGCGGAAGGCCCCCAGCCCGAGCGGCTCCGCTCCGTCATTATTGATCACAGTGAAGACATCCGCATAGTCCACCGGGTCATAGCCAAGGGAGAGTGCCAGGGGAATGTCGCTGCCCAGCGTGACCGTTCCGGCGACATTGATCTGGTCATATTGCGCGACTGCCGAACCATTGAATTCGAAGGAGAGAGAGCCGCCATTGAGCGTGAGGCTGCCGGTATTCAGCGTGCCGGGGGAATTGCCGGGGGCGATGCTGCCGCTGGTCATGGTGACGAGGCCCACGGTGCCGCTGCCGCCGAGCGTGCCGCCTTCCACGGTCAGCGGGCTGCTGGCGATGTTTCCATCCACCACCAGCACACCACCCTGCACCAGTGTGGGGCCGGTATAGTTGCTGCTGCCGGCGAGGGTCTGGGTTCCGGAACCCATTTTCGTCACGGCGAGCGGGCCGGCGCCATTGCTCAGGCTGCCGGTGTGAATGCCGCTGCCGCCGGCGCTGCCGATGGCCAGCGTCTGGAGACCGCCTACGCCTTCGTGGCGCTGGACATTGCCGCTGCCGGTCAGGGCGTTGATGGTCTCTGTCGTATTGGCCGCTGCAGCGAGCTTAAAGATGGTGCCAGCACCGAGATTCAGGTTCGCGCCATTGGGGATGATTTCACCGGCTCCGACGACACTGGACTGAAAGACCGTGCCCGACCCGGAGACCGAAACATTCCCCACGAAGTCATTCGCTGCATTGTTCCATGTGTTGCGCGAGCCGCCATCCACCGTGATATTGCCCGTACCGGTGATCTTTCCGTCGAAGGTGAGCCGGTCGGCGGCTACCAGGCTGCGCATGACGACGTCGCGGTTCAGGGTGACGGTGCCGAGGAAGGAGGTGGCGTTGGCTCCGCTGCCGGTGTTGCTGCCGGTGAGGATGGCGAGGCCAGTGCCGTTATTGCTGACGGTGACCGGCACGTTCATGTCGATGCGGTTGTTCAGCTCCAGTTCTACGTTGTTCGCTCCGGTGGAAGCGTCACCGAGCGTGATGCCGGTGGTCGTTCCGAGCGCATTGAGATTGTTAATGCTCAGTTTGCCCTGCGAGACAGTGATGCCGCCGGAGAAGTTGTTGCGGCCCGCCTGAATGATGGGCTGCACGGCAGTGTTGTTGTCGCCATTGATGACATCCGTGCGATCCAGCACCAGCGTGCCGGTGCCGGTTTTGACGAGTGTGCCGCCGCCGTAGAGGCCGTTGGTGAGCGTGCCGCCGCCCAGTGCGAGCGTGGTGCCGGTGGCGACCTCTGCGTAGCGGGCCGTCACATTGGAAAGCACACTGTTGGAGCCCGAAAGATTGGTAATGTTAGCAGCCGTGATGGCACCGCCGCTGAGGCTGTGGCCGCCACTGTTGAACTCAAGGCGTCCGCTGCCGGCGCTCACGCCACCGGCGTCCACGGTCACTGCCGCCGCGCTGCCGCTGAAGCGGACATCCTGCGTCCCGGTCACATTGAGTGTCCCGGCACCGGTGGTGCTCATTACGGTGCCCGCCCAGCTGGAAACCCCGGCGCTGGCCGCCGCCACATTCTGCGCCGGCGCGGTGGCGGCGTAGGTAGTGCCCACGCGCATTTCGTCGATTTTGAAGGCGCCATAAACGCTGAGCGCATTGAAGTTGGGCCGGTTGTTGCTCGTGTTGAGGATGACATTCTCGACACTGGGCACCCCGGTGAGGGAACTCACGTTGCCGGTGCGGTTCACATACATCCGGATAGTCGTGGCATCTGCCGTGTAGGAGAGCTGTAGCGTGATGAAGGCCTCATTCGATGCGGCCACGGGGAAGATATTGCCGGTGCCCGCAGTCTGGCGGTCGGACCAGTTCCAGTTGGCCACGTTCCATGAACCAAACCCTTCGAGGAAGCGGGTCGCACCCGTACCGGCACCCGGACTCGCGCCAGTGTTCACAAGTTCCACACCGCCGAGTTGCGTGCCGTTCTGCTGACCGTAAAAGCTGACCCACACCGTGCGGTTGTTGTCGGACTCCGCATCGACAGCGGTGGCCGCGGTGGCAGCCAGCGTCCTCAGAAACCGGCTATGGTTCGTGGCCGTTCCCAGGGCACTGCCGCCCGTGGGAGAGGAAAGCAGATTGGAGCCTGCTCCCAGATTTACATCGCTCCACGCGGTGCCCGTGCCGGCTCCCGTGGTATAGCCGGCGTTGTTGGTTGTAATCGCCGTACCCCCCCATGCTCCAGTGAAGCCTGAACTGGTCCCGGTCCCGATGGCGGAGAGGCTCTGACCATTCGTCGTGCCGCCATCAAAGCCATCGTAAGCAATGAGCCCGGCGTCCGCGGAGGAAGGAAGAGAGGCCGCCAAGGCACTGAAAGTAAGGATCAGCCGTGAATTCATAGAGGGTGCCACTTTGCCCTCTCCTCCGCATAAGGTCAAAACCTTACACCTCTCCTTTTCCGGCCACTATCCCGCATTTCCCGCACTGCGATCGCGGGAAATTCATGGGCCTCATGAATGCGGCGCTCGACTCACCGGAATGCCGGCGGCGGATACGGCCATGGACAGTCTGGCAGGGCGGATGCCATCAGCGGCGGCGGCGCAGGCCGAGCAGTGCCAGTCCCGTCAGGGCGGCCGCGGCGGCGGAGGGCTCAGGCACGGCACGGAGGGTGATATTATCGAAAGTGATCGCAGAATCGCCACCCACCTGAATGCCCTCAATGGAAAGGGTCGCGGAAGTCCCGGTGGCCGTCCATACTGCGGCGAGATGATGCCATGGAATAGAGCCTCCGACGGGGACGACGCCGGTCGCCAGCAGATTGGTGCCGCCGAAATCCACGGAAATCTGCCCACTGCCGGTGCCTGCCCGCGCATTGTAATCCAACTCCAGAAGATACTGCTGCCCGGGGACGAGGCCGGTAATCACCTGGCTCAGCGCCGCCGAGTTTTGAATGAATCCGGCCGCGGCCCCTTCTGGAATCGCCCCGTTATCGGCAAAAGGATTATTGCCTGCGTAGTTATATCCCACATTGCCGGCACCTGTTTTCGTCCAGCCCGCCATGTTTGAGGCACCGGGCCCGACACTCATGTATCCGGGGAAGGCAAACGAGGTGCCGCCGGCCTCAAAGCTGGGATTGAGCAGCGGGATGTAGTCTGAGTCGAGCTGGAAGACCGTAATCCCGTCATAAGCGAGCGACGCATCACCCCCGAGAGCGGGAGCACTGGAGATACTCAACAGTCCGGAGGCGGCAGTGGCGGTGAACGGCACCGAGAATGCCTGCCATGTGCCAGTTCCGATATTGGCATTCGTGATCAAAGAGGCGGCCCCTAAACTGGCTCCGAAAGTAGGCGTGTCGCCACAGCAGTTCCGGCCCCGGAAATAGCCCTGGAAATAATACTGCTTCCCGGGCGTCAGGCCGCTGAGCGTCTGGCTGACTGTGCCGGCACCCTGAATGAATCCCACACGCGTGCCATCAAGCGTGGCCCCGTCGGAGAAAGGCGCACCGGCTCCGATATCACTGCCATTCACCCCGCCGCCACCAGTCTGCGTCCAGCCTGTGGGCTGGGCCGGATTTCCCGGGTCTCCATTATAGCCAGGAAAGGTGGCATAATTATCCGCCTGGAATCCAGGATTCACGATACTGATACTGGTCAGTCCGGCCTGTGCCAGCGCAGCGGTCATCGACAGAAGGGTCAAAGCAGGGAAGAGTCGGCGGATCATAACAGGAATTGGTGAATTATTAAACTCACCTATAGAAGTCCCGCCTCGAGGTCAATACTTCCCTTTCATGGTGCCTTACGCCTTCGCGGCACCGCGCTGGGAGGTCAGGCTTCTCTGGAATCCGCAGGGCTCAGCGCACGCAGTTGCCCCACGAGTGCCAGGCGGGCGGGCGCCAGGCCTTTATATGCCGCCAGCTGGTCCGGCATCGTCGCCAAAGCCCGGGCCAGCCGCGGCCCGGCAGCCGGGAACTCCGCAACGAGCTGATCCAGCCGGTGATTTGTCACCCGGATGCCAAAGAGTATCGCGCCCGACAGCGGGAGCCGGGTCAGGAACTGCTGTTCCAGGCGCAGCCAGGTTTCGGCCAGCGTGGCATCGGCAGTCAGTCGCCGCACAGGACGGGACGGGTGCTGATTGAGCGCCGGGTCTGCACTGAGCCCCCAGTTGTCGCGCTCCCACGCGGCACCGGGAGCGATCCTGGCGAGAAACGTGCCGATTTGCGCGCCCAAGGCACTCTCCAGCCCCGGGACGGGCACATGCACCGCCGCCAGCGGACGGCCCAGCTTTTCCTCCAGTGCCCAGCCGGAGGGGAAAATGACGGCCCCGCCAAGCACCGGAAAACCCAGCGTTGCCTCGCCGGAGAGCACCGCCCAGTCCGGCTCCACCCCGCAGGCGGCCTCAGCGGGTCCGGCGAATGTCTGACCAGTCACCGCCGCCAGCCACGACACCACTTCCACTTCCACTTCCACTTCCACTTCCACTTCCGCTGCCGCCTCCGTGCTCCCGGGAACCCAGCCAAAATAACGCTCCGGCTCGGCCTCCATCCACCGGCGGCGCTCCGCAAGCACAGCACCGGCTTCCTCCGAGTGCCTCCAGAAGCGCGCTGCATCGCCTGCACGCAGATTCATCGGCAGACGGTAATCTGCATCCGGCAGCAGTCGCCGCCATGCTTTCTCTGCTTCGATCGGGCTTTCCGCCATCATGCGCGGACCTCGCGCCGTCCCCTACGATGCGCAATCGGATGCAAGCACCGGAAGTGATTGTCTCAGGCCTGCTTGCGGCGCTTCAACCAGCTCGCGAGCGGCTTGAGCACGGCCTTCACCAGCAGGTCCACGATCGCTCCAGCGATAACACCGATGACCGCGGCGATACCGGCCTTGCCGAGCCATTCCATAAAGCCATGCAACGCTGGCAGCAGACCGGAAAAGGACTCGGCTGCCAGCTGCACCACGTGCTCCGGGCCATGCACACCATGGACGTGCAGACCGTGGATGAGAATGCCGCCGCCGACCCACAGCATGGCAATCATGCCGATAAACGACAGCAGCTTCAAAAACACCGGCATGCCCCGCACGATAGCCCGGCCCATGACACGGACGCCTCCCTGCCCCGATCGGGCCATGGCAACGCCTGCATCGTCCGCCTTCACAATGATCGCCACAGCCCCATAAACCAAGAGGGTCATGCCCAGGCCGACGACACCCAGCACAACGGCCTGCATCCACAGGGGCGATGAGGCCACGCTGGCCAGCGTGATGGCCATGATCTCCGCCGAGAGAATGAAATCCGTGCGGATGGCACTGTTCACCCGGTCCCGCTCCAGTTCCTCCGCCGTCATCGGCTGGCTGGCCTCCTCGGCCTCCTCGTGATGCCCGGGACGGATGATGTCCATGACCTTGTGGAAACCCTCCATGCAGAGAAACGCCCCGCCAGCCATCAGCAGCGGCGTGATCGCCCACGGAGCCACGAGACTGAGCACCAGTGCGCCGGGAAGCAGGATCAGCAGCTTGTTCTTCAACGATCCGCGCGCGATTTTGAGAATGATCGGCAGTTCACGGTCGGCTGCGAGGCCCACAACATACTTCGGCGTCACGGCGGCATCATCGATGACAATGCCGGTGGCCTTGGACCCGGCCTTCATGGCCATGGCCGCAGCGTCATCCAGGGAAGTGGCGGCGACTTTGGCCAGCGCCGTCACATCGTCGAGCAGGGCGATGAGTCCGGAAGTCATGCTGCGCCTCCTTTCCTTGTCGCAGCGGAGACAGGAGAAACCGGCTGACAGGTACAGCGCAGCAAAGCTGATAGGGCAGGAAGGATAAGCATGGCGTCTCAGGCATATGCCCCGGCCCGCCGCGGGGTCAAGCCGGGCGAAGCCGCGCCGCCAGGATCAGCGCTGCGGGATTTCGTTCACGGTGTAATAGGCCTTCCGGTGCAGCAGCGATTCGTTTTCGCGGGAGGTGACGCCGGAAAAGTCGAAGTCGTGAATGTGGTCCTCCACGAGTTTGTCCAGCTGCAGCATGACGCTGAGACCATCGGCCGCGGGCGTGGCGCTCATGACACGCCGCGTAGTGTGATCCACCTCCGGGCTGCCGTAGCCGGCGTGATAAATGTGCGTGTAGGTAGTGACCGAGTAGCTCTCCGGTTTTGCCGCAGCAGCCGCATTCACAGGCTTTGTGAAGGTGGCGAGGAATCCGTCCGGACGAATGCTGATCTCCTTCACCTCAAACGGAGTGAGCCCGGACCAGTCGAGCCGCTGAAGGGCAAAAGGCTCGGTGCCGCGCACGGGCCACTGGCGGTTGGTGGTGAAGCCCGCGGCGATCAACTGCCCGTGAGGCGAGAACTCGACATTCATGATGCCCGTGGCCAGCCCCTCGCGGAAGGGATAGCACGCGCCCTGCCACACACCATTCACCAGCTCGGTGGTGGCGCGCACGATGATGCTTTGCGTGTAGTCGCCGAGAAACAGCTGACCGTCGAACGGCCCAAACTTCCCGCCGGTCTGCGCGAGGCGGAATCCGGAAATGCTCCGGCCCATTTTGATGTAGGGAAACCGCACCGCCGGCGGCACGAGTTCCGGCACCCGGCGCTTCTCCACGGCCATGCGCGAGTCGCTGTTAGGCTCCAGAGCCGGTGCTTTGCGCTCTTTGGCATACGGATACCAGTTGTAGCTCGCAGGATGCCCGAGGAAGCCGCCCTCCTTGAGGTGCTTGAGCGAACAGCAGCCATTCCACGGCCCCTGACTCTCCGTGACGAACATCACGCCCTGGGCATTCGCCCCCGTGCCGCCGGGACTGCGCAGCCCGCTGCAAACGGGGATCATCTTTCCCGCAGGCGTCACCTTCACTGCCCAGCCGCGGAAGAGATTGTGTGACTCGTAGGAACCGCTCAGGCCCAGCGAGACCCACAGATTGCCCTCCGAGTCGGGCTTGGAAGCGAAAGCGAATTCATGCCCTTCGGCGTAGCCCCAGTCACTGCAGAGCGCATCGTAGCGGTCTGCCACTTCATCGCCGTCCGTATCCGTCAGGCGCGTCACTTCACCCCACGTGGTCGCGAGCAGCGAACCATCCCGCCAGGCCAGCGAAAAGATCTCATCCTGCCCGCTCGCGTACAGATGGAACTCCGGCTGCGGCGGGGATTCGAGCGCGCCTTTGATGAAGTAAACATCCCCGCGGCGCGTGCCCGCCGCGAGCCTGCCATCCGGCAGAAACTCCAGCCCGCCCGGCCGCAGCGGCACCGTCGCCGGGATGGGTATATTTGTGATCGGATAATACTTCGCCTCGGCTTCCGCGGTGCCCCACATTTCGCCAAGGTCCTCAGCTCCGTGCAGCGGCAAAGCGGCGGCCAGAAGCAGGGTCATGAACTGGATGCGGATCGTTACCATAGGTATTCAATTACGAGGATGGTCTCGCCCGCAGGCAGCTTTAGGGGCAGCAGCAGTTCCGCCGTCGAGCCCTCGCGCACCACCGGGGTGCCGGAGCCGCTGCCAAGGCGCAGCGTCAGTTGTTTCCCGACACGGAACTCGCGTTCAGAAACACGCTCAATCCCCTGCCCTGCCGCGGCGCGGAACTGAAAAGGCTCCTGCGCTGCCGGAGTGTTGAACTTCAGCGTGCGGCGGAAAAACGCGCGTCCGCCTTCACCCGGCACATCTTCAAAGAAATCCTCCACGGTGATGTCGCCGTAGCGGTAGCGGAACACAGGGCGGCGCTTCGCATCCAGCGCATAGCCGAGCCATTCGTAGCCGTGGTCCTGCGGAAAGCCGTGGTTGGTCTTTCCTTTGCTTGGCCAGCTATCCTCCGCTGACTTCAGCCGGTGGAACGGAATGCCCGGCGGCAGGGTGATCTGATCCGAACCGCGCGCATGGAAGGAGCCCATGTCCACATTGGCAAACCCGCCGCGCCACAGCAGGCGCAGCGCCATTTCGCCGGAGTCGAAAGCAAGGTTCACGCGCTCCGGATAACCGACACCGATGCCACGGTAGCCAGCCGGCCCGCGGCCGCGGCAGATTTCCGCCACGTCGCCCACGCGCAGTTCATTCGTCTGCCGCGAGAGTCCCGCCGGCTTACGGGCGCGCTCACCGTCGGAGAGGTAATTCCAGATGGCTTCAATCTGCATCGCGGAGTCACCTTTGAGCACGTTAGGGCGCACGGATTTTCCATCCGGCCAGAAGCCCGGCATGATCACAGTGGGATGAAAACGCGAGGGCTGGCGCATGTAGAGATCGAACCAGTTCCGCTGCAGCCGCTGCGGGCTGAAGGCGATGTCCAGCGCGCTGATCTCACCCGCTTTCTGTCCGTTGAATTCATGGCACGCGATGCAGCCCAGCCCCTCGCTGCCCACGAGTTCGTAGCCGGCGGCTTTCGACTCCACGAGCTGCGCCACTTTCGGCAGCGCAGACTGCTCCAGCTTGTCCACCCGGGCAAACTGTTCCACCAGCAGCACGACCTGAGCTTCGCCAAATTGCGGCATCGCCGCATCCACATAATCACGCTGCCGCGCGCCATGCAGCAGCACCGCCTCCATCCACTGCCTCGTTAGTTTGGCTCCTACACCCGTGAGCGGCGGTGGAATGCGGCCCTGATCTCCCAGCGAAGGCTGCGTGCCGGTGAAAAGCGCGCGCCGCTCCTGCGATGGACCGCCCAGCCCGGCACGGTCGTGGCAGGCGATGCAGTTCAGTGCCGCGAGCGTCTTGTGAATGCGCCCGGTGTCATCCAGCGCGGGCTCCGCGACCTTCGGCAATGCCAGGCGAATCCAGTCGCGCTGCTCCGCACTGAGCCCAAACTGCGGCCAGACACCGGCATTCCCGCTCATACAGTCGCGGGCCGCCTCCAGTTTCGCCAGCGCCGGCGCCTCCAGCAGCGGAGCCTTCACGTCACTGTGGCAGTTGGCACAGCCCAGCTTGCTGAAGGCTTCGCGGCCCCGCCCGGCCAGTGCCGCATCCACTTTCAAAGTTTGATAGGGCGCGACAGGCTCCTTCTCCACCGTGAGCCAGTCCGGCGGCACTGGCCCGCGGGGCAAACCCGGCCCCTCGACTTCCAGCTTCAACTCCGCCTTCCTTCCCGTGTGGAAATACGTGAACTGGATGGGCAGCGGCTCGGGTCCCAACTCCACCGTTCCCTCGAATGATTTCACCCCGCGCTGATCGCTCGGGTCCTCCTTCACCACCGTTTTCCCTCCGATCTCCAGCGAACCGCCGTTCATCGTAACGAAGAACCGGTAGGTGCCCGCGATTTCGACTTTCACCCAGCCCTCGTAGCGCACAGCACTGTGCTGATCCACGCGACCGAGACTTGTCAGGGCGAAATCCACCACGTGACCGCCCCGCTCAGGCCTGACCTCTTGGCCCTGCAGCCCATCCCAAACCTGCCCGCGGTAAAGCGTGTAGCGCAGCGCACCGGGCACGCGCGTGTGCTGCAGCAGGAAGTGCGCGATGCGTTCAATCTCGCGGCCGTCCAGCTTCAGGTCGGGCATCCGCCCGGACGGACGGCTCACATGCGGCTCGCGCAGGAACTTCACCAGACTGGCCTGACTGTATTTCCGCTCCAGCGCCCCGAGCGGCACGGCATGGGCCACCGGTTGCTCGACCGCCTGTTCATTCCGCGGCGCGTGACAGGCCGCACAGCCCCGTGAGTGAAACAGCCGGTGCCCCTCCACCGCAGCCACATGATCCGGCGGTGCCGGGGCGAACTGCGGCGCCTTCAGCGACATCAGATAATGCGTGAGCGCCTTCGCCGTTTCTGCCTTCTCCGCCGCCTCCATCCGGCCCAGCACATCCGGCATCGTCGTGCCGGGCTTCACGCCGTGGGGATCACTCAGGAAGGCCTCTACATACGCCGGATTCACGCGGGACCCAATCTCCGCGAGCCGCGGTGCCTGTTTCGAGCGCGACGCCAGCGAACCCTCCGACTGGTGACAAGCCGCACAGTTCAGCTCCTCCACCAAAATCTGCCCGCGCAGCTCTGGCGTAAGCCCTTCCGCCGCGAGCCCGGAAATCACAGGCGCGGCGGGCGCCGCCTTCGGCTTCACAACCAGCAGGGCGGCGAGCAGCACCGCAGACAACCGGCTCAAGGACAGGTCCGTCTTCATAGGTCACTTTGCCGGTTTGGCTTTCCCTTTTCCCTTCGGCTGATTGGCTCCACCCGGGCCCCAGTCTTCGCTCTTCACACTGCTGCCAGGAAAGACGGGGGCGATGAGCTCCTTCTTCCATGCCTCCTGCGATGCCGTGAGACGTGTGACCACTTCCGCCTGGGTATCGGCGAGATTGTTCTTTTCCGAAAGATCAGCCGCGAGATCATACAGTTCCGGCGCACTGTCGCCAATGCGCAGCAGCTTCCAGTTTCCTTCGCGCACTGCGAACGACTGCTTGTTATGCATCCGCCAGAACAGGCGTTCATGTGGCGGCGATTTCACTTCTCCGGCAAGGTGCGGGATGATGTTCACCGAGTCAACCTTCCTGTCCACCGGCATCGCTACACCCGCCGCAGCGAGCGCCGAGGTGAAGGCATCCATCGAAATGACGGGCTGATCGTACGTTCCGCCGGCGGGCAGCTTGTCCGGCCAGCTCACGAGAAATGGCACGCGCACACCGCCTTCGTAGAGCGTGCCCTTGCTGGCACGCAGCGGACCGTTGTTCGCGCCGGTCGCGGTCGCGCCGCCGTTGTCACTGAAAAAGAAAACCAGCGTGCGCCCCTGCTGCCCGCTGTCGGCGAGGGCTGCCGTGACGGTCCCTATGGCGTCATCCAGCAGTGAAATCTGCGCCAGCACCCGGCGGCGCTGCGGGTTCTCAATGTGCGAGAACTTCGCCTCCCGCTCTGCAGTCGGCTCGTGCGGCGTGTGCGGTGCATTGAATGGCAGATAGAGCATCCAGGGCTTATCCCGGTTCCGCTTGATGAAGGCGGCCGCCTCATCGCCCAGTGCCGTCGTCAAATGTGCCGGCACGTCCCTGGTTTCCACTCCATTGCGCGTGAGGGGCAGCGTGTATTGCCGTCCGTTAGGCTGCCAGCCGAGATAGCGGTGCCCCCCGCCAATGAAGCCGTAACATTCATCGAACCCGCGCACCCACGGCACATGCTTTGGCGACGAGCCCAGATGCCACTTGCCAGCCCAGCCCGTGGTGTAGCCGGCCTCCTTCAAAAACTGCGGCAGGATTTTCTCCGTCAGCGGCAGCCCCTCTTTCTCATCCAGCGGATCATACACCGGATTGTTCTCATGCCCGAACCGCGCCTGATACCGGCCGGTCAGCAGCCCCGCCCGCGAGGCCGAGCAGACGGGAAACGTGACGTAGCCGTTCGTGCAGCGCACCCCGGATGCGGCGAGCTTGTCCAGATGTGGCGTCGGCACTTCTTTACCGCCATTAAACCCCGCATCTACATAGCCCTGATCATCGCTGACGATGATGAGCACATTGGGCTTTTCGGCGGCAGTAGCGAACGCCGTGAGCAGAAAGAGAATACGGACGATCATAGGCAAAGGCATGGCACGTGGCATCCAGACTTAGCGCTCGCTGCAGCGGCGACAACTCATTCGCCATCCGCATCCAGGCCAGGCGCGGGACAGGCATTCACTTCCCCTTCCGCAGCGCCGCCATGGCTTCGGCAAAGCCCTTGCCAATGCCGCCGAGGATTTTGGCAGAGCCAAGATAGTGAAACTCGGCATTGGAGATGCCTTTCTCCATCACTTCGCGTTCTCGGGCCGTGAGCCCGGCGGCGAGGGCTTTTTCCAAGGCGGCCTTTTCATCGGCCGACGTGAGTTTGTCTTCTTTAGCCAGCTTCTTCTGCTCCTGCTTGATGTCATTTTCCTTTTTGCGGGCGAGCTTGAGTTCACGGTCCCAGTATTGCTCTGTCAGCACCGCGGCGACGTTCCCCTGGAATTCCGGAAGCTTCGCCGGAGCCGCCATGGCGTCACGGAAGTTCTGATGCGTCGCCTTGTAGCGCTGCTCTTCAGAGCCGTATTCAGTGGTCGGGCCGCCCACTCCCATCACGCCAATGACGAACGGCAGTTCCGGTGCCTTGAGGTCCTTACGGACATCGCGAATGAAGTGCGCCAGGGCCGTGCTGTAGGCATTGTAACCGCCCGGCTGATCCCGCTGCGGATACACGCCGCCGTCCACCATGTCGTTCCAGCCCTGAAACCACACAAAGCCCGCCAGTTCATACCCCTGCGCGGCATCGTAGTCCGGCACCACCCGTTTGATGTCCCCCAACACGGCCTTCACATGCTCCAGCATGAGCCGGTAGTAAACGCCAGTGGCTTTGTCCCTCTCCGCCTGCATGGCCGCCACATCTTTGCCCTGTTTCTGAAAGCCTGCAAGCTGCTCCGCATTGAACACATATGGCCCGGCCGACGGCGAACGAAAATCCGTGTGCAGACTCTTGCCGCCCCACGCAGTCTTGATGAGGAGCACCGGCGCGTCCGCCGTCTTCTCCGTATAAAGTCCGAACGTGAACTCCGGTCCCAGCTTCTCCGCGGAAGCCCCAAAGCCCGCCGTCAGCTTCCCGGTCTTCTCCTCGCGGTCATCTTTGCCGCAGCCCAGCGCGGAAATCCACACGCGCTCACACACTTTCGGATTCCCATCCGCCCCCTTCATGGCCGCCAGCAGTGGAGCCGTGACCGGGTCCATGCCGATGTGCGCCATGGTGCTAATCTTCGCATGGCCCTGCATGTTCGACTGACCCGCCAGAATATAGACCTGCAGTTTCTTCGACTGCGCAGCAGCAGTGAGCGGGAACAGCGCCGCGAGCGCCACGAGCGAGAGGATTCGAATGAGTGTGTGCATGTCAGGATTGGATGGGATCGTGTTAATGGCAGGCCGCTTTCGCCGGCTGGCGCCGCGCCCTGCCCGATTTATGGCTGCACACCAAAAACAGATGGCCAGCGGAGTTCCATTGGTTCATGGCTTCATCCGCTTGAGTTCCGGCTCGTCTGTGGCGGCTTCGATTTTCGTGATCGCCTCCTTCACGGCGGCGGCTTTCTGAAGGCTGAGCTTCTTTGGAAAGTCCGGCTCGCGGTTTTCGAAGTAATCAACGGCCTCCCGGAGTTTTGGCAGCACTGCCCGGGCGTGGGCTCCGTACTGCAGCAGGATGGGCAGGATCTCTTTGATGCGCTCCTGGCTGGCCCAGGGATTTTGATTCAGAACGTAATCGGCGCAGGCATGGAGGCCTTCCTCGATGTGGTGGGCGGCGAGCACTTTGAGCCCGTTAAGCCGCACGCCGTCGGCAAACATCTCGCCGCTGGGGGCAGGTTTAACCACGGCTTCCAGAATGGCGGGCAGCAGCGGCTGGATGTCATCGAAGCTAAGCCGCGCGTAAATGCCGCTGACCTTGCTGCGTGCGTGGCCGTCCTGATTCCGGAGGCCGCGGGCAATGGCGGTGCGGAGTTTGTCGCGGTCCACGCCGTCGAGGTTCCCGGCACCCTTGAGCAGGCCATCGAACACGGCGCCGCAGAGGTAGCGCTGCTCCATGGCGCGCGGGTCGTCTTTGTCAGGCGTGCGGGCGATGCGGTCGAGGATGTCCGGCAGGGCAGGCAGCGCGGGCTTGCCAATGGCGGCGAGGGCATCTGCGGCCTTCACGCGCAGCCAGAGATCCTGGTACTGGAGCAGGGCGCGGAGCTGAGGCACGGCGGGGGCCGCGGCACCGCGCAGTTCCTCCAGCGCCTGACAGGCACCGGTGCGGGCGTTCAACGCCGGAGAGTCCAGCAGCGCCACGATGGCCGCGACCGGTGCGGGTTTGCGCGAGGCGAGTTCCTGGGCGGCACGCTCGCGCACGGTTGGCGACCACGAGCCAAGACGGGTGAGCAGCTCGGCTTCGCTGAGTTTCTGATAGAAGCTCTTCCGGTCTTTGTTATCCCAGCCGCGGCCATCGGCGATGAGACCCTGGACCACCGGGGCGGCGAGGGGCTTCACCACGCCGGGCTTCTTTCCGGTGAGGACAATCTTCTTCAAAGGCTGCGCGTAGCCCAGCAGGTAGGCGCCGGTGGCATCCCAGCCGCGATAGCTGTCGTGGTCCGGCTCGGGCGGTCCCTGATGCACGAACGTGCCATCCCATCGCCGCGCGAGATCGTGATACCATGCGCCGAATTCTCCCATCCATGCGCCAGTGGCCTGCGGCCCGGCCTGAGCGATGGCAGGCAGCGACCACGTCATGTTGAAGAAATTGCCGGTGTGGCCGCAGTCCCGCTCCGCCCCGTGCGAGGCCACGGCCATGCGCGTGAAGTAGTCCGCATGCTTCGCCTCGCCGAGCAGTTGAAACATCACCGCGGCCATGCCGCACTTGCCGTTGTCCTCATGCGTCTGTGTCCACGCCGGGTGATCGCCGTAGGGCACTGCGCCCTTGCCATTGTAGAAGCGGATGAGCTTCGCGCTGAGTTCGATGGCCCGGGCCACTTCCGCGTCCTTCACCCCGGCATCGCGCGCCAGCACCATGCCAATGGTGAGAGGTAGACCGGGCGCATTCATCATGCCGTAGCCTTTCAGGCGCCCGTCCGGCAGCGCGAACGTATGCCCCCACGAGCCCACGGCGCTCTGACCACCTGCCGCCTCCATGGCCAGCCTGCGCAGACCAGGCAGCACGCTTTGATCGCCCGTGGCCATGCAGTATTCCGCCGCCAGCATCATGACGTAGCCGTAGTACCACGTCTTGTAGCCGCCGGTTTCAAAACTCGCCGCCCACTGGGCCTCGCGCTTCACCAGCGGGAGAAATGCGGCATCGCCGGTGGCCAGCAGCGCGAGCGCATTGAGGGAGCGCGGGATGCCATCGGTCTGCTTTGGGTAATCCGGCTGCTCCATGCGGGCCGCGAGCGCATTGCTGCCCTGCGCCGCAATGCGCTGCGACTTGCGGCAGTCGAACGGAGCCGTCGCACTGAACGTTCCGAGCACCGGGAGCTTCACCTGCACCTCCTCCGCCTTCCCCGCCCGCCAGCGCGTCAAGGCGAGCTTCCCGCCACCGGCCTCTGTTTCCGCCGCGGTGATGGCGCGCCCCAGTTCGGTGCGGGGATCAAAAGAGAACGGCTTGCCACCCGCTCCGAGGAGCACATCGCCCACTGCGATCACACCGTCCGCCGGCGAACCCTTGTCCACCACCGTCACGGCAATCTGCCGCGCATCGGTCGTCACCAGTCGGTCGCAGAACATCCATCCGCGCAGCCCTGTGGGACCGAGATTCCAGTCCTTCCTGGCTTTGTCAGGAATGGGATCGCCTTTGGTGAAGTCGGGCATGTCGATTTTCCCGCCGCCGGCAGCCGGGGCATGAACGACCAAGCCAAGCAGCGCCACACAGACGGGCAGGAAAGAGGAGCGGAGTGATATCATGGGAATAATGGGACGAAGCGCGGGAATTGTCCGTGCGCTATATTGTTACCATGCGGCAGCGGGTTAGCGCCAATCCGCAATAACGCTTTCCCGTCCCGGGCCTGCCCCAAATCGGGCCAGGCGTCAAATCCCGGAGAAATCCTTTCCGGAATGCCGCGGTGCCCGCGCCATCACTGACGCTTCCCAACCTGCTCCAGGAGGACATCCGCGAAGGCCTTGCCCATGAGGGCGAAGGTCTTCGCGCAGCCGAGGTAGTGATACCCGGCATTGGAGGCGCCGCGTTTCCACAGAGCGGCTTCGGCAGGCGTGATGAGTTCGGCCTCGAATTTCTTCATGTATTCACGCTTCTGCTCATCGGTCATCGTGCCGTCGTTGTTGGGGTGGTCCTTGTGCTTCGAGTCGAGGAAGTGGCGCATCTGGCTGAGCTTGCCGCGCTTCTCCTCAACCGCCCCCAGCTCCTCCGACCAGAACGGCGCGGTCTGCACAGCAAAGACGGTTCCCTTGAACTCCGGCAGTGACGCCGGGGCCGCCATCGCTTTGCGGAATTCCTGGTTGTCTTTGTCAGCATTCAAGCCGCCCACACCCATCACGCCAATGACGAACGGCATCTTTGGCGCGCCCACATCTCGGCGCACATCGCGGATGAAGTGCGCGAGCCATTCACTGTATTTGTCAAAGCGGCCGGGCTTGCCATGGTCGGGATAAGTGTGCCCGTCCACCATATCGTTGAAGCCCTGAAACCACACAAAGCCCGCGATTTCATAGCCCTGCGAGGCATCGTAGTCCGGCACCACGCGTTTCGGGTCGGCGAGCACCATCTTCACGTGCTCAATCATGTAGCGGTAAAAGCGGCCGGTCTCTTTCTTCTTCTCAGCCATCCATTCATCCATGTTCTTCGGCACCCCGTGGCCGGGCGGGCCGTAGTAGAGCTTCTTCTGATAGTCATTCAGTTCGTAGGGCCCGGCGCTGGGCGGGCGGAATTCCGTATGCAGACTCCTGCCGCCCCACGCGGTCTTGATGATGAGCACCGGCTCTGCGAAGGCCTCGTCCATCGTCAGGCCAAACGTGAATTCAGGCCCGATCTTCCCTCCGTCCTTCGTCGGCTGATCTCCTCTGGCACCAAAACCAGCGGTCAGTTTCCCCAGACCTTCACCGTTCGCGCTGCCGTCGTAATGGCCTGTGAGATACGAGATCCACGCGCCTTCACACACGGCCGGTTTCCCATCGGCGCCGCGCATCATCTTCAGAAGCGGCGCCGTGGCCGGGTCGTCGCCGATGTAGTCAAACGTCTCGATCTTCGCGTGGCCTTCCATATTCGACTGGCCGGCAAGGATGAAGACTTTCAGCGGCTTTGCGTGTGCCGCCGCGAATCCGAAGGACAGCAGGGCGATGAGGGTGGTGTGCAGTTTCATGGGTGTTAGTGATTCAGGGCTGAGCGATGACGAAGGCCGGGCGCGAGAGCACGGCGTTGGCGCGGGAGCCGTAGTAGTCGGAGCGCCAGAAGTTCTTAAGGCCGGGGGCAGTGATGAGCTGGAGGCCGGGACTGGCCACGGCGGGATTGCAGAGAATGTAGAGGTTCTCCGCGGCGATGTAGCCGCAGACGTTGAGCGTGTGCCCGGCGAAGCCGCCGGCGTATTGCGGGCCGATGTATTTGAAGTCCACGACGACGGGCCGGCCGGCATCCAGTTCACGCTTCAGCATCGCTGTCGCTTCGTCAAAGCCGGCATCGTCCGGTGTGTAGGTGACGAGCTTCCACTGCTGTCCGATCTTGCCTGCGGCATCGAGGAGGTGCCACCAGTCGGTGCCGGTGCCGAGGGGCGACGGGCAGAGTTTTTTGAAGTCCCACCCGCTGATGTCGCTGCCCTGAAATCTGGCGAACGCGGCGCAGGCAGAGGCGCCGCAGTTGTTATAGCCCTGATGCACGTGCGGCATGGGCACGAAGGCGAAGACGCCGGGCTCGCTTTTGCGCCGGCGGTAGTCCATGAGCTTGATAAGGTCCGCGCCCATCTGTGCGGAGGCGTGATCGGAAGGCTGCGCAGGATGCCCGGTCGCTGTCGTGGGGTGAAGCTGTGAGGCTTTGGTCCAGTTGGCGCGCGCGGCGTCGAGTTCACCGGCCTGGAACTGAATCTCGCCCAGCACGACGAGCCCCGAGGCATTGCCCAGCTCGGCAGCACGTTCGGCAAGACGGCGGGCTTTCACCGCATCCCGCGGCACGCCTTCGCCGGAGAGAAAAGCCATGGCCGCAGTGGCCGCGGCGCGCCCGTGGCCTTTGGCAGCGGCCTTTTCCCACCACACCAGGGCCTGAGCGCAATCCTGCGCGGTGCCCTGAGCGCCGAAGTAGCACTGTCCCAGATTAAACGCCGCCTGCGCGGAATGTTCCGCGGCGGCTTTGAAATAACCAAACGCAATCTCCGTCTGCCGCTCCACCACGCTCCCGCGCAGGTAGGCGTGCCCCACGAAGTCCATGGCGTCCGCATTTCCAGCATCCGCCGCGCGGTGTGCCCACTGCATGGCTGCGGCGTCGTCTTTCGGCACACCCTTGCCGTCGCGCAGGCGAATGGCGAGCGTGAGCTGTGCCGCAGCATCGCCTTTCTCCGCCTTCGCCGTCAGTTCGCGCAGGGCACCAGCTTCATCGGCATGGGAAAAGGTGGCGGCGAGCATGAGGGAAAAAACAATCGAACGGAAAACGGATGGCTGCATGGAATGGGAGGGCCGGAGATACAGGGGCACGGCATCATGGCGGAGCCGATGGACCCTGCAATGCGCCGATGGACCCGCAACTGGCCGCGCTTCGGCCAAGCGCCGCCGCTACATCATCACCTTCCGCCTTCACCCGCGGGCTCAAAGCGCAAGCCTTCCACAAACTCGTTCGCCCGGAAGAACTCCGGGCCGGTCACAGGCTTCCCGGCGACCGTCATGTTCTCGAACGTAAGGTTGCGGATGCGCGCGCCCGGCTGGCCGTGCAGGAGCTGCGGCTCACCGATTACGCTGGGGGCGGCGATGGAGATGTTCTGGAACAGGATGCCGTAGAGGTCGCCCTTCGCCGTCTCGCTTCTCTTTGCGTAGGGCGGCGGGATGGTCATGCAGAGGAAGAACTGCTGCAGCGTGGGCCGCGGGTCTTCGATGTTGATGTTGCGGAAGATCACGCCTTCGCCGCCGGGCTTGTCGTTCTCTCCGCGAATGTTGAACACGCGCCCGCCGCTCCAGTGATGCCACTTGGCCCGCGCATAAATCACATCGCAGTCCTCCACGATGAGCTGGCGGCCGGTGAGCTGCGGCACGCTGGACAGCACGAACGACGAGCCGTTCGCGTCGTTCCACAGCACGCAGCGGCGGATGCCCAGGCCGTTCACGTAGAGCGAGTCGTCCTGCGTGCGAAGGAAGCAGTCCTCGATGAGCGTGTTGCCGAACGGATTGATGCCGTCGCCGTTCGCGCGCCATGTGAAGATCTTCGTCCACGTCACCGCGTTCGCATGCTCCGGCTCGTGCGGATGAATGAGCATCAGCGAATGCGTTGCCGAGTCCGCGATGGTGATGCCCTCCACGCGCACCTCCTTCGCGCCGACGACCTCAATAGGGCGGTAAAGCCCATGGCCTTTCTCAGAGATCTTCGGCTGCACGTACTCAGGGTGCTTCAGCCGTGCGCCGGACAGCGTGCCGTGGCCGAAGATGCGGATGTTGCGTCCCTCGCCCCACTTCCGGCTGGAGAGCGTGCCATAGACCATCGCATCGCCCGGCAGGTAATACTGCCGCCCCGCCTGCACGGGAAATCCCACGCCGATGTCATGAACACCCGGCAGAAAATACAACGTCGTCCACGCTCCGTCCGCCGGTGGCTTCTCGCCCGGCTTCACCGTCTGCACACCAGGATCGCCTTGCTTCGGTTTGCCAGTGAGCGGCGGATTGGCAAAAATCGAAACCGTGTGAATCGCCGGCCCCTTGTAGCCCTTGCCCGTGTCCTGCGCGTCCATCTGTCCATCAATATCCACCGCCACCAGACACGGCTTCTCCAGCCGCACCAGCGCCCGCCCGTCCACCACGGCACATACCGCCGCCTTCCGCCCCGGATGCACCGCCGCCGTGCGAATCGCCTGGCCGTTGGCGCGGGCGATTTCCACCTCCACCGCCCCTTCCATTTCAAAGTTCACATAAGCATGCGTCCACCCCGCCAGCGTGTCGAAGTAAGCATCCGTCTTCGGCTCGATGGTCTTGCACGCCGTCTCGAAAGTGAACGCCCGCTGCCACTCGCCTCCAATGGACCGCACCCGCACAGAGTAATGCGCCGACGCCTCCAGCCCCGGCACGGGCGGATAGACGAGCAATTCCCCGGCAATTAGGCGGGTGGTGAAGAGTAAAAGGAAGGCCGCGATGATAGGCTGCATGATGAAGTGGGTCGGCTTCGGCATGGCCGAGCTTATGGAGCAGAAGCACACAGGTGTCATACGATAGCCGGGACTTCGAGAGCACAATGCGACACTGTCGCGATGGCGTCGGTCTATTTGATCCAGCTGGAAAAATCCGCCGGGCGGCTCACCGCTCGTTTTCCGGCTCCGCTCCGCGTGTGAAGCTAACAGCCAGCGATGCGCTGGCGAGGACACTCTCTTTCATCGCCGTGAGCAGGGCTTCGCGGGTGGAATCGCGCTGGGGCATTGCCAGCGGCGGCGGGGTAGAGAGGGCGTACAGCGTGATGATGTAGGTCTTCGCGCCGGGGCCCTTGGAGTGTGGCGGCTCGTAGCCAGTGTTGCCGCGAAAGGACGGACCGGGCTTGCCAATATCGCGCGCTCCTTTGGGCAGTGACGTCGTGGCAGCGGGGATGTCACGCAGCGTCCAGTAGGTCTTGACGACGCCATCGGGCGCGAGGTGATCCATGATCAGCACAAAGCTTCTGGTGGCTGCGGGCGCGCCCTTCCACTCCAGCGGCGGCGAGACGCCCGCGCCATCGCCAGTGAATTCCACAGGCAGCCGCGCCGGGTCGGGTATTGCGGGGCTGGTCAGGATAAAATTCGCATCTGGCTTTTTCAGCGCATCCATCGCCACCTTGGCCGGCGGGCTTCCATTGGTGCGCTCGCCTTCACGTGGAGGGCGGTTGCCGCCTTGTCCGGGCGAGCGTTCCTGCCGCCCGCCCCCTGCACGAGGCTGATAAGTCTCCTGCGACTTCACGCCGTCCGGGGTGGTGAAATCAAACTTCCACGCGCCACCACCGGCTCCGGTGTAGCTCACGGCGCCTTCTTTTTCGCCGACGCGATAGACGAGCTTCCGCGTTTTGCCGTCAGGTGAGGTGATGAAGCCGCTGATTTTCGCTCCACGCATTTGCTGCAACGCCGGACGCACGGGTGTGGCGCGGGGCTGCGGGCCCACCAGGCCTTCACGCTCGACGACTTCGCCGTGAAAGCCGCCATTCACAAACGGCCAGGTCTTCGATGCGTGGTAGTGATAGCCGAGTTCCGGCGAGCTGTGGCCATTGAAGGCATCGAGGCCCTTCGGTTGGCTGCCGTCGGCCTCGGTGAGTCCGTAAATCGGGTAGCCGTCGAGCGCGTAGGCGATGGGCAACTTCGTCCCAAGTGTCTTCTGTAAATGGAGCGGTGCAGCGTGGTAGTGATAATCGTCGGCACGTCCGCAGTGGCCGCCCCACTCGTCCAGTTCGCCGATGTCCGCGGAGATCTCTCCGCGGTTGTTCTGCGGATTGAAAATCGGGATGCCATTCGCTGCGATGGCGATGGCTCCGCGCAGGAAGCGGTCGCGGATGCTTGCGGGCTCTTTTGCCGGCACGGGAACAAGCGGCAGCCGCCATGCGTTCGCGCCGGTGTAGTTCTGCGGCAGCGGCACCTGCTGCTGCCATGCGGTGATGCCCACCATCATGTTGTGCGCGGGGAGTCCGTTGCTTTCGATGAAGAGGAACTGCTCGTTCCAGCGGGTCTTCACTGCTGGAGCGAACTTTGCGAAGGGTGCAGCCTGTGCAGGCGCTTTGGTCTCCTGGGTTGCCACGAAGCTCCATGCAGGCCCGGGTGGCGGCTCCGGCATGCGATTCATCACTGCCTCCATTTCGAGCCGGGCGAATTCTCCCGTCAGGACATGACCTGACGGAGTGCCCCAGCGCGGAGTCAGGTCGTGAGCGACAAGCTGCGTGGCGGTCAGCACGAGTGAGCAGATGAGAGGAGCTTTCATAAAGTGTTTTTGCGTGAGGACTTGCCGTCTTTGCCCCGCTCATCCCGGCTGCGCTTCGTAGTGGCCGAAGGGTCGTAGGCCGGATTCGGCTGCACCGGCCGCGGCGCTCCGGTGGACTTCTGCCAGGCTCGGAGTTTCGCCCGCAGTTCCTCCGCCCGCTTTGGCTCGGCTGTTGTAAGATCCCGCCGCTCGCCCGGATCTGCCGCGAGGTCGTAGAGTTCCACGCTGCCGGATTCAAAGAACTCGATGAGCTTCCAGTTTCCCGAACGGATGGCGCTGCACGGGCCACCGCCGCCGATGTAACACGGGAAATGCCAGAACACCTCACGCTCCAGCTTCGCCGCTGGATCGCGCAGCAGCGGGACGAGGCTGCGTCCATCGGGTTTCACGGCAGCGGGAGGCTTCTGCCCGGCGAGTTCCATAATGGTGGGAAACCAGTCCATGCTCAGAGTCACCGCCTGCGACACGCCCGGCTTGATGCCTGGCCCGTGGATCAACGCCGGGACCCGCACACCGCCTTGATAGAGCGTTCCCTTTCCACCGCGCAGCGGAGCGACAAACTGCCGCGTGCCTCCATTGTCCGAAGTGAAAATGACAAACGTCCGCTCCGCCACGCCGTGCTTCCGCAGCGCCGCGAGCACGCGACCAATGTTCGCATCCATCGCCTCCACGGTGGCCGCCAGCGCCGCGTCCTGCACGCCGCTGCGGGCTTTGTATTTCGCGAGCAACTCCGGCTTCGGGTCGAATGGCGCGTGGACATCGTGGAACGGCAGGTAGAGAAAAAACGGACGCTCCTTCACCGACTGCATCCAGTCGAGCGCCGCATCCGTCAGCGCATCCGGTGAGTAGCGGCCATTCGCATCGCGATAGGCGTCCTTTTCAAAGCCAAGCTGCTTCGGTTCCGTGAACACATCGAAGCCCTGCCCCGTCGGCGTCTCCGGTCCGCTGCGGCCGCGGCCCAGATTCCACATGCCAAACATTCCCGTCGCATAACCCGCCGGACGCAGCGCTTCCGCGAGCGTCACGCATTCCGTCGGCAACGCATCGCGACTCTGCGCCGCGATGATTTTGTGATGCGGCGAACCCGGCGTGTGCCGGTCATCCACGACCGTGAACACCCCATGCCGCGGCGGATACTGCCCCGTGAGCAGACAAGCCCGCGTCGGTGCGCAGTTCGGTGCGCTCGCACAGGCCTGCGCGAACACCACGCCCTCACGAGCTATGCGGTTGAGATGCGGCGTGTCTATGAACTTGTTTCCGCAAAACCCAGCGTCATTCCACCCCATGTCGTCCGCGAGGATGAAGACGAAATTCGGCTGCGGCTCCGCGCCCGGGCTCACAGCTGCCGACGAAAGCCCGATGAGCAGCCACAGGCAAAATTTCCAGGCAGCGGCGAGCTCACTCATCACTGCCTCCCTTCTTTTTTCCGCCTTTACTCCCCTTCTTCCTCACCGGTTCTTCGCCGGGTTTGTAGTCGGGATTTGACTTCGGCATGGCTGCACCGGCAGCGGAAAGGTAGCTCTTGAGGCGGTTGCTCAGGTCTGCCGCGATTTCAGGATGCCCGTTGGCGATATTGTTCCGCTCGGCGAGGTCGGTCTTGAGATTGAAGAGCAGCCGCTCGCCGGTTTCGTGGAATTCGAGCAGTTTGTAGTCCCCATAGCGGATAGCGGAATGCGGTGTGTCGCCCTGATAGTGTGGAAAGTGAAACACGAGTCCCTCGCGGGGGCGTTTCACCGGCGCGGTGGCTCCGGTGAAGAGGTGCGAAATGTCACCCCCATCCAGATCCGGCGGCAGCTTCTCCTTCACTCCGGCGAGCCGGCAAAACGTCGGAAATAGATCGTATCCGACAACTGGCTGATCGCACCACGAACCGGCTTTGATGCCGGGGCCGCGCACGATGAACGGAACACGGATGCCGCCTTCCCAGACGCCTCCTTTTCCAGCCCGCAGCGGACGGGCATCACCCTTGCCGCCACGGCCGCCGCCGCCACCACCTCCTCCGCCGTTGTCGCCCATGTAAATAATATACGTTCGGCCCGCGAGCCCGAGCCGCTCGATGTGGGCGAGCAGCTTGCCGACGCCCGTGTCGAGGTCTGTCGTGATGGCTGCCCGGGCCGGGTCACGGTGCATCGTTCCCTGAGGCTGCCTGTCGTAGAACTCCCGTGTGGCCTTCAGCGCATTCTCCGGCACATGCAGCGCATGATAGGACATCTGCACGTAGAACGGCTTACCCGCCTTCGACTGCTTTTCCATGAAAACCGCGGCACGGTCCGTCATGCCGAAAATATCCACGGGGTTCGGATCCACGAAACGGTCCGCGTCGCGGTTGCCGGTGTCTCCGTCGCTCTCGTCGTATCCATGCTGCTCAGGGCCGCCGCCGCTGAGGTGCCATTTGCCATAGTGCGCCGTGGCGTAGCCAGAGCGCTTCAGCACTTCCGCAATCGTCGTTTCATCGGTCCGGATGCTCTTCCGATTCTCCGCCTCGATCAACTTGTGGCCGTCCTCGGCAGGCGCGGCCTTCGTCCACCGCAGCGCCGCCGGATTGCGGCCCGTCTGCAGGCTGATGCGGGTCGGCGAACACACAGGCGCCGGAGCATACCCGGAGCTGAACCGCATGCTCTGCGCGGCAAACTTTTCGAGGTTCGGCGTCCGGTAGAAATCGCTTTTCGAATTCGGCATGTCCGGATGCATCTGCACCGACAGACCGTTCCAGTCCTGATCATCGGACAAGATCAGCACAAAGTTTGGCGGCGGAGCAATGGCTTGTGCGGACACTGAGAGAGCCAGCAGGCAAAGGGCGATGAGTTTCTTCATTCTGGAAATGGGACAACGTGTCGGAGAGGCGGATGTTAGGTCGGGTAACAGTCACAAGCGAATGACAGAAATGAGCCGGAGACCTCAGAGTATGACGAAAATCCGTGGAATCGGCGGCTCACTGCAAAATTTCCACAGCCGGAATCTCGCCGGTATCAGTGCGGAACGGCCCCACGGGCAGGCCGCTAGCAGAGAAGAGCCGGCACACGGCACGCTGGCTCCACGCGTAGCGGACCATGGCGGGCTCCGGAACTTTGTCACTCCACACAGCAATTGAAGTGCGGTTCACCACCTGCGCTTTGGCTTCCACGAACTTTCCGTCGCTGCCGGCGATGACCAGTCCTGACGGCTCGCCTTTGAGCAGCAAGGCTTCGTTGCCGAATGTCCGGAAGCTCAGAATCATGCGCGAGCCGTCGCGTTTGAAGGATTCGAGCGCCGGCGATCCCCACGTGAGGCCCTGTTCGCCATAAACTTCCGCCCGCGCCCAGCGGAGCGCGCGTTCGGCGATGACGCGCTTCACCATGGGATGAATATCGGTGTGGGGATAATCCAGCGTCACGACAAAGCCGGTGCCCGCCAGCGCAAGGTGGGCCTTGTGCTGCGCCTCTTGAAGGATGGGCATTTTGGTCTGCCGGTAGAGAATGTCCGCGTTTTCCCAGCCGCAGATTTGGAAGATGCAGAACGGGAGATCCGGTGCGTTGAAGGCGTGGCGCCATGACCTGACGACGCCCGGAAAGGTTTTGGAGAACGGGTCCTCGTGGTCGAAGTAGTTGTTCTCGCCCTGATAAAAGAACACGCCCCGCAGGGCCAGTTGGCGCAGCGGCTGGATCATGCCGTTGAACGGACCGGCGGGAAAATTGCGGTCTTTGCCGGGATCCGGCTTTAGCTCTGGTTTTCCGGGAGGATTCTTTCCCGCAGCCTTTGCGGCGAGACTCTTCTGCTCCCATGCGGCGAGATCGGTTTCAAGTTGTTTCTTCGCTCCTGCTTCCGTCCATGCATTGCCTGCATCCTCCTTGCGGCGGACCATGGGCGCGCATTCCGGAATGGCGTCGAGCGACTCCCGCGAGTTCCACGCGGAGGCGATGGTGCCGCCCCATGAGGTGTCGATCAGTCCGACGGGCACGCCAAGTTTCTCGTGCAGTTGCACGCCCATGAAATAACCCAGCGCGCTGAAACCGCTGATGGCGGGATGTTTCGACTCTGACACAAACCATCGCCCGCCCGGAACACCATCGCCGTCCACCTCATCCTGCGGAAAGCTGTCCTGTGGTTGCCGGGTGGAGCGTTGCGGCACCGTCATGACGCGAAGCCAGGGATGATCCGTGCCCAGCACCAGGCGTGTGTCTTTCGCATTCACCATGCCGTCGGAATCCCCGCGCCACCATAGCGGCATCTCCATGTTGCTCTGCCCGCCAAGCAACCAGACTTCGCCGACCAGCACATCCTTCACCCGGAGTGTTTCGGTGCCTGAAGTGGCGGTCAATTCCCTTGCCTCTGCGGAAGCCGTAAGCGCTTCCAGTGTTGCAGTCCATGTTCCATCGCTGCGTGCGGTCACGGTTTTAGAATGCCCGGCAAAGCCGACGGTAATGGACTTCCCGGCTTCCGCCCAGCCCCAGACGTTTACCGGCTTCTCCCGCTGGAGCACCATGTGGTCGCCAAAGACGGAAGCCAGGCGCAGGGTTTCAGACTGTGCGGAAATGGGAGCTAGAAGACAAAGCAGCGCACCGGCGCGACAGGCGTCCGGCAGACTGAAACCAGGAGAATGGGATGGCGTTTTCACTTCAGAATGGGAATGGCGGGGGGAGGAACTTGGTGGATTGTGGCGGAATGAATGACCGGACCATAACCGCCAATTTCACGGCGGTAGCTAATGGTGCCAGTAACGCTGACCCAGGCGCCGTCAGGGAGCGATGGCATGGCGGTGGCTGGTTCCACGACAATGCTGTATGCCCGGGAGTCCGCCGAGCAGCATCGGGTGAGTGATCGCGTCAGTTGGAAGAGCGCCGGATATGATGGATCCGGGCGGAGTTGTGCAGTGGTTTCGACGGACTGCCCTTCGATGACCTGGCGCGCTGCGGGATCGCCGGCGGAGAAGTAGAGCGAGGGGACTTCCATGAGGAAGGTGCCGTCGGCCCTCTGCGGCATCTGGGCCTTGAGATCGGCGAAGGTGAACGCATCGCGGCTGGCCGGCGGCGGTGGCTGGTGACGGGTGATGGTCTGCGCGGTGACCGTTCCTGCGCGCAAGGATGGAGGCAGACTGAGAACGCCAGGCAGCGGATGGGCCGGGACCGGAGCTGGTTTGGAAGTGGCGGCTTCTACAGGCGCTGATGCTGCCCTTGGTGGGATGGCCAACCCGGCTGCGGGGTGCGGCGGAGGTGACTTCATCCAAAAAACGCCGCCGATGCAGAGCACCGAGGCTGCCAGCAATGGCGGCAGCACGCTTCCGATGGTCCGGCGATGACACGGTCTGGAGTTCATGTCATGGTGTGTAGCTGACGCGGTAGAAGGCTCGCGGTTGATTGACGCGGGCCGGTGCGGTGTCGGTGTAGGTGCCGTTGGTGTTCACGGCGGTGAAGGTCACGGTGTCGATGGTCGTCCAGTCTGTCAGGTTCGGAGACCACTGCACGGCGTAGGGTTTCCCGGGCACGGCATTCCAGCGGAACGAGCGCTGGCCGGGGGCAACCGGGGTCATTTCAATGGGCGGAAAGAGCACCGGCGGCAGGGCGAAGGCGTGGCTGATGTCCCGATTGTGCCGGGTGGCGTTCTCGTCCTGCGGGCGGTAGGCGCGGACGTATTCGCAGACAGCCTGACCAGGACCGACCGAAACCCGGATGTGGCCGGAGTTGGGCAGCAGCACGCCCTGTGTGTATTTACCATCGCCCGCGCTGCCCAGTGTCGTGTAGTTCGCCGTGCCGGGCTGCGGGCATTCGAGATAGGTGACGCCATCGAGCGTTTGATAGGCGTAAAGGTGATCGTGGCCGTGGAAGACGACGTTCACTTTGTTCTGCACGAGCAGTTGGTGAACCGGGACGCCCCAGCCGGGCCGGCGGGTGGCGAAGCCTTCGGTGACGCCGTCCGCATTCTTGCCGCCCCATTCGAATCTGCCCGCGACTTCGACGCCGCCCCGGGCGGCGAACTGCGGCGTGGTGCCGTCTGCGAGCGTGGTGCTGCCGCCGACGATGTGGTGCATGAAGACGAATTTGTAGGCGGCACTGCTGTTCTGCAGCGTGGCTTTCAGCCAGTCGTACTGTGTCCGGCCCAGCGACCACTGCCATGCGTCATCGTTCTGGTTCGGGTTCGCCGTCGTGTTCCAGAAGGGATCGAGCACGATGAACAGCGCGTCGCCCCATTCCCACGCATAGTAGTTCTCCAGCAGGCCCAGTGTGCCGCCGGGATAGTTCAGCGGCGCGGCATTACCGGTGTAGAAACTGCCCGGCACCGGCGTTGGATAGAAAAGTTTTCGCGCCTTGAGATTCCATGCCGGAATGTTGTTCTGCTTGTCGGCCGCCGCGTTGAACAGATAGCCATACTCGGCCTCATGATTGCCCAGCACGTAAAAGTAGGGTGTGGAGTGGCAGGCGTGCTCGAAGAATGTCCGGAAGATGGAGGCCCGCGTCTTCACCCGGGCCTCGGTGGGCAGCGCGCCGCCACCATAGGCCGGGAGGATCTGGGTCCCGTCGGCCATCTTGTCGGTCATGAAGATGTCACCCAGGTCCACGTGGAGATCAGGCGCATCCAGAGCGATGTTCTGCATGGCCCGGAGCAGCAGCGCAGGGTCTGTATTCACATCGAGGTGAGGATCAGCCGTGACGGTGAAGACGAACGGCGCACCGCGGGAGCGGGCGGTGCGAAAACTCCGCTGCCCCCGGGCATTGAAATACGGCGCACCGGGGACCCGATAGCGGAAGCGGTAGAAGTAGCGGGTGTCGGGCTGCAGGCCGCCGAGCGTGATTTCCGCCGCTCCGACGCTGGCTGGATGGACTGTCGCCGTGGTGGCCTGGGTGTAAGTGAAGGGTGCCGTGCCGTATTCCACATAGGCCTCGATATCAGCCGAGGCTGCGACGTTCAGGGTGATGCCTGTGTCCGTGGGGATGCCGAGGAATTCCGCGTTGGTGATGAGGGAATCGGTCAGGGACCCGTTGACGGTGTAGGTGAACTGATCCGCGGACGGGCTTGTGGTGGATGCTCCGTTGGAGCCGGTGGCGACGATGCGATAGCTCACCGCGGTGCCGCCGGGAAGCCCTGGAATCTGCGCAGCGTAGATGCCGTCGCCCGCCGCGCCGTCGCCGTGCAGGCCATCGTCGAACATGGTGGCCGCGATCTCCTGCGGCGGCGTGGCCAGGACCACAGTGATGTCATCAATGTCCACCCGTGGCGGACGGGCCGGGGCGACCACGGAATGACCGGCAAACTGAAAACGGAGTCGAGTGTTCGCTCCCAGTTCGGCACCGGCGAGGTCGTAATGATAGAGCTGGAATCCGTGATTCACCGCCGTGGTTTCCGCGACGCGCGTCTGCCATGTTCCGCCGCCGTCGGACGAGACCTGGAAGGCCCACTGGTCGCCGCTGGCTGCGGCGAGATCGCGTGTCTGCACGTGGAACTCGACGAATCCCGAGGCGGCCATGCAGTCGAGGGAGCCGGTGGTCGAAATCATGGTGTCCGTCAGGCTGGCGGTCCCGGTCTGGAATTCCGCGGCGGCCCCAGCTGCCATGAGGGTCAGGCCGGTGTTCGTGGCCGTGGCGGCCGAGTTGAGGAGAAAGCTGGTGCCGTCGGGATTCACCGTCGCCACCGTGGCATTGTTGGGCAGTCCGGTGCCGGAGACGGACATGCCATTAACCAATCCAACGGTGCTTTCGCACGTCACCGTGGTGGTGCTGTTGGTGGCAGCGTTGGTGAGTGTCATGCCGGCGGCGGTCAGGGAAAGGCTGGTGCCGCTGCCAGCGGCGGGAGTGGTCAGTTCGAAGGATGTGGCACTGACGACCCGGGCCACGGAAGTGCCCGCGGCGATGGTCGGTCCTGTGATCCTCATGCCCGGCCACAGGGATGCCGTGCTCGCGCAGGTGACAGCGATGGTGCCATCGGTGACAACATTCGTCAGCGAAACCGGCGCCGTGCGATTCGCCGTGCCTACCGCCTGCCGCACGTGGCCCGCGGTGGCCGCAGTCACGGTCCATGGATTCAGCGCGCCGCTGCCATTCCATGCCGGCGATCCGGTGTAGTTGAACACCTCGCGAAGCACCGCGCGGGTCGCGCCTGCGCCGCTCTGATAGCGCAGTTGGACACCTGAAATCGAGGTGCCCGGCGCGGCATTCACCTGAGCCAGCACCGTGACCTCATCCAGAAACGTCGGGGCCGTCGGGGCTGTGGAAGCGCCTGCCACGAGCGGAGCGACCGGCGTCGTCACCGTCAGCACACCCGGCTGACTGGTGGTGCTGCCGCTGGCATTGGTCACTACCACATCGTAAGTTCCCGCATCGGCGGCCGTGATGCCGCTGAGCGTCAGGGTGGTGGTGTAGGCCCCGGTCACGGGATCACCCAGCGTGTCCGTCACCTGTGTAAATGTCCCGCCGGAGACCGGGGCGCCGCCTTTGCGCCACTGCACGGTGGGGGCTTTGTAGGAGGTGAACGGCGCATACAGCGTGATGCTGCCGCCCTGTGTCACCGAGTTCGTGATGAGCGGTGGCCCGATGTAAGGCGGCGGCGTTTCCGGCGTGATGCCCGTGATGGCGGCTGTCAGCGTGGAGACAATGGTGGCGTAGCTCGCCGCATTGGCGCCCAGAAGCAGGTCGGTGGCCTCGTACGGATCGTCGGTCACATTGAACAACTCATTCGTCGTCGTTTGCCCGCTCCGTGTGCGGATGAGTTTGAAGACCTTGCTGCCTCCGTTCACGGGATCGGTGAAGGTGTGAAACGCCGAGGGAATGGCGGTCGCGGTCACCATCGGCGACGGTCGGGGCACGGCACTGCTGCTGCTGGCCGCGAGCAGAGTCGGCCAGAGATTCAGGCCGTCGAATGGCTTGGTGTTCAGCGGTGTGATGCCAGCCGCCGCGCAGAGTGTCGGGAACAGGTCGCCTACCCAGACGAACTGCTGACTGATGACTCCGGCAGGCAACACTCCGGGCCAGCGGATACCTGCCACTTCGCGGATCGCGCCGTCGTAGCCGTCGCCCTTGGTGCCGCGCAGCGGATCGTTGAGCGATCCCTTCGCCTCGTCTCCTCCGTTGTCGCCGAACCACACGACCAGCGTGTTGTTGGCGATGCCCGCCGCATCCAGCGCTGCCAGCACTCGTCCCATGGCTGCATCCATTCCGTCCACGGCTGCCGAGATCGCCCGCCGGGCGGTGTTCGAGACGCCGAGATTCTGATACTTCGCAATGAGGGCCGGGGGAGCCGACACGGGTCCGTGAATGGAGTTGAACGCCACGTGCAGGAGCATAGGCTTCGAGGGGTCGCGGTTCTGAATGTGCCAGATGGCCTTGTCCGCCAGCAGATCGGGCGACCATCCGCCATGTCCCTGCGAGTCCGTATGCTCCGCAGGACCATCCTGCTGCGCGCCATTGAGCCACCAGTCCGGCTTGTCAGGATTGTCCGCCTCCGCGCTGTGGTGCGTGAAGTAATCGATCGCGCCGGAATACTGGCCGTAGTGCGAATCCCAGCCGCGGTTGTAGGGCGCATACTCCAGCCCCTCCTGAATGATGCGCACTGAGTTTCCATTTACCGTGGTGTAGCTCAGATTCTTGTCCGAGCCGCCGAGGTGCCACTTACCGCACATGAAGGTCTGGTAGCCCGCGGCCTTGAATGTCTGCGGCAGCAGATGCTCGCCCAGAGGAACTCCGCGCGTGTTGTTGGTTCCTGTCCGCAAAGTGTTGCGGCCGGTGAGCAGACAGGAACGCGTGACGCTGCACACCGCCGTCGCATAGAACCGCTCCAGCCGGATTCCCGTCGCCGCGAAGCTGTCCATCACCGGAGTCTGAATCGGAACCTGCCCCGGCGGCGTGTGATAGCCGACATCTCCCCAGCCCTGGTCATCGGTGACGATGATGACGACGTTGGGCAGAGCGGAGCAAAGCGCTGCACCCCAGTGCATCAGCAGGCAGGCGAGAAGGATGGTGTGATTGCCGGCGCTCATGGTCTCTGGTCGCGGTCAGCGCATCACCCGGTAGAAGCGCTTCCGGGCCGGGCCGGTGATGTTCAGGTCTGTCCATGTACCCGTCTGTCCGACGGGAACGTTGTTCCAGTGGATCAGATCCTCCGACCACTGGACCGAGTAGGTGAATCCCGGCTGGGCGGGCCACTGAATGACGACGCTGGATCCGGTAAGTTCGGCAGTGGCGAAGAAGTTGCCCGCCGGTGCCGTCGGCGTGACGGTGTAGCTGGCTGACGGCGCGGTGGTAGTGCCACCGGCGTTGTCGGTGGCGGTGATGGAATAACTGACGTTCGTGCCGCCTGGCATCACCGGAATGAAAGCGCCGAAGACACCATCGCCCGCGAGGCCGTCGCCGTGGGCGCCATCATCCAGCATCGCCAGGCTGACCGGCGGGCTGCCGGAAGTGGTGACGACGCTGATGTCATCAACACTGCACTTTGGAGCCGGCGTCGGTGCCACGGCGGGATATCCGGCGAACTGGAACCGCATCCGCAGCGTGTTCACCCTTTCCGCCGCAGCCAGATCGTAATGGTAAAGCTGCATCGCGTGATTACTGCCCGTGAGTTCACTGAGTCGGGTGGTCCACGTGGCTCCGCTGTCAGAGGAAAGCTGAAACGTCCAGCCGTTCGGCGAAATCATGCCGGTGGTGCCGAGCCAGAACTCGACGTAACCAGACGTGCCTGCCGCACTGATGTTGGCGGCAGTGGCCGCCATGGTATTGGCCAGGGTGGCATCGCCCTTGTCGAACTGAAGCCCGCAGGGATTGCCCGTGCCGTGATTTGCCGCGGTAAGTTGCCGCACGGCATTGGCGCCGCTGAGGCTGGTGATAGTCCACGGATTGTTGGCCCCGGTGCCTGTCCATGGGGTGACCGCCGTCGCCGCCATTGTTTCCGTAAAGACCGGACCGGTGGTGAAGCTTCCATCGCTGTAGGTCAGCGTGGCGCCGGAAAGTGAAGTGGCTGCATCCACCTGAATCCTGGCGGCGACCGCCACGGTGTCCACATAAGTGGGCGTATTCGGAGTGGTGCGGACCTCGCTGATCACCGGGGCCTGCGGCGGCGGAAGGCCGGGACCGGTGTAGCGGACGATGACTTCATTATCCAGCACCAGATTCGACGCCCAGATGAATTGCGCTCCACTGGTGCTGAACTGGGCGGGGAAGTTGGTGAAAGCAGGTTTGTTGTCCACGCCGACCGTGGCTTCGGCGTAGGTGGCGGCGGAAGGCCAGCCGGCGTCGGAGAATGTTTTCGAGAACCATTCGGCGGGCACCGGATAGTGAATGGCATAAGCCGTTTCCGTCAGCGTGTGAGCCGTGGCGGCCGAGGAGTCGTGGGTTCCGTTGGGCTGCTCCACAACCAGTTCCGGGTTGTCGAGCGGAGCGATATAGAACGACTGAGCCTTCCAGTTGCCGTTGGTCACGGTGCCGTCACTGAAGCTCGCCATGAGGCCGCCGTCGCCGGGATGGTGGGGGTTCCCGCCATTGAGTTCGGTACCGAGGCCGAGGTTCTCTTCCCAGTCCACGAGCCTGAACGCGTAGGTGACAGGCCGCTTCGCCTTGAACTTCACAAAGCAGGAATTGAACGGCGTGTAGGGCACCGGATCCACGCCGACGAGCGTTCCGTTGACGTAGAGTTCGAAGTAGTTGTCAGCAAAGATGTAGCCCGTGATGACTTCGCCGTCGGCGTCCACGACCACCGTGGGTGCTGCGGTGATGGCGGGGGTGGCCGCGGTGATGTTCGGGGGAGTGACGCCGGTGACCTCGTTGTAGAGATCGCCCGCTTTTGGTCCGGAGGTGAACTGCATGGCTGCGGGAACTGTCCACACCGTGCCGTCTGTGGCGGTGATGCTGCCGACTCCACTGATTCGCTGGCCTGCGGGCAGCAGATTGGGTGTAGTGGTCGTCGCTCTTCCCTGACTGATGGAGCGGCTCACAGCGGAAGAATTGCGCACGGCGAATACTGGATAGGTGGACGCGAAGGGTTCGTAGCTGACAATGCCCTGCGCGTTGCGCTGTGGCGTGGCGGCAGTGTTGATGCCGAATTCCACCAGCCACGCCTGCGTAGGCGTGCCACCGCTGCGCAGCGGAGTGGACGACCAGCAGGCCGTGGCAGTGGCGGCGGGAAAGAGCGCGCGATGGAGGCAGGGGATGGCGGTGGCAGCACTCGTGGAGGTGGCCAGCGTGATGTCCACCAGCGACTGGAGTTCCTTCACATTCGGCAGTCGCCAGTCGCTGTAGCCGCCTGTGGTCAGGGACTCCGCATGGCTAATGGCGGCACTCCAGTTCATGGCAGCGGACGGTGCCTGGGTCCACATGAGCCCGGTGTCCGTGTCGGTGACGGTGCCGTCGCCGTTGTTCACGTAGTTGTGCCCATTCGTGGGCTTCTCTCCGCGGACGTAGCGCGCATGAAACCGTTTGGTGCCGCCGGCACTGATCGTCTCCGCTTTCGGATGCGCACCGAGGCCGCCGCCGGAATTCGTGCACCACACCTTTGTGGCGTCGGTGCCGTAGATATCGCTCGTCCACCAGTATTCCGCGGCACCGGCAGCATTGGAGGGGAAATAGGTCGGGTTCACCGCCGGGCTGTTGGCGTGATTCAGAATGCTGAAGGCCTCCGCGGGAGTGGGCAGCCGCCAGTCGGTGTAGCCGCCCAGATTCAGCGTCGCAGCAGCCGTCACGGCCGCCTCCCATGTGGATTCGCCGTTGTCCGTCTTCTGCCACATGAGGCCTGTGACATTGTCGGTGACGGTGCCGTTTCCGTTATCGGTGAAGGACGGCGGGCGGATGGAGTAATCGGCATCTTCGCCGAAGACGTCGGTGCCGCTTTTTGTCGCACCGGTGTCAGGCAGGGCCGTCATGCTTTTCGCGGCCATGCCGTAGGCGCGGATACGGTTGTTGGCACCGTTGGTGTAGGTGGTCGTGGCAGTGCCGGCCGCGGGAGTGCGGAAGGTGATGGTCAGCGACTTCGGATTCGCCGCGCGATTCAGCCGCCAGCAGATGTCGTAGGCCGTGCCGCTGACCGTATAGCGCATGAGATAATGATCGGGCGACGGCACGCCCGACGGGTTGTATACGAAGTGGCCGGAGCCATCGACAGTGAACGCGACCGGGTTCAGGAACGCGGTGATGGCTGCGCCGGTGATGGCTTTGGCCTCGTAGCCGCCTGTGCCCGAGGGCCGCATGGACTGCACCTCCGGCTGCGGGTCCACCTGGCCGCCGAAGTTCACTACCGTGCCGTGCATGGCATCCATGAGGAATGGGGCCGCGTGATTCGCAGGGGCTGTGCCCCGGGCATGATAGTGATATCCCCATGAGCCATGCGAGTGGCCGCCGTCGGCATCCAGCGGCTGCTGCGGCGAGCCGTCGGGCTCGTTGAATCCATAAATCGGATAGCCATCCAGAGCCCAGGCCACCGGCTTGTCCGCGCCGACGACGCTCTGCAGGTGAACCGGCGCGATGTGGTAGTGGTAGTCGTCCGCGAGTCCGCAATGGCCGCCGTAGGCATCGAGTTCGCCGATGTTGTAGGAGAACTCCCCGCGGTTGTTCCGGGGATTGAAGATGGCAATGCCGTTCGCCGCGACCGCGACGGCGCCGCGCAGGAAGTTCCCATTCAGCGAAATGGGCGAAGCCGCCGGCACCGGGACCATGGGCAGCCGCCACACGTTGGGTTTTCCGTAGCCGAGCGAGCCGGTGTTGTTTTCGGGATTGGTCGTGTTGAAGAAATACGACACCGGCAGCGGGATCTGCTGCTGCCATGCCGTGATGCCGACCATCAGGTCGGGCATCATGGTACGGTCGGGCATGTTGTCCGATTCGATGTAGAAATACGTGCTGTCCCACCACGTCCGCACCAGCGGCTTGAAGGGAGCGATCGATTCCGCCATGAGCGCTCCGTAGCCTGCGGGCGGCGTGTAGACCACGGGAAGCCATGGTTCTTCTTCCGTCAGGGAGTCAGCGTCTGCTTGTTCTAATGCAGTGAGACGCATTCTGTTCGGATCCGGCATGGCAATCACCGGAACCATCCTGTTGGCCCGCTCCTCCATTTCCATGCGGGCCCACTCGTCAGTCAGTCGCGTGCCGGTTTCCGTAATGAACACGGGCCCGCCGTGGCCGGGATGGTGCCCATGCGCTGCGGGAATGCCCATCACGGCCACCGCAGCGGCAAGAATGAAGGAACGGGGCCTGACGGATAGAGAGTTCATGGGCGTGTTGCCGGTTTGTCCGCATCCTCCACGGGGCGGCCGGGTTCGTGATGTGCCACGTGGGAGAAGAAGTCCGGCGGCAGGGCGATGTCTGATGTGAGAGTGAGGCGCAGGGCGTCGGGGCCACCGCGGGCACGGGGGAGACCATGCATTTCGAGCATGACGATCACCCCGGATTCGCGGCGGAAGGTGAGTTGCATGTCATTCGGGCCGCGGACGTCACGGTTCTTCTTCCGCGCCTTGAGCATAGCGAGGTCCACAGCGCCCGGAACGTCTTCGAGGGAGATGTCGTAGCCCGACTGGAGACGGGAAAGCTGCCCGCGCAGGTCGAGGAAGACGGCATCCTGCTGCTCGCCGGGCAGCCCGCCGCGGAATCGCTTCGGATCGCGGCTGACTTTCACCGGGCCGCTGCCGCTGAAGTCCCAGTTCTCCGAGCCATCGCTGCCCGTGAAGCGCTGCCCTCCTTCGATAATGGGCCGCACGAGGACAAACTGCCGGTCGCCGCGCAGGTGCAGCGCGGCGCCCTCGTAAGTGACGGAGTTCCCATTGTTCATCATCTGCCGGGCGTCCCCCTCGAGCACCTCAATGCGGTAGCTGCGGTCGCCGCGCTGCATGGCTTCCATCACGCGCGCCAGGGCTGCCGACGCGCTGGCCGGCGTGAGCAGAATCAGAGCGCTGCCGATGACGATCAGTGCCGCGGCGGCTGCGGCGGCCCACCGCCAGAGGAACCGGCGGCTGCGCAGGGGCTCTGCTTTCCGGATGGCGTTAGACTGCGCCATCGGTGCCGGCGCCGGCGCCGCCATGCCGGCCCGCCATTTTAGCAGCGCATCGATCTGCAATTGCCGGCAATACGCAGCCATGGCGGCATCGTCCGAGCGAAGCCGTTCGTTCAGGGCCTGCTGCAACTCCGGGGAAAGGTCGCCATCGAGCAAAGCCTGCAGCAGCTTTTCCGTTTCCGTGCTCATGCCTGTTCCTCCTTTGCCAGCGTGGCGGTGATGCACTCCTGCAGCGCGCGCCGGATACGATAGAGCGTGGCCGCGAGGGCATTTTCCGGCTGTCCCCTGCGTCCCGCCATCGTGCGAACCGTTGCGCCGCGCTCATAACGCTCCTCCACCAGAGCCCGTTGACGCTGCGGGAGCTTCTGCAGGCATCTCTCCAGGGCCGCGAGTTCGCGCTCCGGCTCCACCAACTGCGCTTCCATCGCCGCCGCCGCGCGCTCCACGACATCGTCATCCAGCACCAGCCGCGACCGCGACTGCCGCGTGCGCCATGCCATCACCTCAAACCGCGCCAGCGTCAGCGCCCAATTCACAAACGGCCGTGATGCATCGTAGCGGTGGAACTCCCGGCAGAGCTTCAGATTCGTCTCCTGCAAAACATCCGCCGCCTCCTGCCGCCCACCCATGAGTGACACGATGAAGGCATATAACGCACTCTGCGCCGCAGCGAGCTGCCGCGCGAAGTCCGGTGTCATCTGTGGTGCGTCGTCCATCTGCAGTGAATGAGCGCAGAAACACCGGGTATGACGGAAAAAATTTCTTTCAGTTTCTGTCGGCTGGACTGGCGAGGCTGTTCAAATACAGTTCCAGCACCGCGCAGCCGCCGATTTGCGGTGTGTTGTGGCCGGAGAAGTCCACCCCGCCAGTGTGTCGAAGTAAGGATCCGTCTTCGGCTCGATGGTCTTGCACGTCGCCTCGAAAGCGAACACCCGCTGCCACTCTCCGCCGATGGACCGCACCCGCACGGAGTAATGGACCGACGCCTCCAGTCCCGGCACGGGCGGATAGACGAGCACCTCGGCGGCAATGAGCGGCGTCAGGAAAATTGAGGACAGGAAAATGAGGCAGAAATATTTCTGTCCCCAATTTTGCTGATGCGAACTTTTTGCTGATGTGGCGGTGCGATTCATAAAGTGGCTGCGCGGCATCATGCCAGTGCCTGCGTGATGAGTTGGCCGCCGTTTTCCGTGAGGCGGTGGTGGCGGCCGTTGAAATAGAAGGTCAGCCGCATGTCATCGAGGCCCATGAGGCGCAGGATGGTCGCGTGCAGGTCGCGCATGTGGTAGGGCGACTCGACGGCGCGGTAGCCGAGTTCGTCGGTCGCGCCGACGACGGTGCCGGCCTTGATGCCCGCGCCGGCGAGCCACATCGTTTGCGCGCCGGGATTGTGGTCGCGTCCGCTGCCGCCCTGCGAGATGGGCATCCGGCCAAACTCGCTCAGGCCCACCACCAGCGTGTCGGCGAGCATCCCGCGCTGTTTCAAATCGCGGAGCAGCCCGGCGACCGGGCGGTCAATGCTCTTCGCGCATTTCCGATGGCCGTTCTTGAGGTCGCTGTGCGCATCCCACGCGCCGCCGCATTGCGCGGAGCCGCTGTAGATTTGCACCACGCGCACGCCGCGCTCCACGAGCCGCCGCGCGAGCAGGCACTTGCGGCCCGTGTCTTCGCAATCGGGGTCGTCGAGGCCGTAGAGCTTCCGCGTCGCGTCGCTCTCGGCTTCGAGGTTCACCGCCTCGGGCATCCGCGCCTGCATGCGCATGGCGAGGTCGTAGCTGGCCATGCGTGCGTGAAGATTCGCGTCGTTCTCGCGTCCGCGCAGGTGCTCGCGATTCAGCTCGCGGAGAAAATCGAGGCTGCCCTGCTGCGCGGAGGGCGGAAAATCCGCGGGCGCATCGAGGTGCAAAATCGGCGTGGTGCCGCTGCGCAGATACGTGCCCTGAAAGGTCGCGCCGAGGAAACCCGCGCCCCAATTCACCGGCCCGCCATTCACCAGCGCGTTCTTTTGCACCATCACGCAAAAGCCCGGCAGGTCGGGATTCTGCGAGCCGAGTCCGTAGAGCAGCCACGCGCCGAGCGACGGAAAGCCCTGCTGGATGCTGCCCGTGTTCATTTGGAAAATCGCGGGCGTGTGACTGTTCGAGTCGCACGTGAGCGAGCGCACGAAACACATCTCGTCCACGCACTCGCCGAGCACGGGGAACAGCTCGCTCACATCCATGCCGCACTGCCCGCGCCGGGTGAAAGTGTAAGGGCTGCGCATGATGGGCGAGCCGTCCTTGCCGCCGAAAAACGTCTTCACCTCGCCGATGCCCGGCAGGATTTCCGGCGTGAGCTTCTTCCCGTCGAACCGCTCCAGCGCGGGCTTCGGGTCGAAGGTATCCATCTGGCTCATGCCGCCCTGCGTGATGAACAGGATGAGCGACTTCGCCTTCGCCGGGAGCATCGGCGGCTTTGGCGCGAGCAGCGATGCGGCCTCGGCGGAAAACGACGGTGCCAGCGCCGCGGCGGCGGACGTGGCGAGGAACTGGCGGCGGGTGATTTTCATGGCGGCAGTGGAACGACCTGCCAGCCCTCCGTGGCGAGGCGCAGGTCACGTTCAGTAAACTCCCAGACGACGATTTTCTTGCCCGCGAGGAGTTCGGGGCGGCGAAAAAGTTCCTGCCGCACCAGCGTCGCTGCGCCGCCGTCATTTACAAGGCTGGCCACGGGCTGTCCGAGCGCGTGGGCGAGGTGCGCGACGAAGCCCGCGTCGTGCGGTTCGTCGGTTTGGAAGATGCGGCTGAAGCTGTCGCCGAGCACGAGCACCGGCGCGGTGGCGGCGGTCGCGTTGAGAACCTGCACGGCTTCGATGTGCTCGGGCGCGAGGTGCGCCTCGATGACGGGCGAGCGCATCATGCGGACGAGGTCGCCGTGGATTTCAAGGCTCACGGGGCGCGTTTCAAAAAGCGTGTCGCCGCGAGTGCCGATGCGCTCCGCAACGGCGCGCGCGGCCACGGCCAGACCGTGCGGCGACCAGTGCGTGTCTTGCGCGAGGTAGTAGGGCGTGCGGCTGATTTCCCGGTAGCGCGCGAAGAGGTCCACGACCTCCACGCCCGCCGCGGCGCATCCGGCGAAAAAGGCGCGCATCTCGGGATTGATGATGCGCTCCGGCGGCGACGCGGCGGCGGTGAGCCACTGCGGATAGACGCTCTCCTTGTTTGGCACCGGCACGACGATGAGCCGGATGCCGCGTGCCGCGAGCGCATCGCGGAAGGCGGTCACGGCGGCGAGGGCGTCGCGCACCCCGCTCGCCCCGCGCTGCGTGAGCGTGTCCACGCCCGTCGCGTAGAAAAGCTGGCCGCTGCGCCCCACGAGGACCTTTCCGCCGCCATCGTGCAGCGCGAAAAACTGCGCGGCCTGCATCCATGGACGAAGCGTGTTGGCTGTTACGCTCGCATCTTCCAGCGACCGCTCGAATGCAGCGAGCGACTCGCGGGTGGGGCGCTCGCGGAAAACTCGAAGCACTCCGGGTGTTTCGCCACGCCGCCATTCCACTACACACTGCACCACGGGCACCGTAGCAAGCAGCAGCAAGAACACGGCGATGAGAGCACGCTCAGGACCGTCAGAAAGATTGCGGACAGGAAAATTTTTCTGTCCGCAATTTTTCTGACGTAAATCTCCGGGCGTGTTCATCAGAATTGGAAATAGAGAAACGGATTCGCCGACTGCGAAAACATCGCCAGCACCGCGAGCACAAAGAGCGGCAGCAGCACCGCCAGCTTCGGCCACGAAAGCGTCGCGCTCCATTCGTGCGCCTGCGTCCGCGCAAAAAGCAGCAGCGCCGCCACGGCCAGCACCGCCATTTTCCCCGGTGCGAAAAGCTGTCCGTGCAGCAGCGCGGAAATCTCCGAGACCTCGCCGCCGCCGAGCATGGCGCGGAAATACGCCAGCGCATCCGGCAGCGTGGCCGCGCGGAACCACACCCACGAACCCAGCACCAGCACAAAGGTCGCCGCCACCCGCAGCGCGCGCGGCAACCGCTGATACGCCGGCTTTTTCCCCGCCCACCGCTCGGCGATGAGCAGCGCGCCGTGCCACGCGCCCCACGCGAGGAACGTCCAGTTCGCGCCGTGCCACAGCCCGCCGAGCAGCATCACGATAGCGAGATTCGCATACGTCCGCGCGGTGCTGCCGCGATTTCCGCCGAGCGGGATGTAGAGGTAGTCGCGCAGGAATGTGCTCAGCGAAATGTGCCAGCGCCGCCAGAAATCCGTGATGCTCTCGGCGCGATACGGCGCGTCGAAGTTCTTCATGAACTCGAAGCCGAACATCCGCCCGAGGCCCACGGCCATGTCCGAATAGCCGCAGAAATCGAAATAGATTTGCAGCGCATACGCGAGCACGCCGAGCCACGCGCCCGGCGCATCCAGCGCCTGCGCGCCAAACGCCGCGTCCGCCACGGTGCCGAGCGGATTCGCGAGCAACACCTTTTTGGCGAAGCCGAGCATGAAAAGCGCGACGCCGGACGCAAACTGCGCCGTGTTTTCCCGGCGCTCGACGAGTTTTTCCGCGACTTGTGAATAGCGTACGATGGGACCGGCGACGAGTTGCGGAAAGAGCGCCACGTAGCATGCGTAGTCGGTAAACGAACGCGCGGGCCGGGCATCGCCGCGATACACATCCACGCAGTAGCTGAGCGCCTGAAACGTGTAGAATGAAACGCCGACCGGCAGCACGATTCCCCACACGCTCCACTGCGGTCCGCCGAGCAGATGAGAGAGCGCACCGAGATTCGACAGCGCAAAATCGAAGTATTTAAAAAATCCCAGCGCTCCGAGGCAGGCGACTACCGCACCCGTCAGCAAAGTCCGCCGCCGCGTGGATTCCGCCGGTGCGCGCGCGATGGCCGCTCCTGCAAAATACGTCACTGCGGTGACAGCGAGCATGAGCAGCAGAAATCGCGGCTCCGCCCAGCCGTAGAAAATCAAGCTCGCCAACAGCAGCCACGCATTCCGCCATCCCGTGCGCGCCGGCAGCGCGAAGTATACCGCCAGCACGAGCGGCAGGAAATAGAAGAGGAACAGGTAGCTCGTAAAGACCATGCGCTCAGTCCGCCGGATTCGTCCACACGGCCCAATACGCGGGACCGTCGTGCTTGCCAAAATACTTGTCCACGATGCCGCCGAGGTAGTGCTCGTCCATCGGCACATCGAGCGCCATGCGGTGCGATTCGCCGCCGCGGAATTCACGCAGCATGCCGCCGATGTCCTTCACCTTTTTGTCGGCAGCTTCGGCGCGCGGTTTCCACGGATTGTAGTGGCCGACGTAAATGGTCGCCCCTTTCTCGACCTTGCCGCGATGCACGGCGATGACCTCGTATTTCAGGATGGCCGCGTAGTCGTAGAGGTCGCGTTTGAAAATCGCGCCTTCGGGCACTTCGACCAGCCGCGCCGTGACCTCAACGGTGCCGCGCGCGGAAAGCTGCGGGTCGGGCGCGGCGGGCTTCTTGTCGCAGGCAACAACGGCGATGCTGGCGAGCAGCAGGGAAAGGAAGTGGCGGACAGTCATTTGGTGAAAGTGATTTCGTGATAGGTCCAGCAGGGCTCCCAGCCTTTGGGCAGTGTGAGCACCGGGCCGGACTTGGCATTCGGATGCAGCTTGCGCAGCACCGCGCTGTCGCCGCCGATGATGGGCGCATCGGCGAGGCGCATCAGCGCCATCGACGCGCCGCCATTCGCGGGGTCGCCGTCCTCCTGCGGGTTGCCGGTGAAGAGCACGTATTTGCCGTCCGGCGAGACATGGCCGCCATAGATGTGCCGGCCATCCTCGGCATAGACGAGTTGCGGATTTTTTCCGTCCGCATCGGCCATCCACATTTGCGTCCAGCCGGCCTTTCCGAGCGCCACATCCGATGCGTGGCGGTTGGCGAAAATCATGCGCTTGCTGTCCGGGAACCAATCCGGCGTGCAGTTGTCCGTGGTGCTCACGGCGTTGATTTCGCCGGTCTTTGCATTCATGCGCGCGACGCTCCACGCGGTGCCGAATGAGTTCGCCACACCGCTGAGCCATGCGCCGTCTGGCGACCATGTGAGCTGCTGGAAAAATCCGCTGCGATTCAAAGTGCGCGTCACTTTTCCCGTCGTCGCATCGGCGAACGTCACGCCCTTGAGCGAAAGACACGCGAACTCCTTTCCATCCGGACTCCAGCTCGCCCACGGCAAATCGCCCTCGCCTCCCAACGCCGTGGCGCCGGTGCCATCGCTGTTCGCTACCACCGGCGCGCCCTGTCGCCCGTAGTCATTGCCATCAATGGTTTCACCGCGAGCGAGCCGCCGGAAGAGCAGGCGCGTGCCGTCGCGGGAGAACAGCGGATAGGATTCATTCGCGTCCGGCGTGTTGGTGATATTGCGCCGCTCCGAGCCATCGGGCCGCATGAGAAAAAGGTCCCAGTCGCCCTTTTCCGTGCGTGCCGGGAAGACAATCCAGCCCTTCGTCTTTACCTCCGCAGCCAGCGCGGCGGTGTCGTCCGCAGAGAGCGCGGCAGGCAAAAGCATGGAGCACAGGAAGAAAAGTGCGAGTCGGTTAGTCGGCATGGATGAGTTCATTCGCGTTGAGCAGCGTGTGGCAAAAATCAATGAACGCGGAGTTGGCGTCGCCTTTGCGGAGGGCGGTTTGGTCGCGGAGAAAATCGAGCGCTGCGGTGCGTTCGGTGGCGCTGGGCGGGCGCGTGAAGGCGAGTTGGAACGCGCGCTCGATGCGGCGGCTGGCGTCGTCTCCAGCCTCATTTTTCAGGCGCGATGCCAAGTGACCGGCGCATTCCCGCGCGAACTCGCCATTGAAGAGCGCGAGGGCTTGCGGCGCGACTGTGGTGAGCGGGCGGGCGGCGCAGGATTGATTCATCGGCGCGGCGTCGAAGACTTCCATGAGTGGATAGGTGAGCGTGCGGCGCTGAAAAAGGTAGATGCTGCGGCGGCGGTGGTCGGCTTCGCTTCCGGCGCCCCAGCTCAGTTCCTTGTCGTTGTTGGGGAACTCGACGTTGATGCCTGCGGGCAGCCGCGCATAGACGCCGGGGCCGCCCATGGCCGGATTCATCGTGCCGCTGACGGCGAGGAGGGTGTCGCGGATGGCTTCCGCCTCGATGCGGCGGCGATTGGCGCGCCAGAGTAGTTTGTTGTCCGGGTCTTTGGCAAAGGCGGGGCCGTCGGTCGAGGAGGCTCGCCGGTAGGTGTCGCTGGTCATGATGAACAGGTGCAGCTTTTTCAAAGACCAGCCGTCGGCGATGAGGCGGCGCGCCAGCCAGTCGAGCAAATCGGGATGCGTGGGGCGCTGGCCATTGCGCCCGAAGTCTGACGGCGTGGCGACCAATCCCGCGCCGAAATGATGCTGCCACACGCGATTCACGATGACGCGGGCGGTGAGCGGATGCTCCGGCGATGTGAGCCAGCGGGCGAGTGCCGCGCGTTTCGGCTCGGGCGCGGAATCCCCGGCCCGCTGCATGGCCGCAATGAAGCCGGGCGAGATTTCATCGCCGGGCCGCGAAAGCTCCCCGCCTTTCAGCAGCCGCACGGGGCGCGCGCAGCCGGTGACGGCTTCGGCGTGTGGTTCGTGAAAGCGGATGCGTGCAGCGAGCGGCTTGATGGCTTCGTCGAGCTTTCCGAGTTTGCCCGCGCTGTCTTTGTCCGCGCGCTTTTTCACGTCGTCGTCAGACGGCTTCTTTTTCTCCGGCTGGCTGGCGTTTTCTTTTTCAATCGCCGCACGCGCCGCAGTGAGCAGCTCCTCGCGCTCGCCGCGCAGACGGGAGAGTTCTGCGCTGTCGGCTTTGAATGCGGCGGTGACGAATTCCGGCTCGGCGGGCCGCACTTTCATCTCCGGCCTTTCACGCTGCGCTCCGCCGAAGAACGCCTGCACGGCGAAGTAATCGCGCTGGGAAATGGCGTCGTATTTGTGGTCATGGCAGCGGGCGCAGCCGAGCGTCATGCCGAGAAAAACCGCGCCCGTGGCATCGGTGGCGTCGTTGAGGAAATCGGCGCGTTGTTTTTCCGGCTCCTTCGACATGCCGTCCCACGCGCCGAGCCGCAAGAAGCCCGTGGCAATCCATGCGTCAGGGTCATCGGGCCAGAGTTCATCACCGGCCAACTGTTCCTGCACAAAGCGGTCATACGGTTTGTCGGCATTCAGCGAGCGGATGACGTAATCCCGATACCGCCACGCCAGCGGGCGCACTTTGTCATCCTCGTATCCATCGCTCTCGCCATAGCGCGCGACGTCCAGCCAGTGCCGCGCCCAGCGTTCGCCGTAACGCGGGTCGGCGAGCAGCCGGGCGATGAGCTTCTGGTAGGCGTCGGGCGACTTGTCGTTGAGGAAAAGCGCCGCTTCCTCAGGCGTTGGCGGCATTCCGACGAGGTCGAAAAACGCCCGCCGCAGCAGCGTCCGCGCATCCGCTTCCGGCACGGGTGCGACGCCATTTGCCACCAGCCGCGCGGAGACGAATCGGTCAATGGGATTGGCCCCCGCGCCATCCGGCACCGCTGCCTCGCGGGGCGGTTGAAACGCCCAGTAGTCATCCCTCTCCGGCCACTTCGCCCCTTCATCAATCCACCGGGTGATGAGCGCCTTTTCGGCATCGGTGAGCCGCGCGCCTTTGGGCGGCATCATGTCATCCGCGTCATGCGAATGAATCCGCCGCACGACTTCGCTGCGGGCACTTTGGTTCGGCACAATTCCCGCCTCGCCAGACTCTCCGCCGCTGAGTGCTCTTTCTCTCGTATCCAGCCGCAGCCCGCCCTTCGCATCATCCTCGTGGCACTTCAGGCAATGAACGGCGAGCACAGGCTTGATGTGCTCATGGTAGTTCACCTGCTCCGCTGCACCCTGCGGCAACAGGGTCAGAAAAATTGAGGACAGAAAGATTGGGGCGAAATATTTCTGTCCCCAATTTTTCTGACGTGAATTTTTGGTGCAGTTCATTTGTTCAAAAAGCACCGGCTCTGCACGACGGCGTGGAGAAGCGTGCGGAGGCCGTAATTTGTCGCCCGCGCATCGCGGATGATTTGCTCTATGACTTCACGGTCGGCGAATTGGAGGTCGGCGCCGGTGGCGTAGATGAGGAGTTTGGTGGCGATGTTGCGGGCGATTTGGTCGCGGTCTTCGAGGAGGATGCGGCGGTATTCGGTGATGTCTTTGAAGGGGCGGCCGTCGGGTGTGGTGAAGCCCTTCTCCACATCGGGGCCGCGCCAGACTTGGGTGCCGGGATAGTTGACGAGGGCCACGCGCTCCTTGCCGCCCTTGCCATCCTGCGCGGCACGATACCAGTCGCGCCAGCCGCCGATGACGTCGTAGGTTTCGAGGGCGAAGCCGGGCGGGTCAATTTTCACATGGCACGTCGCACACGCGGGCAGGTGACGGTGTTTGTCGAGTTGCTCGCGGATGGTGGTCGCGCCGCGAATGTCAGGCTCCAAGGCGGGGATGTCGGGCGGAGGCGGCGATGGCGGTTTGCCGATGAGTTTTTCGAGCACCCATTTGCCGCGCAGGATGGGCGAGGTGGTCGTGCCGTTGGCGGTCACTTTCAAAATGGACGCGTGAGTCATCACACCGCCGCGTCGCGCGCCAGCCGGGAGCGCGGTCCTTTTCAGCTCCCACGAATCCACGCCGGGCACGCCGTAGTGCTGCGCGAGCCGGTGGTCGAGGAAGGTCCAGTCGCTGGCGACGAACTCGGCGATGGGGCGGTCGTGCGTCAGCATTTCATCGAAGAATGCAGTGGTCTCCCGCGGCATGGACCAGAGCAGCAAATCGTCGAACTCGACATAGCGCGTGTCCGGTTTCGTCATGTGCAGCTTGCGCAGGTCGAGCCATTGGCCGGTGAAATTCTGGGTGAAGCGTGCGGCTTTGGCGTCGCCGAGCATGCGCTCGACTTCGGCGTGGAGCACGGCGGGTTGGCGCAGTCCGCCCTTCGCTGCGCGGGCGAGCAGCGGGTCGTCGGGACGCGAACTCCACAGAAAATACGAGAGCCGCGAGGCGAGCGCATAATCGTCGAGCGGGCCGGGCTTTTCGATGAGCATGAGAAAGCGCGGCGAGCACAGGACGTTGCGATACGCGGCAGCCATTGCTTCGGTGAACGTGTAGCCGCGTTCCAATCGCTCCTGCGCAAACTGCACGAAGGGCGCGGCGGTTTCTTCATCCACGGGGCGACGGAAGGCGACGGGCAGAAATGCGCGGATGAGCCGGGCGGCGTCCGCTTTCGCATCGGTGAACTTTGGCTCGCCCTTTTCCCCGCGCGGCAAGTCGCCGAAGAGCAATCGGTAGCCGGGTCGGTCTCCGAGCGGCCCTTCCATTTCCACCCATTCGACCGCCAGCCCGGGGCCGGAGAAATCGGGCGGCTTGTTCGCGGCGATGTCCTTTTTGATTTCGTCGGGATGCTTCTGTCCCGGCAGCGACCAGCCTTTCAGCGCGATGCGTTTTCCCAGCGAGAGATGCGGGTCGTCGGTGACGATAATTTCCTCCTCGATGATGGTCGGCGTGTCCGCCGGGGCATCGCGCACGGCGATGACGCGGGCGTTGTTAACGTTGAACTCACGCGGGATGCCGACGCGGAAGATGAGCACGGGCAGCGGCTTTCCGCCGGTGCTTTTCGCGGAGACTTTCGCACGCAGCCGGTAGCGCCCGGGCCGCGAGGGCTGGCCGAATTCCATCTCAAGGTATTGATTGCTCTCGGTCTGCTGATGGAAGACCAGCGCATCGCCATCCATGCGTGCTGAGTAACGCTGGTGCAGGTCCGCCGAATGCAATTGGTCCTCGCGTCCCGCCGGTCGCCACTTGGCCCATCGCTCGGCGGCGGTCGTCCGCTCCTTTCCGCTGCGATCGGGCGGAGCGAGTGCCGCCGCGATGGCTTTGTCCGCCGCCTGCTGATAGCGCACAAGATGCGCGGCGGAAATGCCAAGCCCGGCGCTCACATTGTCGAATCCTGCGACTGTCGCATCCTCAGGGAGCAGTTCTTTCAGCGCGACGGTGACACCGAACATGTCCTGCAAGGTGTGCTCATACTCCGTGCGGTTCATGCGCCGCAGCACCACGCGGCCTTCGCGTTGCTGCTGCTGCAATGACGATGCGTGAAGCCCCGCGCGAAGCCACTCGGTCAATTCACGCCACTGCGCCGCGGTCGGCTGCGGCTTGTTGGCCGGAGGCATTTCGTGCTCGGTCAGCTTGTCGTGGACTCGGGTCCACATCGCGGCAGCATCCATTGGCAGCGACTCGAGGGAGAGCTTGGCTTTTTGCGTCGCGTCGTCGTGGCAGTCGAAACAGTAAGTCTCCAGCGTGCCCCGCAGAGTCGGCGGCATTTGTGCATGCGCCGCTGTCGCGAATGTGACGAAGAGAAGAGTAATTAGCCGAAGCGCTTTCATCCCAAGTCCGTCAAAACTCCCGTGCTGCTGCCAAAGCTCGCATCTTCCATCCCAAACTGCCGCAGCACTCGCAGGTAGAGATTCGAGAGCGGCTTGTTGTTCGCGCGGTCGAACGCGAGATGGCCTTGGTGCTTCAAGCCGCCGCCCGCGATGAAGACCGGGAGGTTGTTCGAGGAGTGGGCGCTGGGGTTGCCGATGTTGCTGCACCAGATGACGGTCGTGCGGTCGAGCAGCGTGGCGCCGCCGTCGGATGCGCCGTGCAGCTTGTCGAGCAGCGTGGCGACGTGGCGCGTCTCTTCTTCTTCGTAGCGGGCGAACTGCTCGATTTTTTCCGGAGCCTGGCCGTGATGCGACGCATCGTGCTGGCCGATGTTCGTGTCCGGCGCATCGCCGGGACCGGCCTCGCCTTCGAGTGCGACGGCCACGCGGGTGGAGTCGGTCTGGAACGCGATGAAGGCGAGATCATAGCGCATCTTCTGCCCGCTCGACCAACCCGCGCCGCGAAAGTCCTCCGCGCGCCGGTCCACCTTCGGCTTTGGTTTGCCGGCCCACGCTTCTTCTTGCGCGAGTGCCTGCTCGGCCTCGCGGATGCTCGTCGCCATGAGGTCGAGCCGCGATTTGTCCGCCGTGCCGACATCGCGGGACAGACTGCGAAGCTGTGCGCGCACGCCATCGAGAATGCTGTGACCGTCCTGCAAACGGCGGATTTCCCGCGCGACCTCGTCCGGCTTTCCATCCACGAACAACCGCCGAAACGTCTCCTCCGGCTTTGGCTCGCAGGGCACCGGGACGCCGCTACGATTGTAGGTCATCGGCGAGTTTGCCCCGCCCATCAGCACGCTGGCGAACCGAGTCTCACGCCCCACCTTCTCCGCCACAAGCTGGTCGAGCGAAATGGTCGGGCGAATATCCTCCGCACGCTGAATGCGCTCCGGCGTCATGCCCGTGAACAGCCCGGCCTCCGTGTGGTGCGAGTTTGGATAATCCCGATGCGCCATGCCCGAAACGACCGTGAACCTGCCGCGATGCGCCTCCAGCAGTTTCAAATACCGCGTCGCCTCATAATCAAGCCCTGCCTTTTGAGGAAAAAGATACTCCGCATTCGTGCCCAGCACGCGCCCGATGAGCAGCAGCCGCTGCGGCTGGAGTGCCGCTGCCTTCTCTGCGGCGCGCAGGCCGAGCGGGAGCATGGCGTCGAGCAGCGGCAGGCCGATGGTGACCGCGCCGCTGCGGAGGAAAGAGCGGCGGGAGAGTTGGTGGAGATTGAGTGGGTTCATTCTTTTTGGGCGTTCGGTTCGTTCAATGAGAGCGTGTAGTCACCCCACCGCCACGCCATGCGCGACGATGGTGTCGGGCTTATCTTTGCCGGCTTTGATGGTGTATTTGCCGGGGGCATAGACGCGAGGGGTGAAGGTATCGCTTTGGGCGCGGACGGTGTAGAGGATTTCGCCGGTGGAGTCGGCGATGACTTGCACGACGGGGCGCGGGGTGCCGTCGAGTTTCACGGGCGGGAGCTGGGCGTGGGGTTTGCGGCCGTCGTTGGCGTCCTGGGCGATGGTGATGGGCCAGCCGGGGAATTGCGCTTTGTCGCCGTCGGCCACTTTGGAAAAACGGGGCCAGCACTCGAAGGTGATCTGGCGCGTCTTCTTGTTGAAGCGGATGAGGCCGTAGCCGTCGGCGCGCTGCTTTTCGTCGCTGATGTCACGCGGGTTGGCGTAGGCGAGCATGCTGATGGGGTTGCCGAGGCCGTCTTTGAAATCGCCGGTCCACGGGAGCGGACTGCCGGGCACGGGGTTGGGGCCGGGCTTTTCGTCGAGCGGATGCCACCAGCGTCCGTAGATGGTGTTCACGAGCGCGGGGCTGGTGAAGCCGTAGGGGCCGTCGCCGAAGGTCTCGATGCCATGCCGCACGACGACGGCGAGGTGCTGGTCGCCGCAGAGGTGCGGGGCCCATGCGCGGCGGATTTCCACGAGTGCGCGCTTCCGCCCGGCCTGGGGCCAGCCGTTGCAGTCGAGGTCGGCGAGCAGGCGCTGATCGCGTCCGCCGTGCATGTGGACGGCGCCGCAGAAGGCGGTGGCGGAGAGCACGCATTTCATTTCCGCGCCGGTGTAGTCCTGCGACCACTCGCGGAGGAATTTCTCCTGCCGCGCGCCGAGCAGTTCGAGCCCGGTGAGGTCTATGGTCTTCGGGTCGTAGCTGGGGTCGTTGATGTGGTCGGGACGCGGGCCCATTTTCGGGATTTTTCCGGCGGGGCCGCTCTTGAATTTGCGGTCTTCGAGAATGGCGCAGTCAATGCCGCCCACGCGGAGGCGGGTGAAATAGACGCGGATGTCGCGGCTCACCGGCGCGGGGTCCACGGGGTCGGGAAGGTGCCATGATTGCTGGCGCTGCACCTGATTCACATACGCGACGGGATAGCGGAAGCCGCCATCGGCATCGCCCTCAATGCTGGAAATGCGACCGCTCTCGCCCCAAAGATTCGGGTGGCCTACATCGTGGTCATCGGGGATGCAGACGGTCGGGCGGTCGCGCATGATGTCGCGGAACTGCAGGCCGAATTCGATCCACCCTGCCGTGTGCTCGGTGTGGCGATACGTCTGGTCGCCGCCGAAGAAGAGCACGTCCGGATCCTGCGCGCGGAGGTTCTCGACAATCTCGGTGCGCGGCCCGGCGGTGCGGCTGGAATTGCACGACATATTCGCGACGACGATGACGTCCTTCTCCACCGGATCGCGGCGGATGAGGCCCTCGAACATCGCATTCTCCCCGTGCCGCACGCGATAGGGCACGCTCTTTGCGCCGTCCCAACTCTCCACACGAAAGTGCGCGTCCCAGCCGGGATAGAGCACTTCGGCTTTCGCGATTTCAGTCCAGTCGCCGCCGTCGCGTTTCACTTCCAGCCGCGCCACACGCTCCTCGCCGGGCTTCAGCGGGAAAAGCTGCGCACTCATTTTCAGCACGCCGCCCTGCTGCGTGTAGCAGGCGAAGCACACGACCTGATCGCGCGGCACATCCATGGACGGCGGCAATGGCTGCCCTCCCTGCGGCCGCTTCTTTTTCCCCGCTTCCGCAGCGGCAGCGACCTTCCACCACTCGCCGGTGGTGAAGGATTCGAGCTTGGGAAACTGCGGTCCAAACGGCGAAGGCAGCAATTCATCTGCACCGAAGGCGGTGGCGGGCACCATGGCGAGCGGCGTGGTTCTGAGGAAGTGGCGGCGGGTGATGTTCATGGTGCGTGTTAGGGGCGGCTGCGGCCGGTGGTTTTGGAGTGATCGAGCAGTGACTTGAGTTCCTTCGCGATTTCCGGGTGCTGGAGGATGAGGTTGTTCTTTTCGCCAGGGTCGGCGGTGAGGTCGTAGAGTTGCGCCCTGGCGTCCGGCACGCTGTCGGGAAGCGCGAAGGGCTTCAGTTCGCCTTTGTCGTAGTTGTTGCCGCCCGATCCGGGATGGTCGAGATATTTCCACTGGCCACGCCGGATAGAAAGTGTGCGCGCTCCGGCAAAGGCCTGCGTGAGCAGATACGGACGGATGGGGGCCGTGGCGGAGCCGTCGAGCGCAGGCAGGAGACTGAAGCTGTCCTCCGCGGCATCGCGCGGGATCTCTGCACCGGTGATGGCAGCGGCGGTGGCCATGACATCGGTGAGGCTCACCGTCTGCGCGCTGGTGGTGCCGGGTTTCACGCGCGCGGGCCAGCGCACAAGGAACGGCACACGATGGCCGCCTTCCCACTGGTCGCGCTTCACGCCGCGCCACGGTCGCGCGCCATCGTGGCTGTGATCGGCGCGCATGTGGACCACGCTGGTGACTTCCGGGCCGTTGTCGCTGGTGAAGATGACGAGCGTGTTGCCGGCAATGCCGTGCTTTTCCAGATCGGCCATCAGTTCGCCGACGAGCCAGTCGAGCTGGAGCAGGAAATCGCCGTGCGGACCGGCGGCCGATTTGCCTTTGAACTGCGGTGCCGCGAACGACGGCAAGTGCACGGCCTGCATGGAGTGCAGCAGAAAGAACGGTGCGTCCGGCGAGGCGCGGCGGTGCTCTGCGATGAACTCACGGCTCTTCCGCAGAAACACCATGTCCACTTCCTCCATGGGGAAATCCGGCGCGATGAGGCCCTCGCGGCAGTCGTGCGCATAGGGGTGTATGGGCAGCTTCGACTTATCGAGCATACCGGCTGGAGGCACGGGCACGCGGTCGTTCTCTATAAAGGCGTAGAGGAAGTCGGTGGTTGGACAGCAGGCCGTTCCGAAGAAGCGGTCGAACCCGTAGTCCACCGGTCCGCCCTCGACGCGACGGGAGAAATCTATGCGCTGCACGGCTTCGAGTCCGCCCTGGTGAATCGGCGCGCCCGCCTTGTCACGAAATGTCAGGCCGATGTGCCATTTGCCGGACATCGCGGTCGCATAGCCCTGCTTCCGCAGCATCTCCGGCAGCGTGAGCCGCCCCGGCGCGATGAGCGAAGGCCCGCCCGCGCCCGTGAATACCGTGCCGCCATTCGGAACACGGAACGGCATCCGACCGGTGAGCAGTGCATAGCGCGTCGGTGTGCAAACCGTCGCGGGACTGTGCGCATCGGTGAAGCGCATGCCTTCACCCGCGAGCCGGTCGAGGTACGGCGTGGGGACTTTTGCCTCCGCATTATAACAACCCACATCGCCGTAGCCGAGATCGTCGGTGAGAATGAGAAGAATATTCGGCTTGTCAGCCGCGCACAGCGGGAGGCAGAGCAGCGCGGTGAGGATGGTGAGGGTGAGCTTCATAGTGTGGCGGATCACTGAACTGTGGATGCACGCTTCAGATAGCGCGCTGTTTTTGAAACTCGTAGCGCACCGCGCCGGTCGTGTCGTGGTGACGGAATGTGATATGGCTTGCGCCGGCTTTTCGCTCCGTCTGCACCGATAGAAAACCGCCGCCAACGCGGTGGAAGCGGTGGTATTCCTCATTCCGTCCCGGCGAACCTCCCGCGTGTTCATCGCTGGCGGCACCGACACTGAATTCGTGCAATCCCGCCGTCGGATGCACGGAGTGATACTGCCAGTGGCGGTCGCCACAGATAATGAAAAAGGAATCACCGAGGTGTTCGGCGAACCAGTTCCGCAGTTCGTCGCCTTCGTGCTGGAAGCCGGGGTTTGCGTGGTTGTCACTCTTTCCCGCCGGGCGGTCTGGCCCGACATAAGGCGTGGGCGTGACGAGAATTTTCCACGTCGCATCGCTCTCCAGCAGCGTCTTCTTGAGCCATGCTTTTTGTTCCGGGCCGAGGATGGTCTTGTCCGCGCCGTCGGGCTGCTTGTTGGGCGAGCGCCAGTCGCGGCCTTCGGTCATCCAGAGCTGCACATCGCGTCCATGCCGCACTGTGCGGAATGCGGGGCCGTCGCCCATGGGGGCCTGCTCGCGGAAAATGCGCTGCCCCTGCTCAAACGTCAGTTCGCCCATCTTTCGCCCCGGCCACGAATCATTGTCCAGCGTGTCATGGTCGTCCTTCAGCCAGCAGGTCGCATTCTGCCGGCAAAACTCGCGCAGCCGCGGCAGGCTGAACATGCGTTCCCAGTGGTAGCGTGCCAGCCGCTGCGAAGTCGCGCGCGGCATGTCGTTGTCATAATAAACGAGGTCGCCGGTGAGGCATGCGAAGTCCGGATTGAGCGCCTGCATGGCGGGATAAATCGCGTGACCGTCCGCATGGCCGCGGTCCGGATAGCCCTGACAAGTCATCACACAAAACCGCACCGCCGCCGCCGCGTCCGCGCGCGGGGCCGTGCGAAAGCGTCCGCGCACCACCGCTCCGGGCTGACCACCAGGACGCGCCGCGCATTCACTGGCAAAATGATAAACCGCCCCCGGCTCCAGTCCGCGCAGCGGAAATTGCCGGATGCCATCCTCCTCCGCGCTCACCTTCATCCATTCCGTCGCCATGGCGTCCACGAGCGCCGCATCACGGCCATAGCGCAGGCGGACAAAGCCCGCCGCGGCCGGGCACGCGCCCTCCAGTTCATCCACCGGCACCGTCGGCACCGGCAGCGCACGTCCACGGTAATCATCCATGCGTCCCGGAATCACCACCCCGCGCACGTTCCGCTCCGCATGACGCGTCAGCCGCGTCCACACCAACGCCGAATCATGCGTGACCTCACCAATGCGAACGCCCGTCGCCTGCTGCGGCACGCTCTCCGCGCCATCAGCCGCCGCCAGGGGAAGAATGCCACAGGCAGCAGCAGCCGCTCCAGTGCGGCCCAGAAATTCGCGGCGCTTGATTGCAGTGAAATCGGTATTCATGGTTCGATGTATTATTAGCGGCAGTCTGCGACAGTCAGGCGTTGCAGCACGGAAGTTTGGCCTACGCGGAGGCGAGATTGGAGACTTTGTGTGTTGCCGGGCTTTTGCTCCGCAAGGCTTTGCTTTTCGGCAGGGTCGGCTTTGAAGTCGAACAGTTCGACCTTCGCCGGGCCGTTCTTCGGTTCATTCATGTTGAGCCTGTGGTCGCCAACGATGATGGACCGCGCCCTGCGATGATCCTCATCCGTGACCGCCGGGTGCAACACGAACAGCAAACTCGCGCGCGCCGGCCTGCCGTTCGAATGAGCCGCATCAAAGCGACCGAAGCGCAGTCCCGTACGCGACATCTCATTGAGCAGCGGCGTCTTCACATGCGGATGCCAGTTGTTGCCGGTCTCCTCCCACCCGTAGTCATCGCCCATCATGAGAATGACATTCGGTTTCGGCTCAGCTGCACAAGCGGCAATGCCCGCGGAAAACACGAGGATGGCGACAATGAGCTTCATGGAAGTGAGTGCTGGAATTATTCGACCGGGAGGAGCTGCAGGGCGTCGAGAATAACGAAGCCGGTCGTGTCTTTGCCCTGGATTTGGATGGTGCTCTCGACCTCCGCTTCTAATTCGACTTCGCCGAGAAGCTGGAACGCATGCCCGGCGGCCAGCGGGCGTGTTTGGTCGGCAGTAAGTTTCTTATTCCGTGAACCGCTGACGATGGTCACAGGAACGGCGGCGGCGCGTGTTGGGTGAGGGGAGCAGGCCATTAGCAGCTTGTAGGTGCCGGACTTTGGCGCGCGGAAGCGGAAGGTGGCGCTGGCTTGGCCGTCGCCGCGCGCGTCTTTCGCACCGGCGACGACGTAGCCGGCACCGATGCAGGGCTTAAAGTTTTGCGAGCGCGTCCATGTGCCTGCGAGCACGGCGTCGACGTCGTCAAGGATGATGCCAGGTAGTGATTTCACCGGGATGAAACCACCATCTCCGGCGGCGGGTTTCGGCTCTGCGGGCAAATCCAGCACCAACTCTTGCGCGAGCAGGCGGGCGCGGAGTTTCGGATAGGGAACGGCGTGCACGGTGAGGTTTTCCTTTGCCGCGAGCGCAGCTGCAATGCCTGTGCCCTGACCGATGACCATCCATGCGCCTTCGATGCGCAGTGATGAAATGCCAACGTGCGTGCAGGAAAGCGCGACGGGCACGAGGAGGTTGGTGCATTGCGCGGGTTGCGGCAGAACGGCGCGGTACGGCACATGATAGGCGTAGCCCTGCTTCGGCTGCGTTTTGCGCACGGGGAAGATGGTACCTTCGTTGATGACCCCACCGCCTTTCAGTGCAATGCGCTGACAGTCGTGCGAATCGATCGGGAACGACGAAATAGCGATGGGGTCGACCTTCGCCGGCGTGTCGAGGATGTCGCGCTGACAGAGGATGTGCATGCCTTTCATGCGGCGTGATTCGCGCACGTAGAGCGCGGGCGGAAAGTGCGCGGTCGCGGCGAACTCGTCTTTGCACAGGCCGAGGCTCGCATACTCGTCGCGCATTCTTTTCGGCACCGCCGGGTCGGTGGTGAGGAAGTGGATAAACTCGAGCGTGTATTGCTTGTGCGCCTCCCAAATTTTTTGCCGCCCGGCTTTGTCGGCGGAGTGCCAATCGTTGCACGCGCCAATGAGGCCGATGGAAAACTGTCGCCCGATGGAGTTGTTGCCGTCGAGTTTCCCACCGGGCAGGGGATAAAGGTCAATGCCGACCTGCGAGGGCGCGCCGCCCGCCTTCAAAAAGCGGCGCACCACCTCGAAGCGCGCCGGGTCATAGTGCGCAGGCTCGGGCATCGGCAGGCGGTTCGCCGCGTCGCGTGTGAGGCAGAGGCGAAAGCTGAATGTCATGATGTTTTTGTCAGCCGCCGCTTCCGCTCCGCCGTCGCTGGTCGTGAGCAGCGGGAGCAAATTCCCCGCCTCGTCGAAGCCGCTGATGTCCATCTTCGTCTTCGGATACTGCTTGCCCGCGAGTGATTCGCCGAATTCCGCGCGGCCCTCGCGCCCGATACTCCACGCGACGCCCGCCGCCGCCATGAGATCGCCCTCGTAGCTGCCATCGACATAAACTTTCGCGCTGAACTTGCCTCTGTCCGTCACGAGCGCGGTGATGCGCGCGCCGTCCTTCTGCACCGATTTAAGCCAACTTCCCGCAAGCAATTTAACGCCCGCCTCGTCGAGCATCCGCCGGGTCACGCGCATGGCCACATGCGGTTCGAAAACCCAGCGCGACTGGTCTTTCACCGTAGCATCGTAAGGCGCAGGCTGCCCGCGGTCGGTGTAGTCTTTGACAATGCGCCGGTGCCATTCATCGAACAGCCCCATCAGCGTCCCACGCACCATTTGATTGGAATCGCAATGACTCAACCCGCCCGTGCTCAGCCCGCCGACATGCTCCGTCGGCTCCAGCATAATGACGGATGCCCCCTCGCGCGCCGCCGCAATCGCAGCGCAGAATCCGCCAGGCGTGGAGCCATAGACGACGACGTCAGCTTGTTCATCTGCCGTCGCCCGGAGCTGCTGAAGACCCGCGATGACAGCCAGCAGGAAGAGAAATCGGAACAGCGCTGGTTTCATAGTGCGGGTGTTAGCGTGTGTCAGGCAGCAATCTTGCTGGCACTCCTCTATTCCGCCCCACCGCTCTTCGCCTTCTTCCCGTATGCAGCGCGCACTTTCTCCAGCGTGGCGGCAGTCAGCGCCTTGTCATCCCGCCTGGCGAAGGCCTCGGCAAACGGGTCGCCGGTGCGCTGCATGAGGGCGAGCAGGTCAGCGCGCAGCGTTTCGATTTCCTTCCGCCGTGAGGCATCGGAGATGATGTTGTGGCGCTCGTCGCGGTCGGTGGTGAGGTCGTAGAACTCCTCCGGTGTACGGCGCAGGTAGAAGTCGGTGCGGGTTTTTAGTTCCGGGTTTGTCTCCGCGGCGGCGAGCATTGCTTTCCATGTCAGGCCGGACATGTTTTCCGTGGCATACTCCCGCTGGCCGTCGCTCCACGGATTCCAAATGTAGGCTCGGTCGCGCGTGCGGATGCAGCGCATGGGCAGCCAGCGGTTGCCGAAGGCGGCGTTGTAAAACGTGAACACGCGGTCCCAGCCTGGCATCGTTTCGCCGCGCAGCACGGGCACGAACGAACGCCCGTCCAAGTCCGGCAGTGCGGACAGCCCGGCGGCTTCCAGGAGCGTCGGTGTGAAGTCGAGCGTACTCACAAGATGCGCGCTGTCCGCCGCGCCGGCCTTCGTGACGCCCGGCCAGAGCACGATGAGCGCACCACGCGAGCTGTTCTCGTAGCAGTTTGATTTGCCGAACGGAAACGACATGCCGTGATCGCCGCCCCAGAACACGACGATCGTATTGTCCGCGAAGCCTTCCTCCGCCAGCACACGCAGCACGGCCCCAAGCGCGTCGTCGAGCCGCCGAACATTGGTATAGTAGCCCGCGAGTTCGCGGCGGATGTCCGGCAGGTCTTCGAGAAAGCCCGGCACGCACGTGATTTCCTCCACCTTCACACGACGGCTCGGCTCTTCACCGCCCGCGAGATCGTCCGGCCCGCGCATGCCAATGAACGGACGGTGCGGGTCGTAGCAGTTCACATTGTGAAAAAACGGACGACCCTGCCCGCGCGCCTTGCGGAGAAACGCGCGAGTCGCCTCAGCGAGCTTCGACGGATGCCGCGCGATTTTGTCGTCCGCGGGCTGATGATGCGGGTTCTTGCCCAGCGTCGAGATGAGATAGCCCGCGTCATGAAGCTGGTCATTCAGCGTGCGCACCTCTGCATTCAGCGGGAAGAAGCCCATGCTCCCGCTGCGGTGCGGGTACCGCCCGGTGAGCATGACCTGGCGCGACGGCTGGCAAACCGCCACGACCGTGTAGGCCCGTTCGAACCGCAGCCCCTGCCGCGCGAGACCATCAATGTGCGGTGTGAGATCTTTGATGGGGCCGGCATACACGCCGCTTGAATCGAAGTTCATATCATCCGCCATGAAGAGCAGGATGTTCAGCTTCGGCACCGCATTGAGCGCTGTGAGTGGCTGGAGCAGCAGCGCAGCGAGAAGGGTGGTGAGGAACTTCATATTGGTTGATGTCAGCCAGAGGCAGATTTCGTGCTCCGCAGGTAATTCACGCTAAGCGGGGGGGGAATGCACGGCCGCAACTCAGGGGCTGAGCTGCACACGCAGTCGCGCATAGAGACGACCGCCGGGGGCGAGGGTGCGTTTGATTTTCACCTGCACGGAATCGACGCCGGGAAGGATGTCGTTCGTCGTGGTGATGATGACGTTGGTGCCGTCGTGGGCGGCGGTCGTCCAGGTGCCGAGAGTGGTGGTGTATTGCGCCGCAACCGTGACACCGGTGACAGAGTCGCTGCGGCGATAGGTGAAAGTGAGATACGCGGGGTCGGCCGTGGTGCTGGCGGTGGGGAGAATGGCGGTGCCTGCAGGGCTGGTCGCACCGAGCACCCACGCGATGCCGTTCGGGATGCCGTCATTGTTGGCGTCGGCATCGAAGGCGGCTCCGGCGGACCAAGCGGCGTAGGCGGCGCTGCCGGTGTTGGTGTTGGTCGCGGTGAGGTAGCCGGTAGAATTCAGCGCGATGGTGTTGAAGCCGGGGACGGTGATTTTTCCAAGCTGCGTGGCGGTGAGGCCGCTGGCGTTGGTGCCGAAGCGGAGCGATGCGCCGGAGACGAAGTTGCCGGTGACGGTGAGCGTGCCGCCAGTCCAGTCCACGGCGGCACTGTCGGCGAATGCGAGGGTGCCGCCGGTGCCGAAGTTGATGGTCGCCGCGCCGGTGAGGTCGAGGGTGCTGAGGGTCTCGGTGAAGGTGCCCATGTCGAGCGTGCCGTTGCCGATGGTCATGCTGCCGGGCAGCGAATTCGACGCGCCTTCCGCGAGGGCGCCGCCGTTGATGACCGTGCCGCCGGTGTAGGTGTTCGCACCGGAGAGCGTGAGGGTTCCGGCGCCGCTTTTTACGAGGGCGAAATTATTCCCGTTTGTGGAGCCGGGCATCGCGCCAGCGGAGACGGAGCCGTTCGCGGCACCGCCGAGGATGCCGCTGAAGGTGTAATTGCCGCTGCCAGCAATGGTGAGCGTTGCGGCGGGGGCGGCGTCGCTGTTCACGATGCGCTGGGGGCGCAGGGTGCGCGGGATGTTGGTGAGGCCGGCGAGTTGCTGGCTGAAGCCGTTGAGATTCAGCTCGGCGAAGCGTCCGCTGCCGGTGCCGTCTTGGCCGTCAATGGTCAAGACCGTCGTTGGCGGCAGCGCGTTGTTCGTGCCGAGGCGGACGATGATTTGCGTGGTGGTCGTGCCAGCCGTGTCGAGCAGCGTGCTGCCGGTGTAGGTGCTCGGCGCTGTGAGCAGCACGGTAGAGAGCGCGTTTTGGTTGGCGCTGCTGGTGAAAGTCACATTCCCCGCGCCGCTGATGACGCCGCCGAGTGTGAGTGTGCTGGCAACGCCTGCGCCCGCGAGGTTCGTCGGCGCGCTGATGGTCGCCGTAGTGCCCGTAGCGCCGAGCGTGATGGGCGCGGTGATGCTGGTGCCACCGATGGTGGGCCGCAGCAGCGTGCCACCCGCGAGCGAGAGCGCGGAGGTGTTGGCAAAAGGCGCGATGTTGCTGAAAGCGAGCGTTCCCCCGCTCACGGTCGTCGCGCCGGCGTGGGTGTTCGCAGCGGTGAGCGTGAGCGTGCCGGTGCCGGTCTTCACGAGCGAGAGTGCGCCGCCGGTGTCTTGGAAAATGCCGCCGAAGGTCGTGCTCGCGTCATTGCCGCCGAGCGTGAGCGTGGTCGCTGCGGCGGCGGTGTTGTCCACGATGCCGGTGCCGCTGAGTCCGTTGATGCTTTGCGCGAAGCCGTTCAAATCGAGCAGCCCGTTCAGCGCGATGTTGCCGGTACCCGCGCCGCCGGGGAGCACATTGGCGGCGGTGGTTTTCAGCGTGCCGGAGGCATCAATCGTCGTCGCGCCCGCGTAGGTCACATCGCCGCCGAGCGTGACGATTCCATCGCCGGTGATGATGAGCGTGCCGGTGCCGGAGACTGCGCCATTCGCCGCCAGCGTGCGCCCGGTGGCGACGTTCCAAGTCTGATTTGCACCGAGCACGAGCGGCGCGGTGAGCGTGAGATTTTTCGTCGCTAACGAGAGGTCAATGCCCAGCCCGCGCAGCGTGAGTGAGTGTGTGCCGCCGATGGTGACGTTGCCCGTCGGCGCGGTGAGGAGGATGCCGAGGATGTCGTGGTTCGCGTTGAGCACCGTGGAGAGGTTCGCGGTCGAGGCGGTGGTGAATTGCACCGTGCCGCCCGTCTCCGGCGCGGCGTTGGTGTTCCAGTTCGCTGCCGTAACCCACGAGGTGCTGCTGGAGCCGTCCCACGACGGACCGTGGTTCGGGTAATAGAGGTCGAGGATTTCCTGCGCGCGGGCGTGGATGGCGGCGGCGGTGGTTGCGTTGTAGGTGGTCCATTGGGCCGCGTGCTCGCGCTCGACGCCAAAGCCGCCGGATGACGGCTGGAAGCCCCACCAGTTGAGGCACCACGCTTGGTAGGCGGCGTTATCCACAGGGATGAGCTGTTTGTATTGCTGGATGCGGTCGTAAATCTCGACGGGCTTTTTGAGGCCGAGCGCGGTGATAGAGTTGCCGAGCGTGGTCGCGTTCACCGGGTGGATGCCCCAGAAATGCAGCAGCGTGCGCACGTCTCTGCCGTAGGATTTGCAGAGCTGTAAAATGAGGCCGTCCGTGTCTTCGGTGTAGCTCTGCCCGAGTTGGTCGAGGTTGTTGTAGTAGTAGTAAAAATCGTTCAGCCCCTGCCAGCCGAAGAGCCGCGCGAGGTCGGTGAATTTCGCGTGTCCCTGCGGCTGATACGACTTTTCCCAATCGGCCATCGGGTCTTCATTCGGGGAGAAGTTATAGCTCGTCATCCACACCACCGCCGTATTCGGCAGCGTGCAAAATGAGCGCGTGTAGCCGTTGGATTCACGGTGCGCTTCGTCGAAAGAGACGCCGAACTTTTGCGTCTGCACGGCGACGTGCAGGAGATTGATGGTGGACTCGTGCTCGCCGTCGAACTTCGGGAAAAAGAACGCGTGCCCGGCTTCGTGGAATTCGTAGTCGGGCGCGTTCTGGGGGCCGGTGAGCAGGTAGTGGTTTTGGTTTCCGTTGTAGGTCGTGGAAGGGTTGTAGGTGGCGTTAACGGCGGGGTAACCGGGAGCATAAACCGAGGCGCGGAGTTGCAGGTCCACTTGGTCATACATCGTCTCTTTTCCACGCACATTCGGGAAGCCCATGAGGTCGGTGATGGCGTCCATCGCTTGGTCCCACTTGGCCATGTTCGTGATGGGGTCGGCGTAGTTGTAAATCCACGAGCGCGGCACTTGGAACATGAACTTGTCCGACTGAAAATCCGCCCACGGCCCCGGCTGCGTGCGCTCGGTGGTCTGCCATTCCGAGAGCGTGGTTTGTTTGAACGAGGTTGCCTGAAAAAGTGGCGACCGCGCCGCGCCGACGATGGTGACATTCACCACGCCCGCGTTTTTTCCCTTCGGCACTTCGATGTAAATGCCGCCGCCGACCGGGCTGGCGATTTTCGTCGTCGTCGCGTTGATGTTGTAGAGCAGCGAAGTGCGGTCGAGGCGCTTGATGGTCGGGCGGTTCGTGTTGTCCCACGAGTGCGCGCCGACGCGGATTTGGTAGCCCTGCCCGACGAGCGCCGCGGGCACGGTGACAGTCGCGATTCCGCCGGGGTGCAGGTAGCTGCCGGTCGGTCGGCGCGCAGGTTCCGTCCACAACTGCGTGTCGCGCCCGAAGGTGTCGGGAAAACTCGCGTTCACCGCCACAGTGCGCGTCTGCCCGGCGGGCGGCGTGGCGCAGTTGCCGGGGAAACGCGCGGAACTGCCGAACTTGTAGCCCGTGAACACCGCCTCGTGCTGCGCGAGCACGGACGACTTATACACCGTGTCCATGATGCCCTGCATCGTGCGGTAAATCGTCCACGGCATCGTGTCCGCCTCGTCCTCGCGAGTGAGGTCGCCGCCGACCATCCACAGCGGCCCGACCTCCGTGTCGTAGGTCGTGATGAGGCTGAACACCGCGCTGATATTCGTCGCGCTCTCCGAGTAGCGCGCGATGTTGTTATTCAGCGTCTGGCTGTGCGTGGCGATTTCCGCCGCCGTGAGCGTGGCCGCGCCGGTGAGGTGATTTTTCAACGCCGTGATGGCCGTGAGCAGCGGGTCGCCAGCGGCCATGTTGAAGTTCCAAGTCGTGTCGTCGTTCCACCCCGCGAACGCCACACCGCCCGTCCCGAGAATCGCGCCGCTGCCAATGCGAACCGCGTATTTTTTCCCATACTCGATGAGTCCATCCGTCGCGACACGCACGGTGTTTGCCAAAAAAACGATGCGCGGGTCGCCGATGGGAATCGTCGTGGTGATGACGTTCGCCGTATCCGTGATGTCGCGGACGACGATATTGCCCGTGCCTGCCGAGAGCGTTTGGTTAAAGGCCGCGATAAGTTCCGGGCGCACGAGATTGCCGGTCGAACTGTCCGGCGGATTGCCCGCGATGAACGCGAGCGCCGTCCCGCTGGGCGCTTCGATATTCAGGTGAAAATGCCGGTCCTGCGCCGTGGAAATCTCCAGCGTGGCATTGCCCGCGCCGGGCGATGAGCCGCCTGTATTGTAGAGCTGGCCGCCCGTGTATTCGTCATCCGTCACCACCATGTAGGGGATGCCCGTCGTCCACGACGACGTGCTCGAATTCATCCCCACATCAATGCCGTAAGTCGTGTCGCCGTGGAGCAGCACCGGGTTCATGAAAGTCCACGTCATATATTGACTGCTGCCCCACGTGATGCTCTGCATGAAGGTTTCCGTGTGCGTCTGCGTGAACGTCGTGCCCGACACTCTCCCCACGCGCACCGTGTAAGTCTTCGTCGCCTGCCCCGTGTTGCCGTTCGTCGTCTTGTAAGTCACCGACCGCAGCCAGGTCGGCTCACTCGGCGTGCGAAAAGTCTGCCCCTTCGCCTTCCCCGCCGCCGTCCCGCTCTCCGCCCAAAACTTATCGCTGCCCGTCTGCGGGCCGAAGTTATAGATATCGAAGCCATTCCTGGCTGGCTGCGTCGAACTGACGGAGACAGTGCCAGCCTGCGCCGGCAGCAGCACGGAGCAAAGCAAAATGATCACCAGCGCAAAATGGCGGTATAGGAACAACGGGGGTTTGGCAGTCATCGGGAGGGAGAAAATCAAGCTGCCAGAGAAGCACCCACGCCACTCATCCGCGAATGAATCGCAGCGCACAGGCTGGCCACAAATTGGTCATTCCAGAGACAATCCGGGCTTGTAAAGCGGGCGGGGTAATTAGTTTGCGCGCATGCCTATCTGGTCGAAGAGGAAGGCGAAGACGTCGGCCTGCTGGGCAATCTTTTCGCTGAGGCCGGTGCCCATACCGTGGCCGGAATTCGCGCTGAAGCGGACGAGCACAGGATGCGTCGAACTGGCGGCGGCCTGCAGGCGGGCGGTCATGCGGCGCGAGTGCGCGGGGTTCACGCGGCCGTCGGTTTCACCGGCGAGGAAGAAGACAGCGGGGTAGGCGGTGCCGTCTGTCACATTGTGATAGGGCGAGTAGGCGTACAGCGCTCGGAATTGCGCGGGGTCTTTGACAGTGCCGAATTCCGTGACGTTGAACGCGCCGTTAGGGTCGAGTTCGACGCGCAGCATGTCGTATAGACCGACGTGGGCGACGACGGCGCGGACGAGGCCGGGATGCTGGGTGAGCAGCGCGCCCATGAGAAGGCCGCCGTTGCTGCCGCCTTCGACGGCGAGCTTTTCCGGCTTCGTATAACCCGCGGCGATGAGATGCTGCGCGCAGGCGGCGAAGTCATCGAAGACGTTCTGCTTTTTGGTGAGGTTACCCGCGAGGTGCCACTCTTCACCGAACTCTCCGCCTCCGCGCAAGTTGGCCACGGCATAGATGCCGCCGCGGTCGAACCAGAGTCGGTTATCGAAATCGAAGAACGGCCGCATGCAGTGGCCGTAGCCGCCATAGCCGTAGAGCAGCGCGGGATTCGTGCCGTCGAGCTTCGTGCCTTTGCGCCGCAGGATATTCAGGGGCACGCGCGTGCCGTCTTTGCTCACGGCAAATTCGCGCACGACTTCGATGTCGCTGAAATCCACCGGCGAGGTGTTGCGCAGGGCGGTGGTTTTCAGTGCGCCGCTTTTCGGCTCCCAGCTCATCCACGCCGCGGGCGCGATGAAGCTCGTCTGGCGAAAAAGCACGCGCCCGTCGAAGTCCACGAGCCCGCCGACACCCACAGCCTCGGGCAGCGGCAGAATGCGCGCGTCTTTTCCATCGAGGGTGAACTGCCGCACACGTGATGGCCCGCCGAGCATATCGTTCACAAACAGAAACTCCGCCGTCGGCAGGATGGTCTCGATAACCGCGTCGCTCTGCGGCACCACGACGGTCGCATCGGCCAGCGTGCCGGTCGTGGGAAGCCGCAGCACTTTGCCGCGCGGCGCGTCCTTCACCGAACGGAGATAGAGCGACGCGCCATCGTGACTGAACAGAATGCGTTTCACGCCATCTTCGTGGCGCGTGAGCTGCCGCCACGCTGCGCCCGCCTTCGTCTCCCGCAGGTAGTGAGCGAACTCACCGCCGTCGCCATTGGCCACGCTCGCGAGCAGCCAGCGCCCGTCTTCGGACACGTCCAGTTCGATGATGGCAATGCGCGGAAACTCGCGGCCGATCATGTATTCATCCGAGGCCACGGGCGTGCCGAGTTTGTGGAAATAGACCTGCTGGTAGAAATTCAGGTTCGCGTCCGGACGCTCGCCCGCATGAGGATAGCGTGTGTAGAAAATGCCGCTCCCATCGCGCAGCCACGCCGCACTGCCGCCGCCGGTGGGATACTGCACACGGGCGATGCGGTCGGGCAAACGCTCGCCGGTTTCCGTGCGGTAGAAATGCAGCGTGCCGTCCTCGCTGCCATTCTCCGAAAGGCACACGGCGATGAGTTTGCCATCCGGCGAAGGGACAAACCAGTCCATCGCGACCTGTCCCCTGGGTACGATTTCATTGGGATCAAGCACGACGCGCTCGGACGCCAAATCATCCGGCGAATCAAGCACCACGAGCAGGCGCTGCTGCTTCGGCGGTTGAAACTTCAGCGCAAATATCCGCCCCGCCCGCGCGACGAGTCCGCTATGTGACGGCGTGTCTTTTTCATACATCGCCGTCAGCGCGGTCTCAATGCCGGCGCGGTCAGACCGCGCATCCAGCCAGGCCCGCGAATGCTTGTTCTGCGCCCCGGTCCATGCCTTCACCGCCGGCGAGCCGTTTTCCTCCAGCCAGCGGTAATTATCCACCACACGCACGCCGTGGTATTCGTCAGTGACAGGTTTCTTTTCTGTAAGCGGAGCGGCGGAGGCAAGGGTCATGCTGAGGGCAAGGGTAATGAAAAGCGGGGGGGTCATGGAATGGGCGCGAGGACTTTGAGCCGCGCGAATCTCCGCGCGCTGGACGGGAAGGTATAGCGGACTTCGCTGCCGGTGATAGTGACACTGGCACCAGGCGATTCCGTCGTCCACGGGCTTTTCAGGCTGGTGCTGGTTTCGACTGTGAAGTCGGTGCCGTAAACGCCGCCATAGCCCGCGCCCATGATCCACGTGATGTGGCGCGCTCCTTCGTTTTCCACCAGAGCAGGGAGCGTGGTGGGGCCGCTGGGGTTTCCGCCGAGACCGTAGAGAAAATACTCGATGCCGTTCGCCACACCGTCGTTGTCGTGGTCGGCATTGATGGCGCTGGCAATGCCGTGGACGAGCCGCCATGCGGCATAGCTGGCACCAGGGCCGGAAGTAACGGTGAGGGTGCCGCTGCCGGCGAGTTGTGGCAGCGCGATGCCATTCGCACTGCTGCCTGTGGCTTTATAGACACCCGGCGGCATCTGAGTAGTGCCGATGAAAAGCTTGTCCACGGTATCGCTGCCGGTGAAAGAGAGCCGCAACTGCGCACCGATGGCGGCAATGATGACTGTGGACGCCTGGTTGTTCGTATTAGGGGATGTCAGTTCCAGTGTGCCTTGTGTGACGGTGGTGTTGCCGTTGTAGCTGTGGCTGCCGCCGGCGGTGAAATTGCCTGCGCCGCTTTTCATGAGCGCGAAGTTGTTGCCGCTCGTCGATCCGGGCATGACGGAGGCAGCGACGGAGCCATTCGCGCTGCCGCCGAGGCTGCCGGTGAAGGTGTAGTCGCTGGCGTTGTTGATGGTCAGCGTGGCCGCGGGGACGGCATTGCTGTTCAAAACGCGCTGATTTCGCAGCGTGCGCGGAATGTTGGTGAGCCCTGCGAGCTGCTGATTGAAGCCGTTCAAATGGATCTCCGCCCAGCGTCCGCTGCCCTCGCCGGCCTGGCCGTCAATAGTGACGACAGTTGTCGGCGGCAGCGCGTTATGCGCAGCGAGGCAGACGACGATCTGCGTGGCCTCCGTGCCGTCCGTGTCGAGCAGCGTGCTGCCGGTGTAGGTGCTTTGCGCGGCGAGCCGCACCGTAGAGAGCGCGTTCTGGCTGGCGCTGCTGGTGAAAGTGACGTTGCCAGCGCCGCTGATGACGCCGCCGAGCGTGAGCGTGGTGACTGCGCCGCTGCCCACGAGATTTGTCGGCGCGCTGATGCCCGCCGTGGTGCCCGCAGTACCGAGCGTGATGGGTGTTTCCAACATCATACCACCGACAGTGGGCCTCAGCGTGCCGCCAGTGAGCGAAATCACGGAGGTGGTTTCAAAAGGGGCGGTGCTGCTGAACGCGAGTGCGCCTTCCGTCACGGTGGTCGGACCGCCGTAGGTGTTCGCGGCCGTGAGCGTGAGTGTCCCGGCGCCGGATTTTCGCAAACCGCCCGCTCCAGTGATGGGAACGCTGCTGAAGTGCGTGCCCTGCGTGACGCCGTCGCTGCGGTTCACCTCAAACGTCGCGCCCGCAGCCACGCTGATGGCGCTGGCCGTGCTCAGCGCACCGGTTGTGCCCCCATTGCCGAGACGAAGTGTGCCGCCGCCTATTTCAGTCGGACCGGTGTAGGTATTTGCTGCGGTGAAGATTACGGTGCCGCTGCCGGCAGTGGTCACTCCCGCGAGACCGCGCACCGCGCCCGCGAAGGTCGCTATGCGTCCACTGGCGAGATTCCAGATGCTCGCGTCACGAGCTTCCGCGGGGCAGTTCACTGCAAGGTTCCGTATGGCGGCACTCATGTCCACACCGTAGCGGTCGATGCCGAGCACCGCGCTGCCGTTGATGGTGACCTGCGCACCGGGATTCGTAATTTTGATGCCGCCCCACGACTGCTCAGCGGACAGCGTCGCCGTCGTGTTCACCGAAGTCACACTGCTGTCCCACAGCGCGCGCTGGTGAATCCCCGGCACCACACCGCCCGTCCAGCTCGCCACGGCCTGCAGGTTTTGTGTGTTGTTCGCCTTTTCCACATCGCTGACGGCTGTGCTCAGGTTACCCGGCCACGAGCGCACCTGCGCGCCGCTGACCATGATCACTGACACATCCGAAGGCGCGCCGAGCTTGTTGTCGCCCATGTATTTTCCCCAGCGGAAGTTGTTCTCGTTGCCCGCCACATTGGTGCGGTCGAAGTAATTGTCTGCGAGCAACTCGCCATCAATCCATACCTTGTAGCGGCGACCGTCGTCCTGAATCCGCGCATCAAAGCCCAGCCCGTCGAAATCCTTCGCGGTGCCGCCGGGATTCCTGACGGTGACATCCGAGGCATTGCGGCGGTTATTCACCAGGAGCGAGCCGTTGCTGCTCATGTTGAGTTGCACTGCCCAGTCATCTTCATCGTTCTTCACCTGAAAAATCGCGTAGCTCTGCTGCCGCTTCGCGATGGTGTAGTGCCCTGTCCATTCGCAGGTCACATTGTCGTGCAGCAGCCAGCGGTCCAAAGTGAACGACTCGCAACGCGCCGCATTCGCGCGGGTGGACGACGTGTTTTCATCATTCACGAAAAGCCGGAACACCTCTGTGTTGCCATCCTGCTGATACCAGCGCGTGAAGCCGGTGAGATTCGTCGTGGACGAATTACAGCACACATGAATCCGCTGCGAGCCGACCGCGCGCGTGCGGCTTCCGTAAAGGCCGGCCTCCGCGAGCGAATTCACCACGTTGATCACCGAGCCATTCACCGGACCGGAATCGCCGCTTGCGACATTCAGCGTGGGCAGAATCTGAGACCACGGTGGATTCGCCGGGCTGCTGGTGTCGGTGTAATACGGCGACTGCGCCTGAGCGAGTCCGAGACCGGTGGCGGAAATCAGAAAACTGCGTCGAAGGGTTTTCACCGGGATGGGGGCGGAGTTCTCTCAGACTCCGTCTTCGCCTGATCCTGGGAGAGCAGAGAGCAGAGAGCAGAGAGCCGGGGGAACCAGGGAAAATCAGCGGGAGAAGTGCGCTAAAGCGGGGTATGGAATACGCAGCCGGGATGGCCATTCAGCTCATGAACTGCTGGATGACACCAGTCTGCTCCAGTTTGAGACGGGACATTTCGAGGTCGAGGTCGCCGTAGTGTTTGATGGAGTTGCCATGGGCGTTGAGCAGGGTGGTGTACCAGTTGCCGATGGTCTTGTGGCCTTCGGTGCCGTGGAATGGCAGGCGGATGTAACGACCGGCGACGTTCACATTGCAGTTGTTCCCCGCGAGCACGACGAACGGCGCTTCGATACCGAGACCGTGGTGGCTTTCGCCGCCTTCCGGGAAATACATGATCATCGTGTTGTCGAACATCGTGCCTTTGCCCTCGGGCTCGGCTTTGAGCCGCTCAACGATGCGGGCGACTTGCTGCATGTGGCCGATGCGGATATTCTCGCGGATTTTGTCGGCGGGCACTCCGCCGTAGCTTTCATTGTGGCCGATGGCGTGGATGGAGATGCGGTCGGCCTCGTTTCCGGGCAGTCCGCGCACGGGCGTGGAAAGTTCGTCGATCGTGTAGGTGACGACGTTGGTGAGTCCGGTGATGAGGGCGGCGATGAGAATCTCGGTCATGGCGTCCTGCTTCTCGGGCGAGCTGGCGTTTGGCCCGCCGTCGGCATGGATTTTGCCGATCTTCGGGATGTGTTTCGCGATGGTGCCGGACATTTTTGAGAGCTTCAAATTGCGCGCGCGGATGGCTTCGATGGAGGTGATGTGGCTGCTGAGTTTTTGTTTCTCGTAGCCCTGGAGGATGCGCGCTTTGAAGGCCTCCTCGCTTTCGAGGAAGTTGAGCATGGCGTTGTCGGAATCCACGGCTCCGGGATTCGTGACGGCGCGGAAAAGCTCATTGTAAGCGGTCTGCGGGTCGGCGTAGCAATAGTTCCGCTGGTGCGGGCCGGATGCTGAGTAGCCGGAGACAATGCCGCTCCGAAACTTGTTGTAGTCGCCGGTGAGCGAAAGTTCGATGTGACCGAAGGGCGATGGGAAGAGCTTCGCGATCTCGAAATCGATGGTGGCCCGCTTGATGCCGCTGAGCGAGTTGCGGTTAGATTTGTAAGCGCCCATCACGGACGAAAACGAGTAGTGGCCGTTCTCGCTCATCATGCAGGAGAGGCCCTGGATGATGCCAATGTTCGCCTTGTGCTTTTCCAGCGGGCGCAAATAGACGGGCAGTTCGTGGTTGCGAAGGTCCACTTCCAGCGGCTGCTTCTTTTCGTCGAGCGCCTTGTCCTTCGCCGAGAAATTGAGCGGCGCGACTTCGTTTGGACGCTCGCCGTTGGATTTGCGGATGAAGATGAAACGCTTTGGGAATCCATTGCCCGGAGTCGCCGCGCCGAAGGCATCGAAGCACGGCAAAAGTGAAAGCGCGCCGGTGCCGAGGATGGTGGATTTCAGAAAGTCTCTACGGGTCTTCATATTTTAGTTCGTGGCTGATTTGCGGAAGATAAACGAGTCGGAAGTGAGCAGCGAGACGATAACAGCGTCGAAGCTGCCGCCGCTTTTTATGTAGGCTTCGTCGGCATCCATCAGCGTCTTCGAGTCGGAGAGAACTTCATTGCGCCCCATGAAATAGCGGAACGCATGCCGGATGATGGACTGGCGTACTTTCGCAGACTTCGCGAGACGTCCGGCGAGGTCCATCGCGTCCTTCACTTCGCCGTCTAAAGCCGGGTCGCCCGTGCCGACGAGCCTGCCTTTTGCGTCGAGGGGCAGGGTCTTGTAGATGTCCCGCAGGTCGTCCTGCGGCGAACCTTTGTCCGGCATTTTCTTCACCAGATTGTCAGGGTTCTCGAGGGATTCCTCGGTGCGGAAGCGGCCGAAGTCGTCGTAAATCTCGAAGCTATATCCCAGCGGGTTCATGCGCTCGTGGCACTTCCAGCAGTATTCCGCTTCCGTGACCTTCGCCATGCGGGTGCGAAGTGTATTGTGATGGTCTTCGGGCACGACTGCATCCACCGTGATGGGCACATCCGGCACCGTGCCCGCGAGCAGTTTCTCCCGCACCCATTTGCCCCGGTGAATGGGGTCGGTCTCGGTGTTTCTTGCGAAGGCAATCAGCCACGCTGGATGCGTGAGGATGCCTTTGCGGTTCTCCATTTTGGCGGGTTGCGTGGTGGGGTAGTTCCAGCTCGCCAAATCGATGTTGAAAGACTTCGCCACTTCGGCACCCCCGAGTCTTTTTCCCGTGCGCGTATTCGCGGCGGCAGGGACACCGAAGACCGTGGAGAAAGGCGCGGTGACCGTCGCTCCTTTGCCCAGTCTTTGCGTGTAGTTGGCCATCATGCCTTTGAAAATTTTGACCTGATCCGAACGTCCGCCCACTTTGCCAATCGCGTCCAAATTCAGGCCGGGCATCGGGTTCTCTTTCAGGAACGGCACGTGGGGCTTCAACAATTCCGCGTCGAAGTTCTGCCAGTCCTTGTCTTTGAAGTAGTCGTAGATTCTGCGGATCAGTTCGGTGGAGGCCGTGATCGCCGCATTGGCGCCGGAGTGATAAACGTAAAACTCCTCCGTGGTCAGCAGCCTCTCGATCACGTTCTGATCTTGATTGAGAATGTGTTCCACCAGCATGTCCGCCTCGCTCACGATTCGCGAGGACGCGTCGGTGTAGTTGCCGCCAAACCGCTTGTTGTCCTTGAAAATCGCAAGCATCGCGGGGTACCCGAAAAATTCGCGGAAGAAGCGCAGTTTCCGAATCGGCATGTTGGTGAAGCTGTCCGCCCCGCCCCGCTCCACCGATTCATCCACGATGTAATACTGGCTGCGGACCTTCAGCATCCGCTCCACTTCGCGCCGGTAATCCTCGCGGGTGTTCAGCTTTCCGCTGCTCGCGGCGGCGGCGAGTTCCTTGTCTGGCGAACTGTCCGTGAGCGCGTAGGCGAGCGCATAGCTGGCATCGCGCGGCGAGAGCATCTTGCGCCCATGCACGTCGGCCTGCCCTTCACCGAACTCCTGCCGATAGACAAAGTCAGTCCGTAAAATGAGCGTCTGGATCAGCTTCTCGATAGTCTTCTGATTTCCAAGCTTTGGGAAATACGACTTCGTCAGCGCGACGTATTCCGCCCTCTCCTGCAAAGTCGGAGCGCGCTCGATGATCTTTGTGAAAAGCTGCTCCACGAGATTGCCCACCGCGACATCGTTCACACCGCCGGCCTTGATGCGCTCCTGCTGGAAGCCCTCCTGCCATTCGGTCATGCACTTCGCGATGACTGAAAGGTAGCGGTCTCCGGTCTTTCGATGCTTCAAGAGCGCGGCGCGGATAATTGCCATTTCCGGTTCAGCGGGCGGCTTCGTCGCCCTGGCCTGACTCTTCGGCGCGCGCTTGAGCAAGTCCCCCATGTAGCCGCGCATGAAAGCCAAGCGGAGCTGGATGGTCCGCTCGTTGACGCCAAACATGAACCAATCCCGTTCACATTTCGTAATGAGAGCCTCGTCCTTTTCTCCGCTCTTTGAATTGCGCTCAATCGCGCCCCAAATCTCCGCCAACTCTTCATTCCCGGGACTCGCCGTATCAAACACCGGCTTCTTCAGCGGCTTTCCGTCGGCCCCCTTTGCTTCCACCGTCTGCTCAACTTTCAAGGCGACAAACTTCGGCAGCAGCGCCTCGTGCTTCTCCTGGAAGAGCTCGTGCAACAACGGCTCGATGTTCGCCGTGAGATACGTTTGGCGGTCAGCGAGGATTTTCTCATGCGCCCACTCCGGCGCCATGATGGCCGTGATCGCCGGGAGATAGTTCTTCCTCTGCGCCAGCGTCACCAAATACGGCGCTGTCTCATTCGCATTCGTGAGCATCGTGAGCAGATGCCCGCCGTCCAGCACCGTGGTGTCGTAGTAGCGCACGCCGCTGTTCGTCGGCAAAAGAAAGGGGTTCGTGAGATTCACCACCTTCCTGTTGTTTTCGCCGATGACGTTCTGTCGCTTGCCGTCGATGTCCCGCTGCCCGTTGAAATCCACCAGCTTGTTCATCTTCGCATCGAAAATAAACTCGCTGATAAGCCAGCGCCGGTCTGGTGTGAAGCCGGGCATCTCCTTGTACTGGCCGGAGTAGAGCTTCCCGTGGCTCACCACATTGCCGTATTCCGGCATCCGCAGCTTCTCCTCCAGCTTCGAGGCGTTGTGCGCACGCAGTTCCTGCGCGAGCCACGCAGTCAGCGCCGCGCGCTCAGTCTCCGCCGGCTGCGCCTTTTTCTTTGGGGGCATCTCGCCGATGAACACCTGCTCCTGCGCACGATTCATCAGATCGAGTCGCGCCTCCAGCGTGAGGCTCTCCAAATTATCGAGCCGCACCCCGCCCTTCTTCGTGTCCGCGTCATGGCAGTCCGCGCAGTAATTGGTCAGGCAATTCTTTATATGCACAGGCACCCCCCAGAAACTCTGCCCGGCATACGCCGAAGAGCAGAGGGCCGGCGTCGCGCTCACAGCGGTGACGGCAAGAAGGATCGGGTTTGAAATCATGGGTAGTGGAAGGCTCCGGGGAACTTAATACGCTGCGAGCCGGCGGGTAACTATTTCACCGTCTCCTGCCTGCCCTTTTTCTGGCCACCGCCGCCGGGTTTGATTGGCGCTTCGTTGGTCTGTTTTGCGCCCGGGGTGCTGCGGCCTTCGGCGATGTATTTCTGCATCAGCGCGGTGAGGCGGACGACGACTTCCGGGTTGGTTTCGGCGATGCTGGTCTTCTCGCTCAGATCGGTTTGCAGGTTGTAGAGTTCGCGGGTGCCGTTCTTGAGGAAAACGAGCTTCCACGCGCCCTGCCGAATGGCGAGGTCGCCGCCTTGCGACTGATGAATCGTCGCCTCTCGCACTGGACCTTTCGCGGTGCCGAGCAGCGCAGGCAAAAGACTGAAGCTGTCTTCGGCAGCGTTATCGGGGAGCTTCTCGCCGGTGATTTCCGCGCAGGTGGCGATGAGGTCGTTGAGGCAAATAGTTTCGTCGTTCACCGCGCCAGCTTTGATCTTCCCCGGCCAGCGCGCGATGAACGGCACGCGGTGCCCGCCTTCGTAAATGCTCGTCTTCTCTCCGCGCAGCGGCGCATAGGAGCGGCCTGCGGTGCCATTGTCGCTCGTGGCGATGACGAGCGTGTTTTTCCCCAGCCCGCGCCGCTCCAGCGCGTCGAGCAACTGTCCGAGCATGTGATCGCCCTGATACAGCCAGTCGCCGTATTTCGCCTCCTTGCCCTGCCCTCCGCCTTTGCCCGCAAACTCCGGCGCGGGCGCGATGGGAGTGTGCGGCGGGCACATTGGGAAGTAGAGGAAGAAGGGCTTCGCAGCGTCACGCTGCTCCAGCCACTGCACCGCCTTCGTGACCATGCGCGGCTGGTTTTCCGGCCCGGCGACGTTTTCCACCACGCGGTCCTGCTCGATGATGCTGCCGATGTTTCGCGCATGGGTAAAGCCGTAGAAAAAGTCGAAGCCGGCGGTATTCGGACTCACGCGCAGCTTTGCCCCAACAGGGACAGTCTTTTCATTTCCCGGCTTGCCTTCCCACGTCATGCCGAGGTGCCACTTCCCGATGCAGGCGGTTTCGTAGCCGTGCTGTTTCAACAGTGCACCCACCGTGAGCCGCTTAGGCGGAATGATTGGCGCGGAGTAAGTCGTGAGCACCCCATATTGCCCGATGCGCGACGGATAGCGCCCGGTGAGCAAACCATAGCGTGTGGGAGTGCAGACAGCGGCTGCCGAGTGGGCATCCGTGAATCGCATTCCCTCACGCGCGAGCCGGTCGAGGCGCGGCATCTTAAACTCGCTGTCCTCACGATAACTCCCCGGCTGGCCATACCCCAGATCGTCGAAGAGGACGAATACGATATTAGGATTAACTGATGGTCCGGCGGCGACCGTCACGGTACCAGTCAGGAGCAGCAACAGCGCGCACAGCAGGCGGCGCACCGGGTTCAGCAGGGAGCGCATCCGGCGGAAGGAGGAAGAGCCATGTTTCATGACAGGATTCACTTTGCGTAATCGGCCCCGGTGAGGCTGCGCAGTACTGACTGCTGCCACTGTCGCAGGTTCGCCTGAAGCTTCTGCGTCAGTTCAGGCTTTTGTTCCGCAAGGTTGGTCTTTTCCGCCGGATCAGCGGATAGATCGAACAGTTCGCAGCGCAACGGGCCGTCTTTCCGGTCATGGAGCACGAGCTTGAAATGGCCTTCGATGATGCTGCGCGCACCGCGGTAGTCGGCCTCGGTGATTTCACCCGGGTGCCGGACGTTGTTGAAGTCGCGTGTTGCCTTGCCGCCCATGCGCTTTGCTAGTGGCGTCGTGCCCTCCTGCAGTTCCGGCGCGAGGTAGGGCTGTGCTTTGCCGCCGGCGAAACGGCGCGTGTCGTAGTCCCAGAAATGCACCGGTCCGGGGCGGGCGTCCAGCTTTACCTCCATCATGGGAGTCAGATCCATGCCGTCCAGAGGCCGCGCCGGCATTGGCTGGCTGGTGAGAGCAGCCATCGTCGGCAGCAGGTCACTGGTGCTGGCGCGGAAGCTGGTGCGGCGCGGCGCGGGAATGCGTGCCGGCCATTCCATGACCCCGGGCACAAGCACGCCGCCCTCATACAGCGATCCCTTCGCCGCACGGTGAGGAAAACCGAGCGCGGCATCGCCGGAAGTGCCGTTATCGCCGCAGTAAAAGACCAGCGTATTGTCCCGCAGGCCCTGCGCAGCGAGATGCTTGCGCAGTTTGCCGATGGCGCGGTCCATGGCCGTGATTTCAGCATACCGTTCACGGAGCACTTCCCCCTGCGGACGCATTACAGAGCCGCCGGTTTCGTTCGATGTGAGCCTCACGTCCTTTTTGTACTTGGCCGGCAGATCGTCGTAGAGGGCGAGGTCTTCCGGCAGCCCGCTGTAGGGCTCGTGCGGGGAACCAAACCACACGACTGCGCAGAATGGCTGCCCTTCAGCCCTCGCGGCATCCATAAAGCGGATGGTCTCCGCGATGAGGATGTCCGAGCTTTCCCCCTTGATGACTTCCGGCGGGCCGCCGTTGCGCGAAAGCGACGGGTTCATCTCGAAGAAGTTGTCGTGCGACAGGCACTCATGAAACCCCATCGCCAGCGGACTGAGGGGCGACTCCTTTTTCACCGCGCCGACGTGCCACTTGCCGAAATGCCCGCAGCGGTAGCCCGCTTTGCCGAGAATCTGCGCCAGCGTGATTTCTTCAGGCCGCATAGACCAGCCTGGCGCGAACGTGCCCATGCGGTTGGGATGTCGTCCGGTGAGCAGGCTGGCGCGGGTGGGCGAACAGTTCGGATGCGCCGCGTAAAAGCGGTCAAACCGCAGCCCTGTGCGGGCCATTTCATCCAGCACTGGCGTCTTTACATGGGGATGCCCGTTGTAGCCGGTTTCCTCCCAGCCGTGGTCATCGCCCATCATCAATATGATGTTCGGGCCGGGAGCGGCGGCCGCTCCGCAGGAAAGCGACAGGAGCAGCAAAACGGCGGCAGCCCATGATCTCATGGCTGCACCGGGCGGCTGCGGCCATCGCCAACAATTTTGTCAATCTGAGCGGCAAGCCGCGCGATCACTTCCGGATGCGCCGCGGAAACATCGGTGCGCTCACCGGGATCCTCCGTGAGCTTGTAGAGAGAATGCTTCGCCGCCGGCTGCGGACGCTCCTCTTTACTGACACGCGCCTCGGACTTGCCGCGCTTCTCCAGCCGCACCAGTTTCCACTCACCGGCACGCAGGCCGTAGTTGCCGCTGCCGTTGTCCTGCTGGAGAAGGTGGTCGCGGCCCTCCGCGCCAGGCTTGCCAAGCAGCGCATCGAGCACATTGAAACTGTCGAGGCTGCCATTCGCCGCAGGAGTCTGCCCGGCGAGCGCGCCAAAGCTGGTGGCGAAGTCCACCGTGCAGACGACTTCATCCGAAACCGACGGCGCAACACGCCCTTTCCACCGGCTGATGAAAGGAATGCGCGTGCCGCCTTCCCAAACACTGTACTTCCCACCGCGGTAAGGCCCCGCCGGCTGGTGGTCGCCCAGCTTTTCCACTGCGTTGTCCTTATAGCCGTCATCCAGGACCGGGCCGTTGTCGGAACAGAGCACGATCAATGTCTTCTCTGCGATACCAAGACGGTCGAGGGTCTTCATGAGTTCACCCACCGACCAGTCGAACTGCACAATGCAATCGCCACGCGGTCCAAGGCCGGATTTTCCCTGAAAGCGCTCATGGGCCACCCGCGGCACGTGAATGTCCTGCGAGGCGAAATAGAGAAAAAACGGGCGGTCTTTGTTCGCCTCCATCCAGCGGTTCGACTCGTTGATCCACGCATCAGCGAGGTCCTCGTCGCGAAAGCGCGCCTTCATGCCGCCGGTGTAGAATCCAATGCGGCTGATGCCGTTGTGGATGGTTTGGTTGTGACCGTGCGACCAGTCCATCTTGAGGCCCTGCCGGCAGGTGAGGCCCGTAGGGTGATCCTCTGAAGGCTTCTTATCGCCCACCCACAGCGGGTCGGCCGGATCCAGATTCTTCACGCGCCGGCCCTCCACGAAGACCTGCGGCACGCGGTCATTGGTCGTGGGCAGGATGAAGCAGTGATCAAAGCCGATATCGAGCGGCCCCGGCTTAAGCTCTCCGTTCCAGTCCGGCGCCGGATCACCGAGCCCAAGGTGCCACTTGCCAATGACGGCGGTAGAGTAACCGGCGCGCTGAAGAATGGAGGGCAAAGTTTCAGTGCCGGGTTTGATGATCGCCGGACCATTCGGCGGCGCAATACCGGTGCCCTTCTGCCGGAAGGCGTAGGTGCCAGTGAGCAGCGAGTAGCGCGCAGGCGTGCAGGTGGAGGCACTGCAGTAGCCGCTGGTGAAGCGCACGCCCTCGCGTGCCAGCTGGTCGATGGCGGGCGTCGGGACTTTCCCGCCGTAGCAGGAAACATCCCCGTAGCCCAGATCGTCGGCCATGATGACAATGATATTCGGTTTATCGGCGGCGTGCAGTGGAAGCAGAAAGGCCAGAAAGGCGAACAGACGGTGGAGCAGCTTACTAACGGGGAATGTCGGATGGAGTCTCATAACGGAGGCTGGTTGCTGGACGCGTGCACCTTTCCGGCAGCTGACGCCGCCGTGCAGGTCCGCATGCCCGGTGATTGGAGATGGAGGCGGCTGTCACCTGGAATTGGCGGCCGCCGGCTTTGGGAGGGCGGCCGATACTTTGTCCGCGACCTGGGCGGCGATGCGCTGCGATCCCTCCGGGGTGAAGTGCACGTCCCCCGCCTTCACAAAGAGCGCGGGCTCAAAACTGCTGGTGAGGGCGTGAAGGTCGTTCACCTCAATGCCATGGCGGCTCATAACGCGGGCAGCGATGGCATTATACTTCACATCATCCCCCTGAATGCGGCCAGCCTCACCGGCAGGCACGAAGGTCGTGCTGGCCCAAATAAGACGGGCACCGGTGGCTTTGAGACGGACGACGAGCTGCTCCAGCTGCCGCTCGTAATCCTCCAGCGCTGTCGAGACTTTGCCATTCACCTTGTCCCGGCCGCCCTGACTTTTACTCGCCGGGTTGCGGTAACAAAGATCCCAGAGCCCCCAGTTGAAGTGAATGACATCCCAGCGGCGGCTGCCCAGCCAGCGGTCGATGCTTTTGAGTCCGATCGTCGTGTCGCCGCAGTTGTCAGGACGCTTTTCACTGGCCTGCATGGGACGGAAAACATTCGCGCGGCCCAGCAGAGCCTTCCGCACCCCCCTCGTATAGCCGATGGAAATGGAATCGCCGAGCAGCAGCACATTCGGAAGCTTCTCATCCACCGCCACCGCCCAATCGCCGGCGGCATCCGCGGATGGCGTGAATGGCACGGACGGCTCCTCAGTCGTGGCGGCAGGACGCAGAAAGCGCCTCCACTTCACCGGCACATCGTTAGGGTGTGTATTCACGAGGCGCTCCATGTCGGCGGTCAGCCCCGCCACCAGTGCGGGCTGCTCCGCCCAGAGATTCTTCGATTCTGCGGGGTCGTCTGCGAGATGATAGAGCTGCCCGGCTCCCCCGGTCGAAGCCTTCTGCAATCCGCCACCGCCGGGGCCGAAGATGATTTTCCAGGCACCTTTCCGCAGAGCGGGAAGTCCGGAACTGGCATGACTGATGGCAAACTCGCGTACCGCAGCGGTTCCTCCACGCAGCAGCGAAAGCAGGCTCACGCTGTCCTCGCCCGCTCCGCCTGGAAGTTTGACCTGCAGTGCCTCCGCCAGCGTGGCGAGCACATCCGACTGCTGCACCAGCGCATCGCAGCGCGTCCCTGCCGCCACCACTCCCGGCCAGCGCACGATGAACGGCACACGGTGCCCGCCTTCCCATGCATCCGCCTTGTAGCCGCGCCACGGGCCGCTGGGAAAGTGTCCCTTCGCCTCCATTTCCTTCGCGCCGGCATAAGGCGCGCAGCCATTGTCGCTCGTGAAGAGCACCAGCGTGTTCTTCGCCGCGCCGCTCTTCTCCAGCGCCTCCAGCACACGACCCACGGTGGCGTCCGTCTGCATCACGAAGTCCGCGTAGTCACTGAGTCCACTCTTGCCGCGCCATTCCGGGGAAACGGCGATGGGCGTGTGCGGCGCAGTGAGCGGCAGATAGAGAAAAAACGGCTCAGACTTCTTTGCCGCCCCGGTGATGAAAGCACAGGCGCGCTCCGTCAAAGCGGGCAGCACTTCCTCCAGTTTCCATCCGGGCAGCGCGGGCCCCTGCAGGCTGGCCTGATTTCTCTGCAAGACTGCAGCCGGCAAAAGCTCCGACGGGATCCCCACAGTGCGGTCGTTTTCGATGAAGCAATACGGCGGCCAGTTGGGGACATCGGTTCCGAAATAGGAATCGAAGCCGGCGGTCACAGGCCCGCCGCGAAACGGGCGCGAATAAATCGTGTGCCAGGCCGCGCGGTCGCCATCACCTGCTGTGGATTTCACCTCGCCGCCGCCGCCTGCCTTGCCGCCGTAGCTTTTGAGCAGCTTTCGCTCGTCGGGAGTGAGCTGAAAGTCCCATCCGAGATGCCACTTCCCGACCGCCGCGGTGCCATAGCCCTGCTGTTTGAGCAGCCCGGCGATGGTGAGCCGGCCAGGCGGAATGAGCGGCTCCTCAAGGTAACCGACAATGCCCGACTGCAGCCGTGTGCGCCAGTGGCAGCGGCCGGTGAGCAGTGAGTATCGCGTGGGCGAACACACACCGCTGGATGTATGCGCATCCGTGAACCGCATCCCCTGCCCTGCCAGCGCATCAATGTGCGGCGTCGCGATTTTGCCCCGTTCCGGGTTGTAACAGCGCACATCGCCGTAGCCGAGATCGTCGGCGAGAATGAGGACCACATTCGGCTTCTCAGCACCGCGGGCTACGCCGCACAGCGCACAGATTAGGAAGAGAACAAACCGTTGAACACCTGGTTTCATAAGCGGCTATTTTGGATCGTGCGGGATGATGGGTTTTGGATCCTGTGAGCGGCCCAGCTCACGGCAGCCAGGCCCCGGGCCTTCCGTGCCAAGATCGCGCTGCATGGCATCAACAAGCGCCCGCAGCCTGGCCACTATGTCAGGATGATCAGCGGAGACATCATTGGTTTCACCAATGTCGGTACGCAGATTGTAGAGCTTCGGTTTCAAGTCCTGCTCCTCCGCATTGCGGCCCGTGGCGATCTGCAGCTTCCAGTCGCCGTGGCGCACGGCATTGAGACGAAGCCCGTTGAAATAGTAGAACGTGTCATGCGCTGGTTTCGCGTCGGGCGCTCCGGTGAGTTGCGCCGTGATGTCCGCGCCGTCCAGCTTGCGGTCTGCGGGAATCTTTGCTCCTGCGAGGGCCGCCATAGTCGGCAGCAGATCGTGATTCCCTGTGATGGCACCGGTCTCGGTTGCCGCGGGCACTTTGCCCGGCCACCACGCCAGAGTCGGCACGCGCATGCCGCCTTCGAGCGTGCTGCCTTTATGCCCGCGCAGCGGGGTATTCAGTCCTCGGGGCGTACCGCCGTTGTCACTGGTGAAGAGGACCAGCGTGCGCTCTGCGAGCCCATGTTCGCGCAAGGCAGCAAGGATGCGCCCGACGCTCCAGTCCACTTCCTCCACCCAGTCGGAGTAAATGCCGTGCGGTGACTTGCCGGCCCACTTCTTTCCAGGATAAATGGGGAAGTGCACAGCATTGTGCGGCATGTAGAGGAAGAACGGCGCGTCCTTTTTCTCGGCGATGAACTTCAGCGCCTCATCCGTGTAGATCTCCACGAGCGACTGCTGATCGTCGGGCAGCACGCGCTTCACCACCGAACCGTTGCGCAGCAGTGGCAGCGGCGGCTGGCCTTTGCCCTTCGCTTTGGGATTCGGTGCGGGAATGGGTTTGCCCAGATCACTGCGCACGCCGTCGCTCACGGGTCCCATGTCGTTGGAATACGGCAGGCCAAAATGCAGATCGAAGCCCTGAGTATTGGGCAGGAACTCCGGCTGGTCTCCGAGATGCCACTTGCCGACAATCGCCGTCGCATAGCCCGCCTCTTTCAGGACCTCAGCCACCGTGACCTCCTTCGGCGAAAGCCCCACCGGATCCTCCGGGAACAGCACATGGGGAATGGGCAGCGCCCGCTTCGCATACGATCCCGTCATCAGCGCCGCCCGCGACGGCGAACACACCGGCGCCGCATAAAAGGAAGTGAATTTCCGCCCCTCTTTGGCCATGCGGTCGAGGTGCGGCGTGCGGTTCAGGGTGGACCCGAACGGCCCGATGTCCGCATAGCCGAGGTCATCTACAGTGATGACAATGAAGTTCGGCTTTCCGGCGGGCGCGGCGGGCTTTGGCACCGCCGCCACAGGAGCGAGCCAGCCGAGCGACACGAGGAACTTGTCTGCCGTTTCCAGGGTTTGGGAGCGGGATGGCTCTTTGTTGAAGAAGCCGTGGCCGGCGCCCGGATAAACATGCGCCTCGCAGCGGGCGCCCGCAGCCTTCATCGCCGCTTCGTATTCCCTCAGGACGGGAACGCCGATGAGCTTGTCGGCATCGCCAAGGAAGACACAGGTGGGCGGTGCCCCGGCGGTGATGTTGTGTGCCGGAGAAAACTCGCGGTACCGCTGCCCGACCCGTTCGTGCCCCCACTGCCCCGGGCCGTTATTGAAGACCGGATTGAACAGCAGCAGCGCATCCGGCCTGCAGGAGACTGCAGGATCATCCGCCGGATCATCCAGCCCCTTCACGAGTGCCGTGAAGGCAGCGAGATGCCCCCCGGCGGACCCGCCCGCCGCCGCGATGCGTGCAGGATCCACGCCGAGTTCCGCCGCATGAGCGCGCACATAGCGCACCGCGGATTTGGCATCGGCGCAGCACACGACAGGCGGGCCTTTGTCGCCTTTGAGAATCGTGCGGTATTCGACACGCACCCCCACGACACCTCGCGCGGCGAAGTATTCGCTCTGCGGCCGGAACTGCTCCGGTGTGCCGCCGACCCAGCCGCCGCCGAAAAAGAACACCACAGCCGGCCGCTTGTCTGTCGGCTTCCAGTCAGCCGGCTTTTCAATGTGCAGCTGCAGGCCGCGGCCGTCCGCGGTCTTATAGACCAGGGTTGCGGCAGCCTTCCCGCCGGGTTCTACCGCGGACAGACGGGCATGAAATACCAGGGATAGAAGAAGAGCGCAGAGCAGAAATTTCATGATGGGTACATCGGATTAAGGTTTCGGCCAGGGAGGCAGGGATGCGAGTTTTGATTTGAGTTCGGCGACGGTGGCGGCGTTCTCCGGGAGGGACGCCACATTGTGGGTTTCCTCAGGGTCCTGATCGTGGTCGTAGAGTTCCACCGCGCCGTCGCTCCATTGTGTCAGACGCCAGCGCAGGGTGCGGACGCTTTGACCAAACTTTGCAGGACTGCGGGAAACCAGTGTGAATGCCGCGTCCTTGTGCGGCCGGGACGCATCCTCAAGAACCGGGCGTAGACTTTTCCCGGCCAGCCCCGCCGGAGGCACCTGCCCGCAGAGATCCGCCAGCGTGGGATAAATATCCACGAACTCGACCGGCGAACGGCACACCTGTCCGCCTTTAAATCCCGGGGCGGCAATGATCATGGGTGCACGGCAGGAGCGTTCAAACAGGGTGTTCTTGTTCCACCAGCCACGCTCACCAAGGTGATAGCCGTGGTCGCCCACGAAGACGACAATGGTGCGGTCGGCGAGCTTCAGCCGATCCAGCGCATCAAGGAGCCGGCCCACCTGCGCATCCATAAAAGACACGCCCGCGAAATATGCCTGAAGAAAGGACCGCCGGTCGTCATCGCTGAACGCCACGAAGTTCTTCACCCAGTTGCCGCTGATGGCCAGGGGCGGTGCCGGAGTGATGCCGGCCGGGTCGGCGTAGAGCGCCAGTTTTTCTCTGGGATAAAGATCGAAATACTTCCGCGGCGAGTAGAACGGATCGTGGGGCCGGTGAAAGCCCGCTGCGACCATCCACGGCTTTCCCCCGGCGCTGAGTTCCTCCATGGAGCGGATGGCCGTCGTTGCCGTGATCGCATCGGGCTGGTCCTCCTCCGGTCCATCCATGATGCCGACCGTGCACCAGGGCAGCTTGCCAGCCGTGAGATTGCGCACCTCACCGTCAGGCCGCAGAGGCAACGGCTCAATGGCCTCCGCCCGGTCCCATGATTTCCCCACATCCAGCCAGTCGGCGCGCTGACCTTCACCGGTGTTCGCCGTGTGAAATATCTTGCCCCAGGAGTGCGCCGTCCAGCCGCCGGTGCGGAGCAGTTGCGGCAGCGTCACCACCTCCGGGAGGACAGAACGGAAGAACTGCTGGTTGCCAACGATGCCAGTCTGCTCGCAGCGCAAACCCGTGAGGAGTGAGCTGCGGCTTGGATTGCACACCGGATACTGTGCGCAGGCGCGGTCAAACCGCACACCCCGCGCGGCCAGCCGGTCAATGTGCGGCGTCTTTGCCAGCGGATGGCCATAGCAGCCGACAGTGTCGCGCAGGTCATCTGACATAATGAACAGGACGTTCAGCTTCTCCGCCGCGCGGGCGGTGAATGCGAACAGTGCAAGGAGACAAAAGAACGGTTTCATGAATTCAGCAGGTTGGAGGCGGTGGCGTTCCATGTGCCGCGGCTCCGGCTTGTAGTATGGCGAGGCTGTCCATGCCTTCTGGCCGGGGATTTCCAGCAGCACCAGCCATTTACTCCCCTCGTTCGCGCATCAGATGTCTAGTGGGGCAATCATGCAGCAGGCTGCCAGGCGCGATAAGTCCGGTAATCTTCATACGGTTTTCTGAAAAGCTTATCCTGCCGCCCTGATACCGGCAACTGTCACCTGTCGTTTTCCCGGCCCCAAGCCCGGCCAGCTCATTTTGCCACCGCACCCAGCCCAGCAGAACATTCGCACGCTGGATACGCGCTGCATTACAGCTCTGCCGGTGACGCCGCGCTGATCCGCCTCACAGCCGGCACGTTCCCGTGGGGCAGGCTTCGTCCTGCGCGGCGGCCTGCAGTGCTGCATCGCTGCGCAAATGCAGGAGCCGCGAGAGGCCGATGCGGTTTCCCGAAATCCAGTGGACGATGCGCCGCACGGTGCCCCTCAGGGCGGGAGATGCGAGCCGGGCCGACCACTCGCGGTATTCACGCAGCGCCCAAAGGCAGGTGATCCATGCCGCCGCGCCCTGCCAGACACGGCCGTCGTCCGCCATCACGACGATCTCTTCATCGGCGTGCATGGATTCGATGCCCGGGCAGAGCCGGCGGGCCTCCGCCGAGTCGTAGGGCACAAAGACGAGGCGCACCCACGCCGGCTGGGCCTCTACCCAGCGGCGAAAGCGCGAGCACAGCCCGCAGCGGGCATCATAGAAAAGGGTGAGCGTATTCATGGGAGCGGAAAGTGGAAGGCAGCCCCGGGAGCCGCACGGCGGCAGACTCCCGGGGCGCGGATGGATCAGTTAGGCAGCGGTTCAGGACGCGCCGGGACATTCACCTGAGCGGTCGGCGGCACCGGCGGCGGCATCATGGGCAGCAGCGCACGGCGGCGCAGCCGGGCGAAGACATACAGATTGAAGAAGTGCATCGCGCCCAGCACGAGCAGCACGATCCCCATCTTGCCGCTGAGGAGTTCAAACACCCCCTGCGCATCGCTCACCACCTGGCTGGTGCGCAGGTAGAGCGAGACAAACCCGATATTCACCAGGTAGAAACCCACGACCAGCAGGTGATTCACACTGCCGGCGAGTTCCCGGTTCCCGTGGAAGCACTCCACGAGAAAGACCATTCCATTTTTATAGAGGGTGCGGGCGACCCATATGGTCATGGCAACGGCGATGACGATATACAGGGCATAGCTGATGACGGTGGCATTCATGTTCGATGGTGGGTTTGTGTTCTTTTAGTATTGAAGTTTCAGGAATTTCTGAAACTCAAAGTGAAAAAAGGTGCTAGCTCAGCAGACGCATGGCCCACTGGAGCACGGAGGTGTGCTTCATGCCGGACACGACGTCGGCCATCTTGATGCCGAAGCTGATGAATTCCTCCAACTCCTTCATCTGCCGGTGAAAGGCTTCGCCGGCCGGTGTGCCGGCATCCCTTGAGCGCTCCGCGCAGTCGCGCAGCACGGTTTGTGCGGGCACCAGTTCACGGCGCTTCCGCTCTTTGGCGATGGTGACAGCCATGGTCCACACGTCTTTATCGGCCAGAAAGTACTCCTTCCGGTCGCCCTTCTTCGTCACGATGCGCACGAGGCCCCAGTCCACGAGGTCTTTGAGGTTGGTGTGGGCATTGCCGCGGCTGATGCCGAGTTTCTCCATCACTTCATCCGTGCTCAACTCGCCGGGCGCGGTGAACAGCAGGGCGTGGATCTGGGCCATGGTCCGGTTGATGCCCCACGCGGTGCCCAGCGTCCCCCACTGGGCGATGAATTCGTCCCGTGCGGTTTCCCAGTTGGTGTGGCTGTCCGGCATCTTGTTTTCACAGTTTACTGAAAACTCGAAAACGCAAGCCCTGATTTGAGATTTCTTGCCGCTGTCAGATCCCCTTCCCGCGAAGGGGGGGATGCCCCGGCTTAGGGCACCTGAGAGGCGATGACCCTGATGAACAAACGGCCGGGCAGCGCGTGCACCGGCTGCGTGCTGCGCCATGTTTCGGTCGCGGTGCCGTCGTTGTTATGAACGGTGAGGACATGGACGATGTCGGTGTCGTCCCAGACGGAGAGATTGCCGGAGAACTGCGGGCGGGCAGTGAAGCCGCCGGCGTTGAGGTTTCGCTGGAAACGGATGAACAGGTAGCTGTCCGCCGTGCCGCCTGGCGGTGTCCATGATTCCTGCGTAGCTGCCGGCAGCGGAGGATTGGCTCCGTTTTGACCGAGAGCATATTCCACGCCGTCACTCAGGCCATCGCCATCGCTGTCAGCATCCCAAAGGGCCGGCAGAGCGCTGTGACTGTCACTGCCCGGAGAGCCTTCCGCAGTGGCGCTGGCGTGCCAGTTGGAAGCGACGTTGTGGTCAGGATTCGCCAGCGGGCTGGTGAGAACGAGCGAATAGCCCGCGCCGTCCGCGGCTTCCGGCCAGGGGAACTTGTCGTTATAGGTGAACTGCTTGATGAGTGCACCAGCCGCCGCACGGACAGTGACGACCTCGCCGCCGTTGCTGAGATTGCCGCTGTAAACACCAGCGATCAGCGGCGTGGCACCGGGCGCGAGACGGCCGGCAAAGGCGGCGGCGTTCTCCACCACGACCACGCGTCCGCCGGGCGGCAGGTAGCGCGCCGCAGCCGGAGCGCTGGTGAAATCAAAGGCGATGGCGTCCTCCAGTCTCACGCCCGTGAGATCAATTGAGGTGGAGGCCGAGATGTTCGTGAGTTCGATGAATTCAAAGTCGTTTTCCGCGTTGAATCCGAGGGCCTGCTCCGCGGGGCCCGGATCAGCGGGATGATAGTGAAACTCGCTCACCACCAGATTCGCAGCGCTGGCCGGCACGGCATCAATAATAAACACCGCCTCGGTGAGGGGAGACCATGTGGAGCCGTTGAGAACCCGGGTGCGAACCGTGTGGGCACCAGGAGTTGTCAGGGCGACTGGAGCCCCGCTGCCACTGGCGGTGAGGCCGGTGATTTTGAGATCGAAGCGGCAGTCGGAGAAGTCATTGCGCGGATAGGCGTTGGTGGGATTGGGCGGGAAGGAATACGTGGCCTGATGCACTTCGACGGCGAGGGCGTTCACGCCATCACGCAGCCTGGTGCGGTCGAGCGGAACGGTGAAGAAGGTGGTTTCGATGGGCACGTAGTTGTTCCCCGGGTCAATGGGTCCGAGTGCTTCCTGAGCATGAAGCACGGGCACCGGTGCCTGCGGATAGTTGAAGCGGGCGACTTCCTGGCCGTTCAGGTAGATGACCGCGCCGTCGTCGGCGATGATTTCGAACTGAGCGGCGGTGAGGGATGCGGTGCCGGAAGCCGTGAATGTCGTGCGGAAGTAGGCCGCACCGGGTTCGCCCGTGTTGGCGGGCGTATTGGCGACGGTGGCGTTGGTGTAATTCGGAGCGGTGGGGGAAATGTTCGTCGTGAGGCCCGATGCTTCGCCGTATCCCAGGGGCGCGGTGCCGCTGGCCCATGCGGCATCGTCATAGCCTTCGGCAAACCAGGTCCTGCCGGATCCGTCATTGGCCGGAGCAGCAGCAGGCAGGGTCCATTTCCAGGTCTGCGCATTGGTGAGCAGGGTGCTGGCGCTCACACTGCCGCTGCCGGTGGCGATGGATGCGGGCTCCAGCGCGCCGCCGGTCTGGCGGGGATCAAGACCATCAATGGTGTAGTAAACAGTGCCGCCGGCGGTGTTGGGATTCTCCAGACGGAACTGATACCCGGCAGCCACATTCCCGCCATACTGCGGCTGACCGGTAGCGTGATTGAGCATCTCCACTGGCTTGAGGCGCGGCGTTAGGGTGGTGGTATTGGTTGTCTGAGGTGCGCCGTCCAGCCATGCAAGGCGTTCGCTGATCCACGACTTCATCGCATTGACCTCATGACGCCAGGTGGTGAACGCATACTGGCCGGTGATGCCGCCGCCGAAGCTGTGCGTACCGAGGAGCGCATACTTGCGGTAATGCCGCGCGGCAGGCACCTGGATGGCCATGTTGCCGGCATTCGTGACGGAGGTGATGTCGCCGGCGAAGCCCTCACTGAGCTGGGTGTAGGTGCTTTCGATGCGGGCGAAGAGCGCGTCCCTGTCAAACAGCGTGCGGCGCAGCGCCGTCCAGCGGTTCCAGTAGCGGTCGTTGAACTCCGGATCGTCGTCCAACCTTGTGTAGTAAGTGTAGTTGCTGCCCACCACCCACCATTTCCATCCGAAGGTGGCATTGCTGCTGCCGTAGTTGCTGTTTCCAAGGCTGCGGTCCACATCCCAGAACGGCACGCCGCGCATGAGCCCGTCGCGGTCTTTGCTGAAGTAGTTGCTGAAGGTGTAGGCGTCCACCTCTTTGCAGAACTCATACCACAGCGTTTTGTCCGTGAAGGTGCGCTCATCCAGCCATTTGCCATAGTAGTTGCTGCTGGCGGGGGCCGCAAAATCCGGAGCGGCCAGCGCCGTGGTCATCTGATTCAAGTATGACACCAGCGCATTGGCCTGCACGGCGGTGACTGGCTCGGGGTGGTAAATGTCATAGTCACGGCTGGAACCGGGAATGGCTCCGTTGCTCGCGGCGTTGATTTTGTAGTCGTAAGGCGTCTTGTCGTTTTTGAAAATGAAGCCGCCACTGGTGAGGGCCGGGTCGCTCATGGCCGGGTTGAGCTTTTCAATATTCACCCGGTCGCGGCCCCGGCTCACTTTCTCCATGAGCAGATAAACACCGCGGTAGTCGGCATAATCCACGGTATTATTTCCCTGATTGAAGAACACCTCGACGAAGCGGCAGCGGACTCCCGAGCCTGGGCCGTTGGCGTCGAGCATCAACTGCTGCATGAGCCAGTTGCGCATGAGAGTTTTGTCCAGCGTCAGGCTCATGAGCACCCAGTCGCTGTGAGCCGGCATCCCGAGCAGCGACTCGTCGCGGTCCACGTCCTCGTCCTCTTTCAGAAACTCCCATGCATAGGGCCGCGCGGTCTGTCCTGATGAGCTTTGCCCGCGGACGTGAGTGCCGCTGCGCAGCATCTGGTCCGGCGCGTTTGCCAAACTGGCGCGGCCATTCGCCTTCACATCATAGACCGCGGCCTGTGTGAACCGCCACGGACGCAGCCCGGTGGGCGCGGTGAAGCCGTCCACATTGCGCCCATAGCTGTCCATGACAATGACCGGAAGGCCGCTGCTGAACGGCGCACCGGAGGCGTTGTAGTTGGTCAGATTGATGAGTGTCGTGGCATTGGTGTCCGCCGCGCCGCTCAACCAGATAAAGGACCGGTTCCCGGTCTTCGATGGCAGCCAGCCCGGGGCAAAGACTTTCGCTTTCACCGCGGTGCCGGCGCTGATGATGACCGGGCCGGTGTAGGGTATGTAAGATGACTCTGTAGGCTCCGCGGTGTTGAGCGTGTAGCGAATCTCCGCCCCGGGCGGGGCATCATCCGGAAGGCGGATGCCCAGCGTGAGGGTGGCGGTGATGACGGCGCTCGGCTGATCCATCTCCGGTGTGACACCCGGCTGGAAAAAAACCGGCGCGGAGCAGCGCGGACTGGCCGCCTGGCGGCCGGAGTTGTTGGCGCCGGGTGTCAGGGGCTCCAGATAACCGGTGGTTTGCGCGGCCCCCAGCGTTCCCCATGCGACATTCTCACGCTGGGCCGGATAGGTGAGGGTATCCACTACGGTAGTGCCGTCCGCCTGCTTCAGCGTGAGGGTTCCTCCCTCCTTCATCAGCTGGAAATTCGTGTGCGGATAGACATTGGTGAACCGGTCCTTGCCTGACGCGAAGAGCACCCGGTGCGAATACGCTGGAATGCTGAGTGCCGGCAGCGTCCATGTGGCAGGCGGCGGGGTCACACCGGGCGCCGGAAGCGGAGCGCTGACGTATTCCATCTTCCAGCCGGTGATGTCCACTGCCGTGGCTGTGCCGTTGTAGAGGTCGATCCAGTCAGGCGCATCCAGGTCCTCGTCCTCCAGTCCTCCGGAATTGTCAGCCAGAATTTCTTCAATGACGACACCGGAGGTCGCGAGTGGCGGGGGCGGCGTGGCCGGAACAGTGGTGATGGAGATGTTATCGATGTAAGTATCCTGAAAGAGGCCGCCGGTCGAAGAATTCAAACAGAAATTCCCTCCCGCAGCCGGTGTGAACCCCAGTGTGGGCAGATCGGTGAAGATTGTTTGGCCCGCGTAGGTCAAATCCAGGCCGTTTACACTGTCCCAGTGCAGCACTACAGAGCGGAATGTCTGATCGTAGGTAAAGTTGCCCCCGGGCAGCCCGGCGGCCAGGAAATTGCCTACGGAAAGTCCATCGGCAAAGATCTCGATGGAGCGCGGGTCAGCCGTGTTGTTTTGATAGGTATCGAAGTTCACCTGGAGCCCAAAGGCCGAAGTATGCCCCAGGGCCCCACCCACACCACTGATGCCGGTGCCGAAGCTGATATTAAAGCCGTCTGCGGGAACGGCGGCCCCGTTCTTATCCATGAGCAGGTCCAGCGTCACCGTGAACTCCTGAATGGCCACGCCGGCATCAATGACCGGCAGCACCATGGCGGCCGTGCAACTGCCGGTGACTTTTTCCGCCAGACGGAGCGCTGTAGCGGACCCCGCACCCACTCCGGTTTTGACAATCCCTACGTTGATGGTGCCGGTATTGTTGGTGTCCTTGCGGCTGGAGATGATCTGCCCGGCCGAGTTGTTTGCGCCGTTGAGATTGATGTGCGTGTTAACTCCGCCGTTTGGCGTATTGTTCGCATAGGCATCGAAGTTCTGCGTGAAAGAACCCGCCATCAGGGGAAGCGGAAGAAGAAGAATCGGGATAAGTGATGCGCGGGTCTTCATGGCGTGAATTTCTCTCCTGACTACCAGATTGGCCTGATTAATGGCAAATTTATTCTAAATCGCCGGTGACTGCCGGGCAGTCCGCCCCCAACACCAGTGAAACCATAGCGTCCGCGCCGGAATGGGAACGGACCAGTTCCCTCCCGTATTTGCAGGAGTGATGCCTGCAGTAGCGCTGTTACAATCCGTCCTGTTTGGCTGTCAGTCATTTCAGAGTGCATTGACTGGTCTTGATGCCCGCAGGAGATCTGGCCTGTGAATGGGACGGAATTCGATCAGGCTGCTCGGGGTTCGCGAGAGTGCATCAATGTTTGAATCTACCACCCAATTAGGCGGTGTGTTCGCAGTTCCGCCGCTGGTGCCGCTGCGGCCTCCGGGACGCGCTATTACGATGGTTTGGCCAGCAGGCCCGCGGCGGGTGGACGGCCAAGGCCGCCGCCGTGGTGGATGAGGCCGGTCTGCTTTGCGCGATGATCCTTGCTCCTGGCAACCAGCATGACCAAACCGCCTCCAGGACGCTGCTGCCAGCGCTGACCGGGGCATTTTGTGGGCGACAAAGGGTTTTACAGTGAGGTCTTCCGCTCCGCCCTTCGCGAAGCTGGTGTCACGGACGTGACGATTCCGCGCCATGATTACCAAACCATCGCGGAGCCACCGGCCCCTTTTGACGCCGCAGTCTATGCGCAGCGACACAGGGTGGAAAACATCTTTCAGCGGCTCAAACTGCACAAGCGCCCCGCCCTGCGCGCAGACAAGCCCGCATCCTCTTCTCAAGGTTTCTTGGTCTTTGCATCCCTGCTCGACCGCCTCCTCATTTGCAAATAACACCACCTAGTCTGCGAACAGCCCCCGCCTCTCTCGGATTTTTTCAGATTCCTCCAGCCGGGAAAGGCGGGGCCGCTAAGTGAGTTTGTCGAAGTCGGAGAGTTCCGGGACGCGGGTGAAAGCGATTTTGGTGCCGGTAAAACTGCCGCCCTGACCGGGAAAGATACCGGTGGTGACGGCATCGTGGCCGTAGCGGGCGGTGAGCTGGTCCATAGCCCGGGCAAGGCGCTCGCGTTTCTGGAGTTGGTCGTTGCCGGGGGCGGCCAGCGTGCCCGGCAGGGTGAAGAGTTCGGGCTGCATGCCGGACTCGACGGGGGTGAGTTCCGAGAGCGTGATGCTGACTTTCCGGATGCGGGCGTAGGGGCCACAGGCGGCTCTGCAGCCGTCCCAGAGGACGGTGAAAATCTCCTGCAGCGTGTTGCTGTCGCAGAGAGCGGGGAAGCGGTGCTCGAAATAGTGACGCGGGCCGTCCTCCAGGCGGATGCCCAGAGCGAGGTGACCGCAGCGGCACTGGTAGCGGCGCATGCGGCTTGCGGCCTTGAGGATGAGACGGCGGGCGACGGCTTCCGCTTCGTGAATGGGGCGCTGCGGCGGGGCCAGGACGTGACTGTGGCCCACGCTGGAGCGCCGGGTTTCCTCTTCGGGAATCTCGACGCCGTGCAGCGCATACCACATGCGCTCACCCTGCACGCTGCCCCAGATGGTGTGCAGTTTCGCCGGCGTGCTCAGCCAAAGCTGCTCCACGGTGTAGTACCCGGCGCGGAGCAGGCGGACTTCCATATTGGCGCCGATGCCCGGAATGTCCCGCAACTTCAGCTCCCGGAGTCTCTCGGGGAAGTCCCGCGGGTGGAGTTCGGTGGAACCGTCCGGCTTCTGCATGTCGGCGGCGATCTTGGCGAGCAGCCGGTTCGTGGACAGCCCGATGGAGCAGGTGAGGGCCACTCCCAGATTCTGCCGGAAGCCCTCCTTGATCTGCTGCACCAGAGCGCGCGCCGTGGCTGGCTCGCGCCATTTGCCGGTGAGCTGGCAGGCCATTTCGTCGATGGAGTGCACCTTAAAGATGGGCAGGTGCCGGTCCACTTCGGCGAGGACTTTTTCATGCACGCGCACATAGGCTTCGTGCCGAGCGAGGACGAGCTGGAGATCCGGGCATTTGGCGAGCGCCTCGCTGATGAGCGTCCCGGTCTTGATGCCATACTTCTTGGCCTCGTAACTGGCGGCGATGGCGCAGGTATGCGGCGTCATCACGGGGACCACGGCCACCGGCCGGCCGCGGAGCCGCGGATTGTCCTGCTGCTCGACGCTCGCGAAGAAGCTGTTCATGTCGAGGAACAGCCAGTCGTAGGCCAGAGGCCCGCTGGTCAGCATCGTAAGATCGTTGCAGACATGGGCGGCAGGGTTCATGCGGATTCCCTACCCGTATTGTTGCGCCGGTAAAGCGGGGCCGACGGGCTTTGGAGGAAATGCACGCACAGATCACCGGTCAGCTCCAGTGCGAGCTGTTCTGGAAAACCTGCGCTGCGGCTTGACCGGCGGGGTGGGAGCGCAAGAGTACAGGCGAACTCATAACCGTCCGGACACGTCAGCAGCCTGCGGGCTTTGCGGCTCCAGAACTCTTCTCCGCCGAAGAGTTCACAGGGACGGCGATTGCCCGGATGAAAGCGGCTTCGCTGGAGGAGCGGGGCTCGGTTTATACAAAGCCGGAGGTGGTGGAGTTCATGCTCGATCTGGCGGGCTACTCTGCAGATAAGGAATTGTGGCGCTGGCGTATGCTGGAGCCGTCGTTCGGCGGCGGAGACTTTCTTTTTCCCATCGTGCGCCGCCTGCTGAAAGCCGCGCGCCGGGACGGACGGGCATGGGCTTCGCTCAGGGGCTCCATCCTGGCGGTGGAATTGCATGAGGCCACTTTTCTCGCGGCACGGGAACAGTTGCTGGCATTACTGGCTGAGGAGGGGCTGCCTGCACCGCAGGCACAGACGCTCGCGGATGCATGGCTGGTGAATGGCGACTTTCTCCTGCATCCCGTCGCCGGTGGATTTGACTTCATCGCGGGCAATCCTCCATACGTTCGTCAGGAACTGATCCCGGCGGAACTCCTCGCCGAATATCGCCGGAGTTATGTCACGCTCTACGACCGCGCGGACCTCTATGTTCCCTTCATGGAGCGCTGTCGCAGCTTCTGCTGCCCGGCGGGAGGCTCAGTTTTATCTGCTCGGACCGCTGGATGAAGAACCGTTATGGCGGGCCGCTGCGCGGGATGATCTCGCGCGGCTATTCGCTGCGCTACTATGTGGACATGGTGGGCACGGATGCCTTTCAGTCGGAAGTAGTGGCGTATCCGGCCATTACGGTGATTGAACGCGGACAGCGGGACGGCTTCGCGCGCATCGCGCACCGCCCGGAGGTTTCCGCAGAGTCCCTGCAAAAACTGCATGCGGTGATGACCGGGGAGCCGTCAGGGTTCAATGGCACCGTGACGGAGCTGCACGAGACGCCGTCAGGCAGTGATCCCTGGCTGCTGGAGTCTGATGCGCAGCCGTCGCTGTCTCTGGTGCGCCGGCTGGAGCGCGAGTTTCCGCTGCTGGAGGAGGCGGGCTGCACCGTGGGCATTGGCGTCGCGACCGGAGCCGACCGCATCTTCACTGGCCGGATGGAGGAACTGGACGTGGAGCCGGAACGGAAGCTGCCTCTCGTGATGACGCGCGACATTCACGATGGTTCGGTGAAGTGGCGCGGGCTGGGGGTGATCAATCCGTTCGAGGAAGATGGATCGCTCGCGGATTTCCGGCGGTATCCGAAGTTCGCGGCGTGGATGGAGGCAAACCGTGCCGTGCTGATGAAGCGGCACTGTGCCCAGCGCGGGAACGGATCGTGGTACCACACCATAGACCGCATTACTCCGTCTCTGGCGCGGCAGCCGAAGCTTCTCATTCCTGACATCAAAGGAGAGGCGAACATCGTGCTGGAAAACGAAGGGCTGTATCCGCACCACAACCTCTACTACATCGTGAGCCGCGACTGGCCGCTGCCCGCGCTCCAGGCTGTGTTGCTGGCGGGCATTGCCAGGCTGTTCGTGCGCGCCTATTCCACGAAAATGCGCGGCGGCTGCCTGCGCTTTCAGGCGCAGTATCTGCGCCGCATTCGCCTCCCGCGCTGGAGCGACGTTCCTCAGAAAGTCCGTGAGCAGCTCAGCGCAGGACAGGACGAAGTCATGGACGCCGTGCAGCGGCTCTACCGCCTCGGCGGAGAGGAACTTCAACATCTGACAGACTGAACCGATGGCACTTTACCTGGGGAACCATGAAACGGCCATCCGGCGTGCCGTGAAGCTCTTCTGGACCGGGATGGAAGCCGCGCGGGTGCGCCAGCGGGATGCGGGTAAATCGGACCAGGGCGAGCGTGCCGCAGTGACGGCAGGCAAAAACATGAATGGCTTCATTGAACTGATGGCGGACGTCGTGCGCGGCAATGGGCTCAAGTCTGCGCAGATTCATCTCCAGCGCCGTCTCCTGACACTGCCGGGATTTTTCCGGCCGACTAAGCTGTGGGACATGCTCGTGATGAATGACGGGAAACTGATCGCCGCGCTGGAATTCAAGTCCCAGGTCGGGCCATCATTCGGAACAACTGCAACAACCGAGCCGAGGAGGCGATTGGGAATGCACACGACTTCTGGACAGCGTATCGGGAGAATGCGTTCGGTGCCGTGCCGAGACCATTTCTCGGCTGGCTCATGCTGGCGGAGGATGCTCCGGCATCACGCGAGCCGGTGAAATCGCTCTCGCCGCACTTTCCCGTCTTCCCGGAGTTTCAGAGCGCGTCGTATCTGGAGCGCTACCGCCTGCTCTGCGGCAGGCTCATGAAGGAACAGCTCTACACGGCCGCCTGCGCGATCGCGTCGCCGCGCTCCGGTGCCACCAGTGGCAAATGCAGCTCGCTCGATGAACTGAGCGGGGCCTCCAGTTTCCTGGCGACCTTCGCCGGTCACATCGCTGCCGCTGCTTGCCGGAACAGGTGAGGTGTTTCGTGGAGGCAGAGCGCGCCGCCGGTTTGGTCTGCCTGCGGTCCAGTGCGGCACGGTTCTCAAGCGAACGGCCGGGCAGTCGCCCCATATTTCTTCCTCCCCTCTCCGTGAAAGCCCCCTGTGCCTGCGCTGGACTGGCGGGGTGGGCTGGGCATGGGTTGCAGGGATGAAGAGCAAGGGGATCACAATCTTCAAGTCGATGGCGCAGACGGCGTGGCTGGATGAGCTGCCGGGGGCGCTGAAGAGTTCGGCGTTGTCGCTCTACGGGCTGAAGTCGGTGTACCGGGTGCGGCGGGCGGTGCTGCCGCATGCGTTTCAGGTGGCGGCGGTGGTGGCGACGCGGGACCGGGGGGACTGCGAGGTCTTTGTGGAGGCCCGGGGAGATAGTCTGATGCACATCCACACCGAGTGCAGCTGTCCGGTGGGGCGGAACTGCAAGCATGCCTATGCGGCGCTGCTGGCGGCGGTGACGCGCTATTACCTCCCGCGGGAGGACCTGGAAGTGCGCACGGATTTCGCCATCCTCGAGACCCCGCTGCGGGTGGCGGAGGCCTCCGGGGAAAGCGTGGTGGAGCTGCCGCCGGGCGTGCCCCGACCGGTGCTTCAATTGCGCTGCGAGTATCCCTTCACGGGGTATGTGGGGTGGTATGCGGGCATCCCGTATGGGGAGAAAGTGCGGCTGGGCGTGCTGGGATTCATCTATCAGCAAATGCCCTGCACGCTCTTTCCGTGGGGCGGCGGGGAGGCCGGGGGCGACGGCTGGCGGCGGGACATGGAAGCCGAGCGCGCGGCCGCGGGGCGGCTACTCCAGATGGGCTTCCGCCGCTGCGGGGATGTTCTGAACTATTCGCTGAAGACCGAACTGCGCGAGGCCCTCGTCGCGCATCAGGCCCCGGGGCTGTGGATGGACTTCCTCCTCCATGCCGCCCCGGAGCTGCGGCGTGATGGCTGGGAGGTCGTGCTGGAGGACTCGTTCGACCTCCACATTCTCACCCCCGAGTATTTCTATGAGGAGCTGAGCGAGACCGCGCGTCCGAACTGGTTCGCGGCGGACATCGGCGTGGAGCTGGAGGGGAAACGCGTGCCGCTGCTCCCGCTGCTGGTGCGCTACCTCACCTCGTCGCCGGACGGGCTCAATGTCTCGCGCCTCGCAGCCAAGGGCGATGAAGCCGTGCTCATCCCGCTGGAGGATGGGAAGTCGTGGGTGCCGGTGCCGGCTTCGCGGCTGCACCGCATCGTCACGCACCTCACGGAACTCATCACCGCGGGGGCCAGGGCCCTCGATGGCACGCGGCTGCCGCTGCACCGGCTGCGGGCCGCGGCCTTTGCCGGCATGGAGGAGGACAGCGGGCTCTTCCGCCGCACCCATGAGCGGCTGCGCGGGCTGGCGGCTTCCCTCCAGGCCGGCACGCTCACGGTGGACGAAGCCCCGCCGGCTTCCCTCGAGGCCGATCTGCGGCCGTATCAGCTGGAAGGCTTCCGCTGGCTCCAGTTCCTCGCGCGGCACGGGCTCGGCGGCGTGCTGGCGGATGACATGGGCCTGGGGAAGACCGTGCAGACCCTGGCGCACCTCCTCGCCGAGCGCGAGAGCGGTACCGCGGCCGGGCCATCGCTCATCGTGTGCCCCACGAGCCTGCTCTCCAACTGGCGCGATGAAGCGCGGCGCTTCACCCCGTCGCTGCGGGTGCGCGTGCACCATGGCGCGAACCGCCGCCTCACAGACGAAACCCTGGCCGGCTGCGATGTGCTCATCACTTCCTATCCGCTCCTGGTTCGCGATGCCGAAGCACTCACCGCCATCGCCTTCCACACCGTGGTGCTGGACGAGGCCCAGCACATCAAAAACCCCCGCACCCTCGCCGCGGAATGCGCCTGCCGTCTCCAGAGCGTGCACCGGCTCTGCCTCACCGGCACGCCCATGGAGAACCACCTCGGCGAGCTGTGGTCCATCTACCAGTTCCTCATGCCAGGATTCCTCGGCACCTGGGACCAGTTCACCACCGTCTTCCGCACCCCCATTGAAAAGCAGGACGACCGCGACCGGCGGAAAGTCCTCGCGCGGCGCATCGCCCCCGTCTTCCTCCGCCGCACCAAGGAAGCCGTGCTCACCGACCTCCCGCCCAAGATCATCAGCGTCCAGCGCATCCCCCTCACCCCCGCCCAGGCCGACCTCTACGAAAGCGTGCGCGCCGCCATGGATGCCCGCATCCATGAGGAGATCGACCGCAGCGGCATCGCCCGCAGCCAGATCTACATCCTCGATGCCCTGCTCAAGCTCCGCCAGGTCTGCTGCCACCCCGCCCTGCTCAAGACCAAGGGCGCCGGCCAGGTGCAGGAAAGCGCCAAGCTGGAGGCGCTCATGGACCTCGTGGAACCCCTGGTGGCCGAGGGGCGGCGCATGCTCGTCTTCAGCCAGTTTGTGGAAATGCTCCAGCTCATCAGTGCCCGGCTGAAGAAGGAAAAAGTGCCCCACCTCATGCTCACCGGAGAGACGAAGCAGCGCGGGGAAATGGTCACGGAATTCCAAAGCGGCACCGCCCCCGTGTTTCTCATTTCCCTCAAGGCCGGCGGCACCGGGCTCAACCTCACCGCCGCCGATACCGTCATCCATTACGACCCCTGGTGGAACCCCGCCGCCGAAGCCCAGGCCTCCGACCGCGCCCACCGCTTCGGCCAAAAGAGCACCGTCTTTGTCCACAAACTCATCTGCGAAGGCACCATCGAAGAGCGCATCCTCCAGCTCCAGCAGCGGAAAGCCGCCCTCATCGCCGGCCTCATGGACGGCAGCGGCACCACCGCCCTCTCCGGCCTCACCGCCGAAGACCTCGACTACCTCCTCGCCCCCGTCGGCTAACACGCCCTTCCTTCGTCCTCCTACTCGTCCTCGTTCTCGTCCTCGAATCCCTCCGACCAAGCCCCCTTCGGATTTCTGATTTCGGCTTTCGGATTTCTCCCCCCTCAAACCCCTCCGCACCCGATCGGGAACGGCCCTCTCCGTTTTCGGTGTCGGCCCTCTCCTCGGCAGGTGACGGCCCTCTCCTCGGCAGGTGACGGCCCTCTCCTCGGCAGGTGGCTGGCTTCCAGTGGGCAGGGAACGCGCGTTCCCCGGGAAGGTGAGGCCATCCCCTTCGCAGAGGACGGGCATCTCCTGGGTGGGGAAAGTGGTTTTCCATGGGAAGGTGAAGGCCATCCCCTTGGGAGGGACCGGCCATCCCCTGGGTAGGGAAAACGATTTTCCCGGGGAAGGGAGCGGCCATCCCCTTGGGAGGGACCGGGCGTCCCCTGCGGTAACGCGCGAAATTTCCTGAACACCCCTCAGGAAAACAGTAAAAGGGTCGTCACCTCGCCACTCGCCAAAACCCAAAAGGGTCAGGCCGCGGCGTCCAATTCCGCGGCAGTCCCGCGCTCCTTCCGCAGACGGTTCGCGGCGAGGCGGCAATACTCGAAATCACGCTCGATCCCGATGGCCCGGATGCCAGCCCGGCGCGCTGCCACCAGCGTGGCCGCAGATCCCGCGAAAGGGTCAATCACTGTCTGGCAGCCCTTCACTTTGGACAGGCACCATTCGAGGAGCGCCACCGGCTTCTGAGTAGGGTGAATGCGTTCTTCCCGGTCAATCACTGGCAGCGACGCATTGACCCGGCGGCGGAAAACCCGTGTGGCTTTGGCCGGCAGATTGGTCCAGGCGATTTCGGCCTGACTGAAGCTCATACCATCGTTGCACTTGTCCCAGACCAGCGAGCACGTCGCACGGCCCAGACCGATATAGGTGCCGCCCCAGACGATGGCACTTTTGGCCCGGGTGATGGCCATTTGCATTAGCCACAGCGGCGGCGGCTCAGCGTCCCAGTTTTTAGGCGTGTGGGCTTTTCCGTTCCCGATCCGGCCGCGGGCCGCGATTCCGATGCCGTAGGGCGGGTCAGTGAGCAGCAGATCTGCTACCGCGAGAAGGGGCAGAATCTGCTCTGCACACCCATGATACAGCGTGATCAGCGCATCTTTGTAAAAGGGTTTCGGCAGCGCCGGCGGCACCGGTAGAGTGAAGGACAGGAGTTGCATACCAGAGGGACATTCAGACCCGCGCCGGCGTTCAATCATACCTCAAGGAACCTCAGGCCAGAAAAGGGTGTAGGTCTGGCGCTTGCCATACAAACCGCCAAACACGGACTCGCCTTCGATCTCATCAGCCTGGAGATCCGTCATCCCCCATCCACCGATAGCGATGGCTGTGGGTGAAGTGGTAGTGCCTCCGAGCACATTTGTAGTCGGCACGTAACTCCCCCAGAACCTCCACGGGCCGGTTGATGCAGGCACAGGCCACGAGAGTCCGGCGGGAGGATTCACCGCCTTTGCCCCCAGTTCGGAATACGGCGGCGCTACGGCATCGTAGATGTGCGCGGTGAAGGTCGGAGTGACATCGAGGACGGAAGCCTTGGCTACTGTTGTGGACGATCCTATTTTCAGATCTTCCATTTGTCGGGTAGCTACAGATGCGCCCGGTTCACCCCATACCTTCCGCGCAAACAACCCGCGATACAAAAGGGTCGCACGGTTCAGCCCAGCGCCGGCATGACTGAAATCGAAGTCTTCGAGGTAGAACCCCAGGCCTTTGTTGAGCTTGTGCCCCATCGGAAATTTCGCCCGCAGCTGAGCCTCTGTCAGCGGCGCTTCCACGACGATGCTGTATTCGTCCCAGCCTTTGCGGCGAGGCGCTGGCTCTTGAGAGACCACCCGGAGGCCGCCGGTTGGAATGGTAGTCAGTAGGAATCCCTTCATGGCTTATTTCTTGGCGTTTCCAGAGTTTTGCTTTCTCAGCTCCTTGTACATGTCGCCCAGGACTTTGAGCATGGCCGTCTCGCCTTTGGTGAGCTGCGTTTCACCGGCTGGCTTGCCCCGGGCGGCAATCCGGGGATCACGGGTGTCGTCTGCGGCGCGCTGCCCCATAGCAAACACCCGGCCGGTCCGGTCCCGCTGGTAACTATCGCGGCTGATCGCCCCACGAATGCGGCCGCCCCGGGATCTTCCGCGGGCACTCCGCGGCGCATCCTCGTCTTCTTCATTATCGTCGGACTCAGCATTTCCAAGGATGGAATCCCTCAGGCGAAATCCCCACCCCGGCTGGCGAGTGTCCACCCCGCGCTTTTGCGCCTCCTCTTTCAAGGATGCAGTTTGCTTCTCCTTCGCCGCCTTCTCAGCTTCCTGCGCAGCCCGTTGATTGTCCGGATGAAACCGGGAGTCCAGCTGTCGGCGCATTACCGCATCACTTTCCTGCCTGCGCTGCTCTGCGGCGCGCTCCGCTTCCTGATCCAGCGTCCGCTGAGTGCGCATGTCCCCGAGTTGATTGCGCCGGCCCTGTAGCTCCTTCTCGCGTTCCACACGGCGCAGTTCGGTCTGATCGCCTTCCAGCGCCCCGCGCCCGGAGTCCAGTCGAGTCTTCTCCGCCTGGATCAGACCGGGCAGCTGTGCCATACGGCGCTTTTCCGTCTCGCGGCGTTCATCCTCAGGCTTGATCTCGATGTCGCGCTTCTCCCGTTCCAGGGCGCGCAGCTTCGCTTCGTCCTTATGACGGTCCCCGGTCAGGCCGGTCAGACGTTTGGTATTCTCCACCCGCTCAGCATAGAACCGGCGCTCCAGCTCCAGCTTCTCCGCGGCCTGATGCTTCTCCAGTTCATTGAGGGCTTTGGCCTTCTCGGCCGGGGCGAGCCCTGCGAGCTTTTCCCGGGCAATCTGGTGATCCAGCTCCAGCTCTTTCTTTTTCTGTTCAAACCGTTCCTGATCCGCCTTTCTGGTGCGATCTTCGATGCCGGCCACATCCGCAGCATCATTGGCCGCGCGCGCCCCGCTCTGCCCGGCCTCGCCGCGCAGTCTGGCCAGCATACGATCATGCTGCTCAATCATCTCTTCATTGCGCTGCTTCAGCTTCTCGTAGGCGGTGTTCCCCACCATATCGTCCCAGGCCTTTTTATACTTGGTGACGATGACCTCAGCCAACCCGGCAAAGGCAATGGTCGCCACCTGCACAGCCCCGGCCAGTCCGGCAGAGCCACCAAAGCTCATCACCAGCCCCGGGATGTTATTCATAATGCCCCGCAGACCGTATTGCGCATCGTCCAGCGTCTGGCTGAGCATCAGCATTCCCATGCCCGCGTTGCTGAATCCAGTCTTCGCCTCCGCACCCAGCCCCGGAATCTGCCGCATGTATTCAGCCAGTGTCCTCACCTTCGGCATGTGTGCGGCGGCTTCCTTACCCATGGAGGAAACGCCAGAGGCCGCACCATTCACCGCCTCGCCAGCTCCCTTCTGAGCGGCCAGATCCGCGAGAAACTGAGCAAAGCCCTTCACTGGAGGGCCGAACGATGATGCTGCCGCGCCGGTATTCCTCACAGCAGCGCCCACGCTTGCTGTTACTTCAGCGGCCGACTTGGCCGCCGTAGTCCACGGATTCACCGCAGCGGTCATTTCCTTGATCGCCGCGGCGCTCTCTTTGGAGCCCGTGACGATGGAGTTCGTCATCTTCTCCTCTGCCGTCTCCGCAGCCTTAGCCCCGCCAATAAATGGCTCGGCATTCAGGCCAAGGGTATATTCAAAGTCAGCCATCGAGGTGAGAGATTAGGAATTGCCAGCCATCACGCGGGCCGCGGCCGCAGAGGCATATTCCTCCGCGTAGGTCGGACCTTTGATTTCCATGTCCTGAGCTTCCCAGATCGCAGGCATCTGGCGCATCGCGATGCTGAGGGGAAACCGGTGCATGGCGTCAAAATGGTTCAGCCGCCACTGAGTCACGATCACCTGATAGATGGTCGAGATCCAGCCGGCATGGCTCAGGCGGCGGCTTCCTCCACCTTCGCTGGATCCAAAGGGCTGGCACCCTCGCTTTCCGCAGCGCGTTCTGGAAACATCTGCCGCATCTGCTCACCGGCATGGCGCATCAGCCGCGGCACATCCGCGGCCCCTACGCGGCCCCCTACATCCCGCAGCAGTTTGGAGAGCGTCCCGGGATCGCTGATCTGAGGGCAGAAGTCATCGTTGAACTTCACACAGCCCGCAGCGTCCTCAGGGCAGACGACAGCCAGCGCGAGGAACAGCAGATCCGCCGGCGTCGGATTCCCGCCGGTCACAAAGGGGCTGCCCACTGCTTCGAGGAACACATACCCGCTGAGGCTCAGCGGCCGCATCACCAGCCCGCAGGGCAGCGTCTGTTCACCGGGCTGCATCAGGGCGTTGAGATTGGCCGGGCTGGCACCGGCGGCTTCCGCTCTGGCCCGCGCGGCATCGTAGGCGTCCTGACTGTCCAGCCACTTCTCCTGCTCAGATCTGGCAGCCGGCTGGGGGGAATTCAGGGTATGGGCCACAATCGCGGCCGCGACAGCCGGCGGCGGGACGCGATGCACGGCGCAGATTATCTGCTGCATCGCCGGAGTCACCAGGAGGCGGCCGGCTTTGAATTCGTCGAGCTGCTCGGCGGTGAGTTGCTGGGCAGCAGCAATCAGCACGGCTGTTTCATCGGTGAGGGCGGGAGTAGTCATAGAGTAAGAAGTTGAGTTGAATTAAGAAAACAGGCTGATGATGTCCTGAGGGACTTCGAGGTCATCCACCTCGCGCGGCACTGCGTTGGGCATGTCGGCGTAGTGACGCGCGGGCACATCCACCAGGCGGATGCCATTCTTGCTCCATCGCTCAGTCACTCCGGACCAGACGGTGAAGGTGAGACTCTCGCCACGCACGGCGAACTGGAACTGCTCGCCCTTCTCCGGCATCTTCCGGTCTGAGGGCATCCGGATCGCCAGTTGCAGCCGGTAAACAGTGGTGGCCACACCGGCCGCATAGATCTTAGCGTGCCCATCCGCTTTCTCGAACTCCGCGCCGCTGTCCGCGAGTTGCGCCTCCTCGATCACGCCCCACTCATCCGGCATCAGCCCATAGGTGCCCCGCTTATACCTCGCCTTGTCTCCGGCCGTATGAGTCAGCCCGGTGATGACACGGCTGGGCATGGCATCCTGCACGCTCAGGCGGGTCGCTGTCACCATGATCGCCGCGGCACACGTCCAGGCGGCGGCCACGGTAAAAGGCGGCGGCGGCACAGCAGCGGCCGGGATGTCAGTCAGCGCTGTCCAGTCGGCGGTAGGCATGAGACCTTAGGCGGCGTTGAGGGTGAAATGGATCGCCCCGGCGGCGATGGTCGCCGTATTGCCCGCGGCAATAGTGGCCCCGCCTCCAATGGTGCTGGTCTTCAGCAGGAAGGCTGTCCCCCCGGCAATGCGCAGCGTCGTGTATTCCCATGTCCAGCCGCCGGAGGGCGCTGCCGCACTCACGATGGCGTTGGCATTCTCCATCTCCGCGGGCGGGCCGGGAGTGTAAGTCCACTCGGTATTGTCCCTCGCCACGGCGATGGAGGTGAACGGAGAGCCGTGCGCCACATGCAGTGGATCGTGATCCCACAGTTCCACCACGAATCCCGAGGCGCTCCGGATCTCATTGGTCCCGCCATAGGCATGAACGATAATGACCGCTGCTGCCTTCACATGGGGCACCGCGCCGCTGCCGCTATCGCCCTGAGGCCAGCTCAGGATAGAGCCCAGCGCTGCGGCCGGCATGTTCACGAAATAACCCTCAGGCACTGTCAGGGTGCCACCGGCCATGGCCGACTTGCACACCGGCACCTCACTGCCCGCATCGCCAGCCAACACGCGCACATGCGTTGCGCTCCAGCCGCCACTGCCGGCAGGCCCCAGGCTGATCACGGCAGGATTGTCCCCGCGGGCACTGTAGTTGTCACTCAGCACTGTCACCAGCCATGGGAGCGAGATCCGTTCCTCCACCAGCAAATCCCCGGCGGCGTCCGGATCGCCATCCCACACCTGCACAGTCAATGCGTCGGAGGCCGGGAGGTTGGTCTCCTTGTAGAAGACATCCTTCAGGAGACCACCGGCAGCAGCAGGATAGACAGGCATGGCTCAGCTCTGATTGGGGTATGGGCTCAGGCCGCGGCTCAGGCTCCAGGATCGGTCTCGCCCTCGACAGGCACCGCGTCACCAAAACCGCCAGTCGGGAAGGCGCTCGTGCTCTGCGCCGCAGAGCTGTCATCCGGGCGCAGGCGGACAGTCACCAGCGATTCACGCAGCATGCTCGCATGGATCTTACCGCTGAAGGAAATCTTCCGGATCTGCCCCATGGCCCACTTCACCTGTGGCTCTCCGTCCACCACAAAACGCAGCGCCGCATTCTCGGCACTGCCCTCCGGCATTTTCAGGAAAAAGACCTCGCCGATGCGGGGCATCGCATCGCCGCGGCGGAAGCGGGCGGTCAGTTGCACCTTCCAGCCCAGCTTCCAAAAGTCATACGCTTCCACGCCGTGCGCCCCATCATCCAGCTCTTCATTTCCTCCGGCCATTTCACTGAAGGAGCAGTCCTCAATCCGGCCCACTGTCGGGAAGCCGGTCTCGGTTTGGCCCAGTTCGATGGTTCCGCGGATATAGCGCGCCGCGAGGTCATCACCGGAGCCGGTCCAGTGGGTTGTGCTGTTTGGTGCCACCAGCGTCCGGCTGTTGGCGATATTGTCAGAGGCATTGGTATTGGGCATGGCTCAGAAGGAGTGGAGGTTGGAAAGGAGATCAGGCCGGGACTTCCAGCGGATGCCCGGCAGGCAGGTCGAGAGAGATGACGCACTGGAACGTCAGTTCCCGGCTGCGCAGGCCGCGCCGGGCGTCGGGGCTGTAGCGGCGGTCGCTGAGGAAGCGGAAGCCAAACTCATTGTCGAAATCGGTGCGGGCGGTGAAAAGCACCCGCTGGATCAACAGCCGCACCCAGGTGCTCAGCCGCAGCAGCGAGACATTCTCCACCGGTGCCGTCGATCCTGTGATCTCACCGGCCGCCCGTTTGATCTGAAAATCCTTAGGAGTTTGAACGATGGCCCGGATGCTGACCCGGGCGATGCCGGATTCCTGATCGACTTCCGCCGCCGCCATGGCCACATCGCCCGCCAGCAGGCAGAGACGGGCCTTCTCCGGCCCCAGAGCCAGCAGCTCCAGCGCATCGTCTTCATCCTCGTGTGGACTGAGGATCACATTCATCTGCGCCAGCGGCGCTGTCAGCACCGTCACCAGACCGTTGATGATGTCTTCCGGAGTCATGGCTGGCGGCTGAATTTGGCAGGCTCGGAGATCACTCTCACGCCGCGTTTGGGCGGCGGGCTGGGTGTCGAGGGCGCGAGATCGCGCTTCTGACCGATGCTCCGCAGGTTCTTCAGGTGTTCCGCAGCTTCCTCCCAGAGGGCTTCATCATAGACCCGCCGGCGTTCAAAGACTGTTTTCCTGGCCAGCACGCGCGCGGCTGCCCGCACGGCAAAGAGCACCGGATCATTGTCCGGATAGGGCGGCACATACTTGGGGGCCAGTGCCCCATGGATGGCGTCATTCACCGCGCTCATGATCTCCGCCCACACCTCTTCAGCAGTCATCCCGCTGCTGGCACCATCGTCCAGAGCCTGTTGCAGGAATCCGGCCGGCAGTGAGTTCGCGAGCTGAGTTTGCGTGATGTAGTCGGCCATGGCTGCGGTTCGGGGAAAAGATCAGCCGGGCAGTGCCAACAGAGGAAAGACCAAAAAACCCCTGCCGCGGAATGCGGCGCACTGCCCGGCCAAAGATCATCAGGCATCCGCGCCGGTGGATCCCCACGCGAGCTGAGGAACGCCGAAGTCCACGCGGTGAATGCCGTAGGACTTGTACTCGAAGGCCTCTTTCTTGAAGACGTTGTCGCTCTGCGGATCAGTGCGCGCCGTGAAGGTCACAGGCTCTTCATCCACATAGACCAGAGGCTGCATCTCCAGACCGTTATTCAGGAGGAACCACTGGCTGCCAGTGATCAGCGGCGTCACGATCAGCTTGGCGCGCTGGTAGTATTTGTTCTTCCCGCCGGTGCTGAGGGTGTCCACCATCACGATGTCCTCAGCGGCGCTGCGGTTGTCTTCACCCACGATCAGCGTGAGATCCATGAACGGACTGAACGGCGTGCCGTCCGGTGCCAGAATCTTGCCCAGACCGGCGATAGCCTGGCCGAAGTATGTCGGATTCAGCACCTTCGTGCTCTTGTTGGTGAACTTGTTTTTGCCCACGCCCGGCGCGTGTTCTTTGGCCGTGTCGAAGAAGTTCTTTCCGGTGTAGTCCTTCCGGGTGAATCCGTTCACCAGCATATCCATGGCCAGCATGTCCGGATGGATCGCGGCATTCAACCCGTTCTGGGCGAACATCGTGGCATATTGTCCGAACTGATCGTTCTTGATGTCACGGCGGGGGATGCTCCAGCCGATGCCGAACGGATCAGGCGTCACCTCCCACTTCACAGAAGCGAGGTTGGCGTATTCCAGCTCTTTGCCGAAGGGCTTCAGGCCAGGTGTAGCCCCCAGCCAGCCAAACACTGCCTTGCCTCCAGCTGCACCGGATTTAGCCGCGATGCGGCCGATGTGCGGAGTGTAGCGCCCCCGGCCGCGATTCCACACCGTGACAGCAGTGCGGTTCAGTTGATTGATGTTGGTTGGATTGATGTCCATGTCGTGAGTAGGTCAGGAATTAAAGGGAGTCAGTTGGTGAAGGTTGGCAGGGTTTAGGGGAACTCGATCCACACGCCCGCGGCATCGCCATGCACGGTATCGGCCGCCACGATCTCAGTGAGGATGCCACCGGCCTCAGTGCCAGTGTCGGAAGCATTCGCCGCCGTGTTGTCATCACTCCATTCGACGGCGGCGAGCAGGCCGCAGAGGTGCGCTGCCGTCAGGGCATTCGTGGCGTCATTGTTGAAGAAGAACTCGCCGCGCATCACGTTCACCTTGAGGTCACCGGCGCTGCCGCCGGAATTATCCTTGGTTTCCGCGAAGACGCCGATGGCCTTGCTGTAGGTGGAGGACACCGGCCCTACCACTCCGGCAGAGCTGATGCCGGCCACGCCACCGGCAAAGCACTTGCCGGCATAGAGGCTCAGGTTGTTGAAGAACTTGATTTCGCCGCGGCAGCGGGTGTCACGGGGAGCTGTGAGATTAGGCATAAGTCAGATCAGTTTGAATGAATGGAGAGGGATGCGAAGGACGGCGGGTTATTGGCCGGAGGCGTATTTCTCGACTTCCTCCTGAGTGACGCCCATCATGTCATTGATGCGCTGTTCATCGGCGCTCAGCTGGCGCTTCACCTCGACGACCTTGTCGCCCTGCGCAGGCCGGGCACCGCCAGCCTTGAGCGGCACAGTCGGCTGGAGATTGCGGTAGATGGCCTCCAGCGCGCTCAGGGCGATGGCGGTTTCCCCGTTGCGGCCGTAGATCTGGTCATCGGTCAGCGGGATCACCTTGCCCTCAGCTGAGCAGAGCCGCACGATTTCATCCTTGCGGGCCTTCTCCGCCGCCGCGGTCTGGGCATTCACAGAGCCCTCCAGGGCTTTCAAACGGCGGTCGAGCGCGCTGAGCATTTCCGGCGATTCCTCGCGTTCGGAGGGCTTTTCTTCTTTGCCCGCATACTCCGCAGCAGCGGCGGTCAGGGCGGCTTCGTATTCGGTGTCAGTCATTTCGCCCTTATCAGGAACGGTGACACCGGCTTTCTTCAGCATGGAGAGGAGCACTTGGATCATGGCTTCGTAGGATACAGATTTGAGGTAGGTGTTAGGTGGTGGTGGAGAGGCATCGGCAGAGCACAGCGTGGGCAGTTCCAGTTCGCCATCCGGGCACAGGCCCACGGAATCCAGCTCCACCATCAGGCTGTCCTTCTTGCGGGCGAGGAATGCCGGGGATGGATCAGGCAGAGCTTTCCAGATCTTGAGCGCACGGTCCGTCCAGGTGGCGTTGCAGAGATAGAGACCATCCCCGGGCACGGCTTCCAGATCGGCATAGCCGAGAATGTCTTCAGGATTCATGTCCGCTGCGGACTTGAAAGCAGTCTTGTGCGCCACGTCGATGCGCACCCGGTCATGCCGCCTGGCAGCCATCCGCCGGCGGATCTCCGTCACACCGTCTTCACGGGTCAGCACCGCGCCGCCGCGGAACTCTTCACGGCCCCAGTTGGCAATCTTGAACCGGTCCGGAGGGCCATCGCCCGTCCGCGATTCCTTCGCGGCAATCCCGCGAAGCATAAACCGCTCCTCAGCCTCTCCGCTCCCGACTGGGGAACGGCTGGCATTGCAAAGGTAGCGGATTTCGGCGGGATTCATGACGCCGCCGATCATGCACCGCTCTTCTCACCGCTCCACGCCCGCTGGTGCCCGTGGGCACCCTTTTCAGTTTTTATCCTCTGCGGCCGCCTCCCGCCCGGCCTCCATCCGCAGCCGATCCCCCAGACACACAATGCAAAACCATTCCTGCTCAGGCCTCAGCACCGGCGTGGACCAGGTCTTGTACTTCGGGCAGCGCTTCCGCACCGGCTTGGCGTTCCCGGTGTCGATGGTCGAGCGGGATTTAAGACTCATGGCTCTTCCAAATGGATGTAAGGCTCTCCAAAGTGTGCCTCCGCATGTTCAATGCGGTGCGTCAACTTTTCCACCGCCGCCCGCAGTTCTGCTGTTTTGCCTGAGCCATTCGGCGAGACCAATTCGTCTGCGGCGACCGCGCCTTGCGCAGCAGCTCTTTGCAGTTTCAGTTCTTTAATAAAACGCGCATCATACACGGGCATCTGTGGCGCTCGTTCTGTTGCGCTGTGCTGCTCGCTTGATGCTGTCGGTTTATCGCAGGCCGCCAGCGCACACATCAAAATGAGAACGGGGCTTTTCATTTCCGGGACGTCAGCTTGAGACCCACGATGAACCAGACCACACCCAGCGCGATCAGTGGCAGCGCGTAAGCCACTGAGCCTGCGAGCAGCAGATTGGCCCCCCAGAGGATTCCACCCGCCGCCCATAGAAAGCAGAGCACGCCAAACACGATCTTCCATACTGGCGTTGGCTCCCGAATCAGTGCCGGATGCACCGCGCCGCCACTCAGGCTGGCGTAGGCTGAGTAGGATGGAGCCGGGGCCGGCTTCGGCGGCATCACATCGTCCCAGTAATCATCCAGCGTCAACCAGTCGGCATCGCCTTCCTGACACATCGGAGATCCTCCAACAATTTCACCGGCCTCGAAAAGCCTCCTCACAGCACCGGCAGGAAGCGGCCCCCGGGGTTGCTCCTCACCGTCGATCTGGACAAAGTAGCGGACGCTCATGACGGTTTACCATTGAAATTTCGGGGGCGTTCCGAGCCCGCCTTCATGCAGTGTCCGTCCGACTACCCACAGTTGCGGGAATGGCCACTGGTTTTCTGCCTCCACTCTTACCCAAAAGAGCATCGTGCCCTTTGTGCCCCGCAGCAGAGTCCGCATTTTGGCCACCCCTTCCACGGGGAATCCAATGAACTCCCAGTTGCTGTCTTTCTTGAAGACACTGCCAGCAAACATGCGGCAGCTGTCGGCGTCGATGGCTTCAATCTGACTGGCACTGTTCACGATGACTTCCACCCGGATGATTTTTCCATTCAGCTCGTGCATCCGCTGTTGTACTTCAGCGATGCCAAAGGTCTTGCCTTTCACCGCGAGTTTCGGATCAGGCGGTATGTTTTCCCAGCCCTCCGGATCAGGCTGCCCACCACCGGCGGGCTTCGCTTCCGCGGCTTTATCAGGAGCAGCTGCAGCCGGTTCACCCGCTGGCTTTCCGGCGGGCTTCTCAACCGGCTTCATGGCCTCGGCCGCTTTCGCATCTGCTGCCTTGGCATCAGCGGCTTTCTTCTCCCGGAAAGCCTTGGCTTTCGCTGGATCAAACTGATACTTGGCCGCCAGATCCGGAGGCAGCTTCTCCATCGGGATCTTTGTAATGCCGTCGGAGTGCTCTATTTTAAGCCCGTCTGGCTCCACTTTTAGCACGCTCCACTTTTTATATGTGGCATCGCCTATAGTGAGATCATCGGCCATCAGCAGCGGCGCGCTCAGGCCACAAAGCAGAATGAATGCAGGTAGTTTCATGCTAGAGTTGGGTTTTGGGTTTCCAGTCGGGATCAATTTCGCAGGCGATCTTCACCAGCTCGCGGGCCAGGCGCAGCGGGAGATCCGCATCCGCCTTTTGAGGCGGGGCGCTCTCGCCGGCCATGCGATCGAGAATGCACTCCAGCCAGGAGCCGCGCACGGGCTTGCCGCTGCTGGCCACGATGCTCAGGGCCTTGTCTATCACATCCTGACGGCTGTCACTCCACCGGTCCCATGCCGCGGTAATCGTGTGATGTGTCCGCGCCAGTACTGCATACCGCAGCGTGCCGCGGCCCGCCCCGGCTAACTTGGCATAGCCCCAGTCTTCAAACGAGGCCTCTACGGCACTCTTCAGATCATGGGAAAGCCTCAGGCTTGTCGTCGTCGTGCCGGCCATCGGTTAAGCAGGGTTGATGGTTTGTACTACAGGCGAACACACTGTACCACAGCGGGAAATTTGAACACAGGGAAGGGTCTGCATATCTGTCATGGCATGAACATCACGACTCGTCATTTTAACACGCCGCGACTCCTTAGCGCAACTTCCAATGCGCGGCGCACATCCGGTAGCGTAGCGCCCTTGCCTGTATCGTCCATGCGCGAAGCGGCATCGTGGAACAATAGCGCAGCCAACCCTGTGATTTCTGCATCACTGGCCGGCCGCAGTTGAGGCGGAGGACTTAAATCCGCATCATCCTGCTGAACATCCGTTCGCTCCTGATCAGCATCTTGCAGCCCGTAGATATGCCGGTTCTTACTGAAGCCAGAGGAGTTTTCCAACTGAGCCAGTGAGTTCCAAAACCTCTCTGTAGGGGGTAATTTCCCGGTTTCGATAGAATACAGCTGTGTGCGGCTATAGCCCAGCCGCTGAGCCAAATCCTCCTTCTTTTTGATGCCAAGATGCATCATGAGCCCGCGAAGGCGGATGGGCAAATGTTCTATCGTGTTCATTTTTTACTTGCCAAAAGTTCGGAATCACCCTAATTGCTGAACATTCGTTCAGTTATGACCACCGTAGCCCACTCCAGTCAACGCGTCAAGATCCAGCGTGAGTTTAAGGCCAAAGTATTGGCCGCGCTGGTTACTCGCGGCTGGCGGCAGGTGGACTTGGCACGGGCGATCCGAAAAGGCCGCACGGCTGTGAGCCAGTGCATCAATGCCGGGAAGTTCCCCCGCGTCAGAGAAGCCATCGAATCCCAACTCAACCTGAACTGAACCAATGCACACCGACACTGAACATACTGCCGATTGCCTGCGACTCGTCGCCCGCGTCGTGACCGAATCCGCAAAGAGCCTCCCAGCCTCACAACAGTTGATGGCGTTCACCGGCTTGGCCGCGGCACTCAAAACTTCACTGCCGGCCGAAGCCAAAGCCGCAGCTCAAATCGCCGAAGCTCTGGAAAGCGCTGAGGCCCGGCAACTCCAACTCTTTGAAATCCTGAGTCAGGACTCCGCCGAATGATTACAACGATCACCATACGGCAACTTGTCCCAACAAAGCGCAACCCCGTGCGCTTCTCCGTTCGATCCGCCGGGCTTGCCCCCCGGTATTTCACGCAAGCCTCAGAGGCCCTTCGCGATGCCTCCTATCGGGAGAGTCGTTATCCGGCCTCAACCATCCGCCTGGCACTGCTCAACCAGCCGGAAGTCACCATCCCAACCAGTCAGCCATGAAGATGACCACGCTGATCGCGATCATGCTGATCCACAGCACACCCAACCTCAGCCCGGCCTGGTATCTCGCGGTCTTCATCCTCTGCCTCGACGGCAAATAACCCCAAACCCACACCCCAAACCACGCCATGAAAGAAGCCAAATCCCAAGCCACAGTTGAGACTTACCATGCCTACGTATGGCAAACCGGCCTGATTGAAATCGGCCGGCGCTGTCCGGAGGGCGCGATATGCATCGCTTCCGGGGGGCGCGCTGCTCTGCGCAGCGCCATCAACAGGCGAGCACGCCTGAGTTATAAAGGCAAACCGCTTGTGCCCGGGATACCTGAGGCAGCCACACCACAGGGCGCGATAGAAGCGCTGCGCGATTTCTCTACCCAGATCAAAGGCATCCTGGCAGGCAAAACAGCCTTCCGCGTGCTGACACCGGGATTCAATCGTCTGCAAACCGCCATGTCGGCACCGGCGGGACATCGTCCTCGCTCCATTCGATCTGTAACCCGCGCTGCTGAAAGTGCATTGCGAGAGCAAAACGATCGCCCTCGCACATGGAAGGCCAATTCATCAGACCGAGATCATTCAGGTTCTGAATGTTCGGCGAGTCGGAGCGCCTCTCCACATAGGCCGCAGCGGACTGCCAAACAGAAGGCATAACCACAACACCTACTTTCGGCGTGCCATGTTTGTCAAAGACCCCGTCAAAAGCCTCAATCACTTCCGCAGCAGTTATTGCGCCGGGAGGCCTCGGCAACGGCTTCACTCCTATAAAGCAGCCGGACTCAACATCCACAACGCTAAGCATCTGGCAGCCCAATTTGGGCGGCGTGTCCAGTGTTTGGTAGGGCTGAGTAACAACCAGCCCCAGAGCAAACCACTCCCGGTGACTATGGCGGTCAAAAATCTCCTGATTGGTGAGCTGCATCGGTCACAAAACCGCCACTGCCAGGAATTGTAAACCCCAAACCCCAACACCCCATGCCCGCGACCATCGTCCGCTACGAACTCACCGCCAAGCGCTGCCGCCTGTCGATCCCTCAAGGCGCTATCGTGCTGAATGCCATGCTCACCCCGCAGCTCAACTGCGTGAGCCTGCATGTCCTCTGCGATCTGGCCGCCCCCAGCGAAGAACGGTTCTTCGCCTTCTACGCCACCGGCGAGGAGCTGCCGCAGCACATCTGGGACAGCGTGCCGGTGCAGAGCCTGCCCAATGGCACGCACCTCTTCGAGATCCCGGAGCGGTTCCTCGCCACCCCCGCCTGATTTCTTCACCCCAACTACTGCATCCACATGACCGCCACACCACCAGTCACCGTCATTAAGCCCGAGACCCCGGAAGAATGGGAACGCCAAAATTGCCGCGAAACCCGGGAAGCCGCCGCTGCCGACTCCTTCCTTGCCGACAATCCGGAGGGCACACCGCCGCCGCCGCGAGTCCTCATCAAAGTCGGCGACTCCTACTATCCGGCCCGCCTTTCGGAGGGCTATGCGCTGATCGGCGACTGGCGCGAGACGCCTGAGTTTGACCGGCTGGTTGGCAGCGCCATCCGTGACGGCAAATTCCAGCAAGCCGTCCTCGGCCGACTGGTCAAAGATGAGGTCACCGGCTTTGAAGTCTTCGAGATCGAAGACGGCCGCCACCGCTTCTGGGCCGCTCAGGCCGGGAGCCTGCATCACATCGAGGGGGCCATCACGGCCATGCCTTTCAATGAACTGGCCGTCCGCAGCCTCTGTGAGCGCCTGCACATGCCCAAGGGAGCCCGCGCCTACCTCGTCTGGCCTCTCCTCGCCCCCCAGATTGAGGCCAACAAAGCGGCTCGCAAGGCCCGCGGCATTGAGGTTTTGAAGCAGGTAAACGCTAAGAAGCGGAAGGGTGAGGCCACGGAAAGTGGATTGAATCAACTTTCCGTGCCGGAGACCCTTTCGGACATCCTTGAAGGCGAAATTTCCGAAGCGGATGAAAAATCGCTCGTCAAACTGGCCGCCGAATACGGAATTGAGCGCACCCTTTTGGATCAGGCCCGCCGGGTGCATGAAATCTTTGCCCGCCGCAAGGATCTGAAGGCCGAAAACGAGCCGCTGATTCTGGCTGGTGATCTGGGAATGGGAGCCTTTCTGGCCGGCTGTGCCGGGAAAGAGGCCACGGCCGGCAAAGAGCGCAAAGACGCGCCGCCCGCCACGCTGCTTGCCCGCTCCTTCAAAGACCTCTCCATCCGTTTTGCCCCGGACCGCTGGAACGCCATCCCGGAGCCTGAACGCCCGGTCGTGGCCGGTCAATTCGTCGAGACCGTCCTCGCCCTCCCGGAGGATGTCCGCACCCGCCTCAAACTCGCGCTCACCTGAGATCATGAGCATGACCGCCGCAGGCCTCAATCTGACCCGCCGCCCCGTGCATCCGCGCGCCGCCGTGTCTGTCCGCAGCCGGGACTTTGCCTTCCATGTCTGGACAGGCTGCCGCCGGGCACTGGAGACGGCTGCCACTCAGCAGGGCTGGAACCTCACCGCCCTCAGCGAGAGCACCGGCCTCCACACCACCACCATTCACCGCGCCATGCGCGGTCAGGACCGGCTCAGCGTGGAGACCTTCACCCAGCTCACTGCCGCCCTCGGGCTGGATCCTGTGCGCGTGCTCAGCGCCGCCATGCAGTCCGCCGCCGATACCGTCGCCAATCCCACAGTTCTCTAACCATCCGCCGCCGTGCCCAGTTCCGACTACGCCACCCGCCTGTTTATCGCCCGCCAGCTGCGCGACCTCACCGCCAATGGAGCCAGTCTGCGCGCTGCCTGTGCGCGACTGAATGTCGCTCTGGCCACGGGCAAGCTGTGGCTCGACAAGCTGGCCTCCGGCGCAGATCTCGCGGATGCCCGGCGGGAACGCAGCGGACGCAAGCCGGTATGCCCGCTGACAGAGCGCGAGGCCGCGGCGCTGCGCAGCCTGGTGATGGAAAGGCGCATGACAGAGGACAGCGCCATCCGGGCCTTCATCAAGCATCCGGCGTGCCGGCCTGAGACCCGGGAGTTTATCACCCGCCGCCTCCACGCCAGCCACAGCGCGCCGCGGCACACGGCAAAGAAGGAGCGCTGGCCTGATTCCCTGCGCCGCGCCATGCACGTGACGGCCGGCGACAAGGCGCGCTACTATGGCAAGGATGCCACCCGCAAGGCTAACATCCATGCCGTGCGCAACATGGACATCGTCATGCCGGATGGCCGCACCGTCCAGCTGCGCCCGCACATGATGTGGCAGTTTGACGACTACTCGACCAATAAGCCCTACTATCTGGAATATGCGGAAGGCCAGTTCCGCTGCTGCCGTCAGGTGCTGGCAGCCTACGATACATTCACCGGAGGCTGGCTCTGTTTCCTGCACGTCGGGAAGGAGCGCGATCAATATACCGGCGGGGACTGTCTCCGCGTGGCTCATCTGGCGATGGAAAGCCACGGCACCAAGCCGCAGCTGATTATCTTTGAGAAAGGCCGCTGGGCATCGGATGCCGTTCAGGGGCTCGCCATCCCCGGCACCAGCCGCCGCTGGGGAGCGCTCAGCGAATGCGGTGTCATCGTCCACCATGCCGCCGACTCCAATGGCAAGGCTGAGATCGAAGGGGCCTTCCGCACGCTTCAGACTGAACTGGCCGGCGGGGCCGACATCGGCCACACCCGCGGCCTGCACGAGCTGGAGAGCGACAACTACCAGCTGGTGAACAAAGGCCGGCGCGATCCACGGCACTGCGGATTCCTCTCGCTGTCGGACAGCGAGGAGGAACACTACCGCGCCGCCGCGCTGCTCAACTCCCGCCGCCGGGAGCGCCGCTGCCTTGGGTATGCCAGTGCAGACGAACTCTTCGCAGAATTCCCCGTAGAGAAGAACCCGCTCAAGCCTGAAGAGCGCTGGCTTTTCCTGCCCCACAAGCAGGAGGCTACCGTAGGCAGCATCAGCAGCGGGCTGGTAGGCTGCAAAGTGAACGACCGCCGCTACCTCTTTGTGGTGAATGGCATCGCCCCGGGCGTCCACCTGGACAACGGGCACCGCGTCTTCATCGCCTTCGATCCGGAGCGCCCGTGGATGGGATGCGCGGTAGGCAATGCGGACACCAGCACCAAAAACCGTGACGAGCACCGTCTGGGCGCACTGCTGCTGGGTGGCACCGCGCCGATGGCCCCGGCATGGGATGACATCCCGCGGCTGGATCTCCGCAGCCCGGAGGAAAAGCGGAAAGAGGACAATCAGCACTGGAAGCTCAGGAAAGGGGCCATCACGGCCGCAGACAGCTCCTTCCGCGCCATCCTGCCCGGCGGGAAACGCGGCCTCCGCGCCGTCTCCCGCAAGACCCGCTCCGGGGATGTCAGAGATGCCGTAATCGGCAGCGAACATGACGACTCGAATGCCGCCGCGGAACTGACGCAACACTACCGCGGGGAAGCCCCTGGAATGCCCGGCCATTCATCGCCCTCGCCAGAGTCCGCGGAAATGCCTCCGCGGCCGCCGCGGAATGGCCTTCCGGCGCGCGGGAGCGATTCCAGCGGCATCCAGAGCCAAAACCGGGCCATGCGGCCAGAGCGCATTTCTGAGGCGGTGCCCTCAGACACCGAACTCGAAGCCCTGGAGGCCGCTGCCATGCGCGCCGCCGGGCTCGTGATTTCCTGACACACCCCAACCAACCAACCAAGACCAGACACATGAGCAACAACCCCACTACACCGCCCTCACCGGACGCCACGGCGATCATGATCCGGAGGCAAACAGAGCAGGCCCTCGCCGGGCTGGCCAATCAAATCGCTGCCTGGTGGCACCGGCAGATGGAGGCGGACTCCAAACTCCGCAAAGGTGAGCTGCTGCGGCGCTATCCGGCGCTCGGCACCGACAAGACCTTCAACCGCTTTGTGAAAAGCGACTTCAGCGACACGGCCTCCACGCTGGATACATGGCTCAGCGATTACCGCACGGTCTGGCAGCAGATCGAAGAGCTGTCCGTAAGGCAGGCCAATACCGGCACCAAAACAACGCTGACGGAATTCTCCGGCGTGAAGCGTGTCCGCACTGCCGTGGCCGCGCTCACCGGCGAGATCAGCACCCGGCGCATCCTGCTAGTCACTGGCGAGAGCGGCACCGGCAAGAGCTGCTGTGTCAGCGTCCTCAAGGATCTCTGGGGCGCGCGCGTGGTTTCTGTAGAGGTGATGAACGTCTGGGCCGACAAGCCCAACCGGCTGCTCACCGCCATCTGTGAAGCCGTGGACATGAAGACGGAAGGCCTGCCCGCCGGCGCTGCGGACAAGATGCCGCTGCTCATCAAGCATCTGAATGCCACCCGCACCTGTCTGGTATTGGAGGAAGGCCACCACATGGGGCCGCAGATGCTCAACACGCTCAAGACGCTGGTGAACCAGACGCCCGGCGAATTTGTCATCATCGCCATCCCCACGCTGCTGCGCAGGCTTCAGACTGCCGCCTATGAAGAGGCACGCCAGATCTTCGCCTCGCACCGCCTCGCTGAGCGCATCGACCTCAAAGTCACCGCTGGTGATACGGCACTGCTGCTTACGCACCGCTTTGGCCCATCCAACTCCATCCAGCCCTCTGCCATCTGGCTCACCGATCCGATGCGCGCTCCCAAGCACGGCAACTTCGGATTCATCCGCGATGTCGCCAACGAAGTCGAGGCGCAGCGCAAACGCGAGGGCACCAGCGGCCCGCTCTGTGCCGATGAAATCACCGCCGCCGCCGCCGCCGTCATCAACAAACGCTAACCATATGTCTCAGCAAGCACTTATAACAGTAGGGCGTCTGGGACTCCGCATCCTGACTCCTAGCGTCAAGGCAGGGAGCGATCTAATGGCCATGCTTAGCAAATGCACGGAGGTGGAATTGGATTACCCCCGGGACAACGATGGCACAAGGCTCTGGGATTCTCCGGTCTATAAACAAAACACTCTCAAGCTGGAGATGACGATTCTCGAACTTCAGCCGTTGCCGAAGTCCACGCCCAAAGCCGCTGCCCCGCGCCGTGTGAGGGCACTGCCACCGACCGGCCCTGTCATCCTCGAACTGCCCTACAGCCCATGAAGCCTGATCTCCTCGCCGCCAGCGGCGCACTCATGCGCTGCCGTCTCAACCTCAATCCACCCCAACCTCAAACCAACCCGCTCACCATGTTCGCACTTACCCGCCGCACTATCACTATCATCCACCGCGCCGCGGTGGGCATTGCCACCGCCAACGCCTGCATTGCCGGATTCATGATCGGCCTGCTCGCCCATCCGGATGGAGGCACCGCCATGCAGCTCGTGTTCTGCATCGCCGCCATCTTCTGGACGCTCGTGGCACTCCTCGTGGCCATGAAGACCCGCCAGCATCCCCGCGGCTTTATCCCCCTGCAACGCAACGTCGAGCCGGATGCCTTTGGCGACCTGCGGTTCATCACCAGCGACGGCACCGCCAGCCGTGATGAGGACTAATCATTCAATTCCCACTCTAACACGCTATGAAAGCACAGAAGCCCCTGAGTCCCGCCGCCGCCCTCCGCAATGAACTCCGCACCCTCGAACGGGCGCAGGATAAAGTCGTGGGCGATGCCGCCAAAGAAGACCGCCGCCTGATCCGCAGCTACAACGCCGGCCGCAAGAAACTCGACCAACAGCTGAGGAAGCTGGACGCCGATTTCAATCAGAAGACCCGCATCCTGAATCGCAACGTGGACCGCACGTTGAAGAACATCAGCAGCCGCATCGCGAAGCTCAACTCCCGCCTCGCGGCTCTCTAATCCGTAAACCCTGCGCATCCACGATTATGAAACCCGCTCAACTCTCCGCTCTCGTTGACGAGGGCATCACACTCCGCCTCGAAATCGACACCCGCGAGAAACGCCTCAAGGAAATCGAAAAGCAGCTGAAGGCCCATGCCGAAGCCAATCCGGAAGATCACGTCCCCCTCAAGGATGAAGAACGCGAAGGCACCCGCCTCCTGTGCGCCGGCAGCCGCGGCATCGTGCCGGTCATCTTCACCAGTGATCTCCTGATGCAAAGCATTCCCGAGGGCTCAGACAAGCTGGAAGAACTCACGGCGCTGGCTGGTGAAACACTCGGCCAGTTCTATGTCCGCTCCGTCGCCTACACCGCCGCGCATACCAAAGCCGGCAAGTTCGACGGCAAGGCCTTCCGCGCCGCAGCCCGCGAGCTGCTGCCAGATCCGGAGCGCTTCATCGCCGCCTGTGTGCGCCGCAACAGAGACGGCATCCCTGTCAGTCAAACCAAGGTCGCATGGGATGAAGTGACGACCGCAGCCTGATTCCGCCGCCATGACGCCAGCCGTTTCCCAGACTGACCTCATTCTCGCGGCCCTCCGGGCTGGAGAGAAGCTCACCCAGGGCGAGGCTCTGGAACGGTTTGGCTGCATGAGGCTGCCCAGCCGCATCGACGAACTCCATAAGCGCGGCATCCGCACGCACCGTGAGATGATCAAGCTGCCCAACGGAAAGCACGTCGCTCAATATTCACTCGCTGACTGATCGCATGAAAACCAAATGCCCCGGCTGCTCAGGCGAGCGCCGCAAAAACCAGATCGTCTGCATCGCGTGTTGGAGGCGGCTTCCGGACGCGCTGCGGAATGACTTCCGCCACGCCAGCGGCCTGGAGGCGAAGCGCACCGCGGTGCGAGGCATCCTCGATCACTTCAACGGCACACCCTCATTCCTCTGAGATGAAGGCTGAAGAAGTCATCCGCGGCCGGAAGGTATTCTGGGCAGGCCTCACCTGGCATAAAGGCCAGCCGACGCCCTATCTCCGCGAGGGCATCATCATCGGCACCCGCTGGAACAAAGTGGAGGTGCAGTGCCCGGATGGCAGCGTGTTCCTCAAGAAGCGCGAGAAGCTCCACACCGATCTCAAGCAGGCACAGGCCCAACTCCAAAAGCTCACCGCGCAAATGCAGCGCCACTAAGATGACCTATCAACTGCTTGGATCCTCCATTCCCCGCCAGGCGGCCCCGGCAGCCGCGGCCCCGGCAGCCGCGGCCACGCCGGCAGCAACTGCCCCGGCACCAGCACTGGCACCGCGGCAGCGCTGGACTCACAAGCCCCTGTCGGCTGATCAGCGCTCTACCATTGGCCGTCTGGGATCGCAGGCCTACAAAGCAGAGGCAGAGCGCGGCATCGTGACCGTGCCGGCCACGGGCAAGGACGCCGCCGCTCAGCAGTGGCGGCATGAGGAATACTTCAAAGTCACCGGCCATCATGACCTTGATGCCTGCCATCAGGGCCACTTCCGCGGTCTCTGTGCTCACTTCCGGGCATTGATCGGCACGCCCGCGGCGGCCGCGCGGAGCTTCCGCGATTCCATGCGCACCGGCCGGGTCAAAAGCAGCGGCGATGCCAATGATACTCACGAGGCCCGCGAGATGTGGCGCAACCTCATCAACCAGGAGTTGGATGAACTGGGATGGAAGCCCGGCTATGCCTACGTCATCTGCGAACAGAAGTTTAAGTGCAAACTCAACGCCGCCACCGCGGCCACGCTGGAGAAGGTGTTCTACCAGATCCGCAGCAACGCACAGGCGAAGCGCAAGAAAGGCGAGCTGCCACCACCTGGCACGCCCTCGCCACGCCTCAAGATCATCAAGCCCGGCGATCTCGACGAGATGCCGGACATCCCCTTTTAACCGCCGACTGCTATGCCCGAACACACCCCAAAAAAAGGCACGCTCACCTTTGTCGATGCCATCGACGGCCAGACCAAAGTCTATGACCACATGGTCGAGATCGCCCCTGGCGTCTGGGCTGGAGCGATCCCGCCTGAAGACATCCCGCCTGTGGGCTTTCACAGCTGGATTCCGCTCAACGATGGCTCTGGAGCTTACCGCCCGGTAGTGCGCACGTTCCAGCAGCGGCTTCAGCTCACCAAAGACATCGGCAAATACCTCGGCGTAGGTCTCCCGGACACTAAAGAGACCCGTGCCGTCTATATGACGATCCGCCGTCTCATCATGAGCGGATTCGTGAAGGCCCGCCAGATCGGGCCGGGCAGCATTGAGGTCGATCTGCTCAGCTTTTGGCAGCACTACCAGCGCGCCGGGCAGCCGGGATTCTGGAACAAGGAAAACCGCCGCCGCTATCACCAGCGCACCCGCGGCACCATCCTGCCCACGGAGGACGATGTATGAAATCCATCCGCACAGCCTATCCGGTCACAGCGATGCAGCTGGCGCTGCGCGGCACACTGCGCAAAGTTTGGGAACGTCACTTCCCACCAGCCTACAGCAGCAAGCGTGGCAAGGTGAAGCGCTGGACGCCCGATGCCGCCGAAAAGCGCTCCCTTTATTCCTGGGGCATCCGCGGACGCTCCGCGTGCCTCCTTCGCATCGAGCCGATTAGTGCCCGGTCGAATCTGTGTCGCTACCGCGCCTATGGCACTTACCACCAAATGGAACTGCTGCGCACTACTGCCCTGAGCATATGGCAGGAACTCCCCGGCGGGCAGGAAATCGAAACGCTCTTCGACAGAATGTTTCCAAAGGAGATCCAGCTCGAAGTCACTCCGACCATCGACAGGACAACACTTGAATAACATGCCTGAAGTAAGATCCAGCTTTGTCGCCTCGCCTGATCAGGAAGCCGTGAACTTCCTGACATCCCTTCCGGTATTGGAGCGGGAAGTCTGGTCGGAGCTGATGCCGGAAATGCGCGCCGTGAGTTTCACGATCAAGCTCACTCAGCAGACGGATGCGGCGATCTCGAAGGCGGAGATGCTGGCGGTGATGGAGCGCGCCAAGCTGCTGATCGCCACCATCCCCGCCGGGGGCGACGCCCGGAAGGTGGAAAAGCAGATCGCGCAGATGCTGAGCCCCTACTTTCCAACACCGGCACAGGCCGCGCGCCGGGCGACTTTGCTGGTACGCCACTGGGCCGGAGTGGCGCGTCAGGCGGCATGGTATCGCCAGCTGGACCGCCAGCGGGATCTCTACCCCTACTGGAAGTATCTGACGTTCGGTGATGACCGTGTGCGCGATTCACACCGCGCGCTCCACGGCAAGATCATTCCCGCGTCCTCGCCGTTTTGGGACACGCACTTCCCGCCCTGGGCTCCTATGTGCCGCTGCCGTGTCGTGGGCATCTCGCAGCGTGAGTATGACGAAATCAAGGCCCGCGAGGCGGACCTGCCATTTGAGCAGCGCACGATCATCGAAGGCCCGCAGCTGGAGGCACTGGAGAAGAGCAACAGCCTGATCACTGCGCTGCGGTATCCGCAGAAAGACGGCAGCGTCCGGTTTGGCCCGGTAACTCCCATCAGCGTGGCTCCAGAGCCCAACTGGAATGGCTGGAACCCCCGGGACATTCGCATCGGGTATGACACGCTGAAGGAGCGCTACAAAGACGCCCCCAACGAGCTGACCAATCTCATGAAGCAGGCCGATGCCCGCGAGATCTCGCCCGGCCTCACGCTAGGCGATTACATCCGCGGCAAGGGCCGCCTGCCAGCCATCCCGCTGGTGGAACACCCGCGGATTTCCTTCCCGGCCGCGATGCGGCGGGAAGGCATGTGGCCGCCGCCGGCAAAGATCGAGGACGCTGCCCCGCTGAAACGCGTGTTTGAGCGCATGAAGGAGGAGAACCCGCGGACTCACCGCACAATCCTCACACGCACGGTGCCACGCGACATCCCAGGTGCTGAGACCATCGTCAAAGCTATCGACGATTTCCTCTCCTTCACGCCTGTGGCTCACGTGGACAGACTGCCGCGCATCAAGCTGGCCATCCACGATGGACTCAACCCCAATAACCGGAACATTCAGGCCAGCTACAATGCGGAATCCACGACACTCAGGCTGTGGCTGCAATCCTTGGGAATGCACCAGAATGAAGAGCTGCGGAAGGCGATTTTCCATGAATTGGCGCACTGGCTTTACACCCTGCCCGGAGAGGCAGCAGACCAGTGGCGGCAGCGCGTAGCCAATCACTGGGCAGAGCACATCAAAAAGCACGACCTTATAGTTGGGCCGCGCTACGATTATTACCCGGGCTGGATCAGTGATTACGCCGGCGCGGTCGGGGGACACGAGCTGATCCCCAGCTACCTCGAACTGCTGTCCGATCCGTGGGCATTTGCGGCCGCCATGCGGAAAGTGCCCGCCGACGAATTCGTTGAAACCTTCAAGATCGTAAGCTCTATTCTAGCCGTATGAAGACTGTCACTCTCACATTTTCCGGCGGTGCAGTCGCCCACCTGGTTTACCATCACGCCGACAGTCCGGAGAGCCTGAAGTTTGAAGGATCCAGCACGCCGCAGTATTTTCGGGAGATCCTGTTGAGAACTGAATCAGGGGCGGCCGGCCGGGTAGCCGCCTCACTGGCCGCTGATCTGGGCCAAACAGTGACCGTCACTGAAGAAGGCACCGCGCCACAACCGATCCGCTGAATGATCCCTGAGATCCCAGAACTGCGGCCAGTGCGCCGGCTTGGCGGGCAATGGGGCGCGTGGCTCTGCGAAGTGCCCGGCACACCCCGCCGCTGGGTCAAAAAGTTTGGCATGAATGATGCGCACACGAGGGAAGAATGCCTGGCCGATGAACTCTACCGGATCGGCGGCGTCGCTGTACCTCCATCCGGCTGCAAATTTGACGGGGAAGGCCGGGCTTGGCGTGTATCGCTGTTCATTGATGGCCCCACACTCGACCAGTATGCCCGGAGCCACACTCCGGCGGACATGGAGCGAATCTGTTTCCAGATGCGGGCCGGGCTGCCGCTCGATCTGCTGTTTGGGAATGACGATGTCATCGGCGCTTTTGGTCAGAACGTCGTGATTGACGCGATGGGAGTGGCCTGGCGGGTGGATAACGGATCTGCCCTGCGCTGGACTGCGGTGCATGGGCCTAAGCCCGGAGGACTGAGCAGGGCCGTGCCGGAATGCACCTCCTGGAGCCGCACCGGAGCCAATGGCTTTGCCTTTGGCTCAGTGACAGCAGCGATCCTGAAGCAACACCTCGCGTCATTGACCCGGGACGGCAGCCTGGAGCGTGTCCTCAACGCAGCCCCGCGGGATCTCCGCGAGATCCTCGCGGCGCGCCTCGGTAGGATGCTGGCGCAAACGGGCATCCGGTGTGAATCATTGGAAACGGCACAGTTATGACCTTCACTTTTCAGCAAACCAAGGGCGGCAGTCTTGGGGCTGAGATCAGCGATCTCATCCGCCGGGCGGAGGATCCTGCGTTGATGGAGAAGATCGGCACGGCATTGGCCAACCTGACGCGCCGGGCCTTTGAGGAACCAGCATTGCGGCCCTCACCGTGGCCGGCGCGGAAGGACAAAAAGGAGCATCCGCTGATGATGCTCACCGGTGAACTGTCGAAGAGCCCGCGCGTGGATTCGTGGACGGCCAGTACTGTGACCGTCAAGAGTGACCGCCCGTATTTCGCCATCCATCAATTCGGCGGCCCGGTGAAAACGTCGCACACTGGCTACCGGTTCGACCTCGATGCCGCGCCCAAAAAGAGCTACTTCCAGATGCCGGCGCGCCCCATGTTCCCCATCCTGCCAGATGGCAGCCTGACACCCCGGGGCAAAGAGGAGGTGCAGACGGCGGTGGACGTTTGGTTTTCCGGGCAAAACTGAAAAGGGTGCCCACGGGCACCACCAGGCGTCGCTGGAAAGCGGGGGCGGGATAAAGAGTCGGCACCATTCCCGCCGACATGCTGCTCAATCTTCTCGCCAGTTTTCCGCTCACCGATTCCGAGGTCACATTCATCAAGTTCCTTGGCTACCTTCTACCGCTTCTGTGGGCATGGTATCTCGGGAAGGAAATCTTCTTGGGGCACAAGCCAGATCCGGCCATTGCCGCGCTGATGTCCTCGCAAATGGAGCTGACTAAAGCCGTGACCACAGCGACGGCAGAGGGCACCTTCACCAAGGCCCGTATCGAGGAACTGAGGCAGATGCAGATCCGGGACACCGATGCCATTTTTAAGCGGCTCGACGATATGCAGGCCTCATTCATTGATGCTCTGCGCGAACACGATTCCAAACTAGGCAAGCTGGAGGGGGCCAGCAAAAAGTAGCCATGACACGCGAAGAGGACATCTGCCACACCCTCGGGCGCATTCTGGAAAAGACCCGGGCCATTCTGATCCCCGCAGAACGGGTAACGCAGCTGCTCAGGGAGTTCATTCCTGACGCTACAGAAGCGGAAACGGTGACCGAGCTGCAATTCCTGATTGGCAGGGGCTGGGTCCAATCCGTGCCGGACTCCTGCGGTGGCACGCTTCGCTATCAACTCACCGCAGAGGGTATCCTCGCCCGCCGGCGAAATGAACTGTGAAACTCCGCACCGCCAAACACCGCCATGAAACTCAACATCGTCATTCCCGTCTTCGCCGCACTCGCCGCCCTCACCGGCTGTGTCACCGATCCCGCTACTAGCCGGCAGAAACTCTCCCCCGAGATGCAGGCCGCAGTGAACCGCGTGGGAGTAACGGCCATCACAGCCGCGGAGGCCGCACTCGTTCACAAGATCAATCAGCAGCTGAAGCCGGACACATCCGGCAAATAGCCCGGCGCATTTTTCACCCCCACACCAACCGCCAACCCTCCGCTCCCATGCTCTTCACCTGGATCAAAAACCACCTCCGCGAACTCTTCATCGTCATTCTGGCCATGCTGGCGCTGCTTTACTCGCCGGCACTCATCCGCCTCCACGATCCGACTGCCGGTGAGCTGGACGGCTCAGTATTCCAGATCCTCGCCTATGCCGGGCTGCTGTTCTTTGGCGTGTTGCTTTGGTTCTGGGTAGCGCTCAGCGCCTTCTTTCCCACGATCTCCAAGCATGTGGACAGCAAGTTCCGCAGTGACTGGACTGTGTTGCAGCCAGCGCAGCGCGCATGGCTGACCGTGGCTGTCCTCTTTCTCTTCACCATCCTCGCCAGCGTATGCCTTCTCGCGAGTCACCTCCTCTGAGGCCGCAGCCCTGGCTTCACTCGACCATCGAATTCATCCTCGATCATCCCCGCCTTATGAAGACGTTTTGTGCGATGCTGACTGCCGTGGTGGCCTGGGGTATTGGGGTGCCTCAGCCCGCCGTCAAAAGCGGCAGTCAGCCATCCGCCCTTTCTGACCGGGAGCGTGTCCTAGCCGTGGCTGCTGCGGAAATCGGGACTACCGAGAAAACCGGCCGCAACGAAGGTGAAGTCGAGAAATACCTGCGCAGTGTGGGCCTGAAGAAAGGCGATCCCTACTGTGCCGCATTCGTCCACTGGTGTGGGCAGCAGGCACTGGGCAGCCGCAATCCATTCCCCCGCTCGGGCTGGAGTCCCGACATGGTCACCCGCCCGGACTACATCCGCGGGAAAGGCCGCCAGCCTGAAGCTGGGGACACCTTTGGCATCTACTTCACCAGCAAAGGCCGTGTGGCGCACACGGGCTTTGTGGCAGGCCGCAAAGGCAACTCCATCATCACCATCGAAGCGAATACCAGCCCGCAGGCCGCAACCGGCGAGGCCGACCGCAATGGCGACGGGGTATGGCGCAAGATCCGCCCGCTCTCGACCATCCATTCCACTAAACGCTGGCTCCCATGAAACGCACTTTGATTCTCCTAGCCTCCTGGGCACTTCGCACAGCGCTCTATGCCTCCCGCCAGCTCTGGGCCGATCTGCGCCGCAACATCCGCAATGCAGATTCCGCCCGGGATCTCGACGGCAAAGCCTTCTCAGACGCTGCCAAACACGCCGCAGTAGATGAGTGGCTCTCCGGGCAGGCAGGCTTCGCTGAATTCCCCGAAGCCCGTAAACGACTCATTCAGGCCGCCGTCCTCAGCATCCGGCTGGAGGCCTATTTCCAGTAATCACCGCTATGCCGCTCATCGCCAATCAAATGCCTTCCAGTGCGTCGCTGGAGCCCGTGACCATCACGCCCTACTCTGTGGCCGGATCTCCGCTGACCGTGGATCCATTCGCCATCGACATCGCCGTCATCGTGCCGGCCGGGACCGTGGCTCAAATCCAAACTGCGTATGGGGTCAGTTTCCAGACAGGTGCCAACATCACGCTCAACTGCAACAACCGCCCTCTGAGCAATACTTTCATCATTAGCCGAGCCAGCGGCACTGGCACCATCACCGCGCTCGTATCCCGTGTCACAGGCCGCCCGGCCACCAATGCCTGAGCCATGATTCACCTGCACTCCATTCCCGCCGCCGGCATCTCGGACAGCACACCTCTGGGTAGAGCCAATCTCACCAGCTCACGCGCTGTGGATACGCTCCTGCGCCAGCACTGCGGCCGCCGCATCATCATGCCGGCTGGATGGGTTACGGGCGTCATCAGTGGCACGGTAGCGGTAAGCAACGCCGCGGCCACCCAAAACACCTACTTTCACCGCATCGCCGCATCTACCGCCGGCGTCGGGCGTCTGAATAGCTTCAATGCCGGCCAAACTTACCCCTACGCCATTTTTCCCGGCACAGCTCAAGTCATCAACTGGGACATGCCGTGGCTCTTGGAGTGGACGGCGGAAGTGAAGACAGGTAACGCCGGAGGCGCGGTCCGTCTCCTTGTCGGCAAAGCTGGCGCTGCATTCAACACCAACGATGAAACCCTGACATCGAAAGGGCTCGGAGTGGAATGGCTCGGCGCTGCCGGCACGGTGCAAACGTGCGGCCTCATCGGATGGGACAGCGCCCTGCGCACGGCCGCCACTACCGGCACCCAGCACAACACCGCCGGTGCCCCCATCGGCTACCAGCTCCTTTGGCTGCCCGGCGTGGGAGCCTTCCTTTATGCGGACACCACGCTGATCTCCTCGCTCACCGGCACGATCCCCAGCGGCTCCGGAGTGTCCGGAGATTCCTGCATTCAGACCATTGTGAAGAACACCGCCGGCAACGCCAACGTGGTGGAAGCCGGACACGGCTACCCCATCCTCACGCATCTCAACCCTGCATGGAACGCCTAATGGAAACGCCCGCTAATCCCAAAGTCATCAAACTGCGGTGCAAGCTGCCGATCCGGATGGATCAGGAGGAAATCCGCGCGAACTGTCAGGCACTCGGCCTGACCTACGTCCGCCACACGGCTGATGTCCACTGGATCGTGGTGGAAGTGGCCGAGGACATGGACGCCGCGAAGCGCAAGACAGTGACCGAGACCATGCTTCAGCAAACGCTGGCAACGCTCATCACCCTCGAATACTAACCGTGGCCAGAACCGGAAAGATCGCATGTCTCCCGCGCACCATCCGTGAAGAGCTGAATCAAAGGCTCCACGATGGCCAGACGGGCGCGCAGATCCTTCCCTGGCTCAATGAACAGGCAGAACAGCACCTCGCGAACCACCCGCGGTGGGGCGCAGATACCACCATCAATGACAATGCGCTGAGCAACTGGCGGAATGGCGGGTATGTCGATTGGTGCAAGGATCTGGCGAAGCTCGATGTCATCGAGCGGAAAGTCGATCTGGCCGCCCGCATCGCCAGCATCTCCGGCGGCGACATCTTCAGCGCGTCTGGACAGGTAGCCGCGGGCGATTTGCTGGAACTGTTTGATGCCGAGAGCGGCACTGTGACCGGCGGCCCGGACGATGGTGCTGAAGTCCAGGGACCGGACAAGATCGGGCTGGCACTGGCAGTGGCCAAACTGCTGGACGCCTCCGCTAAGAAGCAGGCAGCCGGCATTCTACAGGAGAAGCTCCACCTCGACCGCGACAAGGCCGAGAGGGAGAAGGACAAAGCTCTGCGTGAGAAGGAAAAGATTGCTCAGTCCCGCTCGAAACTGAAGCTCGAATGGCAGAAGTTCGCTTCCAACTTCCTCAACTGGTACGAAGATAAGCGCACTCGGGAGATCGCAGATCAGGCTGGCAGCAGCCGGGCGCAAAAGATCGCTGCGCTGGCAGACCTCTTCGGCGAAATGCCAGACGGCATCGGGCCGGCTAACCTCTGAGACTTGCCATGAATCGCCGCGTTTATCAGGATCAACTGTTCTGGGCGCGGAAGCGTCTGGGCCGGTATCTCGCGCTCTGGCCGCGGCAGGGCGGCAAGACGACCACGATGGCAGAGCAGGGCCTTCACGAGATGGTCGAAACCCCCGGCAAGCTCGTGATCTTCGGATCTGCCAGCCTCAACATCGGCAGTGAATATACCGAGAAGGAGGTCGTAGCCTGGAATAAACTGCTGAAGAGCTTTGCCTCTCCGAAGCACAAACTGGAAATCGGGGAACGGCGCGGGGAGAACGATTTCAAGGCCATCCCGGATTTGAAGCCGGATGACATGGCCGATCTTTTCGATAAATCGAAATTCGAGGTTCGGATCTGGCATTCCAACACCATTTGCAGCCGCACCAAAGTCATCGCAGCCAACCTCGCCACTTTCCGCAGCTGGTCTGGATCGGTCAAAATGGACGAAGTCGCGTTCCTCAAGGATCTGCGGATCATGCTTCAGGAGGCGGAGCCGATGTTCAGCACCGACCCTTCATTCAGCATGGTCCTCGCGACCACCCTGCCGGATGACTACGCGCACTACTCCTACGAGCTGACCACCCCGGACGATTACCGGGAGGAATGGCCCACCGATGCCAAGGGCCATTGGTTCAAATCCCGGGCCGGGCTCTGGGTGCATCGTGTGACGGCGGATGATGCCTACGCCGCCGGCCGGAAATACTACAACCCTGAGTCCCGGAAGGAGGAAACTCCGGACGAGAACCGGGAAAGCTCACTGGATAAGGAGGGATGGGACCGCTCCAACCGGCATAAGCGGCCGGCAGTAGGCACCTCCGCGCTCAACCCCATCGACGTGGAGAATGCGCAGCGCCGCGGGGCTGGCAACTGTGTGGCCTGCGAGGGCGATCCGCCCGCGGGCTGGCTGGATCTCTTCGGCGAAGGGGAAATCTGTGCCGGACTCGACCTCGCCAGCACCGAGGGCAAGAAGAGCAACCCGACCTCGCTGACATTGACTCAGAAGCATGGTGGCAGGTTTAAGGCGAGGCTGATCCTGTGGTGGAAGACCGCAAATCCCAAAGTGACGGAGGACCGGCTGAAGGCTGTCTTCACTGCCCTGATGCTGGCCGGCAAAAAGGTGAGGGTGTTGAACGTGGACTCCACGAATGACGCGCTCTACGTCAAGACACTCGCCGCGGCGCTCAAGGGGCTTGTGACCGTGCAGGGCATCGTATCGGGCCAGAATGTGACTTACCGGGGGCTGGAGAAGAGCGCACGGACAGTGAGCTGGACCATTTTGCGCGAGACAGTGGAGGAAAACTGCATCGACCTGGCACCCGGGCGATACATCGCCCTGGACTTCATGCGCACCAAACGCGCGCCCGGAGATCTCTACGTCGCCAGTGTGGGACCGAACGGCGAGCACGCTGATACAGCAGACAGCACCCGCCTGAGCCTGATGGGGCACATCATTGGCGGGGGCGAGGTGCAGATCCGGGCAGTGCAGACTGGCACCGGCCTCGGGGCTGCCCGGAAACCCAAGCCCGGCCGCCTCGCTGCATTTTACCGCGCCGTGAAAGGCGAAATCCTCTCCAAGTCATGACCCCAATTCAAAAGCTCCTCAGCCTCATCATTCCAGTCAAACGGAAGTCCGACTACAACCGGCGGTTTGATCCGCCCTCGAACAACGAGCCGGACATTGATGCCGTCTCCAATGCCATCACGTCCGCAGAATCCGGGAACATGCGTCCGTTTGTGCAGCTGGTGAAGCAGATGCTCTCGGCAGATGGCCACATTCAAACGGAGACAGCCAAGCGCAAACTGGCCCTTTTGGGAGATCCGATGACCATGCTGCCGGCCTCAAAATCCGCAGTGGATGTCGCCGCGGCCAAATACTGCAAAGCCTGGGCAGATGATTATTCAGGATTCACCGATGCGATGCTGTGGGCGCTCGACGGCCAGGTCTGGCCGCAGTCAACTTCAGAGAAGCACTTTGTCCCGGGCACGAACGGCCGGCGCTTTGATCTGGAGCTGTCGCCGGTCGATCCGGCGCTCTGGGATTATACCGAGGGGGATTTCCGCATTCAGGACGTGGCTGGCGATGGTTCGCCGACTGGCTCTGCGACCCTTCCAGACCCGGCGCAATACTGGACCTACAGGGGGCACCTCAGCACCCTTTCGGATCAGCGCGGAGGCCCGGCCCGGCCGCTGCTGTTTCTGCACTTCATGAGCCACTGCTCATGGCACTGGTGGGGGCGGTTCCTGGAGCGGTTTGGCGCACCCTTTATGGTGGGGAAGGTCGATAACATGGACTCCGACGAAACCGACCGGCTGGAGGCTGCATTCAGCCAGGCCACCCGGGTTTTCGGCGTAGTGGTCTCCCGCAACACGGAGCTGGAGCTGCTGGAGGGTAAAGCTACGGACGGCAGCCGCGCCTACGAGGCTTCCATGCAATGGTGCCAGCGCGAGAAGAGTAAAATCATCCTTGGGCAGTATGGCACTACTGAGGGCGTCGCTTCCGGCCTCAACGGCGACACGGCCAGCAAGCTCGACAAAGTGCGCGGGGAATTCCGCGCGTGGGACAACTTCCGCCTCGGGGCCAGTCTGCGCTCCAATGTCCTTCGCCAATTCATGCGGGTGAATGGCATTCCCGGATCTCCGCCCACACCCTTCTGGGGCGACATCGGCGCGGACCAGAATGCCGTAGCCGGAGATCTGCTCGTCAATCTTGCCAAGATCGGCATCCTGCCAGCCGAGGGCGCTGTAGAGACCCTCAGCCAGGCCGTGGGCATTCCGTTGCGCTGGGCACCCGCGGATTCCCCGCGGACGGATCGCGGCGAGCTTGATGCCGAGATTATCCGCCAGATGTCAGCTGACCCTTTTCCTTGGACACTGCTTCGGAGAAACTGACCCTTTCACTGTTTTCCTCGTCTGATCCTTCAGCCCGGTTCAGCCCTGTTCAGTGTATTTCCTGCTTTTTCGCCTGGGTAGGGCAAGGCCATTGCCTGGGTAGGGGAAGGCCTTCCCGAGTGAAAATAGTGCCATTTTGGCCCAACCGGAGGCCGGAAACACTCCTTATTGCGACCGGCGCACCCGTTATTGAGAATACCGCCCGGTGCCGCGCCGCCACGACGACCAGCCGCCTCAGCGCCCGCCGGAGCCCCCCGGCAACCCGGCCGGATGGGCCCTGTGCCGTTCCTATCCCACACCGCCATTTTATCCGTCTGGAGAGGGAATATCTTGCAGTCCCGCCGGTTTTCCCGCACCAATCCCCCGCCAAACCGCCCCGCTCGCGCCCCATGCCTTACTGCTCCGACACTTCTGTCAACGATAGCGTCCATGAGGAACTGGCAGTTCTGTCGGTCTTCAACTAGTTCGGCAAAGGAGAATGACATGGGCATCAGAATCATAGAGAAACCGATAGCCATAGGCCGAGATGCTGTGGTCAGGCACTGGGTCCTGGCAGGTTTATTGGGATTTGGTCCATTGGTTGGTCTGTTTCTTATCAATTCGGATGACATTTCAAACCATCCAGTCTTGAACAAGACTCTCATTGTTGCCGCGTGCATCATGCTTGCAGGTCCAGCATGGGGATTTCTGTCAGGACACCTATACTGGTGGTGGATACAACGAAGGAAGAATTCAGCAGAACGAGCCGTGGATGGCAAACCCCACTAGCGCCCCTCTTCGCGATGACTTCCCGGAACTTTAACCCCAAGCCCGTGTTCGACGTTGCCCCCCCCACTAGTGGGGTTGCCATCGCTTGAGACTTTCTGCTCAAAATGAACACCACTCTTGAGCAGGTCATTGCTGATTTCCGGCAGGCTCAAGATAGAGCGGTCGCAACAATTCGTGACGACCTAAAATGGAAGTTGCCCCCTTCGAACCGTGATTGGGTATTCCTGTGCGGATCCGAGGGGTACTATGGAATCCGGGAGCTGAACGGAATTAAGATTTACGCTCACGGCTACGGGATCGAATTGAAGTATCCGGACTTGATCATCGATTTCGACTGGGGCGAAAAGGGTGAAGGAACGGGATTCGATGTTTGGCGGCTTTGGAATCACTGCAAAGTCAATGAGCGATTCCTCAATGAGTGCACCTACGAATCAATCAGGCAGTGGCTGATGGCAGCGCACCACGCAGACGAGCTCAAGAGGGATCGCCTGCTGTGGTATAGACCCCAGGAGCGCCAAATCAAAGCAATGGAGCAGAACAAAGCGCATGGAGAGCAACGGCTGACCTACCCCTGGTCCAAATGATTCGCCCCAATTTCAACCCTTGTCCTGCATCAAGCGCACTCTCCCGTTCAGACGTGCCTTATGCTTTACGTTCTGCTGAAAAATGAGCGATCGCGATGACATTACTTGCCGAATATCGGACGCCGTCATGGCGGATGACGCCAGCGCGCTCGAAGCAGTTATTGCGGGCGCGTCTTTGATGGACGCTGAGGAGTTGGGGAGCTGGCTCATCCTGGCATCCGCGGAAGGAAAGTTGGCGGCGATGCGTGTTCTGGTGCTCCACGGAGCGAATGTGAACTTCAAGACGGACGATCACGAGACCCCATTCAGTTATGCCTGCGCCAATAACCAATTTGATGCAGCGAAGCTGCTTTACGAAGCAGGAGCAGACGTGAACGCGCCTCTGCTCACGGGCGAAACGCCTCTCGACTGGGCTGTGTGCTGGTCCAGTCCCGCATTCAGAACGTGGCTCAAGCAGGTTGGCGGAAAGCGGGCCGGCACTTTCGATGAGTGGCCGTGGCCCCTGGCCGATGGAGAATCAATATGAACTCCAAGAGCCGAAGAGGACGTGGCTATTGAGACGTTGAACAGGGGGACTGCGTGGTCCTGAGCCGGGGGAAGTCACGGACGCGCGCAGCGCGTCCCTACCGGTTTTGCATGGGCGCTGGTGCGCCCGGGGCTTGGGTGTGCGGGGCTTTGGCCGGGGGGCGAACGGGGCCGCGTGGCAAGGTGACAATTGTCACCGGCGCCGCGCTGGATTTCCTGGGGTGCGTCTTCTGAGGAGGAGGGTGGTGGCGGTGAGGAGGATGACGGAGGTGGTGCCGGGTTCGGGGACGCCGGCGGGGATGGCGAGGCCGGCGATGGTTTCGTAGGCGTAGCCGTGGATGGTGCCGCCGCTGTTGTCGTCGTTGAGGCTGACACGGATCCAGCCGAATTGATCGCCGGCGCCGGAGGGGTTGATGCGGAAGCCGATGTAGCCAGGGGTGGAGGCGGTGAACTGACCTGGGCCGGGCCCGAGGTGGGTGGAGCTGGCATTGGGGCCGGACACGTAGGCGCCGGTGCTGTCGATGAGGGTATTGTAGGGGATATTGACCACTTCACCGGAGGGCAGCGCGGCGGGGGCGAGTCCATCGCCGGTGACGACATCCACGCCGGCGAAGGCGAGGTTGATCCAGGCGGCGGAGGGGCTGCCGTAGAAGTCCGGCGGCTCGCTGAGGGAGGTGGCTCCGGTGACCACATTGAGATAGACGCCATTGAAGGTGTAGGGCACCGGGATGTTCACAGCCCCGCTGTAAACAATGGCGGCGGAGGCCGGGACGGCAGGGGCGAGGAGGACGACCGCAGGGAGCAGATGGTGGAGGATTTTCATGGGATGCAGAGCGCTGGGAGTGGTGAGGGGGATCAGGGCATGCTGATGAGCAGACGGACGAAGCGGGCGCGCTTGCCGGCGATGAAGCGGGTGTAGGGAATGCTGACGGCCTGCCAGGTGCTGTCGCCGCCGAGGACCTGCGGGATGGCGGGCGAAGATACCCAGTTCTGAAGGTCGGTGCTGAACTGCGGGGTGTAGGTGACTCCGGAAATGGCGTGGTCTTTCCGCCGCATGAAGATGTAGCGGAAGTCCACACTGTTCGGCGCGGGCTCGATGCGCTGAATGGGCTGGCCCGGCTGGGTGACGGTGCCGCCGGTGGTGAAGTCGCCGGTGAAGATGAGTTCCTGTATGCCGCTGCCGGGGCTGGTGGGGTCGGTGCCGAAGGCGAACTCCATGAGGTTGTCCACGCCGTCGGAGTCCCAGTCGGCATCATTGGCGGCCAGGCCGGCGGCGGGGCTGTTGAAGTACTGCTGACGCCAGGCCTCGATGGCATTCATGAGCACGGTGTCGGCGGTGCGGGCGGGCAGCTGCTGGATGCGGGTATCGAGCGCGATGGGCGTATCGGCAAGGTCGTAGCCGAGGGCAGGCGAGGGATGGCGCGCACCGACATAGTCGGCGAAGGCCTGCTGTTCCCCGAGCGCATTGGCGGGGACATTCGCCGCGGCGGTGAAGTCGAGGTTGCGGGCCACCGGAGCGGAGAGGGTGCCGTCGCTGAGGAGGAAGCGGAAGTTGTCCGTGTTGGGGTTCGGTATCTGATTCGGCGGAGTGGCTCCGGGGTCGAGATACTTGATGGGATAGCCGTCGCCGCCGTTGGCGGTGAAGTTCAGCGACACGGCCTGAATGAGCGCCGGAGCCGTGGGAAGGACGACGCCATTCTCCGCGACCTTGGCAACGATGGCGCCGGCGTCGTTGATGAGAGACACGGAGCGAACTTTGGGCGTGAGCGATTTGTCGAAGGAGAAGCGGATGTTGCCCACCTGAGGGAAGCCGCCATTGCCCGCGGCGAGGCCGGCGGCGTATTCCAGGATTGCCATGAGGCCGGCGGGGTTGGTGTCGAAGGCGATGAGCTTGTTGTCGAAGCGCAGGGCATTCTCGACATCGAGCTGTGAGATGCCGCCCTGGGGCTTGCCGGTGAGCGGATTGGCCAGCGGCGAAACTTTGTCGCCATTCGCGGCCACCGAGCCGATGGAGGAGCGGAGACCGCCGCCGTTCTTCAGCGAAACCACTGCGGCGCCGGCAGGCAGGCCGAGCGCGGCGCGGGCTTTGACGGC